>Ga0208589_1000945_pt1 | contig 12749 bp, 14 predicted proteins | sample NGESurshal092012_2_FD_184486 | JGI IMG/M metagenome (GOLD analysis project Ga0208589, IMG submission 184486) | Arctic peat soil microbial communities from Barrow, Alaska - NGEE Surface sample F53-2 shallow-092012 (SPAdes) | ecosystem: Environmental > Terrestrial > Soil > Wetlands > Peat ... | reverse complement strand
CGACGCGATGGCGATGAAGACGGTGAAGTCGACCATCGTGCCCTGGCCGGAACTGGTGGAGTGAAAATGTAGGGCGGATTAGCGAAGCGTAATCCGCCGTAGCGTCGACCCCGCGAATGGTGGGTTACGGCGGAAGACCGCCTAACCCACCCTACAAGTCACGTTCTATCCCGCCGCCGCCAACGATTTGTGCGCGCCGTTGGGCACTTCGATATCGACTTCCAGCGTCGAGACCTGGGGGCCGCGCTCCATCCGGATCACGATCTTGTCGGTGTCGATGTCGACATGGCGCTGGACCGCGGCGAGGATTTCCGCGCGCAGCAGTTCCAAAAGGTCGGACTGGCCGCGCAGTCCGCGCTCATGCGCCAGCAGAATTTGCAGCCGCTCGCGCGCGACCGGCGCGGTCGCCTTGCGGCCGTTGATGAGCCTGAGGAAATTCATCACGCCGCCTTTCGGCCGAGCAGCCGGCTCATGAAACCTCTGCGCTCCATCGGCACCGTCATGGCGACGCTGTCGCCAAGTAGGCGGCTGACCGCGTCGGTATAGGCGCGCGCCGGCGCGCTGTCCGCGTTGTGCAGGGTCACCGGCGAGCCGACGTTGGACGCCTTCAGCACGTCCTGGCTCTCGGGGATGATGCCGAGCAGGGGAGTGGCGAGGATTTCCAGGATGTCGTCGATCGAGAGCATCTCGCCGCGCGCGGCGCGGGCAGGATCGTATCGCGTGATCAGGATGTGCTTCTCGACCATCTCGCCGCGTTCGGCTTTCACGGTCTTGGAATCCAGCATGCCGATGATGCGGTCGGAATCGCGCACCGAGGAGACCTCGGGATTGGTGACGATCACGGCCGCGTCGGCAAAGCGCATCGCGAGCATCGCGCCGCGCTCGATGCCGGCCGGGCTGTCGCACAGGATCCAGTCGAACCGGGTGCGCAATTCGGCGATGACCCTGGAGATGCCCTCTTCGGTCAGCGCGTCCTTGTCGCGGGTCTGCGAGGCCGGCAGCAGCCACAAATTCTCCAGCCGCTTGTCGCGGATCAGCGCCTGCTGCAGTTTGGCCACGCCCTGCACGACGTTGATCAGGTCGAACACCACGCGCCGCTCGGCGCCCAGCACCAGGTCGAGGTTGCGCAGGCCGACGTCGAAGTCGATCACCACCACGCGCTGTCCCATTTGCGCAAGGGCTGCGCCGAGCGCCGCGGTGGAGGTTGTCTTGCCGACACCGCCTTTGCCTGATGTCACGACCAGGACCTTAGCCATTTTATTCCCTCCAGTTTAATTCAGCGGCTCGATACGCATCACGTCGCCTGCCAGCCACGCCTGCGCCGGCCGATGCCGCAAATTGTCGTCGATGTCTTCGGCGGTCTGGTAGAAGCCGTCGATCGCGAGCAGTTCTGCTTCGATCTTCTGGCAAAAGATTCTGGCCGAGGCGTTGCCTTCGATCCCCGCCATGGCGCGACCGCGCAGCGTGCCATAGACGTGGATCGATCCGCCGGCGACGATCTCGGCGCCGGAGCCGACCGAACCGAGCACCGTGATGTCGCCTTCGGTGAACACCACCGACTGGCCCGAGCGCACCGGGGTTTCGATCAGCAGTGACGCCGGTTTTGCCTTCGCCTTGAGCGCTTCCTTGGCGGCTTCGCGGGTCTCGCGCGTCTCTTTCGGTTCATTCTGCGCCAGCATGGTATTGCGTCCGCCGGTCAACAGCGGCGGCATGCTGGTCGTGACATGGGTTTCGTCGACGCCTTCGAGGCCGAGCACGCGGATGTTGCGTTGCTCGAGGCTGGAGACGAGATGCGTGATGCCGGATGAGCTGAGTTCCAGCGCGGAGAGGTCGAGCACCACGGGCTTGCCGACAAAGAAGCCGGGCGAGCGGGCCAGCGTCGCGTCGACTTCCTCGAGCCATCCGGCGACGGGAACCACGGGCGAGAACACGAACGCGACGTAGGACCGGCCTCGCATGCGAACAAGTTGGCGTGTCGGCGGGGTTACGGCGTTCATGGGGGATCGACTCGGAAATTGGTTTTCGAATGGTTAAGAATGGGACCGCTATGGTTAATGACGGGTTAATGCACCGCGGCGGGCGCAAGGCGCGACCGTGACCGTTTCAAGCCGCCGTTTTCCCGGGCGGCAGCTCACCTCTCCCAACGGGAGAGGTCGCGAGCATCTTGCGAGCGGGTGAGGGGTTACGCGCTATCGACAAGCCGAAACCCCTCACCCGGCGCTGTCGCGCCGACCTCTCCCGATGGGAGAGGTGAGAGAACCAGTTCCCGCCAAACGCCCATGTGATCTGGCTCACAAACCGGTGGCGATGTCGGCGCGACTACCCTTTGAACGGCGACGACGCCGTCCAACAGGGAATTCGAACCGACAGGGGAACATCATGTCTTACCAGGTCATCGACAGCCGCTTCGCCAACGCCAACGTCACGCTCAACACAAAGCCGTTCGCCGTCGTAGCGATCGACCGGCTCGGCTTTCACCAGATCATCACCAGTTTCCGCACCCGGCAGGCCGCCGTGCGCGCCTGCATCTATCTCTCGCGCAAGGCCGCCTGATCGCGGCACGCTGACGCGAAAGGAAAATCCGATGTGCTACCGACCCCGACCCGACCTCAAGCGCAGTCCAGCGCGAAAACCCGCGAACGAGGAAGTCGATCGCAAACTGCAAAAGCTCGAAGCCGAGCTCGCGCTGTTGCGCCGGGAGCAGGGGAAATTGATAAAAGCCTGAGGCGAGGGCGATCCGCTGCGGAAACGGCCGCCCGCTCAGGCCGCCGCCAGCAGGTCGTCAAAATCATCCGGGGCGAAGATTCTGCCCATGGCGTCGACGATTTCGACTTCCCAGCCCTCGCTGGCCCACACCCTGGCGTTGGCAACCGTGATCAGCGAGCTCATCCGTTCAACGCAAATCGTTTCGTCATCGCGTTCTGCGATCATCTGATACGACAAGATACATCCCCTTCGACGCCTACTCTGACCGTCGAAGCGTGAAGGGCTGCTTTGACCGCAATTCGCCGACAACGTGACGATATCGCGGCGCGGAGGGGAGTGCGAAGGCAGGGAAGCGCGACGTCGCTATTCACGACTGCGCTCGGCGTCGGCCAGCAAGACGCACGGGTAGTGCCATTTTAAAGTTCAGCTCAGCACACGTAACGCCACAATGACTAGTGGAAAAACGATAAAAGCGAAGACTACTATTGTGGCGTGGTTCTCATCGGCGTTGCCGCCGCAGAGAATGAAACTCAAAAGGACGAGTTCCAATGCGTACGCTGCTTTGTGAAGGGGTGATTCCAACTGTCCCGAGGCCACACGCTCTGCGCTCTTTTCGCGTGCTCGCTTCCCAATCCAGAAGTACAACGCAATAAATGCAATAAAAGCTATGACTGCAATCCACGCCATGCTCATTGACGCCTTTCAGATCGACGGCCCCAATATCTATCGCATTGCCATATTTGGTTCAGTATACCTCGCCGCCCACTGTCGCTAGATTGTATGGGCTAATTGCGTCAACCGATAGCGCGCCGAATGCTCAATTTTGGATGAAGCGATGCGCTTCCGGTCTGGGTCGAAGGCGATTTCGGCATGTCCGGGATAAGTCCGCTTACGGGTAATCCCGGAAGTACCGGTCCTCCGGTTGAAGGCTCGAACTGTTCTTTAACAAGATCAAGCAATGTCGGCGAGTTGCGACTCGATATGACAAGCTCGCAGCAAACTATCTCGCGTTCGTCGAACTCGCCTCAGTCCGAATTTGGCTGCGTGCGAATGAGTCCACGTCCTAGTATTCGCCACCCGATGCGGGTGAGTTCGGACCGGCCCGATTGTTGTGCTGCTGGCTTACCTTCTGAAGATAAGCGACGAGGTCGCGGCGGGACGGCGCATCGAGCACGCGAACCGGCATGCGTGCGCCCGGCACAAATTTCTTGGGATCGGCCAGCCACTGATCGAGATTGTCCGTAGACCAGGTGAGGGTGGCGGTCTGTAGCGCCTCCGAATAATGATAGCCGGCAGCGGAGCCGGCCTTGCGACCGTACACGCCGCCCAGCATCGGACCGGTCTTGTTGCTGTCCATTGCGTGGCAGGCGGTGCAGCGTTCCGTGAAAAGCTGCTCGCCATGGATTGCATCCGGCGCGGCGTTAGCCTCGAACCGCGAAAGATTCTTGGCCTGGTCGGGATTGACCGAGCGCAACAACGTATAGCTGAGCGTGATCGTGTCGACGTGGGCATTGTCGAAATCCTTCGCAAAGCCCGGATCTACATAGAACACGACCGGCATTTCGACTTTCTGATGCGGGTCGAGGCGCTCCTCGTTGAAGCAGAAGCATTGAATTTTGTTGAAATAGGCGCCGCTGGTCTCCGGCGTGACGTTGAACGTGGCGTGCGCGACGATCGACTCGTTGCTGAGATTCTCGGCAGTGAAGAACACCAGCTTTTGTTCGCCGAGGTGAACTGTCACGGAGCGTTGCTCGGGTTCGAACCGCCACGGCAAGTCCGGCGCGACGTTGCTGTCGAACGCAACCGTCACAGTCTTGTCGGAGGTCGCATTCGGATCGGAATACGCCCGCTGCGTCGTCCCTCCGTATCCGGTTGCGCCACAGAATGCGCGATACAGTTCTGGAGCATAGGCCACCAGGCCGGACATGATCCCGAGTACGGCGAAACAGGGTAGGAGAACGTTCAGGTGTTTCCGGTAGCGCGGCTCCATCCCCATTCCTCAGGTTGGCCGCCCCCGGCACCCGCTGGGGATGTAGACCGATGCAGCGTGGCCGTCCACCGGAAGGAGATCAAGCTTTCGTGGAACCGAACCGGACGGTTCGCCGGCGCTGCTGCGCCGAAACCCGGCGGGGCGCGAGTTTTCCGCAATCCGGTAAACTAGGGCATTTGCGATTCCGGGCTGGCAACGCTTGCCATCGGCAGGGAGATCAACGACAAGTTCGTTGAACAACGTCCTTGAGTTACGGACCCGATGACCACGATAACTGCCGCTGCACCCGAAACCCCGGAATTGATCCAACTCCCGGAGCCGAGATCGCGAGACGACAGGAAGGTCAGTCTTCTCACCTTGTGCGGTCTCGCGCTGGTGATCGGGATAATGACCGGCCTCGGGGCGGTCGCTTTTCGGGCGCTGATAGGGTTCGTGCACAATGCCTTTTATAGCGGCAGACTGAGCTTTATCTACGATGCCAATATCCCCGAGGCGCCGAGCTGGCTTGGCGACTGGCTGTTTTTCTCGCCGGTGATCGGCGGCCTCTTCGTCGTCTATATCGTCAAGCGCTTCGCGCCGGAGGCCAAGGGACACGGTGTCCCCGAGGTGATGGACGCGGTATTTTACAAGCAGGGAAACATCCGCGGCAAGGTGGCGGTCGTCAAGGCGCTGGCCTCGGCGCTGTCGATCGGCAGCGGCGCTGCGGTAGGCCGCGAAGGTCCGATCATCCAGATCGGATCGGCGCTGGGCTCCGCATTCTCCCAGGCGATCGGGCTGTCGACCTGGCAGAAAATTACGTTGCTTTCGGCTGGCGCGGGAGCCGGGATCGCGGCGACCTTCAACACGCCGCTCGGCGGCGTGCTGTTCGCGCTCGAGATCCTGCTGCCGGAGGTTTCAAACCGCACGTTTCTTCCCGTTGTGGTCGCGACCGGCGCTGCCACAACCATCGGGCGGGTCCTGATCGGACCCGATCCGGCGTTTGCGGTCTCGGACATCCAGTTTTCCCTGGCTGGAACGTTCGGCCTTCAGGAGGCGGTTGCCTTCGTATTGCTCGGCATCCTGTGCGGAGTGGCGGCATGGGCCTTTATTCGCCTGCTCGTCATCATGGAAGATGGCTTTCCGAAATTGCCGGGCAATGAATACATCCAGAACATCATCGGGATGTCCGTCGTCGGCTTGATGATGGTGGTTCTTACCCGTGTGTTTGGCCACTCCTATGTCGATGGCGTCGGCTATTCGGTGATCCAGTTGATTATGGATCAGAAGATGACGGGCGCAGGCCTGCTGGCACTGCTGTTCGTGCTCAAGATGGTCGCAACCACGGTAAGTCTCGGTTGCGGCGCCTCCGGCGGCATCTTCTCGCCGTCGCTTTATCTCGGGGCGACGCTCGGCGCCGCCTTTGCTGCCGCCATTGGATTGGTGCTGCCCCATACCGGGCTCGCGGCGCCGTCGGCGGCCATCATCGGCATGGCGGCGATGGTCGGCGCGGCAACCGGCGGCGTCATGACAGCGATTGTCATGGTGTTCGAGATGACGCGCGACTACGCCATCATCGTTCCCGTCATCGTCGCGGTCGCCCTTGCCGCCGGCATCCGGCGCGCGTTGATCAACGAGACGATCTACACCGTCAAATTGCGCCATCGCGGCCACCGCATCCCGAAAGAGCGGCACACCAACCTCTTCCTTGTCAGGCAGGCGCAGGACATCATGGAGCCGAGCTTCATCCTGGCCAAGGCTGGAACGTCCCTGAAAGAGACCATCGGCGCCGAAGAGCCCGGCGATTTGCGCGTCATCATCGTCGAGCGCGACGGCCGGATCGTTGGCCTGATTCCGCCACGCTCCGGTCTTTGGCGCCAGTCTCAGGGCAATCCGGACCTGCTGGTCGAGCGTTTCGTCGAATCCCGGGTGGTGATTTGCCGGGAAGACGATCTCGTAAGCCGCGTGCTGGCCAGGTTAAGGCGTCATCGCTCCGGCGCCGCCATCGTCTTCCACGGTTCCGACCGGCCGAGAGTCCGCGACATCGTCGGTGTCATCACCAAACGCGCGATCGCCGACACCGTCATCGACAGCTTCGACGACTGATTTCCGGCAATCCACGTCGCGCCCGCAAGTCGAGGGGACAGGATCGATGATGGATATCCTGAAGATTTCAAGCGAAGTCCGGCGAGAAATCGGTGAACGAGGAAGCCGATCGCAAATTGCAGAGGCTCGAAGCCGGACTCGCGCTGTTGCGGCGGGAGCAGGGCGAATTGATGAAAGCCTGAAGCGAGGGCGATCAGTCGCGGCGGCGACGATCAGGCCGACGCCAGCAGGCTGTCGAAATCATCCGGGGCGAAGATTCTTCCCTACGCGTCGACGATTTCGACTTGCCATCCCTCGCTCGCCCACACTTTGGCATTGGCGACCGCGATCAGCGAGCCACCCGTTCCACGCAAATCGTTTCGTCATCGCGTTCTGCGATCATCTGGTACGACAAGATACATACCCTTCGACGCCTACTCTGACCGTCGAACGTGAAGGGCCGCTTTGACCGCAATTCGCCGACAACGTGACGATATCGCGGCGGCGCGCGGAGGGAAGGCTTGCCCGCAGGGAACCGTCATCAAAACCGCGTGGACGAGGTGATCGATGTGCCGCGCGCTTGCGCGGTCGCATGGTCCGCTTCTGGCCGTCGGCGCTCTACGTCGGCGCCACCGGGATCAATCCATACCGCAGCATCGTTTCCTTCATCTTCGCCGGATCGGGCGTGCCCGATGACATCAGCCCGGCCATGTCGCGGAAATATTGCGGGCCGAGCACGCCCGGGCTCAGGATACACAGGCATGATGCCGGTGCGCTCGAGCGGTTGCTGAAGCCGTGCACGATGCCGCGCGGGATGAACGCGGTTTCGCCAGGCGAAAGTTCGATGTCCTTGCCGTCGACACGCCAGACGCTGCTGCCATCAAGCCCGTAGATCGTCTCATCCCAGCGATCGTGGTAATGCGGAATCGGCATCCGCGCGTTCGGCTGCACCGTCATCTCGAACAAATCGAGGCTGCCGGCGGTCTCCTCCTTGCTGCGCAGGAATTTTATCTGGAGCGAGCCGAGGTCGATCAGTTCTGGCATGGCGTTCTCTTCGGTGAGACGGACAGTTTGCAGGATGGGGGGAGACAACAGCTCCGAAAAAATCTTTCACAGCGTCGGTGATTTGGCTTCGTTGTCCAGTCCTGCCTGAAAAAAATTTCTGTTTTTTTCAGGGCCAAATCACCGGCTTATTGGGCGCATCCCGTCCCGGTAGAGGGGCGTTGGCCACGTCACTGACGTTGGGACGGGCTGCGGTGGACGCGTGGGTGTCGCAAGACGAGCGATATCGATGCGTACGGCGAAGTCGTGTGGTCCTGACGCCCCGACGCTGGCGTCAAGTCCTTAAGAAGCTAACGCTTCTCAGGGGCGATGGTGGCAAGAAAGCCCGGTCACCAGGGAGAGCACGCTATAAGTCGTAAAGCCATTGCGCAGGGAAGGCCGGACTGCTTCCGCTTCACCTGTATGCTCATGTGCGCATTCTTCGTGCATCAATGCACATGAGACCGCGGGTGCAGCGCGCACCCGGTCTTCCCTGCGCCCTCTTTCTTTTGGGGGGCGAACGATTTTGTAGACCTCGGGCAAATGCCTGTCGCGAGAACGAGAAGTCATGTCGTCATTCCGGGGCGGGCGAAGCGCGAGCCCAGAATCCATAACCCCTGTGTTCGTGTTCAACACGAAACGACGTCACTGCCAAACAGAACCACAGGGGTCATGGATTCCGGGCCTGGGCTAAGAGGCGCATCCCGGAATGACGGAAGGGGATGGTTGCAACAGCGCAAACGCTGCGCGTCTACCTCAGCCCCTCATACACCATCAGCCCACGCGCGATCGCGAGTTTTTTCAGGGCGCGCGGCACGAAGCGTTGCGGCGGGTGGGCGAGGTAGCGGAACGAGGTCAGCTTGAAATCGGAGAGCAAATGATGGCCGCGTCCGAATGGCGCCAGCAATCCGGTCAGGCTGATCGGGGTGTGGGCGCGGTTGTTGAAGGGCAGCAGCAGCAATTCCAGATGTTCAACCGAACCATCGGCAGCCGTGGCGTTGATGCCGGCCACCGCGCCGAGCAATTCCTCGGCGACGACGGCGATCATGTCGTCGATCTCGCGGCGGCACTCCGGCGCAAACAACGCCGAAAAACTCTTGTTCTTGAGGTCGCGGCCGAGCAGGGCGCAGACGCGCGTGCCGGCCACGCGAAAGGGAAAGCCGGCGTCATGGTCGTAGGACAAGACAAAAATGTCTCCGAGCAGCTCGCGCACCGCCCCGGGCTCGATCGCGCTGCGTTCCGGTGCCCGTTCTCCTCCGCGTTTGTCGTCCCAGTAGGCGAAAAATTCGCGGTTCGAAGGATGTTTCATACGCCGACCTTGCCCTGCCGCCTCGCGGTTCGAGACACTTCTGTCCCGCTTTCGCGCACGCGCCTTCCCGTGTTGGTTTTGCAGGAGGCAAGGTGCAGCGTCCATGCCAGAGGTCGTTTTCTGCCGGTTTCACAGGGACTTCCTCGCGTTAACGTTAAATTAACTATCGCCTTGGCAACGCGGCCGGAGGGGGTAGGATGCACCGCATTCACCCGCACCGGTTTTCTCCAGGGGCCGGCCGCGGATGGCACACAGGGTTGGTTCAAACAGTTTGGTCATCGCGCGGGGAGGGGTGGGGATGTCACCCGGGTAGCCCAGCGCGACAAGATCCGGACAGACGAGGCAGGGCTTTCTCAGAGCCCTGCCTTTTTGTTTGCGCTTTGCTGTCAAACTCGTGTCCGCGCGGCGCGGTTGCGCTCTTGCGCTGCAGCGGCAAGCCGCCTATTGGGGCGCGACGGCATCAACGCGTCGCGCTTGCTCGAGGTTTTCGATCCCTTGGATTTTCAGCCGGAACGTCAGCCTGAATTGCCGGAGGAACCGCCGCAGGCCCCGCGCGAGCCGATCCTGACGCTGCCGGGCCCGCTTATCGCCTATATCGCGCTGCTCGCGGTGATCCATCTGGTGCGGATGCTGCTGCCGACCGAGACCGACAATCTCGTGGTCGCGATGTTCGGCTTCATCCCCAAGCGCTATGATTCGACGCTGCTGGTCGCGAGCTTTCCCGGCGGAAGCGGCGCCAAGCTGTGGACCTTCGTCAGCTATTCGCTGCTGCACGCCAATCTCAGCCATATCGGCTTCAACGTGCTGTGGCTGTTGCCGTTCGGCAGCGCGCTGGCGCGGCGCTTCGGCGCGATGCGGTTTTTCCTGTTCATGGCGGTGACGGCGGCGGCCGGCGCGCTCGCCTATCTGATGACCAATGAGCACGCGGAGGCGGCGATGATCGGCGCATCCGCATCGGTGTCGGGCACCATGGCGGCCGCCATTCGATTCGCCTTCGTGCAGGGCAGTTTTCTCTCGTTCAGCCGCGGCGATGCCGATGCGGCGGCGAAGGTCCCGGCGCTGTCGCTGTTGCGCGCGTTGCGCAACGGCCGCGTGCTCGGCTTCCTTGCGGTATGGTTCGGCGTCAACATCATCTTCGGCCTCTACCCGATCGCGATCGGCATGGAAGGCGGCACCGACGTCGCCTGGCAGGCGCATATCGGCGGCTTTCTCGCCGGCCTGCTGCTGTTCTCGTGGTTCGATCCGGTTCCGCGCGCAATGGACAATGCTGCAGATGCGTCGTCGGTGGACACTTCGCGCGACTGAGCTTGACTTGTTGAACCTGGCTTGCGGCGCAACGTGATTTCATCCATCATCGCAACCGTGACGAGGCAGGGCTATCGGCCCGTGAGCGTGCCTGATAGCCCGCGTTTTGCCGCCCGCGCCTGCAACGAAACCGGCGCTGGACTGTTGATTGAAGACTCGTGGAAACCCGGACCGCGACCGCTTTTGCGGCGCGATCGGCTTCAGGGAGGCGACAATGACGGTACGTGCAATTCTCGACAGCAAGGGCCATCAGATCCAGAGCGTCGAGCCGGAGACGAAGCTCTCCGCAGCGATCAAGATTTTGTCGGAAAGGAAAATCGGCGCCGTGCTCGCGATGAGCCAGGGCCGCATCGAAGGCATCCTGTCGGAGCGCGATATCGTGCGCGTGCTCGGCGAGCGCGGTGCGTCGGTGCTGGACGAGCCGGTCAGCGCGGTGATGACGCGCAAGGTCATCAGCTGCAAACAGTCCGACACCGTCAGCGCGATCATGGAGATGATGACGTCCGGCAAGTTCAGGCATCTGCCCGTGGTCGAGGACGGCCGGGTGGTCGGCCTGATTTCGATCGGCGACATCGTCAAATGGCGGGTCAGGGAATACGAGACCGAACAGGAAGCGTTGCGGGATTACATCAAGACCGCCTGATCGCTCGCGCATGGCTTGGTGGGGGAAGCTCACCGGTCGTCGATGCGCGCTGTGCTGTTCGATCAAGGCGTCTTGTCGAGTGCCGGGCCGGGTTCGACGCCGCCGGGCGCCAGGATGTGGATCGCTTCCTGGATCGATTCGATGGCGCGCTCCGCGGCGCGCGCGCCATGCGCGATCAAATCGTCGGCGCGGTGGAAATCGAACCAGCCGATCTGTCCGACCCGCGGCGAGATCAGCAAGTCAGGCGGATCGCCGGCCAGCCGGGCGCGCGTGATGCGGTCCTGCATGATGTTGAAGGCATCGACCATCACGGTGGAAATGCCGGGCCGGCCGCCGCCGCCAAAGAATTCACGCTTCATGGTGCGCTCGGGCGAGAACAGCCGGCTGAAACCGCGCTTCGGCGGCACCGGTTCGATCGGGGCTTCCGGCGTCACGGCCACCGTCACCTCGGCGGAGGGGCCGTGCGAATAGACCGTGGTGGAATGCGCGAACACGTCGCTGGAAAGATTGGCGGCGATGACGATTTCCGCGCCAAAGGCCCGCGCCGTCGATACCGGCACCGGATTGACCAGCGCGCCGTCGACCAGCCAGCGGTCGCCGACCATGACCGGCGAGAATATCCCGGGCAGCGCGTAGGAGGCGCGCATCGCGTCCACCATGCGGCCATGGGTCAGCCAGATTTCGTGGCCGGTGCGGACTTCGGTCGCAACCGTGGCAAATTTGATCGGCAGATCCTCGATCAGGGTCGCGCCCATCGCGGCTTCGAGCTGGGCGGCGAGCTTGGCGCCGCCGATCAGCCCCGAGCCGTTGAGGCGGATGTCGAGATAACCGAAGATGTTGCGCGGTTGCAGGCTGCGCGCCCAGTCCTCCAGCGTATCGAGATGGCCCGCCGCATAGGCGCCGCCGACCACCGCGCCGATCGAGGTGCCGACCACCACATTGGGCACGATGCCGCGCGCCACCAGTGTCTTGACGATGCCGATATGGGCAAAACCGCGCGCGGCGCCGCCGCCGAGCGCGAGGCCGATCACCGGCCGCCTGACGCTGCCGAGCCCGACCTTGTGAGAGCCGTTCTGGCCGCGCCCGAGCAAATTCTCCAACACTTCTCGTCTCCCTGGCGCTCCACTAACGCGCGCCTCATCACCTGGTACCTAATCACTTGGCACGGAAGCATCTGGCACGGAAGCATCTGGCACGGAAGCGTCTGGCACAGAAGCATCTGGCACCGAAACAGTTGGCGGCCGAACCTAGTCGCCCGGCCGCGAACTGGCCATAACCTCGCTCGGGCATGGTTTATGCGCCGATTTGCGATGGGCTACGCAGCGATTGTGACTGGACCACGACCCAGGCCGCCGGGGCGCAATGGCCGGTTCCGCCGCCGGGTCGGGCAATCGGGGCGGCCCGACAGGCTTGAATTTGCCGCGTTTTCAGTGAAAAGCATGGCCCATGACTCCCAGACGTAATGGCATCGGTGGAAAGGGGCGGCGCGGCCGCCCGGCCATGGCGTTTGCGCTTTTATCGCTGCTGCTTCAGGCGTTTCCGGCCAACGTCTCAGCCCAGTTGTTCACCGATCGGCCGCCGCCGGTGCCGCCGGCCTCGGTTCCGGAAGCCCCCGGCGGCGCGATGAGTCTGGCGCCGTCGTCCGGCCCGATATCGACCCCGAGCCTGCCCGCTCCCTTGACCCAGCCGCCGAT
>Ga0208589_1000944_pt1 | contig 12751 bp, 11 predicted proteins | sample NGESurshal092012_2_FD_184486 | JGI IMG/M metagenome (GOLD analysis project Ga0208589, IMG submission 184486) | Arctic peat soil microbial communities from Barrow, Alaska - NGEE Surface sample F53-2 shallow-092012 (SPAdes) | ecosystem: Environmental > Terrestrial > Soil > Wetlands > Peat ... | reverse complement strand
GAAGTCCCATGAAAATCATAATGACAAGGCCGGCCTTGATTGTCGCGATGGCAAGACCCGCGACGACATTTCCGACCCCAAGCGAGAGATGTGCGACGCCGAAGGTCAGCATGAGCAAAAGCAGAAGAGCCAGCCAGACCAGAATGTTTCGTCGCCATATGGCGTAAGCGCTGGCGTTCATGATCGCCCCATCAGATAGATCAATGGGTAAAGAATGATCCAGATCACATCCACCAGATGCCAATAGAGCGCGGTCACCTCTACTTCCGGATTCTCGCGCAGTTGTATCCGCCGTCGCCCGCCCATAACGATCAGGCGCCCGATGAGCCCGAGGCCGATCGTCAGGTGGACTGCGTGAATGCCGGTCAGGGTCCAATACAGCGCAAAGAAGAGCTGAGTAGCCGGCAACTTCAACGCAAAGCTCGGGCCGGGCCAAAGGTTCTTTCGGAAATCTTCGGCATATTCAAATCCCTTCAGCACAAGGAATATCATGCCGAACGCAACCGTCGCGGTGAGACACCAGAGCGTAAGACGACGCATGTCGGCTTCCGCTGCTTGCGCTGCGACCGCCATCGTAAGGCTGCTCGTCATCAGGACGGCAGTATTTATGGTTCCGTACCAGATGTCGGTCTCCCGTCCCGCCATGATGAAGGCTTGCGGATGGGAGACGCGATCGATCGTATACACAAGAAGAAGTGCGCCAAAAAACAGCACTTCGCTTGCAAGAAAAACCCAAATGCCAAACGTCGCACCTTCGCGCTGGCGCGAAAGGTCATGCCATGGCTCTCTGAGAACCCGCGATGCAGTGCTCATCCCTGGTCGCTTTCGCTATGGACGTTTCGCCGCCCGGACGTAGGCGCCTCGGTAACGGGATGATAATCGTAGGGCGTTCCTGCCACGCGTGGAATGACGGGAAAATTCTCCCGCGGCGGTGGAGATGTCGTTTGCCATTCCAGGCCCGTCGCATCCCAGGGGTTGTTGCCGGCCCGAGCTCCCCATATCAGCGACCGGCCCAGATAGAAAAGCGGTAGCAGGTAGGCGGCGGCGAGGACTACCGCGCCCGTCGACGACATTACGTTGTAGACCTGAAACTCGGGAGGATAGACGTGATAACGTCGGGGCATGCCGAGATAGCCCGCGATGAATTGCGGGAAGAACGTGAAATTAAAACCGAAGAACATGAGGATGGCGGCAAAACGGGCCCATGCCTCCGAATAAAGCCGCCCGGTGATTTTAGGCCACCAGTAATGCAGCCCCGCGAAATACGCGGATACGGAACCACCGACCATGATGTAGTGGAAGTGGGCGACAACGAAATACGTGTCGGTGACGTGAATGTCGACCGGAATCGAAGCGAGAAACAGCCCGGTGAGGCCGCCGACGGTGAACAGCCCGAGGAACCCGAGCGCGTACATCATGGGCGCCTCGAAGCTGATCTGCCCGCGATAGAGAGTGGCCGTCCAGTTGAAGACCTTGATCGCCGAAGGCACGGCAACAATGAACGACAGGAACGAGAAGATGATACTGGCGTAAGGCGACTGGCCGGCCACGAACATGTGGTGGCCCCAGACGAAGAACCCGATCACCGCAATGCCGACCATGGCATAGACCATGAAGTCGTAGCCAAAAACCCTGCGCCTCGCGAAGCAGGTAATGACCTCGGACACGACGCCCATCGCGGGAAGAACCATGATGTAAACCGCAGGATGGCTGTAGAACCAGAACAGGTGCTGGAACAGGATGGGATCGCCGCCGAGCGCCGGGTTGAAAATCGGCAAGTGCAGCCAGCGCTCCATGATCAGAAGCAACAACGTCACCGCGAGCACGGGCGTAGCCAGTACCATCACGAGACTTGTCGCGTACATTGCCCAGACGAACAGCGGCAGACGGAACCATGTCATTCCCGGTGCGCGCAGCATGTGCGTCGTGGCAATGAAATTGACGCCGGCGGCGATCGAAGAGAAGCCTGCGATAAAGACGCCCATCGCGGCGGCAATGACGTGGGTGTTGGAGAACATTGTCGAAAACGGCGTGTAGAAGGTCCATCCGGTGTCCACGCCGCCGGCAATGAGCGCATACATCGTGCAGAGGCCGCCGGTGATATTCAGATACCAGCTAAACAAATTGAGTTTGGGGAAGGCGACGTCGCGCGCGCCTATCATCAGCGGAAGCAGAAAATTTCCCAGCGTCGTCGGTATCGACGGAACCAGGAAGAACCAGACCATGATGATGCCGTGGAAAGTAAAGAGCTTGTTATACGTATCGGCCGAAACGACGTCGGCCTCGGGTGTGAAGAGCTCTATGCGCACGATCGTGATCGCAATGCCACCCAGGAAGAAGAAGAAAGTTATCGAGATCGCATACAGAATGGCGATCCGTTTGTGGTCGGTCGACGTCAGCCAGGACGCAAGGCTGTGGCCGGCACCGAGGTAACTTGGTTCAAGCGAGAGCGGCAGTTCGCCGTCAAGTGTGGCGTCTGTCATCGCTTTTCTCCCTCGGTCGACAATGAGCGGATATAGGCCGTCAGGCTTTGAATTTCGCCGTCGTCGAGGATGCCCTTATAGCTTGGCATAATCGGTTCATAACCCGCGACGATATCTCGCTTCGGCATCAGCATCGAATCACGCAGATAAGCATCATCGGCGATCACCGATTTGCCGCCCGCAAGCTGCACGGGACGACCATAGATACCGCGAAGCTTGGGTGCGTGAACCTTCGAGGACTCCGCGTGGCAACCGGAGCAGCCGCGGGCTTCGAAAATGACGGCGCCCTCGTTGGCCAAATTGTCACCCTGCGGCTGCGCCGACAGCCACCGACCGTAGTCCTCCTTCGACATCACAACGATTTTGCCAAGCATTCGCGAATGATCGGTGCCGCAATACTCGGCGCAAAACAGGTGGAATACCCCGAGCTTGGTGGCGTTGAACCAGGTCTCGGTGTAGCGGCCCGGCACCACATCCTGCTTCATTCGAAATGCCGGAACGAAAAAGGAGTGGATCACATCCTGCGAGGTCATCACCAGGCGAACCGGCGTGTCGATCGGAGCATGCAGTTCGTTGATTTCGCTTGCGCCGTTCGGATGCTGCGTTTTCCACATCCACTGCTTTGCAACGACGTGGATCTCGAGGGCGCCTTTGGGAGCGAGCAAGCCCGAAAGTTGGCTGGACGCCGCCCACCAGAACAGAAAGAGGGCAAGGATCAGCGTTGCGGAGGTCCAGCCAATCTCGAATTCCCGGCTGAAGAATGCCGGCATGGCTCCGCGCTTCGCCTTGGATCCGCGCCGATAGCGGATCGAGAATCCGATCACCAGCGCCGACACTACCAAAATGATGACAGCAGATATCCCGAGCAGCAAGTAGTAGATGTCGTCTGTTTTGACGGCCTGAGCGGAAGCGGCTTCTGGCATTAAAAACGAAAGCATTGTCATCGTCCGGTCTTCAGATGCGCGCGGCGATAGCGTCGTTCAAGAAGAAGGGTGAATCCGGCAAGCGCCAATACTGTCAGAATTGCGCCGATTTCCAGAATCCGCCAGATCAGCAACGTGTACACGCCATGAGCGGCATCGAAGCCATAACAAAAGAGCGCGATGCGATCGACCAGCGAGCCCGTATGGCCTTTACCCGCTTCCAGCAGCGCGAGATGCAGGTCTCCCGGATTGAGTGCGAGACTCGAGAGCGAACGGGAAACCAGGCCATCCGCGGTAAGTACGATCGTGCCGGCAGGGTGAGCAAATTGATCGACGGCGGCATCGTAGATGAAATTGTAGCCCACAGCTCCCGTTAGCGCCTGAATGGAGGCTCCATCGCCACGCAGAACGGTCGTCGCCTTCTCGATTTCCTTGTCTCCGATCTGATCAAGCATGGCCTTGGCGTCGGCGACCGAATCTTTCGGGTCAAGCCCGACGACGATGAGCCTGAAATCGGAGCCCGCTCGCAAACCGGTTTCACGTAGCGCTCCAGACGCGATTGCCAGTGCAGGCCGACATATTGTATGGCAGGTGAAATCGACAAATAGCAAAAGTGACGGGACATGGTTCAAGGCTCCAACGAGCGTAACCCGGCGGCCAGTCAAATCATGGAACATCAGGTTTGCTGGAACAGCAGCGTTTTGTGACGGAGCAAGAGTTACTTTTGCAAGTTCAGCCGGGCTCAACGAAGCGTCTGCGGCTTGGGCCGACATGCACAGAATGATACAGGCCAAAAGAGCTTTCATGGCTGTTTCGTTGCTCCGCCGTTGGCTGCGGCCGCCGGAGCTTCGATCGGGCCATACGCGCCTGCGCCCTTTGCGACCACTATCGCCATGGCGCGATCAACCGGAATTCGGATGATATCCTGACTGCGATCGACCCATGCATAGCCGTCGATCTGTGCCTGCTGTTCCTTCTCGAACTTCGCCAGATCGGCGGCATCGTCGATCTGGAGGCGCGGCTTTGCGAAAGTCGTGGGCGGAACATTGACCGGCCCGTGTACCTCCCAATCGTAATAGATGCGTGCACCCAAGATGGACAACCCAACGAAGGCAACCAGAGAAAGGATGGTGAACAGCACGGTCCGGGCCGCGACTTCGGGTGATTCCGGTCGCTGTTCTGCGCGCGCGTCGTTATCTGGCACGGGTCCACCTTCTCATCTCCGCCCGGATTGGAGCGGCTACCGCGATTGAAAGGCTGGCCAAGGCGATCAGGGCGGCCAGGGCCGCCGCGATTGCTCCGGGGTCGAAAGCTGGCGCCATCAACCACAAAATATGCAGAATAACGCCCACCAGAATGAGGCCGCCAACCACACGAAGCGCCTGCCGATTCTCGCGAAGTCGTGTGCTGAGCAGCATGGCGATGGGCACCAGCGCGCCGACAAGGACCGCCGAGAGGATGACCCAGTTCCATCCGTCTTGACCACGCCGTAGATACCACGCCGCCTTATCCGGCAGATCGCCGTACCAGCTCACGATGAACGACATGAGATCGATGTATGCGGTGCCGAGAAGCGTAGCCATTAGGAGGCCGCCAAGATCGGCCACGGCGTCGGAGTCTGGCTCGGGGGCGACCATCGCCGTGAAAGCGAGCGCTGCGAGAAGCTGCTGGATAGCAAATCCGGCTGCGAACGCCGAAGACCCGAAACCGACATCGATCGAAAGGATCCAGTCTACCGCGACAAAGCTGATGATAAGGCCATGGAACGCGAGCCCAATGGCCGCGGTCAGTGGATTACAGCGGCGCTGGACGACAAGCACGGCGAGAATCGACCAGCCGATCAGCGCGACGAAAGTCCGCAGCAGAAAGGCCGGCTCGTTGAGGTAAAGATGGACGAGGTCCGGCCGCACGCTCGCCGTGCCCGCGGCCCATTGGTACGGCGCCGACAACCCGAAGACGATCGGCAAAAATGCCAACGCGCCGAGCGGCAGTGTTGCGGCGCACGGCACGAGCGTGGGCGCGAGCTTATCCCCCCAACGGCCGCCGGTAAGGCGATGAATCAGCAGCAGCACGAGGCTGCCAACTGCTACGCTGCTCCAGACCACGAAGCCGATCAGCCAGCCTTGAAGCACGGGCCGGGCGCTTGCAACCAGCGCCACAATGAGCCCTGCAACCATGGCAGCGGCGATCGCGAACAATGTTCTGCGCGAGATATCCAATCCGAGCGGATTTGCCCTGGCGACAGTCATGGCAGTTTCCCTCGCGCGTCGGGCACGTCGGCGAGCTGCGCGTGCTCGGAAGTCTGCAGCGCGCGGATATAGGCGACAATGGCCCAGCGATCATGCGGTTCGACGCGCGCAGCATATGGATACATCACGCCAAAGCCGTCGGTGATGACGTCGAAGAAATGCTGGGCCGGTGCACTACGCAGGCGTGCGCTATGGTAGGACGGCGGCGCCGGAAATCCCCGCTGCACGATCATGCCGTCGCCCTTGCCGGCAAGGCCATGACATGGGGTGCAGAAGATGTCGAAGCGCTGCCTTCCTCTTTCGAGCAGCGCCGCCGTTACCGGTGGTGGCTCCTTGATTTCCTTGTCCCTCGCCAAATCACCTTGTGCGACAGTCCCGGATGGCAGCGGTTGCGCTTCGCTGCCGTTGCGCCAGAGCTTTGACGGTTCATAGGGATCGTATCGCTTTTGCTGGATCATCGACTGCTCGTCGCAGCCGGCGAGCAGCAAGGGTATCATCAAGATGAGCAAGGTTCTCATCATGCTGACCACATCTCCGATACGCTGATGGCGCCGGCCTGTTCCAGCGCATGACGCAAGGTATTTCCCTGCTCGTCGGCCACGCTAGCGGCTACCAACAGAAAGAAGCGGTCCTGGCTGGCGCGTTCAAACCCAATGATGTCAAAGATCGGGTGATGCAGTGCCGGCAAGCCGCAGTTAGCCAGGAACGCGATCAAACCAGCTATGACGGCCGCCAGTACTCCGACCTCAAAGGGGACGAGCATGAAGACGGGCCAGCTGTTCAGCGGTCTGCCACCGACGTCGAGCGGGTAATTGACGACAGAGCTGTACCATTGCAGTCCATAGGCGAACGCCGCCATGATCAGGCCGGCGACCAGCATGACCAACCGAATCTTCGAGGGCTTCACCTCAAGAATGTCGTCGAGTCTCGCGACGGGGAACGGGGTAAAAGCATCGAGCAAGAGGTGGCCGTCCCGACGAAGCTGCCCCGCGGCAGCCACGAGTGCTTCGACTCCCTCATATTCGGCTGCAAATTTTCTTGTCATGCGACGCCCTCGTCGTGGCAAAGTTTGCGGGTTTCGTACATCGACACCGCTGGCAGAACACGGACGTAGCAGAGGAAGAAGAAGGCGAACAACCCGAGTGGGCCGAACAACAGCACCCAATCCGATAGCGTGGGATGAAAATGCCGCCACATCGATTGAGCGTAGTCGTGCGACAGCGTGTTCCAGATGATCAGAATGCGCTCGATCCACATCCCGACATCGACAAAAATGCAGATCGCGACGACACCGAGAACATTGCGACGCACGGTGCGAAACCAGAATGCTTGCGGCAGGGTACAATTGAACAGCAGCAGCAGCCAATAAAGCGGGGCGTAGTAGCCGGTAAAGAAGTATCGGACCAGCGAGCGGTCCGCATCGGATCCGGCATACCATGCGGTGAACCATTCGCTCGCGTATGAAAATGTCATGATGATTGAAGCCATCAGCAGAATCTTGGCCATGGCATCAAAATGATTGATGGTGATCAGGGCCTGCAACCGCATTCCCCAGCGGAGGAGAGCGCTCAGCACGACGACCGTGGCGAAGCCGGAGTACAGTGCGCCGACAACGAAATAAGGGGGGAAGATGCTTTCCTGCCATCCGGGCATCAAGCTTGCCGCAAAGTCGAGTCCAACGATCGAATGGACGGACACGACCAGTGGAACCGCGAGCGCGGCCATGGTCTTGTGAAACGTTTCGTAGGTGCGCCAGTGCCGGGCGGAGCCACGCCAACCCAGCGCGAAAATGCCGTAAAGGACCCGACCGACCGTCGTTCCGGCACGATCGCGCATGGTAGCGAGATCAGGCAACAACCCGATGTAAAAAAAGATGACGGAAAACAGGAGATAGCTGAGAATGGCCCAAAAATCCCAGACCAGGGCGCTGCGCCACTGCGGCCAGAGCAGCATGGTGTTGGGGTAGGGCGCGAGCCAGTAGAAATATTGCGGTCGGCCGAGATGAAGAATAGGGAACAGGCCGGATATCGCCACCGCGAAGATCGTCATTGTCTCGGCGAAGCGGTTGGTTGCTGCACGCCAACGCTGCCGGGTCAAAAGCAGCATCGATGAAATCAACGTGCCTCCGCTGCCGATCGCGATCCACCAAACATAGCTCGCGATCGCGTAACCCCAAACGATCGTTGTGTTTACACCCCATACGCCGACGCCTTTGGTGAACAGGACGCCGATCGCGACAATCGTCGCAAAGACCATGAGCGAGGCAATGATGAAGGCTATCCACCAGAGCGTTCCGGCCGGGCGCTTCAGGATCGGATCTGAAACTGCCGCCGTCACCGCGCTGTAGCTTTCGTGGCTCGCCGCGAGCCACGGATGGGGCGCCTTCGCTGCGGTTTTCCTGAGAACTGCGCTCATGCAGCGCCGTCCTTGAGCGCCGCGTCTGGATTGCGAACATCGGCGAGATAGGTTGTGCGAGGCCGGGTCCCAAGGTGACCAAGAAGCTCGTAGTGGCGCGGTCCGGTCTTGAGGGCACTGACCCGAGAGCCGGCGTCATTGATATCGCCGAAGCTGATGGCGTGGGTGGGACAAGCCGATTGGCAGGCGGTAACGACCTCGCCATCGGAAATCTTGCGGTCTTCCTTTTCGGCGCCCCGCCGTGCCCGGCTGATGCGTTGGACACAATAAGTGCACTTCTCCATCACGCCGCGTTGCCGCGTCGATACGTCGGGATTGTGCTGGGCGCGAATCGTCTCGGCCCCGAGATTGGCGTATTCCTGTCCGTCAGCGTAACCAAAGAAATTGAACCGCCTGACTTTGTAAGGGCAGTTCGCTTCGCAAAACCGCGTACCAACGCAGCGATTATATACCTGGAGATTGAGGCCTTCTCCGTCATGCACCGAAGCGGCGACCGGACAGACCGGCTCGCACGGCGCGTGCTCGCAATGCATGCAAGGGACGGGCTGAAAGCCGGCCTTCGGAGCGGCTGACGTTCCGTGATCGTAGACATCGACGCGGAGCCAATGCATGTCGCGGCCGCGCGCGATTTCCTCCGGCCCCACGACGGGTACGTTGTTTTCGGCCTGGCAGGCAACCACGCAGGCGTTGCAGCCGATACACGCTGCGGCGTCGACCACCATGGCCCAAGCATACGTATCATTTTGGTGCTCGGGCAGGAGCGTCGGCAACGGTTGCTTCTCCGCAGCGCCGGTCCCGGCCGCTATTCCAGCGAGCGACAGCAGCGGATAGAGATCGTCAGTATTGCCATCGAGCTTGACGTCGTCCGCAGTGGTGAGAATTTCACGAGTTTTCCCGGTGGGCAGCAGTGTGACATCATCCAGCAGCCAAGGCATGGCCGTGGTCCGAAGCCGATAAGCGTTCGCTCCGATGTTATTCCCGATCGCACCGGCATTTCGGCGGCCATAGCCCAAGGCGAGGGTCACGACGCCGGCGGCTGTCCCCGGCTCAATGCGGGCCGTGATCTTGATGGTGCGGTGGTCACTCGTGATCTGAACGACGTCGCCAGAACGGATGCGAAGTCGTTCCGCGTCTGCCGGCGCGATGGTCAGAGAATGACCCCAGACCTCCTTGCTCAACGGCTTTGGGCATTCCTGCAGCCAGGGGCTATTGGCCCACGTTCCGTCCCAGATGCACGGATCGGGACGCAACACCAGCGACATTCCTTCCGGCTGCTCGATCGGCGCGAGTGGAGGAAGTTGCGGGGCTGCGACGGTGGTTGGAACAGAGGTGGTTTGCGCGATGATCCCGTCGTGGAGCGCTTTCCGCCACCAGGTTTCAAAATCCGGACCGCCGATCGGTTGCCAGGTCTCACGAACCAGATCGTAGGGCGAAATATCCGGCTGGCCCATAACGGTGGCCAAGAGCTGGTGCGCGGTCCGACTGGCATAAAGTGGCTGCATCAAAGGCTGGACGATACTTGCGGTGCCATCGCGAGCTCGAAGATCAGACCAGCTCTCGAGTGCATGGGAAAGTGGAACGTGCCATTGGCACGACATGCCGGTTTCATCCAGATGCGTGCCGAGGTGGATACTGAAAGGAGCTTTTTTCAGTAACTCCTCCATCTCCAGATCGGCGGGCGCGTCATAGACGGGATTTGCATTCAGGATCAGCAGCGACTTGACGCTGCCGCGAGCCAGAGCGCTCGCGAGATCCGCAAGGGAAGATGGTGATCGGTTTTGTGGCTGATCTATCGGCTCGAGGAAATCGACCGGCGCATCGAGTTGATGGTTGATCCAGTGAACGAGCGCCTGGACTTCCGGAGGTTGGGTCGGGCCCGCGAGGACGAGCGCTTGCCCGTGGGCGGCCATCAGGGCGTTTGCAGCGGCCTCCGCGAAATGGACGGCGTCTTCGGGAAGTGCCGGCTTAGGAAGTTGGGCGCCAAGCTGGTTGGCGACGATGACCGCAACATTGGAAATGCTTCGGGGATGCAAAGCCAGTCGATGGTCCGCTTTGGCACCGGTAAGCGTCAGCGCGCTTTCCGCGGTGTACATCCGCGAGAACCGTTGTGGATCGGCCGGATTGCGGGCGATCACCCAGTCGTGCGCGTATCGTATCTGATCGGGGCCGGGTCCCAGCGGATCGGCATCGAGGGTCAAGACGACGCGGGCGTCGCCAAGCCGTGGCCTTGGATGTAGTGGCCGGCCAAAAGCGATCTTTGTTCCTTCGCGTTCGTATTCTTCCCCGATCGGTTCATAGGCGTGCCATGCCACTTTGGGGTATTTCGTCAGAAGCGCGTCGATTTGGCGAAGCAATGTCGGAGAGGTAACTCGTCCAGTCAGGAGCCTTAATCCTGCCCCGTTCGACGCGGCAAGACGCTGCATTTCCGGCAGTAGCGAGGCGAGAAACTTGTCCCATGATGAGATTTCGCCGTTGAGCATCGACGTTCGCGATCGGTCCGGATCATAAAGCGACAGGACGGCCGCTTCGGCGAACACGTCGGTAGCTCCGAGACTTGCCGGATGCCTTGGATTCCCCTCGACCTTGATCGGCCGACCGTCGGTCGAGATCGCAAGAACGCCGCGGCCGTAGCCGCTCAACGGAAGCGTCGTCGCAAAACGCAAAAGCTCGCCGGGCACAAGGCGTTCCGGCATCCAGACGTAAGGGACAATCTCCTCAGCCGGCTTGCTGCAACCCGCTACGGCCAAGGCCATCTGGGCCGCGAATAGCTGAAGGGCGCTCCGGCGACTGAACGAATTCGTCGTCCGGCCAGCAGCCAGGGCTTCGATTTCGTTCGGCCCGTCGTTCATTATCGATGACATTTTGAACAATCCGTCAGATGTTTGATGTCGATGTGATACTCGCGCACGAGGCGGCGGCCTTGATCGACTTGATCCTTTGGCGCAGTCCACTTCATGTCGAAAACGGCACTCAGCGGTCGAATATAGTTTTCGGGACTGCGATGGCAGGTCAGACACCATCCCATCGTAAGAGGCGCCGCCTGCTTCATCAGCGGCATGCGGTCCACATCGCCGTGGCACGTCGAGCAGCCGACTCCCTTGGCCACATGAATACTGTGGTCGAAATAAACATAGTCGGGAAGCTCATGGACCCGACGCCAGTGTATCGGCTGATTCTTTGCCAGACTGTCGCGTACCGGCGCCAGCATCGTTGCATTGGTCCAGATCTGCGAATGGCACGTCATGCAAGTTTCCGTCGGCGGAATTTCGGCGAATCGGGCCTTCTCCACGGACTCGTGGCAATAGCGGCAATCCAGGCCAAGGCCTCCGACATGATGGGCGTGGCTGAACGGTACCGGCTGCTCCCGTGTAATCGATTGATCCGTCACATAGGGCGAGTTCATCACCGAATAGGCGAGGCCCACCAGCACAATCGGGAGCGCCGCCAGCAACGACATCACGACCTTGGCAATGGTATTTGATCGTGGGCGGAAGATTTGGACCATGTCCGCTGAACCCCGGTTGCGGCTGACGGACGTAAGACCCGAACATCCTAGATTATGGACAAGCGACCGAATGTCCGGATTTCGCTGGCTGTCACTGAACGTCGTTTTACATTGCAGCGTTTCAATTCGTGGTCGCCTCCAAATGTTGACGCAGCGATTTGACCTCATCGGCCGTAACATTTGCCGCCGCATTTCCCCAGGCGTTGCGAACATAGGTCGCGACCGCCGCTACATCGTTGTCGCTCAGCTTCCAGTCGTAAGACGGCATGGAAGACGCGGTCGGCCGCGAGTCCGTGACCGCTGTCCGCGCCCCCTGCAGTATCACGCGTATAACGGTGGTGGGGTCGCTGGACTGCACATTGGCGTTCTTCGCGAGCGGAGGAAACATGTGAGGCACGCCGCTGCCATTGGAACGATGACAGGCTGAACAGCTGTCCGCGTAAATCGTCCTGCCGCTATCGTTGGCGGATTGATCCGCCTTCGGCGACGATGTCCCGGACTTGCCGTTGATGTCCTTCAAGTAAGTCGCCATGGCATGCAGGTCGCTGTCGCTCATCTTCGAGGTTGAATCGCGGACAACCTCAGACATCAGCGCAGCCGCGCCACTGTGAACGTTGCGGCCGGTCTTGAGATATTCGGTGATTTCATCGGCGGTCCATGAGCCGACGCCGAGATGCTGGTCGTTGGTGATATTGGGCGCGTACCAGTTTTGAAGCTTGCCGCCGTCAAGCGCTTCTGACGCCTTGTCCGCGCCGAGGAAATTCTTCGGTGTGTGGCAGGCTCCGCAATGGCCCGGTCCTTCGACAAGGTAAGCACCGCGATTCCATTCTGCGCTTTTGTCCGTTCTAGGCGCGAAGGTACCGGGTTTGAAGAACAGCATGTCCCAGCCACGCATGAAAACCCGATGGTTGAGCGGCCATTGAAGCTGGTTTTTCGGACGTGGGTTCGAAACGGGTTGCAAAGTGTTGAGGTAAGCACGGATAGCCAGCACGTCGTCGTGCTTCATCTTCGTAAAATAGGGATATGGAAAAGCCGGATAGAGCCGGGCGCCGTCAGGGCCGATGCCTTCATGCATGGCTCGGTAGAAATCCTCGTCCGACCATGCGCCAATCCCGGTTTCCCGGTCCGGTGTGATGTTTGGCGAATAGAGCGTGCCGAAAGGCGTCTCGATCCGCC
>Ga0208589_1000942_pt1 | contig 12761 bp, 8 predicted proteins | sample NGESurshal092012_2_FD_184486 | JGI IMG/M metagenome (GOLD analysis project Ga0208589, IMG submission 184486) | Arctic peat soil microbial communities from Barrow, Alaska - NGEE Surface sample F53-2 shallow-092012 (SPAdes) | ecosystem: Environmental > Terrestrial > Soil > Wetlands > Peat ... | reverse complement strand
AGCGCGAGCTTCCCAAGCTCGAGGTCACGGGTTCGAGACCCGTTCGCCGCTTGTAGGATCAAAGCCACATTGGCTGTCTGAAGCCAAATGTTCGACCTGCCACGCGGGAATTGGGGCAGACGATACGGCTTACGGGGACACGGTTTTCCGTGCCCTTGCGGTGCCGGCGGGATCGCGACTTCGAATGCTCAACGGCTTTGCAGTGCCCCGCTCGGCATCACATTGCGCTTTCCCACACGCGCCGGCGGGGCCGCTCGCGCCCTCCGGCGTCGTTCGGCTGTGGACGGTCCTAGGGGGAGCTCCAGCAGGACGCCAGCTTGTGATTGCGTCAGTGGCCATCGCGACGAGGGTGTCTGACAATAGGACGCCACGCCGCTACTCACCTACGTGGACTAACGCGCTGGCGCGCTGATCGATCCTACGTACCGCCGCGTCGCTAGCCGCGCCCAGGCGTCGTTCTTAGCAGGAGTTATCCGCCGCTTGAGAGCTTGGTGTCATGCAGCTCACCGTTACGCGCGGAGCGTGGGCGGATCGCACCACAAACGTAAAGGTCTTGCCGATCCAATCCCCCCTCATGACCGTTACGGCGATGTGGACGCCAACTCTCAGCCGTTGCCGGTTGAATAACGGGTGGAGCGACAGCTGTCCTCCTGGTGTGAGCATTCCGAGTTTCGGACACCTGTGTCGCTGACAGTCGGCTTGAGTCGCAGCGGTGACGCGGGTCGGCCGGCTTGGGCAACCATGCCCGCGGCAGACCACCTCGATCACATCACCTGGTAGCAACGAATGGATAGACAGAGACTTGACGATGGTGTAGGTGTGAGACCACGCAAAGCGCCAAGTCATCGCTGCACCGACGACCGACGGCGATGGTGTGCGCTGAAGCGGCATAAGCCCCGTAGGTTGCGGCATTCCGGGCATCGGAGCGGTGAGGCTCGCCCTGGCCGGCCCGACCGTGGCGCTGGTCGTCGACGCTGCACCCCCCAAGCCGACAGCGGTGATTCGCGCCCGAAGGGTATGACCGACGTCAGCGTGCGTGACGAAGTGGCTCGAGCTGGTCTCGCCCGGAAGGTCGATGCAGTCATCACCAGCCGGGGAGCAAGATTGCCACTGCGTCAAAAAGCTTTCAGGCTCAAAGATCCAAGCACCGTCGGACACAGTCACCGTCTGTCCCTCTAGCACATCGCCAGACACTTCAGGGGGGATCTCATTCGCCGGGACACGCGGGGTAGTCCAGCGCCATATCCTGCTCGCTTGCGTCTCGCCGAACCAAAGATGTCCTTCGTGATCAAACGCGATGGCAACCGGATATCCACCACGAGGTGCCACGGGCGAGAATTCGGTGAGAACCCCGGTAGGCGTAACCCTCGAGATCGTATTGGTCCGTTCGTCTTCGGCGAGCCAAAGATTACCGTCAGGACCCTCAGCGAGACTATCTATTGAACCCCCCGAGGTCACTATGGGGAAAGGGGTCATTTCGCCCTGTGGAGTCATACGAACAATGTGACCTTCGGTTTCAGTGAACCAGATGTTCCCGTCCGCTCCTTGCGCAATCGCGCCCGGAAGACCCCATGCCGTCGGAACGGGCCACTCCGTGATTGTGCCGTCCGGTGCGACCCTGCCAACGAGCCCACGGTACCCAAACGGAAACCGCCCATCATCCGTAAACCACATATTTCCGTCTGCGCCAGAGATGATTGCGCTTGGCATGCTAGTCACAACAGTGAGCATTTCGTGTCCCGCGGGAACTCTGAACTCAGTAATATCTCCACTCGGGGTGATTCGCCCAATCGCACCGAGTCCTAGTTGTTGAGGGTCAGACTCGGTGAACCACAGGTTGCCATCGCTTCCTTCGGCGATGCTCATGGGTACAACGGAAGCAGTAGGGAGCTTGAACTCCGACACGTTGTAGCTAGACGAAACTCGGCCGATGAAGCTACGGCCTTCGGCATTGGTGCCCGTGTCCGTAAACCATACGTCACCGCTTGCGGCGACCGTGATCCCCTCGGGATGGCTCGTCTGTGGCTGGGATGGGCCTGCCCCGATGGGAGCAGAAAACTCCCCGGTGACTTGTCCGGTTGGGTCGAATCGAACGATTTCACCGCCCGTCTCTGTGGCCCATATTTGCCCATCGTGGCCGACCGCGAAATCAATGGGGGCGCCGCCCGCACCGCCGGCAAGGGCGCTTGGGAATTCGTCGATGTCGCCCTGCTTGCCTAGCGCGGAATCTGGACGGCAGAAGGACATCGTTAGCGAGGCCAGGACCAAGGTAGACATCAGGAACGCAGTGACGACAGCGCGCCTCGGGCCAGCGACGTACAAACGCACCGCATCCGCTGGTGCCGCGAGCGTGTTCTTGTGCGCACGATGCGTCAGCATGCATCACCGACGTTTTGAAGCAAGGGCGATGAACAGCCAAACTGAACGAGCGGGGAGCGGCGCTTACGCATCGTAAAGCGAAAGACTCTTCTTACATAACCGCTCCTGTATACGCCGACAGCGATCTGTGAGCGTGGGCCGAGATGTCGCCCTCCGAACCATGGCGCTAGATTGATTGTGTCCGCTCCGCCCCGTTGATGGCACTCCTCGGGTCGACAACTGGTCATCTGTGTCGGGCCGAGCTGCCTTTGCGCAAAAGGGCACCCGGTGCCGCGACAGCCAACTTGGACAGTCGCGCCGGTGGGCACGCCGCGTATTGCGAGAGATCGGACGACGGTGTAGCGATGTGACCAGTTAAACCGCCACGCACCTGTAACGCTGGTGAGGGACAGTAGCGGCGTTGGCACCTGAGCTACCGGCGGCGTGGGTGCGAAGAAGGTCGGTGGGCTTGGCGGGGCCGCAACCACGCTGGAGGGGTCGGATGTGCTGGAAGCCGAACCCCCTGGACCACTAACCGTGACGATCGCTCGCAATGTGTGTCCAATGTCGTCGGGATCGACGACATGCGTGGCAGCCGTATCGCCCGCGATATTCACGCACGCGTTTCCTGCGCTGCCACACGTTTGCCATTGATAGGAGATGGTCGCCGGTTTGTGGAGCCACAAGCCGGTAGTGCTGGTGAGGGTCGCGCTGACCGTAACGGAGCCCATCAGTATCGGCGGGCTCTCGTTGAGCGGCATCAGCGGCGTTGTGAACCTCCAGATGTGTGGCGCGGGTTCGTCGGCGTTATAGCCCGGGACCATCCAAATGTCGCCGCTTGCGTCGACGGCCAAGTTCGTGGCGTTTACTTCGCCTATAGGCGGGGCGAACTCGGTCACGTTGCCGCGCATATCGATGCGGCCCAAGCCGGCGTGTGCGACTCCGCCAAACCACATGTCGCCATCTGGGCCAGCCGCTATGTCGTGAAGCCCAGCGAAAGTGAAGCGCTCGGGATACTCAGTCGTTCCGCCCGACGGATCAACTCTCACGATGACGCTGCCGACGGGGACAACGCCTTCGTAGAAGCCGCTTGTAACCAGCCACATGTCGCCGTCGGGTCCTGCGGCGATACCGCGCGGTAGATACGATGTATACACCGGGAATGTCTTGTTCGGCGGTATTGGATAGTTGGTGACGTTCCCGGCTGCGTCGACCTTGTCGACGTAATCGCCGTCTATGAACCACATCTCGCCGTTGATGCTTCGTGCGATAGCGGTAGGCGCTTCGTGGGGGACAGAGAATTCGTCAAGAATGGCGCCTGTCGGAGTCATTATTCCGACAGTTCCGGAGCCGGAGTCTGTAAACCATATGTTTTCGTGAGCGTCCAAGGCAAGGTTGAATAGGTGCGACGCGGAGGAAGAGCTAGGAGTCGGATACTCGACCACTCGCCCGGCAGGGGAGATTCGGCCGATCAGGTGATGGCCGGTGGAGTCAGTCCCGTTGTCGGTGAACCACATTTCGCCACCGGCACCAGCCGCGAGTGTGGTAGGAAAGCTCTGTTCTGGCATATCGGGTTGGCGTCCCGTTGGGATTGAGAATTCGCCGAGCAAGGAGCCGGTGGAGTTCAGCCGCTCGATTCTTGCCCGACTTTCTTCGTAGGGCTCGTAGTATTCAGCGGACTCGATGAACCATACTGAGCCGTCGCTGCTCGTCGCCATGTCTGAAATGTACGGGTGCGTAAGTAGTTCGACCGGAAAGGTTTGAAAGTGCGCCTGTTCTTCGTCGGCGCAAGCGGTACTGATAGTCATGCTCAGGCACGCTGCCATCGTGCCGAGGAGGAGAAGGAGCCGAAGGAGCGTGAGCCACCGTGGGTGGCACAATGGGGCTGTCGTGAGCTCACTCATTGAGTAATTGCGGAAGCGTGTCGGCTGCGAGATCTGGACGCCTAAGAACGTCGGATGGCCGCCCGCGATGGCGGGGTTACGGCAGCGAGTGGCTCGACAGGCATGTAATTGAGAGCGGAGGCACTACCAGCGCGGCGATCTGATGCTCTCCATCTTGCACGAGTGATACGTGGTCTAGATCCTTGAGAATGTAGGATTACAGGCGAGATGGCAATTGCAGAGAGCGGAATCGTATCGTATCTAGGGCATATTTGCCAGTTCAGGCACCGAGCAAGCGGCGGTCGCGCACCGGCCTATCGCGGACCCCGATGTCCTGGCGATGGTGATGTCAGATGAGACGGCTTGGGACCTCCGCTGGCGGTAGGGTAGGGGCGTTGGTCGTGATCGTCGGGTTGGCGCTGGGAGTCGCTCTGGGTAGCGTCGCTAATGGTGGGGGCGCTGGGAGACCGAAAGTTGCAGCGCCCCTCTCGATTGGGCTCCCGGCGGAGGTTGCACTTCCGGCGTATCCCCCGGCTTCGCGGGTCAGCTTGAGGAAACGAAGCGCGCCGCGGTCAGCCGGGGCGAGGGCTTCGGGCCAGAGCGCCGTAGGCGCAGTTGCGGCGTCCGCTACGGCCACTTCGCGTGAACAAGAAAGCTCGGTGTCGGTATCGAGCGCGGCGCAGACGTCCAGTGAAACGCGTCCAACGGCTAAGACGGTAGAAAAACGCCACGCCGCCATCCAGGAAGAAAGTGGCGGCGGCGGTTAGTTGGCGTTTGGAATTCGCGACCCGGGTGATTAGTGAGCACGCTCGATCAGCGTGTAGCCGAACGCAGCAAAGCCCGCGATCGAGCGCGTAAGAGAGCGCGTTGCGCTCGTGACGGTTTCGCTGCCCTGTGTAAACGCTGTCGCATCTTCGTCTCGCGCTCCACGCACCATGGATTTGTAGCCTTCGGCGATCTTGTTGACGGAGGCGAGCAACCCCTCGTGAGCTGAGCGTTCCGCCGGCCCCGGTGCTGCTTTTCGTAGAGCGCCTGCCGCCTCGGTGTACGCCGACGCAAGCCGCTGGGCGGCGGAGGCTTGTGTCGCAGATCGTCCTGCATCAGTCAACTGTCGTTCGGGTTGCGCTCGTGCCCCGTCGAGCTTTAGCAGGACCTGTCGGAGCGAACTGGCGTAGGAGCTGTCGGGAGCGATCGGGAGCGATTTTGCTTCGGCCAGTTGGACCGACCCCACGATTCGCTCGCAATCGCGACCGACTGCGCCTTGTGCGGCCCGAGGGAGCGTGCAGACGGCGAGAAGAACACCGACGGTGGTTCTCAGGGCGTAAACGGTCTCAGCGCTAGACGATCCCTTCGGACGCAGTCTTCGGTAGCGGAAAAACGATGCATCGCCGAGTCGCACGAGTTCGGTGCGAGGAGTGGTTGGTAGGCGTTTGAGGAAGTCTTGAGGAAGCAGCGCACGGCTTGTGGTCGCGGACGCCTCGAAGCCAAGTAGCAACGTCCCGACGGGAGAGTAGGTCGCGTTCAGCCGAAGCGGATTACTCAGCTGAAATCCGGCTGGAGTCGAGATCGGTTTTGTCCGCCGCCAATCGGCGGGCACGGAAACCTCGAGCAGCGAGTTCGAGGCAGATGCGCTCAGAGGCTTTTCCTGCCCTTTCCCACCATCCAGCAAGGACGAAGCTGCGAAGCCGATCGGCACGACCATCGCCGTCAATAGAGCGGTAGCCCGTCCAGGGCGCCTACGCGTACTGGCTGGCTGATTAGTTGCTCCGCTGGGCTTTGCCCGCGTTTGACGCGCTGGCCGATCTACAAGGTCCAGGTTGGGGGTATCTTCCGCGACTGGATGTTCACGTGACGGAGCTGGCTCGTCGACGTGCTCCAGTACTTCGATGATCTTCGCTGTCACGTCGTCTAGCCCGCCGCTGGTCAGGACAGCCAAGCGGTCGGCAAGGATCGGTGCGTGTTCGAGCAAGAAGCCTCGATCGACGTTGTGCCAGACAGGCAGGATGACCTTCGTGCCTGCGGCCGTCTCGCGTGCGGCCAAGCCCTCGAGCTCTCGACGAGGCCACTCCTTGGCGAAGAACGCGGGGCTCAGAACGACGACGCCGAAGCGACACCGAGCGAGGCCGGCTTCGATACGTCGACTTAGGCTGTCGCCGAGCTTGAGGACCAGTTCGTCAAGCCAAACGGTCAACCCGTGCTGGATCAGAGCGTGAGCGATAGGACTGGCAACGGCTTCCTTGTCCTCGCTTGCATGGCTGATGAACACGTCGTATTCGTGTGATCCGCTCACGGCGCCATGGTTGCCGAGTGCATCGGGCTGTCGGGCTTGTTCTGTCAAGGGAGGTAGCTCGAAAACCGGTGTGCTGGCTGGTCGCTCATCGAGCGAGCGCAACACCGAGAGCCGGACCCGATCGAGAACGACCGGACGAGACATCTCTCGGCAGCGCGGACTTCGCGAACATATTGAACCAGTCCACCGGGCCTGGCGTCGCTCGCTGCAATCCTTGAGATGCCAGAGCTAGACCAAATGAGGTTTCACTTTGCGGGGACGGCGTGTGATTGAGGACCGCACAGGCCGCAGAATGTATGTGCAGCAGGGCGTGACATTCGCTCGGCCGTAGCGCATACAGCACGGCGTTTGAGAGGTCGTGGGGTTCGTTGGACTTCGCGTTGTTGTTTGGGTACGTCGTCCGCCGTTGAGCCTGCGTCTGACTCGCCTGCCGCGAAGCCCAAACGCTTCGCGGAAGCTTGCGCACTGTCCGGCGCCTTCGTTGGCTCGCCATGCTCTACCGCCTTCTCTAGCGTCCTGTAGTAGCTGCCGGGAGGTGTCGGTACGCCAACAGGCCGAAGCGACATATATCTCCTCCGATCATCCCCCTCGCACCAGGGTTGCCTACCGCGCCCCCCTCGGACACGGCACGACCGCGCTGGCACGGGCCTTCGACCCATCGGCGAACGCGAACACCGCCGCAAAACCGAAGCCGCCGCGCGGGCAGAACCTCGGCAGCAGGATGCCCTGCGGCTTGTATGGGAGCATCTTGCCCTTGACGTCGCGGTAGTAAGTCAGGTGCTCGGGGCCCAGCGTCGATCGCAATCGCACGAGCGCGACGTTGGGCCCTTCGGGCCAGCTCGGGATCAGCGGTACGGCGAGGCTGACAGCGCCTCCGAAGGGCGGGCTCGCAGGAACGAGGAGTCCCGGGAAGACGAGCTGTGCGCGCACCGGTTCGGAGCCGTTGACGTAGAACAGCAGCGCGAAATGGCCTTCACGGGTAGGGCCGCGAACGATCGTGACTTCAGCTTGCTCCGGCACGGTCGTGCCTTCGGCCGCGAGCTGACCTACCGCAGAGCCAAAGCCCATGTGTGAGTTCGGCGGGCATCCCTTCGGCCCAAGCTCGGCGAGCGTCGCCGGTTGGCACGTCTCGAGCCCGAGTCCGCTGAGCGCAAAGCCGAGGTTGCTCGGATAGCTGAGTTCGACGCCGACGAGCGGAGCTAGGACCCGGTTAGACGGTGCACTGATCGCGAACGCGAAACCGACCGTCGTGCCCTGTCCGAGTCGCTCCGGGGTCAGCGTCGCGGCGAGCTTGACCGATGGGCTCGCGCCGGCACCGTCGGGCAGTCCAAGCAGGCTCATCAGGATGATCGACGTGGCGCACAGCAGGGAGGCGAACGAGTGGCGCGTGGGTCGTTTCTTCAGTAGTAGATGCTGCCGGTGGTCTGCACCGTGACCTGGTACTTGACGCGGTCGAACACCCCGTAGAGCCCCGCCGTACCATGCGTGTGGGCAAAGCGTCCTGTGCCGCCCGTGACGACGAGCGAGCCGCGGAAGCTTTCGAAGCGGCCGCTGCCGCTCGGCTTCGCGACCCCGTGTCCCGTGAGCGTCCCGGCGCTTGTCGTGAGCGAGAAGGTGCCGCTGAAGGTTCCTTCGATCTTCAGTCGCGCGCGCATCTTCCCGGGCAGGCTGCCGGTCGCCAAGCCTTCCTCGATCAGCGTCGCCCCTTCGCTGTACTTCGGGTTGTATCTGAGGTGCGCCGTGTCGGTTGCGTTGAGCGTCCGCGACGGGCGGGCGACGGGGCCATACGCGAGTCCCGCCTGCGGCGCGAATATCGCTGCGAGCGCGATGAGCGCTGCGAGCACGGCGGCTTGTGCCGCCACCCCCGCGGCCGGCCGTCGCTGCCCGGTATGTCCGGCGAGGATCCCCAAACGGTTCAGTCGAACGATATCGCCCCCCGTGATTGGTCTGCGCGGGTTCAACGGGCACCGAACCGCCGCCTCCTGGCGCGGAACTCATTCGCGCAGTCCTCGAGTGACTCTCGTGAGAAGTCGGGCCAGAGCTCATCGCGGAAGACGAGCTCGGAGTAGGCGGCCTGCCAGAGCAGGTAGTTGGACAATCGCCGCTCGCCGCCGGTGCGGATCACGAGGTCGGGATCGTGCATCTCCGGCGCATAGAGACATGCGCGGAACCCCGCCTCGCCTCCGCCGGTGAACTTCGCCGCTGCGTCGACTATCTCGGACCTGCCGCCGTAGTTGAACGCGACGAACACGGTGAGACGCCGATTGTCGGATGTCAGCCCTTCAGCCCATCTCATCTGCTCGACGAGCACAGCAGGGACAGCCGCCCGCCGGCCGAGGAAGCGCATGCGTACGCCCTCTTCATGCAGGCCAGGGGTCTCGCCTGCGATGCGGCGCGCGAGCATCTCGATCAAGCCCGTGACCTCGGGCTGCGGGCGCGACCAGTTCTCGGTGGAGAACGAGTAGATCGTCAGCTCCCTCACTCCGAGGCCGGCGGCGTCGTCGATCCGCGCTCGCAAGGTGTCCGCGCCGGCTTCGTAGCCCTCGCCCGGCGGCAGTTCGCGAGCGCGCGCCCAGCGCCTGTTCCCGTCGGCGATCATCGCGACGTATCGCGGTAGGACCGTTCGCGACCTGGCTTCGATGCTCGTCGAGGCGGTCACGGTTGCGGGCGTCCGGCGAATCCGTTTCGCGTCTTCTTCGCAAGGCGCCAGATACGCATCACCGTGAGCGTCGGAAAGATGATCGGGCGAAGCTCGCGGTGCAGCGCGAGCACGGAGCGACCGGTCGCGCCTTGCCGCGCCTCGGGCGCGGAGCTGTAATAGGCGACGACTCCCGACAGCGTCATCAGGTGGTGCGCGCTGTCGGGGAGTCGGCGGACCTGCTCGATGGCTCGCCCGGCAACATCCGGAAGCGTCGCGCCAAGCGCCCTCGGGTCGCCGTACAGGCGAACCAGCCACGGGTCGCCCGCGCGTACATCGCGCTCGTGGTCGATCAGGCTGTCGAGCACGGTGCTCAGCGCGCTGATCGACAGGTACGCAGCATCGATCGCGTCCGCTTGCTGTTCGCCTACCGCGTCATTGCCGGCGGCGGCGATCAGTGCGTGCACGGCGAGCACGGAGGCGACCGCACCCGCGAGGTACTCGCGCCAGTCGCGCCTTTGCTCGACTGCTGCACACTCGCGCGCCCACTGCTCGAGTTGTCCGGCGCCGAGCTGTGCGGTGGCGTGGACGTGCACCTGAGCGGCTGCGCAACGTTTGGCGGCGCGTCTTCCCGCGCTCGCCACCGCCGAGGCCGACGGAAGCGCCGCGATCGCGCCTTTCGCGACGGCGCATAGCGCGCGCACGTAACCACCGTCGCTCGCGTACGGCTTCTCGCCCGCGTCACTCGCCGGCGGATCCCCGTCGAAGATCGCCGCGAATGCACGGTAGGCACGCGCGCGGTCGCGCAGCGGATCCGTCGCGGGCGCCTCGGTTAGGCCATCGAGGTAGTCGTAGAGCACCTCGAGCGCGACGATTGCCACGACCACGCGATTGCGGTGCCTGGGGGGCACCGTCGTGGCGAGCGTCGCCGCGACCTGCGCGTTGAAGTGCTCCGCGTGGAGCTTGTCGATTGCGATCGCTCGCAGGCGCGGATCGGGAATCACGCTTGCTTGCTCGCGCCAGCGCCGAAGCTCGCGGTGAACCTTTGGGGCGATGCCGCTCCAGTAGCGAACGTTCGCGCTCACGAGCGCCACGCCGGCGCGGAGCGTCAGCTCTGGTTCGCTCAGACCCGCGTGCGCTTGCTTCACCGCACTCGGAATGGCAACGCTCGTGCTCGTACTCGAGGACTGCACCTATTCCTCCAGCGCCAGACCGGGGGAGACGCGCGAGGCGGCCCACCCAGGAAGGACGGCGACGAGCAGGACCGATAGGACGACGATCAAGAAAATCTCGAGTGGACGTCGCCCGACGACTCCGCTCGCAACGGGGAAGCCCGTCACGTGCCTGAGGTAGCCGTCGATCACGAACTCGCCATAGACGCCGGCGACCGCGCCCGTCAGACATCCGGCCGACAGCATCAACAGCACTTCGACGAGCAGCAGTCGTCGTAGCCGCGAAGGCGCGGCGCCTTCCAGGCGCAGTGCCGCAAGCGAGACGCGCCGCTGCCAGATGCTCGAGCCCAGCGCCGCGAGCATCGCGAGAACGGCGGCAAGCAGCAGCAGCGTTGCAATGTCGCCCAGCTGTCCGAGTCCTTCGCTGGCCGACCCGTTGATGCTCGACGCGCGTTCGCGAGCCGTGAGTACTTCGAGCCCGCTCGCGGGCCCCAGCGAGCGCTCGATCGCCCGGCGCACGACGGGAACGCTTGCGCCGCGCGCGACCGCGACGCCGAGCGCTGAAGGCGCCGTGGTACGCCATAGCCTGCTGTAGTCGGCGTCGCCGAGAACGATCGCTCCAGGGCTCCAGCCGAAGTTCGTCGTCGTTGCGGCGATCCGGAACGTTCGGTTTCCGCTCGGCGTCGGAATGTTCAGCTCCCCGCCGATGCCAACATGGCGTCGCGTCGCGATCACTTGCGAGATGGTCATCCAGCCGCTCGAGCGAAGGCGCTCGGCTGCGTTGCTCGAGCTCCCATCCACGATCTGATCCTCGAGCAGGCTCGCGTGCGTATCCGAGGGCCAAGCGATCACCCAGACCCGCCGGTCGCCGACGTCGAGGAAGCTCCCCTGGTAGCTCTGTACCCGGCGCACGCCAGGCGCGCGCGCGATCGTGGTCGCGTCATTTCCCGCGAAGTCGTTGACTGCCTGGTTGTCATGCGGATTGACGAGCCAGATATCCGCGCTCGCGACGTAGTTCGAGGTGTAGTGCGCGATCCCGCGGAGCAGGTCGTTGCGCGCGCCGCCGAGAGCGATGCTCCCGAACAGCGCGAGCGCGCCTGTGGCGGCGAGCGCCAGCGAGCGCAACGTCGTTGAACGCAACGAGACGAGCGCGAGCGGCAGCAGGGTCATCCCCTCGCGCTTGCTTGTCACCGCCTCGGCGCCGGCGAGAACGCCGGCGAATACGACCGGCACGGCTGAGATCGTTGCGAGCGCGAGCAGCACGCATGCGACGATCGTGGTGGAGGGCGCCAGTAAGAACAGCAGCGTCGCGCAGGCCAGTAGCCCGAGCGCGAGCGCGAGCAGTCCGCGCTGGACGTTGCGCGTGAGCAGATTGCCGCCGGTGCCGGACTCTTCGTAGACCGCATTGAACGCCCGACCGGGTCTGAGGTCGAAAAGCGGCAGCAGCGAGGCGAGCAGCGTAGCCAAGATGCCGCCGGCGAAAGCGAGCGCGAGTGGCGCCGATCCGACGACGGTGCCCGTTCCGAGCGTGAACGCCTGAGCGAGGTAGCCAGGAGATTGGTGAAACACCCCTCGCGAGAGCGCATAGCCGGCGAGCACGCCGACGAGCGACGCGCCGATTCCCAGGCACAAGGCCTGAAAGACGGCCATCTGGGCGATTGCCGAGCGTCGCGTGCCCTCGATTCGCAGGCCCGCGATGACCTGGCGCCGCTCGGGAACCGTCAGCAGCATTGCGTTGAAAGCGAAGAGGAAGCCGAGCAGCGCGCTGATCGCCGCGAACAGGGCGCTGGCCCGGTTACTCGGCACCAGCGTCTGCTTCAGCAACTGCTCGTCCTGGTTGGCGGACGCGACGATCAACTTGCCCTGAGCCAGTCGCAGCAGTGCCGAGGAGACTTTCGCTTCCGATCCGCGGCTCGACTCGACGAGGATGCGCGATATGCGCCGCGGCAGGCCAGCCAGCTGCTGAAGCTGTGTTGTGGGCATCACCGCAACGAGAGCGCCCGACAGGGCGCCGAAGGTTTCCGGTCCAAGCACGGCTGAGACCTTCAGCTGGAAGCGCGAGCCGCGAATGCGAACGTCGACGGACCCTGCTTGGCTCGGGTCGGCCGGCAGCCCGAGCTCGTTTGCCGTCGCCCTGCTCAGGCCGATCGTGCCGGACGTCAGCGCGGAGATCGGCAGCGTGTGCGCGAGGCCGTTCAAGATGGCGAGCGTCGGATCGGTGCCCGCGACATCGACGGTCACGCTACGACCACCGCTTCTGGAGATCGTCGCGGTCTGCTCCAGCAGCGGAGCGGCCTGCTCGACGCCCGGCAGGCGTTTGATCGTCCTCAGCAGCCCTTCGTCGAAGCCATCGCTCGAGCGCGACCGAACCTGCAGATCGGCCGGACCGATCACGGCACGCACTACTTTTTCGGAGGAGC
>Ga0208589_1000941_pt1 | contig 12765 bp, 12 predicted proteins | sample NGESurshal092012_2_FD_184486 | JGI IMG/M metagenome (GOLD analysis project Ga0208589, IMG submission 184486) | Arctic peat soil microbial communities from Barrow, Alaska - NGEE Surface sample F53-2 shallow-092012 (SPAdes) | ecosystem: Environmental > Terrestrial > Soil > Wetlands > Peat ... | reverse complement strand
GAGCTTGGCCAGCCGCTCCTGCAGCTTCTCGCGGTCGTAGTCCGAAGTGGTTTCCTCGATCTGCGCCTTGATTTGCGCGACGCGGGCCTCGATGTCCTTTTTCTTGCCGGCGCCGCTGACGATCGTGGTGTTCTCCTTGTCGATCACCACCTTGCGCGCGCGGCCGAGCATGTTGACGGTGACGCTTTCGAGCTTCATGCCGAGTTCATCGGAGATCAACTGGCCGCCGGTCAGGATCGCGATGTCTTCCAGCATCGCCTTGCGGCGATCGCCGAAGCCGGGCGCCTTGACGGCGGCGACCTTGAGCCCGCCGCGCAGGCGGTTGACCACCAGCGTCGCCAGCGCCTCGCCCTCGACGTCCTCGGCGATGATCAACAGCGGACGGCCCGACTGCACCACGGCTTCCAGCACCGGCAGCATCGATTGCAGGCCCGACAGCTTCTTCTCGTGCAGCAGCACGTAGACGTCCTCGAGCTCGGCCGTCATCTTCTCGGCATTGGTGACGAAATAGGGCGACAGGTAGCCGCGGTCGAACTTCATGCCTTCGACGATGTCGACGTCGGTTTCGAGCGACTTGTTCTCCTCGACCGTGATGACGCCTTCATTGCCGACCTTCTGCATCGCCTGCGCGATCATCTTGCCGATCGCGGCATCGCCGTTGGCGGAGATGGTGCCGACCTGGGCGACCTCGGAAGAACCCGAGACCGGCTTGGCGCGCTTCTCGATGTCCTTGATCACGGCGGCGACCGCGATATTGATGCCGCGCTTGAGGTCCATCGGGTTCATGCCGGCGGCGACCGATTTGGCGCCTTCACGGACGATCGCCTGCGCCAGCACGGTGGCGGTGGTGGTGCCGTCGCCGGCGGTGTCGTTGGTCTTGGAGGCGACTTCGCGCAGCATCTGCGCGCCCATGTTCTCGAACTTGTCCTCGAGCTCGATCTCCTTGGCGACGGTGACGCCGTCCTTGGTGATGCGGGGAGCGCCGTAGCTCTTTTCGATGAGGACGTTGCGGCCCTTGGGGCCGAGCGTCACCTTGACCGCGTTGGCGAGAATGTCGACGCCGCGCAGCATGCGATCGCGCGCGTCTCCGGAAAATTTAACGTCCTTGGCTGCCATTTTGATTACTCCTGGAAATCTGAAAACGGACCTCATCCCTGCATAATGGCTTCGCCATTATCGCTGGAGGAGCGGGCTCTTGCCCGCGTCTCGAAGGATGAATGATGAACTTCTGGATGAACTTGGGGACCCTTCGAGACGGCGGCTTCGCCGCCTCCTCAGAGGATGGCCTTACGAGAGCACGCCCATGATGTCGCTCTCCTTCATGATCAGGAGATCCTCGCCGTCGAGCTTGACCTCGGTACCCGACCATTTGCCGAACAGCACGCGGTCGCCGACCTTGAGGTCGATCGGGATCAGCTTGCCGGCCTCGTCGCGGCCGCCGGGGCCAACGGCGGTGATTTCGCCCTGCGACGGCTTTTCCTTGGCGCTGTCGGGAATGATGATGCCGCCCTTGGTCTTTTCTTCGGCATCGATACGCTTGACCACAACACGGTCATGCAGCGGACGAAATTTGGTTTTAGCCATGACGGTTCCTTCGGAGATTCGGTCTGGGACCTGGTTTGCCATCGAAAGCGGGTTGGATACGGGGCGTATTCGACGTCCCGAAAGACGCCGGACCGTTCGCATCCCCCTTAGCAATCGATCTGTCGGAGTGCTAATTGTGGCGCCGGGAATATGGTGTGGCGCTGTTCCTGTCAAGCAAGAGGGGTTAAGTCCTTGGTGAGGCCAATATAGGATGCTGCAACGGAAACCAAATCGGTGCGCCGGCGTAATTTATTGGACATCGTTGCTCCGACAGCGCTTTTACGGTTGGCTGCGGGATGGGTGCGGCCACGAATTGAAATGTTGGGGGATGCCATGATCAGGTCAGTTAGCGCCCGCGGGGTTGCCAATCTCGGGATCGCCTGCGCGTTGACGGTGTTCCTCGGCGCCTGCAGCAGCATGAGCCTGCCCAGTTTTGGAGGAGGCGCGACCCCCGCGGCGGCCCCGGAACCCGGTGTGGCTCCGCAAATGCCGGCCACCATCCGCGCCGACGAGCTGGTCGGCCGTTGGGGGCTCGCCTCGTTCCAGGATCCGAAGGACCGGGTGCGCACCGAAGCCGCCGCCAAGGGCCAGTGCAAGAACCCCTACGTGATCGGCGCCGGCGCCCATGGCGGCGTGGTCATGCATCTGGCCGACCAGGCGACGCCGCAGGAACTGGACCTGAAGGGCAGCCCAAGCGGCAAGAATTACATCGGCCCGACCGGGCCTGCCGGCGGCGAGCAGGATCGCGAGATCGTTTCCTTTGACGGGCGCGTGATGGTCACCCGCTTCATCGACAAGGATGCCGCGACCCGCTACGGCAACATGGTCTATGTCCGCTGCGGGCCGCGCGCCTGAGCCGAACTGGACGTCATTGCGAGGAGCCAACGGATCGCAATGACGCTGGAAATAAAAAAACGCCGGCCATTTGGCCGGCGTTTTGTTTGTTCGGGAAAGCAAACCGATCAGTTGAACAGCGCGTCGATGTCGTCCTGCGACGCATGACCCGGATCGTCGTCGAGCTTGGGACCATTGAGCAGCTTGTCGTCGCCTTCGCGGTGGTCGACGATCGGCGGCGCATGGGCCTTGATCGCGTCGACGCCGCCCCAGATATCCATCATGACGGTGATGTGATTTTCGATGAATTTCATCGTGGTCATCACCTTCTTGATGCGCTGGCCGGTCAGGTCCTGGAAATTGCAGGCTTCGAAGATCGACACGACCCTCTCCTGGATTTCCTCGCTGAGCAGCTTCTGCTGGTCGGGTGAGTTCACCTTCATCAGCGCGCTGGCGGACTGGTCGATCGATTCGGCGGCCTCCAGGATCTGCTGGGTGGCTTCTTCGGTGCCGCCGACCACGGCGCCGAGCTCACCATTGACGCGGGCCATTTCCTCGCCGCTAAAACTCTTGCCGTGCAGGACGGCGATTTCGCGCTTGGTGCGGTTGATGGCGTCGTAGATCAGGTCGAGTTCGACCTTGAGCTTCTCGCACTGCTCGATCTGGGCGCGATAGGTTTCCAGCATCGCCTGGGCTTCGGCGACTTCCCGGTCCACCGAGGCTCCGATCTCCAGGCTGGCGCCGCTGCTGGCGGTGCCAGCGGGGGCGGCCATCTGACTGCGGATCGCACGCAGTTCGCTCATGATCTCGCGATGCATGGGGCCGACCTCCTCGTCGGCGATGGCGGGCATCGGCGGCATGTCGCCGGTTACTGCTTGTTCGACACGAAAACGTCTGCGATGGATCGGCATGAGGATCTTCCTGAACTGCAATCTTCATCTTTTAAGCAGATGCGATTTAACGTGAAGTTCACGGCGGAAACTCTTGCAACGTGCATCTCGCGTGCAAAAAGCAGAAATGCACACCAACGATTAACCATGGCCGCGCGGCATTCATCGAAAATAAACGTTACCGGATAAAACGACGCTGAATTGACGACGTGGTGAATCGAAACGCCGCTTCTGTTTACCAAACCGATTAGCTTTTGATTTGTATTGATCGCGTGCAACGGCGCCGACCGGGCGCCGTCTGCAACGAGACCGTGACGAAACAGTACAGAGTACGTCGATGTTCAGAAAAATGACCTTTGCGCTGCTGGCCGGCGCAACCGGCCTCGCCGCCGGAATTCACCCCGCTGCCGCCATCGAGGCGACGCTTCCCGAACCCCAGGTGCTCTACGCCAATCAGGCCGCGCCGCCGGCGGCCCCGATCCGCGTCGCTTCCGCCGATCGCTCCAACATGGGCGGTGGCTTCATCCAGTTTCTGTTCGGCGACGGCCAGGCCCAAGGACAGGTTCAAGGCGGGCGCTATCCGCAAGCGCCGGTCTATCAGCAGCAGCCGGCCTATGACGGGCGGCGTCCGATGCTGCTGCCGCAGGGTGAGCCGCAGCAGGCCGATCCGCAGGCGGAAGCCAGCGACCCGAGGCAGCGCCCGTTCGATCCGAAGTTCGAAAAGCAGATGGTTGACTACACCGGCAAGGAAAGTGCCGGCACCATCGTAATCGATACGCCGAACAAGTTTCTCTATCTGGTGGAAGGCAACGGCAAGGCGCTGCGTTACGGCGTCGGTGTCGGCAAGCCCGGCTTCGCCTGGGCCGGCGTGAAGACGATCTCGGCCAAGAGGGAATGGCCGGATTGGACCCCGCCGGCGGAAATGCTGGTGCGCCGTCCCGACCTGCCGCGTCATATGGAAGGCGGTCCGGAAAACCCGCTCGGCGCCCGCGCGATGTATCTGGGTTCGTCGCTCTACCGCATTCATGGCTCCAACGAGCCCTGGACCATCGGCACCAACGTATCGTCCGGCTGCATCCGGATGCGCAATCAGGACGTGATCGACCTCTACGGTCGCGTCAATGTCGGCGCCAGGGTCGTGGTGCTCTGACCTTCCGAACTATCTGAACAGCAAACGGCCGCCCGAAACCCGGGCGGCCGTTTTTCATTGTCGGGCTGACATGCCTGCTCAGGCGTCGTCGCTGTCGCCGTCATTATCAAAACCGTCGGAATCGTGGTCGTCGTCATTGGAGGCCGAATCGAAAAATCCGGCGCGCTGATTGTCGTCGTCACGGTCCTGTTGCGCATCCTGTTCGCGGTCCTGCCGGGCAAGATCCTGCTGGGAGCTATCCCGCGAACCAATGTCGTTGATGCCGGCATCGCGCGCCAGATCGCTGCGCGATTGATCGCTCCAGGGACTGCGGTTTTCGGTGAGCGAGCCGGTGTCGCCGAACGCCGAACGGCCGCCGCCTAATCCGCCCATCATGCCGCGAAAACTGTTGAGCAACAGCGAGCCGCCGACCATGCCCGCCGCGGCGGCTGCCGCGGTGCCGAGAAACGAGCCGCCGCCGCCGAACGCGCCACCCATCGGACCGCCCATCGCGCCACCTTGCGGCGCGCCATAGCCTTGATTGTACGAACCCTGTCCGTAACCTTGATTCTGGCCGTAGCCCTGATCGTAATGCCCTTGATCATAGTGATTTGGCGATTGCGGCTGCTGCAACACCTGACCGCTGTTCCAGACCGGGCGCGTGCCGGCAGCCGGCGGCGCCACGTTTGGCACCGAGCCGTGCGGCTGGCTCTGGCCGAAAACCGCTTCCCGCATCGAATCGAGGAAGCTGCCGCCCTGTGCCGGTTCGGGCGCGTTCGTTCCTTCCAGTTCCTCGATGCGGTGATGGGCCTGCTTGAGCGCTTCGTCCTGCACCAGCACCGTCTGCACCAGCGCATAGATCGCGTTCGGCGCGGTCCGAAGGCCCTGCGCGATCGCGGCCATCGCTTCGGGATCGCGCGGCGCGCCCTCCACCTTCGACAGGCGGGCGAAAAGATCGTCAATCAATTGGCGTTCTTGCGGCGTCATGACGTGCTCCCTCGGGGTGTGCGAAACGCGGGGGAGATGTAGGGGGGCTTTGTGTCGCCAGTAGTGCCGGGCCGGATTAAATTTCGGTATGCGACAAAACGACTTTCAGGTTTTGTCCGAGAAATCAGCCTAATGTAACTTTATTCATCGCCAGCAATGGCGGAAATTCATCGCCAGCGAGGAACTTATATTCCTGTTCGCGCTGGCCGGTCAGCGGGTCGAGACCGGTGAGAACGTCATCGACGAATCCGGGATGGCACATCACGAGGCCACCTTCGGGCAGCCCTGCAATAAACCCCGCCATCAGCGCACCGAAATCCGGCGCCTTTGAAAAATCATAGGCGCCGGCGAATCCGGGATTAAAGGCGATGCCGTCGCGCGCGGCGAGTTTTCGGAATCGCGCGCTGAGAATATCCAGCACCAGCGCCTTGGGCGCGCCGAGCCGCCGCGAGAGCGGCGCGCGGCGTCCGCATTGGCGCACCCAGGCATTCGGCGCGGCCTGCTTCACGGCCGCGAGGAAGGCGTCGCGTACCTGCGGAAACAGTTGCGCATGCTGATGACCGTCGACGAAATCCGGCGGCCGGCCGAAGGCGTCGCGGAAGGCGGACAATTGCACCATCAGTTCGGCACGAATGATTTCGGGATCGAGCCGCCGCATCAGCCCTGCGCGCAGCAGTTTTGCGAAGGTGAGAAACTGGCCGCCATCGACCGGCTGGAAATGCATGGTCAGCGGCCGAAACGGCGCGGTCAGCGTCGCATGCAGCCCGATCGCGCAACGCGAACTTTTGGCGGCGGAGGCTTGCAGCGCAGCGACCTCGTCGCGGCCGATCGAAGGCCCCACCGGCATCACCGAGGTGGCGTTGAGACGGCCGCGTTCGATCAGGTCGCGGATGGCGCGGTTGACGCCAGGGCTGATGCCGTAATCGTCGGCGCACAGCCAGATCCGGCGCGTCGCGGCGTCGTTCATTCGGCCGCGGACCTTTCGCCGGCGCCAGCGTCTTCAGCTTTTCCTTGCGCGACGGCGGCCCGTTTTTCGCTGTGCTCGGCCACGAAATAGATCGGGCGCGCCTTCAGCTCCGAGAGAATCTTGCCGATATATTCGCCGACGATGCCGATCATGATCAGCTGTACGCCGCCGATGGTCATCAGGCCGACCACCAGCGAGGGATAGCCGGGAACCGACTTTCCGGTGGTCCAGGTTTCCCAGAGGATCGAGAGGCCGAACAGGAAGGCCACGGTCGCGAGCAACACGCCGAGCAGGCTCGCGAACCGCAGCGGCGCCACCGAGAACGACGTCAGGCCCTCGATCGACAGTCCGAGCAGCCGGCCGGGGCTGAAGGTGGAGACGCCGTGGGCGCGGACGGCGGGCTCGTAATCGACCCGGAGCTGGCGGAAGCCGATCCAGCTCGCCAGCCCCTTGAAGAAACGATTGCGTTCGGGAAGCTGGCGCAGCGCCGCCGCGGCGCGCGGCGACAGCAGGCGAAAGTCGCCGGCATCTTCCGGAATCTTCTGCCGCGCACCCCAGTTGATCAGGGCGTAGAAGCCATGCACGGCAACCCGGCGCAGGAACGATTCATTGTCGCGGTTGGCCTTCGCGGTATAGACCACGTCATGGCCGTCAACGATCCAGTGGGCGACCAGCTTCTCGACCAGATCCGGCGGATGCTGACCGTCGCCGTCCATGAACAGCACCGCGCCGCGCCGCGCGTGGTCGAGCCCCGCCATCAGGGCGGCTTCCTTGCCGAAATTGCGCGACAGCGACACCACCTGGACATCGAGCGCATCGGCGGCAAGCCCGCGCGCGACGTCGAGCGTGGCGTCGGAGCTGCCGTCGTCGACGTAGATCACTTCGCTGGCGAGGCCATAACGCGTCTTCAGCGTGCGGGCGAGTTCGCCGAGCCTGGTGTGCAGTGCAACGAGCCCGGCCGCCTCGTTGTACGCCGGCACCACGATCGACAGGCCTTGCGCCGCGGCATTCGCCGCGGTGGTGGACAGGCCAGAAACATCCGTGCCGAGCATCATCGATCAGGTCTCAACCATCCGAAAAGCAACATATGGCAATTGCTGTGCCTTGTCGCCACAGCGATGCGGCCCGCGACCGTCGGTTTCACTGCCGCAGGAAGGCTTCGAGCTTGGCGAACAGCGGATTCTCGCGGTCGAGCACGTAATCGAGCGAGGCCACCGAAACCGTGTCGGCGCCGTGGGTGCGCAGGAAGCTGCCGAGCGCATAAAGCTGCGCCGGCGGGCAATGCAGCGTCACCATTCCCGACGATGTCGGGCCGCCGAACGGCGAGACCACGCCGAATCGATTATGGGCTTCGGCGAGCAGCGCCTCGGTGCATTCTGAAAACCGGGTGCGGACTTCGCGGTATTTGCTGGCGCGGGCGCGTGCCGCGATGTGATCGAGGATGACGCGCGCGGTTTCTCTCGCGTCCTCCGACCAGTCGGCGTCGCGCGCGGCGACCAGATTGGCCTGGCTGCGCAGGATCACGCCGTCGTCGAGCACCTTGAGGCCGTTGGCGGCAAGGGTTGCTCCCGTCGTGGTGATATCGACGATCATTTCGGCGGTGCCGACCGCGGGCGCGCCCTCGGTGGCGCCCGCGCTCTCGACGATGCGGTAGTCGACCACGCCATGGGCGGCGAAGAAGTTTCGCGTCAGGTTGATGTATTTGGTGGCGACCCGCATCCGCCGGTTATGTTGGGCGCGAAAACCGGTGGTGACGTCGTCGAGATCGGCCATGGTGCGGACGTCGATCCAGGCCTGCGGCACCGCGACCACCACATTGGCGCTGCCGAAGCCGAGCGTCTCGATCAGCGCGACGCGCTTGTCGGCATCGACAATGCTTTCGCGCACCAGATCTTCGCCGGTGACGCCGAGATGCACCGCGCCGCGCGACAGTTGCGAGGCGATCTCGCTGGCCGACAGATAGGCGATCTCGACATTGTCGAGGCCGTTGATGGTGCCGCGATAGTCGCGGGCGCCGCGCGGTTTTGCCAGCCCAAGTCCGGCGCGCGCGAAGAACGCCTCGGCGTTTTCCTGCAGGCGGCCCTTGGACGGCACCGCCAGAACGAACGGCGTCGTCATGATGTGCTCCTGGCTGCCGCGGGCTTGCCGCCGGACTGGGTGAGGGCTTCGACCCATACCGAAAATCCGACCGCCGGGATCGGTGCTGCCGAGCCGAGCTGCGTCATCAGCCCGTCATAGCGTCCGCCCGCCACCAGCGGCTCGATGCCATTGCCCTTGTTGTGCAGTTCGAATTCGAATCCGGTGTAATAATCGAGGCCGCGGCCGAACGAGGTGGAAAACCTCGTTCTGCCGGTATCGATACCGCGCGCGGCCATGAAGCCGATGCGGCTTTCGAGCTGGTCGATCGCGGCTGAAATGTCGAGCTTGGCGTCATCGGCCAGTGCGCGCAATTGCGCCACCGCGTCGTCGGGATCGCCGGAGATCGCCATGAAGCGCTTGATGGTCTTGAGCGCGTCGCGCGGCAGCGCGCCGCCCTTCAGGGTCGATTGCTCCAGGAAGCGGTCGGCGATTTCGGCGACCGTGCGGCCGCCGACATTGGTGGTGCCGGCGATCGACATCAGGTCGGTCACCAGCGCCAGCGCGGCCTTGCGGTCGGAGCCGGCAAGGGCTGCGAGCACGCCTTCATATTCGTTGCTGCCGGGCGCGGTCGCCAAGGTCAGCCGCTCGATGTCCTGCTCCAGGCTGACCTTGCGGTTGAAATCCTTGATCAGCCGCCGCCGCCACACCGGATAAAGCTTGAGCGCATCGATCAGCGCGATGAACAGCGCCACGTCGCCGGTGCGGATTTCGACATCCTTCAGCCCGAACGCGGTGGTTGCCTCCAGCGCCAGCGCCAGCATCTCGGCGTCGGCCGCGGCGCGATCCTGCCGCCCGAAGGATTCGATGCCGGCCTGCAGGAACTCGCTCGGCCGGCCACCGCGAAAACGGAACACCGGTCCGAGATAGCTGAAGCCCGCGGCTTTGCCGGCCTCGGCGGATGCGAGGTAGTCGCGCGCCACCGGGATCGTCAGATCCGGCCGCAGGCACAGTTCCTCGCCATTGGCGTCGGTGGTCAGATAGAGGCTTTTGCGGATGTCCTCCCCGGAGAGATCGAGGAACGGATCGGCCGGCTGCAGGATGGCGGGCTCGGCCCGCAAATAGCCGGCCTGCGCAAACGACAGCAGCAGCGCATCCGCCCAGGAGGCAGTTGCGGCCGTTGCGGCAGTTGCGGCAGTCCCGGCGGCTCCGGCGGTATTCGAGGTCATTTCGGCGTCCAATTGTCCCGAAAACGGGGTTTTGGGTGATCTGGCGCAGCCCTTAGCATGGCCGGGGCGGGGTTTCGACAGGGATCGGCCAGATGCCTTAACGATCCCGATGCCTTAACGACCCGGATGCGTCAGCTATCCCGGATGCGTTAGCTATCCCGGATGCGTCAGCTATCCAGGGGCCGACCCGGTCCAGTCGCCAAGCGCCGCCTGCACCAGCGCCAGCGCGGCGACCCCGGCGGTGTCGGCGCGCAGCACCCGCGGTCCCAGCGAGAGCCTTAACGTTCGCGGCTGGCGCAGCAAAATGGCGCGCTCTTCCTCGGCAAATCCGCCCTCCGGGCCGATCAGGATGTCGATGCCATCAGGCGCCTCGCGTTCGCCGCGCAGCGCCTGCAAGGGATCGGCGACATCGGCCGCCTCGTCGCAGAACACCAATAGCCGCCGGGCCTCGCGCTGGCCCAGATAGCGCTCGAGCGGCACCGGTTCGGCGATCGCGGCCAGCGTAAGGATGCCGCATTGCTCGGCGGCCTCGATCGCATTGGCGCGCATCCGCTCGCTGTTGACCCTGGAAACCTGGGTGAAGCGGGTCAGCACCGGCTGCAACACCGAGGCGCCCATCTCGACCGCTTTCTGCACCATGTAATCGAGCCTTGCGTGTTTCAGCGGCGCAAAGACGTAAGCGATATCTCCCAGCCGATCCTGCGGCCGGCTCTGGCGTTGGATGGTCAGGCTGTCGGGCCGCTTGCGTCCCGCGATCGACGCCTGCCATTCGCCGTCGCGGCCGTTGAACACCAGGATGGTTTCGCCGGCCGCGAGCCGCAATACATTGCCCAGATAGTTGCTCTGGTTGCGTTCGAGCTCGACCGTTTCGCCTGCCGCCAGGGGCGCGTCGATGAACAGGCGTGGGCTGCGAAAGTCGAATTCGGGCATCTCAGATGTTCCAATCCGCGGCCACCACCGCGCAGGTGGCGGCGGGACCGCCACGACCTGCTCCGGCGATAAGATCCTGCCTTCATTTCATAATTTAGAGCCTGCCCGGAGGCAAAGCGGACCCGCTGTTTGACGGTATCAAGTTCCCCGGCCGCCGATCGGGCAGCGTTAAGACGTGGAATTCGCGCAATTATTACCATCCGGCGCGGCGCTACGCCGCGCTGTTGCCAAATTCCGCAGGTTGTTAAGGACAGGCAGGAATCGTAAACAGCCCCATCGGAAGCGTGCTTTTCGGGAAAAGACGCAGGGGATCACTGGACCCTGCCAGCAGGAGCAACCTTGGTCATCCGTCGCTTGATTGTGCCGCTCACCGTGGCCCTTGTTACCGTCCATGCCGGTCAGGTCCTGGCGCAAGGCGCGTTTCCAGCGCCGTTGCCCAATGGCGCCACGGCGCCGGCCAATGATCCGGCATTCCCGCCGGTGAGGGGCGCGGCTCCCGCCAACGACCCGGCATTTCCGCCGGTGCGCGCGACGGGTACGGCCAACGATCCCGCGTTTCCACCGGTCAACGGTGCCACTCCGCTGCGCAGTTCGTTCCCGGTTGGCGGCGCCGCGCCGCTCGCCGGCACCGGATTCGGCCCCGCGCCGGCGCCGCCGACGCAAGGCGGCCAGCCGCCGCAGCAATGCATGAGGGAATTCCTGCCGCTGCGTGAAGATGCCGAAAAGAAGGGCAAGATATTGAAGGCGGCCGGCGAGAAGCACGCCAGCGCCGAAGAGGCCTGCAAGCTGATCAAGAATTACGGCGTGGCCGAAAGCAAGATGATTTCCTATGTCGAGGCCCACGGCACAAAATGCGGAATTCCGCCGCAGGTCGCCGATCAGCTGAAGAACGGCCACAAGAACACCGAGACGATGCTGCAGAAAGTCTGCGCGGTGGCCCAACAGGCCGCGGCACGCCCGGCCGGCCCGAGCCTGAGCGACATGCTTGGCACGGCAACGGCGCTGCCCGAATCGACACCGACCAAAAAGGGCGGCAGCACTTTCGACACGCTGAACGGCAACGTGCTGTCGCGATGATCGAGCGGCAGACATCGCCGACAGGAAACTGACACCCGATGAGTGGCGTGGCCGCCCGCGTTGCTGATGCCACCGGCAATTGGGTCGATACCCGCGCGCCGTTGTGGTCGCGGCCGTATCTGCGGCTGGCGCGGTTCGACCGGCCAATCGGATCGTGGCTCTTGCTGATGCCGTGCTGGTGGTCGGCGTCGCTGGCCGCCGGCGTCGCCGGCGATATCAGCCGATTGCCTCTCGTCATCGGGTTGTTTTTCGTCGGCGCTTTCGTGATGCGCGGCGCCGGCTGCACCTGGAACGACATCACCGATCGCGATCTCGATGCCAGGGTGGAACGGACGCGGTCGCGGCCGATCCCGGCGGGGCAGGTCAGCGTGGCGCAGGCAAGCGTTTTCCTGGTGGCGCAGGCGCTGATCGGCCTTGTGGTGCTGCTGCAATTCAATCGCTTCGCGATCGCGACCGGCATCGCCTCGCTGATCATTGTTGCGATCTATCCGTTCATGAAGCGGATTACCTGGTGGCCGCAGATCGTGCTCGGCCTCGCCTTCTCATGGGGCGCGCCGATGGGTTTTGCGGTGATGCTCGGGCGGATCGACGCGGCGGCGCTCTGGCTTTATGCCGGCTCGATCGCCTGGGTGATCGGCTACGACACCATCTACGCGCACCAGGACGCCGAGGACGACGCGTTGATCGGGGTAAAATCGACCGCATTGCTGTTCGGCACGCGCACCCGGCCAGCGCTTGTCGCATTTTACGGGCTTGCGGTGGTTCTGATCGGCATCGCGCTTGCCGCATCCGGCGCGCGCTGGCCGGCGGCGATCGGGCTTGTAGCCTTTGCCGCGCATCTGGTCTGGCAGATTGTCCGGCTCGATATTTCCGATCCCGCGCTATGCCTGCGGATCTTCAAATCCAACCGCGACGCCGGGCTGTTGCTGTTTGCCGGGCTGTTGATCGACGCGGTGATGCGGGCTGCCTGACGGCGCGTCGTGCGCCGCGTCAACGTCTTTAATTTCGGGCGATGATCTCGCGTTCGCCGTCGTGAAGGTTGGCGGGATTGAGCAGGTCGCC
>Ga0208589_1000939_pt1 | contig 12772 bp, 11 predicted proteins | sample NGESurshal092012_2_FD_184486 | JGI IMG/M metagenome (GOLD analysis project Ga0208589, IMG submission 184486) | Arctic peat soil microbial communities from Barrow, Alaska - NGEE Surface sample F53-2 shallow-092012 (SPAdes) | ecosystem: Environmental > Terrestrial > Soil > Wetlands > Peat ... | reverse complement strand
ACACCTGAAAGAAACGAAGAAAAGGAAAAGCCGGACGATTACGCCGATTTCCGAACCATGGGTCAACATCCAAACCGTGCTCCACTTGCGCCGCGGCGGGAGCTGCTCCGGTGGACGACGGAACGCTGATGGTTCCATTTCGGTTGCTTTCGTATTTGGTTGTGCTTTAATCGAAAACGAAAGCAAAGTCGCCAAAACGAATTGGCGAACGCCGGGAGGAAGTTGTTGGACCGCATTTTCGACCTCGCTATCATTGGCGGCGGCGTCAACGGCTGTGGCATCGCGCGCGATGCCGTCGGTCGCGGTCATTCGGTTTTCCTCTGCGAAATGAACGACTTGGCGAGTGGGACGTCGTCATGGTCGACCAAACTGGTGCATGGCGGCCTGCGCTATCTCGAATATTACGAGTTCCGCTTGGTGCGCGAGGCGCTGATCGAGCGCGAGATCCTCTGGCACATCGCACCCCACATCATTCGTCCGCTGCGTTTCGTACTGCCGCATCACGCCGGCCTGCGCCCGACCTGGCTGCTGCGGCTCGGCCTGTTCCTCTACGACCATATCGGCGGCCGGCACCTGCTGCCGCCGACGCGCTCGGTCGATCTGGCGCACGACGAGGTCGGCAAACCGCTCGCACCCGGCCGCTTCACCAAAGGTTTTGAGTATTCCGACTGTTTCGTCGACGACGCGCGCCTCGTGGTGCTGACCGCGCGCGATGCCGCCGACCGCGGCGCCGATATCCGCACCCGCGCCCGCGCGGTCGAAATCCGGCAGGCCGACGGTATCTGGCACGTCACCGTCGAAAACACCGTGAGCGGCGAGCGCTCCACCATCAGCGCCAGGGTCCTGGTCAATGCCGGCGGCCCCTGGGTCGAAAACGTGCTGGCGACCGGCGCCGGCGTCAACGCCAAGGCCAAGGTGCGGCTGGTGCAGGGCTCGCACATCGTGGTGCGCAAACTCTACGACCACGACCGCGCCTACATGTTCCAGAACAGCGATGGCCGCATCGTGTTCGTGATCCCCTATCAGGACGATTTCACGCTGATCGGCACCACCGACCGCGACTATCATGGCGATCCCGCCAAGGTCGCCGCGACGACGGAGGAAATCGAATATCTCTGCGCCTCCGTCAGCGAATACCTCGCAAAACCGGTCACGCCGGCCGATATCGTGTGGACCTATGCCGGCGTGCGTCCGCTGTATGACGACGGCGCCAGCGAAGCCAAGGCCGCGACCCGCGAATATGTTCTCGAACTCGACACCCCCGGCGGCGCGCCGCTGCTGTCGATTTATGGCGGCAAGATCACGACCCACCGGCGGCTGGCGGAAGAGGCGCTGGAACGGCTCGCGCCCTATCTAAAAGACACCAAGGCCCATGAGGGCTGGACCGCCAAGGCGCCGCTGCCCGGCGGCGACCTCGACGTCTCGGCGATCGCGGCGCTGACCGCCGAACTGATCCGCGGCTATCCATTCCTGACGCCGGCCCATGCCGGCCGCCTCGCGCATGCCTATGGCACCCGCGCCGCCAAGGTGCTCGGCAAGGCAAAATCATCAGCCGATCTCGGCCAATCCTTCGGCGCCACCTTGACGGAAGCCGAAGTCAGATACCTGATGTCGGTCGAGTGGGCCCTCACCGCGGAGGATATCGTCTGGCGCCGGTCCAAGCTCGGATTGCGCTTATCGGCCACCGAGATCGCCGCCATCGATGACTGGATCGCCGCGCACCGGCCCGGGTCTGCAAGTCCCTTGCAGCAAGCAGGAGGGCGGCCATGAGCGTGAGCCTCGACCACGTCACGCGCGATATCGATGGCGTTCCGGCCATCCGCGATGTCTCGCTGACGCTCGATCGCGGCACCCTCAGCGTGCTGCTCGGCCCGACCTTGTCGGGCAAGACCTCGATCATGCGGCTGCTCGCCGGGCTCGACAAGCCGACCACCGGCCGCGTGCTGGTCGACGGCAAGGACGTCACCGGCCTCGATGTGCGGCGGCGTTCGGTGGCGATGGTCTACCAGCAGTTCATCAATTACCCCTCGCTGACGGTCTATGAGAACATCGCCTCGCCGCTGCGTGTTCAGCGCAAGCCGAAGGCGGAGATCGAAAAGCGTGTCGCCGAGGCCGCGAGGCTGCTTCGGCTCGAGCCGTATCTGAAGCGGACGCCGCTGCAGCTCTCCGGCGGCCAGCAGCAGCGCACCGCGATCGCCCGCGCGCTGGTGAAGGGCGCCGACCTCGTGCTGCTCGACGAGCCGCTGGCCAACCTCGATTACAAGCTGCGCGAGGAGCTTCGCGCCGAATTGCCGCGCATCTTCGAAGCGTCGGGCGCGATCTTCGTCTATGCCACCACCGAACCCACCGAGGCTCTCCTGCTCGGCGGCAATACCATCTGCATGTGGGAAGGCCAGGTTCTGCAGGTCGGCAATACTTCCGGAGTCTACCGGCATCCCGAAACCATGCGCGTGGCCCAGGTATTTTCCGATCCGCCGCTCAACATTGTCGGAATCGAAAAGAAAAATGGCTCGGTGCAGTATGCCGGCGGCATATCCGCGCCGGCCAGCGGATTGTATGCGGGTCTCGCCGACGGCGCCTATCGGGTCGGCTTCCGCGCCCATCAACTGGAGATCGCCAATGGCCAGGCCGGCCGCCACGCGTTTGCGGCGACCGTGACGGTGACCGAGATCACCGGCTCGGAGAGTTTCGTGCATCTGCATCGCGACGCCTCGAACTGGGTCGCGGTGCTGCATGGCGTGCACGAATTCGAGCCCGGCCAGCAGCTCGACGCCGTGCTCGATCCCGATAACGTCTTCGTTTTCGATGCGGCCGATCGCCTGGTCGCTTCTCCCGGTTCGGCGTAGGGGGAGGCAGCATGGCCCGCATCGATCTCGTCGATCTCGCTCATTCCTACGGCGGCAGGGATGCCCCGGAGGAGAGCTTCGCGCTCAAGCCGGTGACCATGACCTGGCGGCAGGGCGGCGCCTATGCGCTGCTCGGGCCTTCGGGTTGCGGCAAGACCACGCTGCTCAATCTGATTTCAGGCATCGTCGCGCCGACGCACGGCAAGATCCTGTTCGACGGCGTCGATATAACGCAGCAGTCGACCGAGAAACGCAACATCGCCCAAGTGTTCCAGTTTCCCGTGATCTACGACACCATGACGGTCGGCCAGAACCTGGCGTTCCCGCTGAAGAATCGCCGCGTGCCGAAGCCCGAGATCGAGAAGCGCGTGGCCGAGATCGCGCGCCTGCTCGACCTCACGCCCGATCTCAACCGCAGGGCGACGCGGATGACCGCCGATGCCAAGCAGAAGATTTCGCTCGGTCGCGGCCTGGTGCGCCCCGACGTGGCGGCCGTCCTGTTCGACGAGCCGCTCACCGTGATCGATCCCGAGCTGAAATGGCAATTGCGCTCGAAATTGAAGGCGCTGCATCGCGACCTCGACCTCACCATGATCTATGTGACGCACGACCAGACCGAGGCACTGACCTTCGCCGACACCGTCGTCGTCATGCATGACGGTCGCGTGGTGCAGAGCGGCACGCCGGCCGAATTGTTCGAGAAGCCCGCGCACACCTTTGTCGGCTATTTCATCGGCTCGCCCGGCATGAACATCGTGCCGGCCGAGGTGAAGGGCCGCGAGGCCCGGATCGACGGCCACGTCATCGCGCTGAACCGGAGCTACGATACGCTGCCGGCCGGAGCGAAAATCGAGATCGGCGTGCGTCCGGAATTCGTCGAACTCGTGCCGCCGGCGCCCGGGCTGCTGTCCACCAATATCGAGCGGATCGACGATCTCGGCCGCGTCCGCTTCGCGCGCGTTCGTATCGGCGACACCAAACTCGCGGCACGGGTGCCGTCGGGCTTCTCCAGCTCCGACAGCACGGCGGCGCTGAAGTTCGATCCGGCGCATATCCATGTCTATGCCGATAGCCGACTGGTCGAGGGAGCGGCGTGATGAGAAAAACCCTGAACAACCGTGCCTGGCTGATGGTCGCTCCCGTGATGATCGTCGTGCTGTTCTCGGCCCTGTTGCCGGTGATGACCGTCGTCAATTATTCGGTTCAGGACGCGATGGCGGAGAATCACTTCTTCTGGAACGGCGACTCCTGGTTCCGCGAACTGCTTGATCCGAGCACCGAAATCGGCAGCCGCTTCTCGGGCGCTCTCGAGCGAAACCTGATCTTCTCGTTCGTCGTGCTTCTGATCGAAGTGCCGCTCGGCGTCGCGCTTTCGCTCACGCTGCCGCGGCGCGGTTGGGCGGTCGGACCGAGCCTCGTGCTGATTGCGCTTCCGATGTTGATTCCGTGGAACGTCGTCGGAACCATGTGGCAGATTTTTGCCCGCGCCGACATCGGTCTGTTCGGTGCGACGCTGACCGGCCTCGGCCTGCATTATAACGATACGCAGGACCCTGTATCGGCCTGGTTCACGATTCTCCTGATCGACGTCTGGCACTGGACGCCGCTCGTCATCCTCTTGAGTTACGCCGGATTGCGCGCGATTCCCGACGCGTTTTATCAGGCGGCGCGCATCGATGCCGCCCGGCGCTGGTCGGTCTTTATCAATATCGAATTGCCGAAGCTGCAACGCGTGCTGGTTCTCGCGATCCTGCTGCGTTTCATGCAGAGCTTCATGATCTACACCGAGCCCTTCGTCGTGACCGGCGGCGGACCGGGCAACGCCACGACGTTCCTGTCGATCGACCTCGTCAAGATCGCGCTCGGACAAGTCGACCTCGGCAGCGCGGCCGCGATGTCGCTGGTCTACTACCTCATCACGATCACGCTGTGCTGGATCTTCTTCACGGCGATGACCCAGCTAGATCTGCTGAAGGAGGCGTGAGATGAATCGCGGCATCCTCCCGAAAATCGGTCTCATATTCTACATTCTCTGTTTGATGCTGCCGATCTACTGGCTCATCAATATGAGCTTGCGGAGCAACGAAGACATCATGTCGGGCCTCGCGATCTGGCCGCGACATCCGTCGCTGGTGAAGTATTTCTTCATTCTTCACGATCCGACCTGGGTGCACGGATTTCTGGTTTCGCTGACCTACGTGGCGATCAACACCGTGATCTCGGTGACCGTGGCGCTGCCGGCAGCGTACGCTTTCAGCCGCTATCGCTTCATCGGCGACAAGCACCTGTTCTTCTGGCTGCTAACCAACCTGATGGCGCCCACCGCCGTATTCGCGCTGCCGTTCTTCAATCTCTATTACGCGGTCGGCCTGTTCGACACGGTGTGGGCCGTCGCCCTCGCGCATTGCCTGTTCAACGTGCCGCTCGCGGTCTGGATTCTCGAAGGCTTCATCAGCGGCGTTCCGCGCGAAATCGACGAGACCGCCGCGATCGACGGTTATTCGTTCCCTCGTTTCTTCGTGCGCATCTTCATACCGCTGATCGCCAACGGGATCGGCGTCACGGCGTTTTTCTGCTTCATGTTTTCCTGGGTCGAGCAGCTGCTCGCGACCACGCTGACGGCCACCAATGCGTTGCCTTTCGCCGCGGTCATGTCGCGTACCTATTCGGCTTCCGGGATGGACTGGTCGATGCTCGCCGCCGCCGGCGTGCTGACCATGGTTCCGGGCGCCCTCGTCATCTGGTTCGTGCGCAACCACATCGCCAAGGGCTTTGCCCTCGGCCGCGTTTAGGAGGCGGACATGTCACTTGCATGGATGGCCTGGACGCCGCAGACGGGGGTTTTCTTTGCCTTCATCGCGCTGTCGCTTGTCGTTCTTACGCTGCTGGCGATCTATCGGCCGGAGGTGCCGCGCAAGGGCATCCTGGGGTTTCCGACGACCCGGGGCGACCGCTTCTTCGTCTCGCTGCTCGGCTCCGCCTTCATCATGATCCTGTGGATTCGCCTTGGCGGCGGAGAGCTTTGGTACGCGCTGGCGATTTGTATTCCGTTCGCCGTCGCCATGTTTCGTTTTGCGTGACTGTAACTGCCTCGCGCGTTGTGTGCGGGGTTAAAACAAGGGAGGAAAGCCAAGATGGATATCAAACGTCGTGACGTTCTCAAGGGCGCAGGTACGGCCGCGGCAGCGGTCGCAGTCGGCGCGCCGGCATTGCTGACGCCAACCGTGAGCTATGCGCAACAGGTCGATGCCGCCAAGAAATGGGTCGACAGCGAGTTTCAACCATCGACGCTGACCAAGGAACAGCAGATGGCCGAGATGGAATGGTTCATCAAGGCGTCGACACCCTTCAAGGGGATGCAGGTCAGCACGGCTTCGGAAATTCTCGGCATTCACGAGTACGAATCGAAGACGCTGACCAAGGCCTTTGCCGAGATTACCGGCATCGAAGTCAAGCACGAGCTGATGGATGAAGGCCTGATCGTCGATAAAATCTCGACGGAAATTCAATCGGGAAAACCGATCTACGACTTCTGGATGAACGACTCGGACTTCATCGGCACCCATCCACGTTATAACGACATCATCGGCGGCTCCCTGACCGACTTCATGGCCGGCGATGGCAAGGAGATCACCAATCCGAATCTCGACCTCTCTGATTTCATCGGACTTTCGTTCGCGACATTCACCGACGGCAAGTTGTATCAGTTGCCCGACCAGCAGTTCGCCAACCTTTATTGGTTCCGATATGACTGGTTCAAGCGGCCCGAACTCAAGACCGCATTCAAGAACAAATTCGGCTACGAGCTCGGTGTTCCCGTCAACTGGTCCGCGTACGAAGACATCGCCGACTTCTTCACCAACACGGTGAAGGAAATCGACGGCCAGCGGGTCTACGGCCACATGGATTACGGCAAGAAGGATCCGTCGCTCGGCTGGCGCTTCACCGACGCCTGGCTGTCGATGGCCGGCAATGGCGACAAGGGCCTGCCTAACGGCAAGCCGGTCGACGAGTGGGGCATCCGTGCGGAGGACGGTATTCCGCGCGGCTCCTCGATCACCCGTGGCGGCGACGCCAACGGACCGGCGGCAGTGTATGCGCTCACCAAGTTCGTCGAGTGGCTCAAGAAGTATGCGCCGCCGGAAGCCGCGGGGATGGACTTCCTCGAGGCTGGTGCTGTCCCGGGGCAGGGGCATATCGCCCAGCAGATCTTCTGGTACAGCGCGTTCACGGCGGCGCTCTCGAAGCCCGAACTGCCTGTGATGAACTCGGATGGCACGCCGAAGTGGCGCATGGCACCGAGCCCGCACGGGGCGTATTGGAAGGAGGGTATGAAGCTCGGCTATCAGGACGTTGGCTGCTGGACGTATTTGAAATATGCCGACCCGAAGAAGGTGAAGGCTGGCTGGCTTTACGGGCAGTTCTGCGTGTCGAAGACGGTCTCGCTGAAGAAGTCGCTCAAGTTCCTGCATGTGATCCGCGAGAGCGACATCTGGGCGGATGCGATGACGGAGCTTGCGCCGAAGGTCGGCGGCTTCGTCGAGTTCTACCGCAGCCCGGCGCGCAAGCTGTGGACACCGACCGGCGTCAACGTGCCGGAATACGGCAAGCTGGCCCAGGTCTGGTGGCAGAACGTCTCGAAGGCCATCTCGGGTGAGGCAACTGCTCAGCAGGCGATGGACGGTCTGGCCAAGGCGCAGGATGATATCCTGGGCCGGCTGGAGAAGTCCGGGGTGCAGGGCAAGCTCGGGCCGAAGCTCAATGAAGAGAAGACCGCAGAGTACTGGTACGCCAAGTCGGAGAAGGACGGCAATACCGCCCCGCAGCGCAAGCTCGCCAACGAGAAGCCGCAAGGCGTCACGCAGGACTACGACGATCTGATCAAGAGCTGGAAGGCCGAAGTTCCGCACAAGAAATGAGCTGAAGCCGATTGAAAAACGGAAGGCCGGGAGCGATCCCGGCCTTTTTTGTTTTCGTCATTGCGAGCGAAGCGAAGCAATCCAGGGGCTGCATGTGGAGTCCTGGATTGCTTCGTCGCTTCGCTCCTCGCAATGACGGTGGTTGCTTTCCGCCATTGACCACCGCCTTTCGTCGTCGCACCATCGTACGCTGCCGCTTTAGGAGTTCGCCATGCGCATGATTTTCCGCTGCGATCCGGCATTGTCGGATCATCTGCCGCGGCCGGTTCCGGCGCGCGGCGCTCTGCCCGACTGGTTGAGGGCGATGCCGGCAAGAGCGCATTCGGACATCCATGGTCGCGACATCCGCACGGTAAAGCAATGCCCGCCCTTCATCGATGCGATGGCCTATGGCGTGACCATCCTGTTGCCCTGCGACGTCACGGTCGATCGCTCAGCCTTTTCGTGGGACTGGGATATTCCGGAGCCGTCGACCCCGGGCCATCCGCGCGCCCCCTTGAGTTTTCATGTCGCGGCGCAATTCCCCGAGGCGCCGTTCGCGCGCGACGGCCAGGCCGCGATCAAATTCAACAGCTTCTGGACCATCGAGTGCGAGCCCGGCTGGTCGCTGTTTGCCATGCATCCGGTCAACCGCGACGACCTGCCGTTCCGCCTGATCTCGGGGCTGGTGGATGCCGATCGGTTTTACGACGGCGGCGTCAATTTTCCGGCGATCTGGACCCAGCCGGAGTTTTCCGGCGTGCTGCCAAAGGGTACGCCGGTGGCGCAGTGTTTTGCGGTGCCGCGCGAAGCGCCGCAGCTCGTGTTCGAAACTTTCGATGGGCCGCACAAGACCGCCTATGCCAGGACGGTCGCCGAGGTGCTGTCGACGCCGGGCGTCTATCGCAAGCGTTTTCGCGCGCGCCGGGGGCGTTCAATCGCCGAGTGAGTGGAGTGAGCGGCGCAGCGACGCCTCGTCCAGCCACAAGCGGCCATGCGGCGCAGACGTCAGCGCCTGCGCGATCAGGCCGAAGCTATGGGGGCGGATGCGATAGGCTTGAGCGTAGGCCTGCATCGCGGCATCGATATCGCCGCTGTCCTGCAGCACGACGCCAAGATTGAGCACGGCTTCGGCATGGTCGGGTTTTATTTCGATCGCCTTGCGGTAGGCCGCAGCCGAGCCGGCATAATCGCGCAGATCCTGACGCACGAGACCGAGATTGAACCAGACCGAGGCGGGCGCGTCGCCGGTTGCGGCACGTTCGAGCAGGCTCACGGCCTCCGCGTGATCGCCGTCTTCCCACGCCAGCCGGCCAAGCCGGGCGGCGGCCTCCTCATGTTGCGGAATGATCTTTAAAATTGCGTGCCAGGCTTCCCGCGCCTGCGGCTTTAGCCCTGCCTGGTCCAGCGTCCGCGCCTTTTCGACAAACATTTCGCGCTGCGGCGACAGCGCGATCGCGCGATCGAGATGCCTGAGCGCAGCGTCGAAGTCGGAAGCGGCGCGCGCGATCCGCGCCGCCAGCAGCAATGCCGCGGCATTGTCCGGGCGTTTTACCAGGCTCGCCTCGATCGGCGCGCGCGCCGCTGCGATCTCGCCCTTGGAAAACAGCACCGCCGCCAGCAAATGGCTGAGCATGGGGTTGCCGGGCTTTTGGCCAAGACCCTCTTCGCAGAGTTTTTGCGCCTCGTCCGGCTGCCCGACATTGAACGCCGCCGTGGCGCGGCGGACGATTTCCTCTGACGTGGATGGGCTCATGGGGTGTCGGGTCTGCACTGGGTTAGAGAGTGCATTCTACCCGTCATTGCGAGCAAAGCGAAGCAATCCAGAGCCGCAAAGGAAGGCTGGATCGCTTCGTCGCTGACGCTCCTCGCAATGACGAGGGGGGTTACCCCGCCGCGCTGACCGCCTCGCCGAGCGCGGGGTAGTCGGTGTAGCCCTTGGCGCCGCCGCCATAGAACGTCGCCTTGTCCGGCGTATTGAGCGGCGCGCCTTTCTTCAGGCGCTCGACCAGGTCGGGGTTGGCGATGAACGGTTTGCCGAAGGCGATCAGGTCGGCCGCGTTGGCCGCCAGCACCTTGGTGGCCAGATCGAAATCATAGCCGTTGTTGGCGATGTAGGCCTGCTTGAAGCGCTTGCGCAGGCTCGCGTAGTCGAACGGCGCGATGTCGCGCGGGCCGCCGGTGGCGCCTTCGATGACGTGGATATAGGTCAGCTTCAGCGCATTGAGGTGATCGACGATGTAATCGAACAGCGGCTGCGGGTTGCTATCGGAGACGTCGTTGGCCGGCGTCACCGGCGAGATGCGGATGCCGGTGCGCTCGGCGCCGATCTCGGCCGCGACGACCTTTGAAACCTCCAGCATCAATTTCGCGCGGTTCTCGATCGAGCCGCCATAGGCATCGGTGCGCTTGTTGGTGCCGTCTTTGGCGAACTGGTCGAGCAGATAGCCGTTGGCGCCGTGGATCTCGACGCCGTCGAAGCCGGCCGCGACCGCGTTGGCCGCGCCGCGCTTGAAATTTTCGATAATGCCGGGGATCTCCTCCAGCGCCAGCGCGCGCGGCTCGGAAATGTCGGTGAATGTATTGTTGACGAAGGTCTTGCCCTTGGCGCGGATGGCGGAGGGCGCCACCGGCGCGCCTTCGTTCGGCTGCAGCGAATTGTGCGAGATGCGGCCGACGTGCCAGGCCTGCAGGAAAATCCGTCCGCCGCGCTCATGCACGCGGTCGGTGACCTTGCGCCAGCCGGCGACCTGCTCCTTTGAATAGATGCCCGGCGTGTCCTGATAGCCCTGGCCCTGCTGCGAGACCTGGCTCGCTTCGGTGATCAGGAGACCCGCCGAGGCGCGCTGCCCGTAATACTCCACCGCGAGCGGGCTCGGCACGAGACCAGCGACCGCGCGGTTGCGGGTCAGCGGCGCCATCACGAACCGGTTGGGCAGCGTGAGGGGTCCAAGCTTGTAGGTGTCGAACAGTTTGGTCGGCGTGCTCATTTTTGCTGATCCGAAAGAAATGATTGGTGAGGGGAAAGTTGGGTATTGCCGGCGCCGCTGGCAATAGCGGAAGCCCGCGCCGCGCCATGCCCGTTTGCATGGAATGAATCGATCGGCAACGCCCGCACGGTGAAAAAGTTATCTCTAAAGCAGCTATTTCGAAGTACGAAACGCCGTCATTGCGAGCGCAAGCGAAGCAATCCAGAGGCAACAAGGGAAAACTGGATTGCTTCGTCGCAAAGATGCTCCTCGCAATGACGGAAGTGCAATCAGCTCACGCCGAGGAAATCGCGCTTGCCGATCTCGACGCCGTTATGGCGCAGGATGCCGTGGGCGGTGGCGGCGTGGAAGTAGAAATTCGGGAACGCGACATTGCTCAGGTAGGCCTGGCCTTTCAGCGTCATGCTCTTGTCGGGGCCGGCCGGGAAGGTGACGTCCTTGGTATCGGCGCCCTCGAACTGCGCCGGCTTGAACGCCTTGACATACTCGATGGTTTTCGCGAGCCGCTGCCGCAATTCCTCAAAGCTCTTTTCGGTGTCCGGCGTCGATGGCACCTCGCTGTGTGTCACCCGCGCGCAGCTTTTGGCCGCGAAATCGCTGACCAGCTGGATCTGCTTGCTGAACGGCAGCATGTCCGGATAGAGCCGCGATCCGAGGATGACCTCCGGATTGATATTCTTCGCCTTGCAGTGCGCCTCGGCCTTGGTGAGGATGCCGGTCAGGCTGCCGAGGATCTGCAGGAAGGCGGGGACGGAGGCGTCGTAGAAAGACATATGATGCTCTTTTCGTTGGGCGGAATATTGCTGTCGCGAGGACCGCGTTACACGAAATGGGATTGTTGCGGGGCGATTACAACGCCTGTGGCTCCGCAAGCAGAAAATCTACCTCACCGCCGCCGGTCGCTCCACGACCGTCGCCGGCGCGCGAGGCCCGCGCATCTTCGCCAGCAGCTCCGCGGTCGGCCATGAATCCGCCGGCAGGCCGAACTTGATCTGCATCGCCTTCACGGCGCTGCGGCTTTGCTGGCCCATCACGCCGTCGATCTTGCCGACGTTGAAACCGGCGCGGACCAGAAGTTGCTGCAGCTCGCGCAGCTCGTTGAACGGCAATTGCGCGACCGGGCCCGACGGCCGGCGCATCGGTGGCGCACCGGCGATGCGGGTCGCGAGATAGCCCGCGGTGGTGGAGTAGATCAGCGAGTTGTTCCACTCGGTGTAAGCCGCGAAATTGGCATAGGCCAGGAACGCCGGCCCGTTGCGGCCCATCGGCAGCAGCAGCGAGGCCGGCATATCGTCGTTCGGCAGTGCCTTGCCGTCGGGATAGAGGACGCCGAACGCCGCCCATTTCGAGCGCGGCAACTGGATGGTAAGGTCGGCTTGATCCCATGGGAGGTTCGGCGGCACGCGGACTTCCTGCAACCACGGTTCGCCGCGCCGCCATTTCAGGCCGTTGTCGATATAGTTCGCGGTCGATCCGATCACATCGGCGGGGCTGCTCAGCAGATTGCGCCGGCCGTCGCCGTCGTAATCGACGGCATAATTGAAATAATGCGTCGGCAGAAATTGCGTCTGGCCGAGTTCGCCGGCCCACGAGCCGACCATTTCCTCCGGCGAAAGATCGCCGCGATCGATGATCTTCAACGCCGCGATGGTCTCGTTCTCGAACATCAGGGAGCGCCGGCAATCATAGGCCAGCGACACCAGCGAGCGCAGCGTCGGCAGATTGCCCATGTTGGCCCCGAAATCGCTTTCCAGTCCCCAGAACGCGGCGATCACCGCCGGCGGCACGCCATATTCCTTTTCCGCGCGCGCGAACGCCGCCTGGTTGGCCCGGATGCGCTGCTGGCCCTGCTGCATGCGGTAAGTGGCGGCCATGCGGCCGGCGAATTCGGTGAACACCTGTCCGAACACGCGCTGGCCGCGGTCGCGGTTGACGATGCCCTGGTCGTAGACCATGCCGGGCGAGGCTTCCGCAATCGCGCGCTGCGACACCCCGGCCGCGATTGCCTTCTGCTTCAGCTCGGCGAGGAAGTGGTCGA
>Ga0208589_1000938_pt1 | contig 12778 bp, 6 predicted proteins | sample NGESurshal092012_2_FD_184486 | JGI IMG/M metagenome (GOLD analysis project Ga0208589, IMG submission 184486) | Arctic peat soil microbial communities from Barrow, Alaska - NGEE Surface sample F53-2 shallow-092012 (SPAdes) | ecosystem: Environmental > Terrestrial > Soil > Wetlands > Peat ... | reverse complement strand
CCCCGGCCCGGCGGCCCGCGCGAGGCCAGCAGCCCCCACCCGGCCGCGGACCTGGCCGAGATCACGCGCATCTACGGCATCCGGCACTGGATCGAGCAAAGCTACAAGCAGATCAAGGACGAGCTGGGCTGGGCCGACTTCCAGGTCCGCTCCGACACCGCCATCCGCCGCCACCAGGTGCTGGTCAACTGCGCCTTCAGCTTCTGCTGGGACGCCTGGTTCGCCGATACCCCGCCCCAGCAAAACCCTGCGCCACCGCGGCCGGCGCCCAGCCGCGGAGAGAGGGGGGCCACCCAGCGCCTTACCCCCGCCGACGCCGTCCTGGCCGCAGGCGCTGCGCGCGGTATGCGCCTGGCTCACCCCCTGGATCGCGCTGCAACGCTGGTGGCAGGCATGGTCAAAAGCGCCCCCGCCGCCGCAGCTCCAAGCCCTGATGACCTCGCTCGCGGCAGGCTGCGGCCTGCACCTCTACATCCCGAGTTAACAAACCACCGCTAGCGGTTTCGAAGCGGAGGTGGAAGCGAGTGTGACGCCAGGCCACGGCAAGAACCACCCTAGCCGACTGCAAGGGTGGCAATTGCCGCAACGGGCACCGGACCAAGACAGCGCTCGCCGATGCCGGGCCCGATAGAGATCAGCGTGCCGCGGAACCACGAAGGTGCTCGGGAACTCGTCCGGCGGCGATCACCAACGCCCAGTCGATCCCGCGCTCAGCAAACTGGCTCTCGGGCGCGGGCGATGGTCGGGCGTCGCGTGACTGGAGTGCTCGGCCGACCTGCCGGCCTAGAGGTCAGTCGGCTTGCGGGCCATGAGCTCCTGTGTTGAGGCCAATCTATGGGGCTAGCATCAAACGGCCTTGATCGGGCTCAGTTATGGCAGGATCATTCACCTACTGGCTACCACTGCGCCATCTTACGTAGCAAGGGGGGATACCGCGTGCTGACAGCGGCCTTAGTCGCCTGGGTCGTCGCTGTCGTCGGCGACCGCGCACTAGCCAGGCTCAGGTTCGTTGCCTTAGGCAAGCCCGACCGCGAGGCTCTGGGCCGGGCCATGGATGTGGCCTGCACGGCTCTGCTCGCCCGGGTCCCAGGCGACCTGCGGCCTGCGCTGTCGGACGTGCTCAGCGAGACTTTCAGCAAGCCACCGCTCGTCGGCCTGGACGGAAACCTTACGGTCAAGGCCGCGCTGCTGGCGGCTGCGCTGGCCCAGATCGAGCCGGTCCGGTTCGCCGACTTCGGCCTCGATGACGACGAGATGAGAGCGGCCGTCGCCGACGTCGTCATCCGGTCGATCCAGCAGGTCGGGTCGAGCTCGGTCGCGCTGCACCCGCTCGCGTCCCAGCTGAGCCTCGATACCGTGCAGGAATCTGTCGACCACGTGCTGGACGTCGTTCAGGCTGTCATCCAGCACCGCCATGACGGCAGCGTCGTGCGCCGCCCGGCTGGCCGGCTGGACATCCTCGGCCCGTTCATCGACGCGGTGCTGGCGGTGCCGGTGATGGGCAACTACACCTCGCGGATGACCATCATCTCCTCGCTGCCGCCCGTCATCCGCGACAACATCTCCCGTGACGCGATGGCCCGGATCGATGTGCTGAACACGATCCACACTTGCCAGAACTACGCGGGCGGCTTGCGCGAGCTGCTGGCGGCGATCCGGATGATCGAGGGTGACTCACTGGCTGTGCGCAATCTAGACGCGGTCGTTAAGCAGCTGCCTGGCGATGACCTGATGCGGCCGTATTTCGCAGGAGATGACCGGAGGTGACGCCGGAGGAGAGCAGATGGCGCGACAAGCTGTCTGAGGCGTTGAGGGCGGCTTTCCGGGATCTCAACGAGAGTCAGCGCGAGCACATCGTCAGGGAAGTGCGGCGGCACAGGTACGAGCTGCCCGATCTGCCCAGCGATCTGCCGAGCCAGTGCGACCGGATCATCGACGCCCTGATGGAGGCTGCGGGCGGCCTGAACTTCCTAGCACGCAAGCTCATTTTGTATCCGGGCGACTCCCGCTCCTTTGTCACACTCGTCCAGCAGATCCTGCCTGAGACCCAGACCTACCTCAGCCTGGCAGAGAAGCTCGCCGTGATCAGCGACCTAGAGGCGGTCATCGACCCGGCGCATCTAGGCCGCCATTACGCCGAGATCACGAAGAGTAAGCCTCTGCGGCGGTTGACCAGCGTGGCCGATCTGGTCGCGCAGATCGGGCAGCGGGCTAATCCGCCCGGCGCCCTGGACCCGCTGCTGCACCTGCTGGCGGCTGCCGCCCGCGACAGCGCCGACCGTACCCGCGGGGCCGCGTGCTTGCAGCAGGCGCACATGTTCGCGGCGTGGATCGACGACTCGCGCACAGGTCGGGAAACCACTCCGCGGCAGTCCGAGCAGCTTGACCTGGTCTACCGGGAGACTCGGGCCGGGGACCAGCAGCAGACCGCAAACGCCTTCATCGTGCTTAGCCTGCGGCCCTGGCCGACTCGGCCTGATGACCACTTCCTCATCTCGGCCTGGTTGTTCTTCGACGATGGCGACATGGAGAAGCTGGAAGCCTCGGCCAAGGCTCTGGACCTTTCCGCTGTCCAGGCCGAGACCGAGCGCATCATCAATGTCGCTATTCAGATCGCGGAGCAGCGACATAACCACTTCACCCCGGTGATCGAGTTCTTCCTCGACCGCGAGCATCTGAACCTCGAAGTCGAGAGCTGGCGTGTCGGCGGTGCGCCGATCGGCATGCAGTTCGTCGTCGTCGTCCGCGACTGGGACCGACAGGACACCAAGGGCGGCACCGCGCGGATCCGGGGCCGGGACAAATGGCGGAACATGGACGTCCGCCGTCCTGCGCGCGAGATCCTGCAGAAATGGATCTCCTGCGGCGAGGCAACCCTTCCTGAGGGCGAGCTGTACCGGACGCTGCTGCAGACGCAGATCGCCGCGGCCGGGCTCACCTTCCCGCCGGCGCCGCCAGCACCCGGGCTGCACCCGTTCCGGAACTGGGAGCTGCTCAATAGCGGCGTTCCCATTGCCGTGTGGCCGCACAGTTGCACACACGCGGCCAACGGCAGCGGACTGCCGCGGTCCGCGTGGTTCACCGACTTCAAGCACGAGCTGGTGACCCACGACCGCGCGATCGGCGAACTGCCGCAGATTGTCCTGGAGTTGCGGCGCAAGATTACCCGGCTGGACGACGCCTCGCACGGCCTGGCCCTGCTGTGGGAGGACCCTGGCCGGATCGTCAAGCCGGACCACTTCAAGCTCGCCGCGCCCGGCACAGGAGGTCCGTCATGAACGACTGGCTCATCTACAAGGGCAACCGCGAGCCGAACGACGACATCGAACGCCTGCCCGCCCCGCCGAGCTGGCGCGCCTTCAGCGGTGAGCCCATCCTCGGTCCGCCGACCGCGGCCGACGACTCGCTGGAACGCCGTCTCGGTGACCTGCGCAAGGCGCGGACCTACCGGGCTAGCACGGAGGAAGTGGAGCTGGTCAACGCAGCGCTCTACCTGCGGCGCCCTGTGCTGGTCACGGGCAAGCCGGGGACCGGCAAGTCAACGCTCGCGTACAGCGTGGCATGGGAGCTTAAGCTAGGCCGGGTCCTAAAGTGGTCGGTGACCAGCCGGACGAGCCGCGATGACGGGCTCTATCAATACGACGCGCTCGCCCGGCTGCAGGACGCCAGCCGCCGGACGAGCCTGGCGATGCTGCGAGAGCCAGGGCTCGGACCGGTCACGCCCCTCCCCGGTCCCGAACCCGCGGCCTCACCAGAGCCTGAGTACGGCGACATCGGCCGGTACATCCGGCTGGGACCGCTTGGGACTGCCCTGCTCCCCTATCAGCGGCCGCGCGTGCTGTTGATCGACGAGCTGGACAAGAGCGACATCGACCTGCCGAACGACCTGCTCAACATCTTCGAGGACGGCCGGTATGAGATCCGCGAGCTCGCCCGGATCGCCGACCGCCTACCCGAGGCCACCGTGCTGACCGACGACGGGGACCAGGTCGTCATCCGCGCCGGCAAGGTCGAGTGCAACTCGTTCCCACTAGTCGTGATCACTAGCAATGGCGAGCGGGTCTTCCCGCCGGCCTTCCTGCGCCGGTGCCTGCGCCTACATATCGGCGAACCCGATGCTGACCGGCTACAGGAGATCGTCCAGGCGCATCTCGGTGCGGACGAGGACCAACGCAGCATGGAGATGATCCGGACGTTCATCAGCCGCCGCACGGAGGGCGAACTGGCGACGGATCAGCTGCTGAACGCCATCTACCTCATGTTCCATCACGCGTGGCCGGACGGCCGCGAGAAGCTGGTCGATAAGATCCTGCACTACATCAGTCAGAATTTTGAGTGAATGGAGGCCGGTAGTCTCGCGGGCCTGCTCGCGCATCTGGGTCTCGATGACGGACCCGGTGCCATACTCGACCTGCTCTGGCTGGCGCCGCTGCTGACGGTCGGCCAGCCGGATGCAGTCGCGGCCGACGCGCCGGGACCGGGTCGCGCAAGCCCGCTTGCCGAAAGTCCGGTGCTGGACTGGACTGAGACGACGGCGCGGGACACCGCGGTCGGTGTCTATCTGCCAGGCCGGGCCGGCCGATCTGCCGGAGCCCAGGGCATGCGTGCGGCCGATTTTGGCGCTCCGCAGGTGCAGGTGCTTACCGAGCGCACCGGTCTCGAGCGCTCCCTGCGCTGGCTGAAGCGGTACGAGCGGTCCGCTGGCGACCTGCAGATCGACGAGGCGGCCTCGGCCGAGATGGTCGCCGAGACCGGTATCTGGCTCCCGGCGATGCGGCCGCAGCCGCGCCGCTGGATGGACCTCGCGCTTGTTGTGGACTCACACGAGTCGATGGACCTGTGGCGGTCGGCCGTACCTGAGCTGCAGGACCTGCTGGAAGACCTCGGTGCGTTCGCCGATATCCGGCTATGGTCGCTGGACTGGAGGGGACTGCACGGCGAGCGGCCGGCAGTCCGGGGCACCGCTGGGTCGCTGGTACGCAGCCCGCGGGAGCTGCTGCGGCCCTCGGGTGACCGAATGATATTGATCTTCAGCGACTGCATCGACCCGAGCTGGCAGTCGCGCGAGGCCCGACGGATGCTGACCGCCTGGGCGCAGGCCGGGCCGTTGGCCATCGTGCAGCCGTTGCCCCCGCGCCTGTGGGACCTCACCAGTGTCGAACCGGTCCAGGTCCGATTCCTGCCGACCGAAGCGGGCGTGCCGAACAGCGGCCTGCGGTACGACCAGCAATATGAGTGGAAGGTCCATGACGAGGAGCCGCGCGCCGGGACCAAGCCCTCGCGGCGTCACGGACGGCCGCCGGTCGCCGTGCCGATCGTCGAGCTCAATCCCGGCGCGATGGCGAGCTGGGCTCGTGTGGTGACCGGGGTTGGCTCCGACCCGGTCAGCGGATCGGCGATGCTGCTGGTCCCCGGAACCCTCGAGGCAGCGCAGGATCTCGGCGCTGACCCGCCGGACTACAGTGCCGAGGAGTTGATCAAGCGTTTCCAGCTCATCGCCTCGCCGGCGGCGATCCGCCTGGCCCGCTGCCTGGCGGCCGCGCCCGTCAGCATCGCCGTCATGCGGCTGATCCAGCGGGCCGTGCTGCGCGAGACCGACCAGGCGGCGATCGGCGAGGTCTTTCTCGGCGGGCTACTGTGCAAGGTCGCGGCGGCATCTGGCGACAACCGGTCGGCGTACGACTTCCGGCCTGGCAGCAATGGCGAGCCGGGCGTGCGTGAGCTGCTGTTGGACCAACTGTCGCGAAGCCAGGCGCTCGATGTGCTGCTAGCCGTCGCCGATGAAATCACCAGCAATCTCAGTCGGCGCCGCCAGTTCCGGGCGTTGATCGCCGGCGATGACGTAGCCGGGGATCTCCTGCTCGATCCCGACAGCAGGCCCTTCGCGCTCGTTGCCGCGTCGGTGCTCCATCGCCTGGGCGGCCAGTTCGCGTCTGCGGCCGAGCGGATCTGGCAAACTGACCAGCAGCCGCCCTCATCCGCCTGGAAAGCCGGAGGGACCGAGCCGCCAGCGGAGCACCCTGGCACCTGGCCTGACGGCGACGTGGAGCCAGACCAAGGCGCAGCAAGTCTGTCCGCACTAGAGGCACCGAATAAGTCAGCGGGTCCCAGCCCTTTGGACGCCGGTATTGGCGAGCCAGAAGTCGCAGGCGAGGACGCGAAGATTGGTGCACTCGCGGATGCCGCCGAAGCCCTGGGCATCGACCAACCGCCGGAGACCGGCCGGATCACAGACGAGGGCGAGCCCGCCAGCCGCGAAAGGACCGTGGCCCCGTCAGCGCCCGACTACAGCCTCCGCGCGTTCAGTGACGCGTTGCGTGGTCTGGAGCTGCCCCCACCGCGTACCGCCGACCGGCCGCTGCTCTGCCCGTACTGCTATCACTCCTTCGCCAGCCGCGAGGTGTGGTTTCGATGCTCGGGCGCGACCGAGGACGGCTTGCCCGACTGCCCGAGCAGGAAAGACCCAGTCCTCGAGAGCGAGATGAATATCGCCATGCCGGTCCGGCCAGCGTTCCGCTCGTCCTCACGGGCCGAATCCGCCCGCTGTCCGGACTGCCGAGGCCAGACCTTCGACCAGATCTGCCCGCACTGCCATTCGTCGCTGCCCGCTGAATTCCGTACCGCGACGAGCCGCCTGGTCGGCCTGATCGGCTCAGCCACGACTGGCAAGACCTCGCTGATGACCGTGCTCGTGCACGAACTGCGGCAGAACATCGGTCGTGGCCTTTCCTCCGCCACGCAGGCGGCCGACAGTACGACTGGTGACCGGTTCCGGAGTGGGTATGAGCAGCCGCTGTACGTGCGCAAGGAGCTGCTCGACCCGACCAGCCCCGGTGAGCGGTATGTCCGGCCGCTCGTCTTCCGGGTCACGCTGCCGGGGCGGCAGCGGCTGGCCGGGAGGTCCCGGCATCAGCAGTTGCTCCTGTCGTTTGCCGACGGTGCAGGCGAGGATTTTGTCAATCCCCAGAAGGTCGCGCTGATGGCGCATTATCTGGCCGCGACTGACGTGGTCATCTTCACCGTGGACCCGCTGCAGTTTGACGCTATCCGGCAGCGGGTCCCCCTGGATGTGGCGCTGCCCGGTCCGCAGGATCCGGTCGCCTCGCTCGAGCGGGTGACCCGGATGTTGACCGCGATCGCCAAGACAGAGATGATTGACAAGCCGACCGCAGTGCTGCTGACCAAGCTCGACGCGATCTGGGATCAGCTGCCGCCGGACTCGGTTTTGCGGCAGGTTCCGGCCACCCTGGATCACTTCGACGAGGGCGACAGCACGCAGGTGCACGACGCGGTAGCCGCGTTCCTGACCGAGAACGGCGGGGCCGAGATCGTCAGGAAGCTGACCACGCGCTACCGGAACTGGCGGTTCTTCGCGGTGTCGGCGCTCGGCTCGCCGCCGACTGCGGCCAACGAGCTCACCGGTGAGATCAGGCCGCACCGCATCGCTGACCCGCTGTTGTGGATCCTCAACGGCTTCGGAATGCTCCCGCGGAAGGCTCGGCCCGCCCGATGATCTGGCAACTGCACTACACTTCGCTCGCCCGCGGGCCATCCGGCTCGTCGGGATTCCAGTTCTGCGCGTGGAGTGACGCCATCGACGGCAGCCTGCGGCAGCGGATCGAGCGTCTCACCACCTATCAGCGGCCCCGGGACATCCCTCCGGACGCGGACCTGGCGGAATTCCCGGTCAACCTGATCTACGCGCCCCTACCCTCTGGCCAGCGGTTGCTGGCCCGGGTTGTCTTCACCGGCGCCGATTTTTCGAAGCGTCCTGGCAACTATTTCGCGCACTCGCTGGTGATCGACGACCCGGCCGACGACCTAGACGAGCCCTACCCAGCGGAATTGTGGACGGCGCGCTTTTGGCGCACCGAGCCCGTGGCCTCAGTCAGCCTGCCTCCGCTGCTGCCGCCGCCTGCCGACCCGCAGATCCGCAAGCAGCTGCAGGCCGGCCTAGGCGGCGAGAACCCCGGTCGACTGCTAGCCGAGCTGGCGGTGGCGGCGGACGCGGCCATGCAGGGCGGCCGGCCAGTTGTCGTGCTGGCGGATAAGAGCACTGCCGTGTGGCAGTGGATTATGGCGACCTCGTATCTGCTCGGTCCGCTGCTCGCGCCGCGCCTGTCGTTCTGCACCTATAGCCATGACCCAGTAAGGGCCGGCACGCACGTGATCGGCACGATCAGTACTCCGCTGGCGGCAGCGGCACGTGACGCAGGCCTTGCCCTAATCGACGTTGCGGCCAGGCCAGCGGCCGGAAACGGAGCCAACGCCGGGTCCGACGCCCTGGCCTGCGCCCGGATGCTGGCCGGTGCCGGGCTGACCGGCGCTGGCCGGGCTTGGGATTCCGCGCTCAATCTGGCAGTGACGCCAGGCGCCGACTTGGCGTCCTGGTACCCCATGCTAGCTTGCGCGCTCGTCGGTCTGGGCGAGCTCAGGCTCGCCGTCGCCGACCTGAGCAGCGCTGTCGGCTGGCTCAGCGACCAGGATACGGCTGCCGGGCCCGTGCGCGCCGTGCTAACAGGGATGCTGCAGCAGCCGCTGGCAATGCTCAGCGCCGCCGATCAGTCCAATCTGGTCGAGCGCGCGCTAGCGGCCGATCCCGAGCTTGCTGCGCGCATCGAGCTACAGATTGCGGACCAGACCATTCGGCGGGTTGCCGACGGCGAGGCGGCCACAGAGGTCGCTCGGCTGCGGACCCGGCGGGCCCGGGAGATCGCAGCCCAGCAGGTCGGGCAACTGATGCCGCGCCTGGACGCCCGGGCGGCGCTGCGCATGCTGCTGTGGGCCTCTCATGCAGGCGTGCCAGTCAGCGATAGCCTGGTCAGCGTAACGGGCCGGACGGTGGCCGCGCTCGCCCTAGTCGACGGCATCGACACGACCGTAGTTGCGCAGGTCGCGGCTGCCTGGCCCGCACTGCGCGCCGGACTCGTACAGCAGTTGGCCCGACAGCCGGAGGTGGTGCTCAGCGGGGCTACTCCACTATTCGAGGCCGAGATCTTCGAGCAGGACGACTTCCTTCAGGCGCTGCGGCTCGCCGAGCTGTGGCTAGCCGCCCGCGAGCTTGGTCCAGCTGAGCAGTTGGTCAGGATCTGTGACCTGCGGCAGGCGGCGGGCAAGTCACGCGTGCCCGACTCGGCGCTGCTGGAGCGTCTGTGGCCGGACGGTGAGCTGACGGCTGCAGAAGCGATGACGATCTCAACCGCCTTCACCATCGATGAGCTGCAGAAGTCTCCGGTCGCCCCGCTGCTGGCCCGGGCATTTCTGGCCGGGCCGGCAGCCGGGCCGATCCGGCGCGCGCACTGGATCCGGCTCAGCCTGTACCTGGCTTCCTGGCCGCGTAGCAGCCAGCAGGCGCTCCAAATCCAGCCAGCAGGCCGGATCGGTGCGCTGTACAACCAGGTCGCGGCTGCGACCGGAGCGCCCGATCCCGGCGCCGCGATCTCGGCGCTCATCGAAGGCTATGCTGCCAGCCAGCACCTCGAGCGCGCCTACCTTCGGCCCGAACTGCTGGGCCTGATCCTCGACCGCCACCCGCAGCCGCACCTGGCCCTGGTCAGCTGCTCGACCGCGCTGATCGAGGGATTTCCAGCGATCGCCCATGACCGGATGCTCGCCAACCCGCATGACCTGTCGCTGGCGGCGCGCATCTTCGTCTGCCGGGACTGGCTGGGCAGAAGCACGAACACGCGCCACGTCGCCCAGTGGCTGGAGCAGGCAGTGCTTGAGCCCGTCGCGGGCGACTGGACAAAGCAGGAAGCCAAGAAGATCGCCCACTATGCCAAGGGGCTCAACGGACCGTCAGGTATTAACACCCAGGTGTGGATCAGAGAACACGGCCGAAGAAACCGTCCAGGCAGAGGGCTTGGCGTGTTCAGGCCCCGCTGAGCTAGGAGGGACGGCCGACGTGAATTACGCGCTCTTCCTGCTGAGACTCCTCGGCATTGTGGTCGGAGTGGTCCTCGGACCGCCGGTCGTCTTGCTGGTCTGCGCCCTAGCTCTGCCAGGCGGACTGGTCTGGATGCTCGGATCGGCGATCTGGGTTGGGACCGTATCGCCGATCAGCCGGACACAGCGCGAGCGCGCCGACCGGCCGAGCGCGCGGGTGCACTCCCACTACCGGGTCACGGTCACGACGCCCGCCACGGACGATGCTGCCACGGACGATAACGACGACCCTCAGCCGGTCCGCAATGCCATTGAGTTTGGCGGCCGGAACCACCCTGACAAGCTCGTCGCGCTGCGCGGCTTCTATTACGGCCCAGCCGTGCGTGACCTCCTAGACGCCACCTCGGCGCTCAGGCCCTACTACCAGATGATCGCCTCACGGGCCGAGGCGGTGATCCAAAACGCGACGGACGACGGCGAGTTCGTCTACGTGGTCGTCGCCTCTTGGAGTATCGTCATCGGGCTGCCAGTCGGTTATGTCGTTGGCTCTGTGTTGACTGCGGCGGTTTGGCTCATCTACGCCGTCGTGAGCGCTGCAATGCTGGCCGGATCGATGGCGAGCAGTTGGATCCTGCAGGGTGTCGACGGCCTCAGCTGCCTCGTGCTTGGCGTGACTCGTACCTGTACCTGCGGCGACCGGATTCTTACCTGCCCGTATTACGAGTGCCCGGGCTGCGGCGAACGGCACCGCGACATCCGGCCGGGTGCGTTCGGGGTACTGCGCCGCATCTGCACGTGCGGCAAGAAGATGCCCACCATGCTTTTGACCGGCAGGTCACGGCTCACGGGCATCTGCCCGAAGTGCCGGGCAGAGCTGCCTCCGCTGTTCGGCCGCGCGCCCGAGATCGTGATCCCGCTCTTCGGGCCGACGAACGTCGGCAAGACCCGGCTCATGTACATGATGACCCAGGTCCTGCTGGACTGGGTCCGGGAACAGCACGGCGAGGTCCGATACGTTGACGATGCCCGCGAGCGGCTCGACATGATTGGTGATGCGCTGCAGTCGAGCCTGCACACCGAGAAAACGCTGATCGGGCCCGCCAAGGCCATCGCCATGCATATCAAGTTCGGGCTGCATTACCGCCTGGTCTACTTCTTCGATGCGGCCGGCGAAATGTATACATCCCATGATCTGCTGACCGAGTTGAAGTACCTCAACAAGGCCAGGACGTACGTCTTCGTCGCCGACGCGCTGTCCGGCCAGGACGTCTGGGCGGCCCTGCCGGCGGCCGAACAACAGCGCCTGGAGCAGTTCCGCACATCCGCGGGCGAACTGGACCGTGCATTCCAGGCCACCACCAGCCACATGCGCAGGGTCGCGATGCACGGCCGCTGGTCCCGCACCACCCGATCGGACCTGGCCTTTGTCGTCAGCAAGCTCGATCTGCTGGAATCGGCCGGCCTCGACACCACGGCGCAGACGCAGGACACGTCGCTGTGGGTGAGCAGCGAGACCGGCCTTGGGCTAGAAGACATCGTGCGCGGAGCCGGCTTCGCTTTTGAAAACGTCAGGTATTTCTGCACGGCTGCCAGAGCGGACGAGCACGGAGTCGACCGCACGATCTGGGACCTGATGGACTGGATCTTCAGCAGGTCGGGCGTCCGCATGGGGGTGTGAGCGACATGAAGCCATACGGCTGGTGCCGTCTGCTGAGTCTCGTCGTGACGATCGCGGTTGTCGTGACCGTCGCCTGGGTCCTGACCGAGCTCATCTAGGGAGAAGCCAAGGATGACAGCGAGGCCGAGGGCGTGCGCGAAGAACTCTAAGATCGCGATGACCAGGGCCAGGTAGCCCCAGTAACGGGTCAGGAGGCGGGACAGTAAGCGCTACTGCGAAACGTAACTCTGTTGTGGCGCACCGTCCAGGAACGGCTGGACTGGCACTGTTGACCTTTTGGCGTGTATTCGGATCGGAGCGCAGTCTCGGCTGTCCGGCAACGGTCTTGCCTTCGGCCGCTGTGCAGATATAGGTGGGGGTATGCAAGCCGTCCAGCGCGCCACTGCTCGGACCGCCGCCGGCGGAGTAGTGTGTGCGAAATGCCTTCTTGCGCGGAGGCGCCGTGGCTTATGGCTGGGGTGGTCCGGTTCCATAGCCGCAGGGTCGGGCTGTTTGGGCATTGCGGCGGTCGCGCGGGTGGGTGAGGATGTGACCGGAACTGCCCGATGGCCGATGCCGGGCCGGGTGCAGGTCGGTGAATTCGCTGGTCAGGTCGTGCCACGGGCCGCTAACATGAGTGACCCGTCCGACGGGCGTGAAGATCTTTTCAGTGACCTCTCGCCTTTAGGCTTATAAGTTCTCAGTGACCTGCGTTTTCGCTGGTAGCTACAGCGCTGGGGCCTGGTCGCCTTACAAGCGAGGGGTCGCTGGTTCGAACCCAGCTGCGCCCACTGATCTGACCTCTGACCTGCGCGGATGACGTGCTAATGGATGGGTTCCCGTTGGTCAGGGCGGCGGGGCCGGTCAGGCGAGTGTTGCGCATGTAGTGGTGCTGCAGGGGGCTGAGCAGCGGTGATGAGGAACGGGGAGTGCTACAGCAGTCAGCCACCTCTCGCCTTTTGCATGGTGGGCCACCTTCCTGGCCTGTCCGGGCTCGTTACTGGGATCTGGACGGGACGGCGGCGCGTCGCGGCGAATGCCCCCCGTAGCGGTCAGCGTACGGGCTTTCGGGCATGACCGTAATTCGGTGGCCGGAGAACTCGCCTTGCTATCTCCGACAGGCTAGTGCCAGGCTTTAGTTACTAAGACGTGCGTAAGTAAGTCGACCAGATGGTTATGCGGTGATGTAGCGCAGGTGCGGGTCGGCGAAGAATGCCCGGACCAGGCCGGGGCGTT
>Ga0208589_1000936_pt1 | contig 12781 bp, 8 predicted proteins | sample NGESurshal092012_2_FD_184486 | JGI IMG/M metagenome (GOLD analysis project Ga0208589, IMG submission 184486) | Arctic peat soil microbial communities from Barrow, Alaska - NGEE Surface sample F53-2 shallow-092012 (SPAdes) | ecosystem: Environmental > Terrestrial > Soil > Wetlands > Peat ... | reverse complement strand
GGCGGCAGGTGCCATGATTCCAGTGCCGTATGCAGGCACAATAGGACCGATGCCGGCTCACTGCCTCGTCGGAGGAGTGATCCATCGGCGCAAGGGAGTCGACAGCGCGGAGTATGGAATCGGATTTGAGTTGGCCCTCCCCTCTCAAAATGCCTGGAACGGGGACTTCATGATGCAGGGCGGCGGCGGAAGTAATGGAGTGATCAACTATCCGCTCGGTTCTTCCTTCAGCGGCGATAAGCCCGCGCTCGTCCGCGGATTCGTCGTAGCCAGCACCGATACCGGACACGAATCAAAGTCCGGCGGGTTTGATTTTTCCTTCATGCACGACCAGCAGGCCTACCTCGATTTCGCCTTCGAGGCCAACGCAGAGGTGGCGAAGGTGGCGAAGCAGATCATCGATCGCTATTACTCCAAGTCCCCGATGTATTCCTATTTTGTTGGCTGCTCGACCGGCGGCCGAGAAGGCATGATCCTTTCGCAACGCTACCCTACCGCGTTCAACGGCATCGTTTCGGGCGATCCTGCAATGCGCACAGGACTCTCGAATCTCGCGATCGGCAAATGGATTCCGATTGCGTATAACCAGGCTTCTCCGAAAGACGAATCCGGCAAGCCGCAGCTCGATAAATTCCTCACTCCAGACGATCGCAAGCTTTTTATGAGTGCGCTGATGAAGAGTTGCGATGCACGCGATGGTGTCGCCGATGGAATGATCTTCGATCCGCTCGGTTGCCACTTCGATCCCAATACCGTTGCCTGTAAGCCAGGCCAGACCAGCGACTGTATTGCGCCCGCGAAGACGGCGGCTATCAAGAAGGCATTTGCCGGACCGAAGAATGCCTATGGCACGCAGGTTTATCCGGGCTTCCTGTATGACTCGGGCATTGCATCGACCAATGGAATCCCTGGGCTGTTGACGATGGGCTCTCATGGTATCTTCGGGCCCTACCCCACCGCTACCACCATTGATGTAGACAAAGATGCCCTGCACGCCAGCGATCCGCTCGTTGAGCCGGCGTCCACCAACCTTTCCACATTCTCCGGCAGCGGCGGCAAGCTCATCTTCTTTCACGGCGATAGCGATCCCTGGTTTTCGCCGCTCGATACTCTCGCCTACTACAAGTCTCTGGCTGCGGATAACGGCGGGCCGGAGAAAGTAGCCGAGTGGAGTCGGTTGTTTCTGGTTCCCGGCATGTCGCACTGCGGTGGCGGACCGTCTCTCGATCATTTCGACATGTTGACTGCGGTGGTCAACTGGGTAGAGAAAGGAGCGGCACCCGATGCAATCATTGCAACAGGAAAGGCCTTCCCTGGGCGCAGCCGTCCGCTCTGTGCCTATCCCAAACACGCGCAGTACAACGGGAGTGGAGACACTGAAGACGCAAAGAACTTCAGCTGTCAGTGAGCATTCACCAACAGAGCCTCGATAGATCGAAGGGTAAAAGGAGCATTGTCTTCAATGGTCGGTAAATATTATGTTCTCGCTGCGATGGGATTACTGGCTATGCCCCTTGGCAGCGCTGTTGCACAAAGCCACGCTGCAGCAGCGGCCAAACCGCTTCCATTCGTCAGCCCTGTCTTTAGCGATAACATGGTTCTCCAGCGCGACAAACCCGACACGCTATGGGGATGGTCGACCCCAGGCGACACCATTCGCGTACAGATTGGTGACCATACAGCGTCGGCCGTTGCTGCCGCCGACCACCGATGGCAAGTGAAGATTCAGCCTCCCGCAGCAGGTGGACCTTACACCGTCAAGATCAGCGGTCGCCAGATCGTAGAGTTGAAAAACGTACTGGTGGGCGATGTCTGGTTGTGCGGCGGTCAGTCGAATATGAGCTTGCCGCTTCGCTTCACACGCAACGGCGCGGAAGTAGCGCAGGCGTCCAACTACCCGGAGATACGCTTCTTCACGGTGAAAGGGCATCCCGCTTACCGGCCAACAAATGACATCGAAGGAAGCTGGAAGGTTGTTTCACCGGGAACAGCAGACTGGCTTTCGGCGGTAGCGTATTACTTCGCGAGACGGATACAGCCGAACATTCACGTTCCGGTGGGCCTGGTCGTCGATGCCGTTGGGGGAACACCAGCCGAGGCATGGACAAGCGAAGCTGCCCTTCGACCGCTTAAGGACTTTGATATTCCTTTGGCCGAACTGGCGCGTCTCTCCGCGGAGGGCGCACCCGAGTATGGCAACTACGTGATGCATTGGTACGATCAGTACGACATCGGACAGAAGGCACACTGGGAAGCCCCTGATCTGGATGACTCCGATTGGAAGACAGTCACGGTTCCCGGAGGTTTCGCCGAACTCGGAGTTCCCGACACACCCGCCGTGGTCTGGTTCCGAAAAGACATCACCCTGCCTGATCCGCTCCCCCAGGGGCGCACGATGATTTTCCTCGGCTCAATCGAGCGGATGGACACTGTCTACATCAACGGAACATCCGTCGGCGGCAGCGCGTGGGTCGAGAATCCGCGCGCCTATCCGATACCCAATGGAGTCCTCAAGCCGGGCCGAAACGTCGTCGCGATTCGCGTTCTCAAAACAAAGCCTGTCGGCGGATCCCTCGGCAAACCCGCCGAGCTTCATCTCACCCTCGCAGACCACACGAACATTCCTCTCGCAGGCCAATGGAAGGCAAAGCTGAGTGTCGACGCACGTCCTCCGCATCCTTTACCCATCGGATATGAGAACTGGCCTGTGATGCCCACTGTGCTCTATCAAGGTATGCTGGCGCCCATTGCACCGCTTTCCATTACCGGAGCAATCTGGTACCAGGGAGCACAAAACTCCGAACGAGGCTATCAGTATCGTCGGCTTCTACCCGCCATGATTGCGGACTGGCGCACGCTCTTTGACCAGGGCAACTTCCCCTTTTACATCGTCAGCCTTCCTGCTTTCGGCCAGCGTAGCTCCGTTCCCATCGACGATGCATGGGCAGAGACGCGCGAGTCCCAGGCAATCGTAGCCGCTACGGTTCCCAATTCGTGCCTCGCGGTCACGATCGACACCGGCGATCCGAATAATCTCCACCCAAAGGACAAACAGCCTGTTGGCGACCGTCTCGCGTTCTGCGTGCTGGCTAAATACTACGGCCAGCATGTGGCCTATTCCGGACCGACCCTCAAGTCAGTCAAACGGCAGCGCCACTCCATTCGCCTGCGCTTCGCGCATACGGACGGAGGCCTGGTAGTCAAAGGCGACAAGCTGCAACAGTTCTCCATTGCAGGAGAAGATCACAAGTGGTACTGGGCTGATGCCCGCATCAAGGGCGATACGGTGATAGTCTCCTCGCCTTCTGTTCCTCATCCGAAAGAAGTCCGCTATGCCTGGCAGTCGAACCCCGCGGCCACACTCTTCAACGGCGCGGGCCTGCCTGCCGCTCCTTTCCGAACCGATGATTGGCACGGCATAACCGAAAGCCATCGGCCATATTGACACAATCTGCAAAACCATCCATATCACGACTCAGATAGGGCCTTGCATATTCGCTATTTCTTCGCTATCGTCACCTCAAAGAAATCCAGCCAGTCAACCCTTCAGACTGTTAACATAATTCGCGACTCTCGGAGGAAGCGTTCCATGTGGCGATTCTTGATTCTCGGTCTTCTGGTTGCCACCTCACTCCCGGCGTTTGCAACCCGGCAGGTCACAGTCGCGCAGTTGGAGCAGGCGGTTGCAGCCGCTCAGCGTAGTTCAGACGCCGATCTGGCGCAACAGCTATCACTGCTGGAGTTGACCCAGCGATTAAGCGCAGCCACCCTGGCGAACATCAAGGCCCAATTGCCCGGAAACAAGGCCCGCGAGGAGTTGGACATCCTCGCCGATCAGTCGGCCTTTCTCGCCCTGCCGCCAGCGGAGATTCCATCCAAGCCCGCTCCCGACACAGCCACCCAACGACAGATCATGGCGCTCGTGGTCCAGTATGTCACCACCACCATCCGCCAGTTGCCAAACTTTCTGGCAACCCGGGAAACGACCGGTTTTGAAGACCGCCCGCAGGCCGCGTTTGCCTATCTCCCCATGCATCGCATCGGCCAATCCGCCATATCGGTCTTGTACCGGGATGGGAAGGAGGTCTATACCAAAGAAGCGAAAGGGGAGTCAACGGCTTCTGCCAATGGCCTGACTTCCATGGGCGAATTCGGGACCATCCTGAGCACGGTGCTACTCGATGCCGCGAGGAGCCGGCTGGAGTGGAGTCACTGGGAGCAGAGCGCCGCCGGGCCTCTCGCGGTCTTCCGCTACGAAGTGCCATCCGCAAACTCGCACTATGAGGTGCAACACAACTGTGTACAAACGGCCGGTCCGCAATCGACCGACGCTCCACGACCGCCCGGTGCACCATTGAACAATTCGAAAATCCAATACAACACCACGTGCCCGCCCCAACCGGATCGTACCTATGCCGCCTATCATGGCGAAATGGCGATTGACCCGGCCACCGGAGCCATCCTGCGCCTGACCTTAGTGGCTGACCTCAAACCGGGCGACCCTCTGCTTACATCGTCGATCATGGTGAGTTACAGCACAGTGGCCATCGGGGGCAAGAGCTACATCTGCCCAACCAGAAGCATTGCCATCGCAAAAACGCATATCTCCGTACCCACCATAGGAGCCGTCCCTGCAGAGGGAATGGAACACACCCCGATCATCACGCGGATGAACACGGTGGTCTTCGATCAGTATCACGTCTTCCGCGTCGAATCGCATCTACTTATCGCTGATCAAACCGGAGACCAGGGCCAGGCTCCCCCGGCAGCCGGCAACACAACTGCTGAGAGCGCGAATCCAGCGGTCGCGGCTGCCGCTCCCACAGAAGCTGAAACAGCAACGACGCCTGCGAAGGCTAACGCCGAGGGCTCCGCGACCGGGACTACGCTAGCGTCTGCCGCAGCCACGCCTTCTCCTTCTCCATCCATACAAACCAGCAAGGCAGAAGCACCTCAACCCGCGGTCGTATCTCCATCTCAATCAGCGCCGGCGAACGTATCAGAAACACAGCCGCCTGCAGCCGCCACTCCTCCTCAAGCCCAATTCACACCACCCAGCGTAGCGGGAACTCAGCAATCCGCAGTCAACGAAGCTCCCCTCTTCAAGACAACGACGCGCGACGTGATTCGTGACGTCGTCGTTACCAAAGGCAATGGCGAGCCAGTCCTCGGCCTCAACCAGAAGAACTTCGAAGTGAAGGAGGACGGCGAACCGCAGAAGATCGACTTTTTTGAGGCGCACACGGCAAACAACGCATCCGCCAGCGCCCCACCGGCGATGCCGCCAATGCCGACCGGCATGAGCACCAATGTGCCGCCTGCCCCGCCAGGGGACGCGGTGAATGTGCTGCTGATCGACACCCTCAATACCCCGCAGTTGGATCAGGCTTACATCCGCAGCGAGGTTATCGATTTCCTCACGAAGATGCGGCCCGGCACGCGCATGGCGATCTTCACGTTGGGCTCGAAGCTGCGTTTCGTGCAGGGATTCACCACGGATTCATCCGCTCTGCTGGCAGCGCTGCAAGACAAGACAAATGGGCTGAAGACCGGCAAGAATCCCACCTTCCAAAGCCGAGACGACAAGGCCGCCGATGCCGAAATCGCTGCGACCCTTGAGACCATGCGGGCCTCTGGAGAGGGTATTGCCGCCATCCAGGAGGCTCTGTCCGATGCCGGTGCGCACGAAGATGCTGCACGCGCGTCCATGACCGTCGATGCGCTCATGTATCTGGGCCACTACCTTGCCGGCATACCGGGACGCAAAAACCTCCTCTGGTTCGCAGGCACATTCCCGGTCAGCATCTTTCCCACTCCCCGGCAACTGGCCCAGTACAAGCAAGGCCCCGGCCGTCAGAAATATGTCGCAAGCACGAGCGCGATTGCGGACCAGTTCACCGCCTCGCAGATTGCCGTCTATCCAATCGGCGCTGAAGGTATCATGACCGAGCACATGGCCGAAGCCAGTTCCGACGGGCCCGGCTCCTCCGAAAACGGCGCCCACGGCGGCAGCATGGCTGACTCCAACATGGATCCCTATCAGGCAGGTGCGGCTGAGCGCGCCGCCACGATCTCTGCAATGCAGCAACTCGCCACTTCGACCGGGGGAAAGGCCTACTACAACAGGAACGATCTTGGTACAGCAGTCGAGAACGCAATCGACAATGGCGCCAACTACTACACGATCGGCTATGATCCAACCGATAAGAAGATGGATGGGAGCTATCGCAAGATCGATATTAAAGTGGCCGGAAGATACACGCTGGCGTACCAGCGAGGATATAACGCGGACGCAACTCCGGCGGAGGAGGCAAAAACCGGCAGCGGCCCGCTTGTATCGCTTCTCGGTTTCGGATTGCCCAACGCCACGGGAGTCCTTTACGGAGTTCGCGCCGAAGTGGCCGATACTCAACCTTCGCCCGATCAACCACACGCAGGCCGGAACCTCGATTTCAAGGGTCCATTCACCCGCTACAATGTGTACTTTCTGGTCCGTGCGCAAAGCCTTCAATTCGAGCCAGACCAGAACGGCGGCAGAACCGGCAAATTCGTGGTGGGTCTCAAAGCCTATGACCCGGACGGCAAAGCGCTGAACTGGGAAGCCCATGAGGAGACGGTGAAAATCAGGCCAGGGCAGTACGACTCGGTTCGCAAGGAAGGAATCCCCGTCCATCTCGAGTTCGACCTGCCTTCCATCGCGAACATAGAGCTTGTAACTGCCGTCTACGACCTGGGCAGCGACCAGGCCGGAACGCAAGGCCTCCATGTGACCGATGCCGCTGAAGCAGGCGGAGCAAAACCTCTCACCAGCACTTCACACTAGAAGTCCGTCTTGCTTAAGACACGCCTTCAGCGCCGTGCCACAAGTACCGCGCCATGAGTACGCTTTATAAGATGCGGAAAAGTCGGCCTTGCTTAAGGGCACGGCTTCAGCCGTGCCACAAGTACCATGGCATCAGTGCGGCTTTAGCCGCCGGGGTACGCTTTCGTTTAAACGTGTATACCCGCCTTGGACCCATATTTTTTCGAAAAAGTTGGCGGCTTTTTCGCACCCGGTTTGATGACGGTAAGCTGACCACGTTTACCACGCATTTCACCACAACTTCACCACCAAAGCACCACAAGCAAAACCTGTTTTCCCGCAAAACCCCCAGTAAAAACGCAGAAAGCACCACACACACTTTTTTTGTCGAAACAAACAAGGTTTAGGATTACAAAATGGACTGGCACAGCAAGAAAATCCGAACCATCCTCGAAGCCGCCCTCGCCGAAGACAAGGTCGCCAACGATGTAACCACAGCACTTACCATCGACCCCCGCCTCCGCGCCTCCGCAGCGATCATCGCCAAAGAGCCTTGCGTCGTCTCAGGATTAGGCTGTATTCCCGTCTTTTTAGAGATCTTCGCCAAAATGAACCCCACCGCCACAGGCCGCTTCGAGGTCATCAGTCACCCAGAGATCTTCGACGGCGTAAGAGTAAGAAAAGGCCAGTCTTTAGCCGTCATACGCCACAACGCTGCCGCCATCCTCTCCTGCGAGCGCGTCATCCTCAACCTCATGCAGCGCATGAGCGGCATCTCCACCCTCACCAACCAGTTCGTCAAAGCCGTATCTGGCACAAAAACAAAGGTTTTAGACACCCGCAAAACCATCCCCGGCCTGCGCACCCTTGATAAATACGCCGTCTGCTGCGGAGGAGGCGTCAACCACAGGCTCGACCTCCAGGATGGCATCCTCATCAAAAATAACCACATATCCCTCGGTGGCGGCCTCCCCACAGTGCTCGAACACGCGCTGAAAGGCCACAAATCCGGTCAGGTAGTACAGGTAGAAGTTCGCAGCCAAACTGAGCTGGATCAAGCAATTGCAGGCGGCGCGGAGTCGATTCTGCTCGACAACATGACACCAGCCCAGGTAAAAAAAGCAGTCAAGCAGATCCACGCTTCCCTACCAGGCGTTCCCGTCGAAGCGTCAGGCAACATGAACCTCAAGATGGTGCGCAAGTACGCGCTTGCTGGGGTGGATTTCGTTTCCGTAGGAGCGTTGACACACTCAGCAGTAGCAGTAGACCTGAGCATGAAAATCACCGCGGATGTTTACTAGGAATTGGCTGTGATCCCGTTCAATTTGCCAGCGGTAGAGCACGGTATTGCCGCGACTGAATTCTCCGGTCAAATCGCACATTTTGTATCGGTTAGCTCCACCAATACTCTCGCTATGGAGGCAGCGCAGACGGGCGCACGCGGCGGCGTCTATGTTGCTGACGAACAGACGGCCGGACGGGGCCGGGATGGTCATAGCTGGCATTCCATGGCTGGCGACGGGCTGTATTTCAGCGCCCTGGTTGCGCCACCCATTCCGTCGGCGATGGCGATGTTGCTGCCGCTGGCAACTGGACTTGCTGCTCAGTCTGCCATTGCCAGCGTGACTGGCCTTGCCGCAGATATCCGCTGGCCTAACGATCTGCTGCTACGTGGGCGTAAGTGTGGTGGCATTCTGGTGGAGAGTGCTTCGACTGCGGGGGACGCCAATGGATCGTTGCTCCGCTATGCCGTGATTGGCGTTGGCATTAATGTGAACCATCAAAGCTTTCCTTCGGAGATTGCGGCGTTGGCGACTTCTTTGCGAAACGAGTGCGGTCACCCAGTGTCGCGAGAGGCATTGCTGATCGCGATATTGCGCTCTCTCGATCAGGAGATTCGGTTGGTGGTTGAGGAGTATCGGGGCGAGTTGAGGGGGGTGGGTTTGCTGGAGCGGTTTGCAGCGGCTTCGACGTGGGTGCGGGGGAAGCGTGTCCATGTGGAGGAGGAGGGCGGATATACTGGCGTGACGGATGGACTGGATCCACGCGGGTTCCTGCGCGTGGCTGGGGATGACGGTGTGATGCACACGGTGATCTCGGGCGGCGTTCGGGAGCGGTGATAGCAGGAGAGCGGATGTTACTGGCAATCGATGTAGGCAATACCAATACAGTGCTTGGTCTGTATCGGCTGGCGAGCGAGGGTGCGACGCAGGAGATGGTTGCGAACTGGCGGATCACGACGCCGGCGAAGCAGACGATCGATGAGTTCGGCGTGCTGTTGCGGAGTTTGTTTGATCTGCATGGGTTGCAGATGGGGGTGGTGACTGGGGTGGCGATTTCGTCGGTAGTGCCTCCTTTGGACTCTACTCTGCGGAAGGTGTGTGAGAAGTATTTCCAGGTGAAGCCGCTGTTTATTGAGCCGGGCGTGAAGACCGGGCTGCCGGTGCTGACGGACAATCCGTCAGAGGTGGGTGCGGACCGGATTGTGAATGGGGTGGCGGCATTTGAGCGGTTTGGCGGACCGACGATTGTGGTGGATATGGGTACGGCGACTACGTTCGACGTGATCTCGAAGAAGGGCGAGTACCTGGGCGGGGCGATTGCTCCGGGGCTGGGCATCTCGGCGGAGGCTTTGTTTGCGCGGGCGGCGCGGCTACCACGGATCGATGTGAAGAAGCCTGCGAAGGTGATTGGAACCAGTACGGTCGATCATATGCAGATTGGTTTGTACTACGGCTACATTGGGCTGGTGGACGGCATTCTGGAACGGATGATTGCCGAGATGGGACCGGAGACGAAGACGGTGGCCACGGGCGGTCTGGCCAAGCTGATTGCCGGTGGGTCGAAGTATATTGGCACGGTCGATGAGATGCTGACGCTGACCGGGCTGCGGATCATCTATGAGCGTAATCTGGAGCGGCAGAAGAAGCGCAGTACGTAGTAATTTGGCCGTTCTTCTTTGAGGTACCCCCCCCCCGGTACTTATTGGCTAAAATATTGATTATAAATGCTTTAACTCTATTGATTTCCTCCAAAGTCGTCATACTAAAGGGGTTATGGGTCAAAGTCTTCCATCTAAAGGGTTTAAAGCTTCCGGAAAGCGATTGGAAAGTCGAGGTTAATAACATTTACAAAGAAGAGGCCCTGCTGAGTGGTCGAAATGAAGTCTATATTTTCTTCGCCGTTTTCTTAGTAGCACCGTAGAACTGTTCACGCGAAAATCCACTCTGGTCAATCATGCTTTTGATCAGGGTTTCCTCAAATTCCGGATAATCGTCAACGGGGACGACGCGACGCCTGCCGGACGAGTCAGATTCAAGTTCATAGACCGGATGCTTCCCATGTCTATCAAGCTTGAAGCCAAGGGCGACCAGAATGGCTATCATCTCGGATTGTTTTAAGGGCGGATACTTTCTTTTACCCATTCACCACGTTCGCAAATCAGCAGTGTACGACTCTATATTCACCCGCTTGAATGGGTTGCGATCGGGTGGCTAATGGATAGCGCTTATCGAAGAGATGTGCCAGTCGAGCACGACACAAATGTACGGAGTATCGGACGTAGGATGCAAGCGGAGCCCGGCGAGGAATAAGCCCCTTCGTGGATTTACCGGGCTGCAGTACCGCATCGACATAAGAGAACATCGTCACTTGCAGACGCCGAATTGCCTCGTCTTGAGTCGCACCACTTGAAACCAGATTAAAAGTCAGACATTCACCATAAAAGGAATTACCACGTTGATAGACGTAGCACCTGATTTTAAGAAGTTGGTTGCAATGCTCACACTTCAAGCTAGGCACGAGAATACCGGGAGCGCCGCAGCACTCGCAATAATGAACCTGTTCAATCGCCTCTTCGGTGGGCATGGACTGTGAACCCTGAGCGCTGAGTGCTTCGGCTAGAGGGGACATGGGTAACTCTCTTTCGGTACTTCGTAAGCTGCGAGTCCTTAAGTCCGTATTTGTTGGACGGTACTGCTGGTGATTAGATGCAAGCATTCCACAGTCGTTCACCCATTATGCACCGCAAGAGCCCTTTGTCACCTATCAAACTTACGATAATCGCCCAATTGTCAATACCGCCATCGCACTAAGGTTACTTTAAACATGCAAAGTACTTCGTAGTTATTATCGAATCATCCGGCTCTAAACGAGATGTCTTTATCTGCAACCTTAGTGTCATACGATCACATTGCGTCAAGTGTCTCCTTCCGGGATTAAGTGAGAAGCCCTGCAGTTGCGGGGACTCTTTTATGGTCTGTATTTATTTTATTGGATGGGAGAGAACTAGACCGCCAAGTTTCGCGGAAAAAGAGCGCCTTTCGTTTGTGTGGCTTGCCTTGTTTTCATGCGATTCTGGGGGTTGACACGGATTGCAAAGTGCAGTGAGCGGCAACAGCAGGTCCCCCTTCGGGGGATGACAAACAAGAAAAGCAAGAGCAAAACAATCAGACGCACACAGTTTTTAGATAGGTTCTAAGAGAGTCGATGCAGAATTACTTCAATTATTTTACGGAGATCGAGGAGCGGTTTCAGCAGCGGCGCGGGTCTTTGCTGATGTTGTCGACGCTGGACTGGGCTCTGATTGAGACGTGGCGCGAGGCAGGGGTCCCGGTGGAAGCGGTGCTGCGGGGGATCGATAATGCGTTTGATAAGTATGATGTGAAGGCTTTGCGCGCCAAGGGAAGAACCCGGAAAGTGAATGGGCTGGCCTGGTGCGCGCAGAGCGTGATGGAGGCGGTGGAGCAGGCGATGGAGGCTTCGGTTGGAGCTGCGAGCGGGGCGCAGGCCGAGGCGGCCGAGAGTGGGTTTGAAGCGGAACGGGTGGGGCGTTATTTAAATGAGAATGCCGCGATGATTGAGGCGGCGAAGCTGAGCGCACCTGCGGATGGTGTGGCGGCGGAGGTGGTGGTGCGGTTGCGCGCGCTGGCGATGGGGATGCGGACGGAGCCGGTGCAATCGCTGGAGGAGCTGGACCGGACGTTGAGTGTGCTGGAGGAGAAGATGTTTGCTGCTCTGTTGACGGCGACGGCGGAAGAGGAGCTGGTGGCGTTGCGGGAGCAGGCGGCGCGGGAGCTGGCTCCGTACCGGGGGAAGATGCAGGCAGTGCAGATCAAGCAGGTGCAGCAACAGTTTTTGCAGAAGCGTCTGCTGGAGGCGCGACGGCTGCCGCGGCTGAGCCTCTTTTACATGGGGCATGAGTAGAGATGGTGCTGGAATGAAGCTGCGGATTGAGAAAGCGGTGTATGGCGGGTCGGGGCTGGCTCGGCAGAGCGATGGCGGGGACGCGGGGCGGACGGTGTTTGTGCCGTTTGCTTTGCCGGGGGAGTTGGTGGAGGCTCGGGTAACGGGTGCGAAGGATGGGTTTGCGGAGGCTGCGCTGCTGAAGGTGCAGGAGGCTTCGGGGGATCGCGTGACGCCGAGGTGTGCGCACTTCGGCGTGTGCGGCGGATGCCAGTACCAACATGCGGAGTATGGGGCGCAGGTTGGGATGAAGGTGGGGATCCTGGTGGAGACGCTGGAACGTGCGGGTCTGGCGGGGCTTCCGGAGGTGCAGGTTCATACGGGCGAGGCGTGGGGGTACAGGAATCGGGTGCGGCTGCGGATTTCTGTGACCGACGGAGCGTTGCGGGTGGGGTATAGCCGGAGGGGATCGAATGAGTTTCTGGCGGTGCGGGAGTGCCCGATCTCGGCTCCGCTGCTGTGGTGTGCGACGGCGGCGCTGGTGGAGATTGGCGGGGAGGACTCGGCTGCGGGGCGATGGGTGCGGAGCGCGGAGGAGGTGGAGTTTTTTTCGACGGGCGATGAGAAGAAGCTGCAGGCGACGGTGTTTGTGCGGAAGGAGCGGGTGGGTGGGTTTGATGATTTCTGCGAGCGGCTGCGGGCGGCGGTACCGGAGCTGGTGGGGGCGGGAGTTTCGCTGGTGGCGAAAGAGGCGGCGTCGCGGTCGTCGCGACGGGCGCGGCCGGTGCAGGGATG
>Ga0208589_1000935_pt1 | contig 12781 bp, 13 predicted proteins | sample NGESurshal092012_2_FD_184486 | JGI IMG/M metagenome (GOLD analysis project Ga0208589, IMG submission 184486) | Arctic peat soil microbial communities from Barrow, Alaska - NGEE Surface sample F53-2 shallow-092012 (SPAdes) | ecosystem: Environmental > Terrestrial > Soil > Wetlands > Peat ... | reverse complement strand
CTTCCCCTGCCGCTCGGGTGCTCGCCGCTCAGTCCTCGCCCTCGCCGCGGGCCCCGCCGCCCTGCACGGGACGGCGCTCGCGGATGCGGACTGCCTCGATGCGGTTGTCGCGAACGGACTCGACGCGGATCGAGAAGCCGTTCGCGGCGACGGTGTCGCCGCGCCGCGGCAGGCGACCGAGCTCGGCGAAGACGAGGCCGCCGATCGAGTTGTAGGAGTCGCTGTCGGCCGGCAGGTGCAGTCCATAGTCCTCGAGGTCCGTGACGGCTACGTGCCCGCGCACGAACCAATCGCCGTTGGCAAGCTTGCGCACCTCGCCCCCAGCCGGGTCGGTCTCGTCGGTGATCTCGCCGACGACCTCCTCGATGATGTCCTCGACGGTGACGATGCCGACGACGCGGCCGTACTCGTCGACAATCACGGCCATCGATGTGCGCTCGCGCTGCAGGTCGGCGAGCAGATCGTCGAGCGGCTTCGTCTCGGGAACGATCGGCGCGTCGTGCACGAGCGGCTCGATCGGCGAGTGCGGGCCGTCCTCCATCAGCTGCTGCACGAGCGTGTTCGAGTGCACGATCCCGCGCACGCGGTCGCGGTCGTCAGCCTCGGTCACGACGAGCCGCGTATGACCACTCGAGACGCACAGCTGCAGCGCCGTCTCGACGTCCTGCGAGGCGTCGACCGTGATTACGGCCGGGATCGGCGTCATCACCTGGCGCGCCTGCTGCTCGTGCAGGTGGAAGACGCCCGTGAGCATCCCGGCCTCGCCGAGGTCGATATGCCCGCCGGCGTGCGACTCGGCGATCAGCCGCTTGAGCTCATCCGGCGAGCCGCCGCGGCGTTCCTCGCTCATGTCGACGCCGAGCATCCGCAGGATCCGGTCGGCAACGGCTGTCAGCGCGACGATCAGCGGATGAAACAGGACGCTGAACGCATGTAGCGGGCGTGCGACGCGACGCGCGACAGCCTCGGCGCGATCGATCGCGTAGAACTTCGGCACCATCTCGCCGGCGACGAGCTGTGCGGAGGAGATGATCGCGAACGCGACGATCGCCGCGATCGCGACGGCCGCGCCATGCGCGAGCGTGCTGCCGAGCGCTTTCTCGAACACGTGCGCGAGGGCGGGCTCGCCGAGTGCGCCGATGCCGATCGAGGTCAGCGTCACGCCGATCTGCACGGCCGAGATGTACTCGTTGATGTTCGCGAGCTGCGCGAGCGCGAGCCGCGCGCCCTTGAGCCCTTCGTCGCGCATCTGCTCGAGCACGGTGCGCCGCGAGCGCACGAGCGCGTACTCGGCGATCACGAAGAATGCGTTGATCGCGACGAGCAGCGCCGCGAGGATGATCTTCAGCGCGTTCACGCGGCGAGCAAGACCTGTCGGGTGCAAGCGCACCCGCTCTGAAGCAATCGCCGCACGCGCCGAGAACTCACGAGGCCCATCAGGGCCCTTCTACTTCGTGGAAGTTCTTCGTCGTCGTTCATCAAAGGCCGACTTGCCAAAGGTAGCAAGGCGCAGCGTCGGAAACGAGATCTGCTCGCCCGTGCGGGCATCGTGTCGCTCACGCTTGCGGCTCGCGCTAGGCGAGCGCGTCGATCTGCGCGGCGAGCGCGAAGTCGGCCTCGGTCAGACCGCCATCGGAGTGGGTGGAGAGCGTCAGGCGCACGTTGTTCCAGCCGTGCACGAGGATATCGGGGTGATGATTGGCCGCCTCAGCGGCCGCAGCGACGGCATCGACGAACGCGATCGCTGCGGCGAAGTCGGCGAGCTTGCGCTCGCGCACGATCTCGGCGCCGTCGCGTTGCCACTCGGAGCCGTGCAGGTGCTGCTCGATCTGTGCGTCGCTGAGCAGTGCCATCGGCGTGCGGCGAGCATAGCGAGCCCTCACGCTCGCACTGGCGATCGGTCGTAGAGTCATGGCGATGCGCATCGTCAGCCTCGTCCCGCACGCGACCGAGCTGCTGTTCGCGCTCGGACTTGGTGAGCAAGTCGTCGCCGTCACGCACGAGTGCGACTACCCGCCAGCGGCTCTGGAGTGCGAGCGCGTCACGCGCGACGTGCTGCCGGCGGGACTGAGCGCAGGCGAGATCGACGCGGCTGTGCGCGAGCGCACGCTCGCGGGCGAGGCGATCTACGAGCTCGATCGCGACGCGCTGCAGCGGCTCGCGCCGGAGCTGATCGTCACGCAGGAGCTTTGCCCGGTCTGCGCTGTCTCATACGAGGAGGTCGAGCAGATCGCCAAGCAGCTGCCCTCAAAGCCGCGCGTGATCGCGCTCGACCCAAAGACGCTCGGCGAGACACTCGGAGACATTCGCACCGTGGCCGAGGCGACGGGCGCTCGCGAGCGCGGGATCGAGCTCGTCGGCGAGACAGCAGCGCGGATCGATCGCGTCAAGCTGTCGGTGCGAAGCCAAGCGCCAGTGCGCGTCGCGGCAATCGAGTGGCTCGACCCTGTGTACATCGCGGGACATTGGACGCCGCAGCTGATCGAGCTCGCCGGCGGCGAAGACGTGCTCGCGCTGCCCGGCGAACACTCGCGTGTCGTCTCCTGGGAGGAGCTCGCGGCGAGCCAGCCAGAGGTCGTCGTCGTGATGCCGTGCGGCTATGACGCGCCGCGCGCGCACGAGGAGGCGCTGTTGTTCGCCGAGCAGCTCGCGAAGCTCGGCGCCCGGCGGACGGTCGCGGTCAATGCTTCGGCCTACTTCTCACGTCCAGGGCCGCGCCTGATCGACGGCCTCGAACTGCTCGGCCACATCCTGCATCCGGAGCAGTTGCCGACGGCGCCGGCCGAGGTGCTCGAGGTCGAGCTCGCAGGCGCGGGCGCAAGCAGCGCTCGCTGATCGCGATCGACGAGGCGCCGCGAGCAGGAGCGCCTAAGCGAAGCCCGCGCCGGTGACGCCTGAGACGGCGATCGCGCCGGCTACCGCGACGGCGGCCAGCGCGACGCAGGCGATCAGCCCGAACGCCTTGTAGCGCTCGCCCGCGGAGCGCAGCCCGAGCCCGGCGAGCGCGCCGCCGATCAACCCGCCGACGTGCGCGCCGACGGAGATGTTCGCAAGCGCGAAGCTGAAGATCAGGTTGATCACGATCAGACCACCGATGCCCGACTCCATCACGCTCAGTCGCCGCGCACGCAGCTCGACGACCATCGCGCCCATCAGGCCGAAGACGGCGCCCGACGCGCCGAGGCTCGGAGCGGCGGTGGCGATTAGCGCGCCGCAGGAGCCGGCGAGCAGCGCCGTGAAGTAGACGGCGGCGAAGCGGACCGAGCCGATCGCCGGCTCGAGCATCAGCCCGAGCAGGTACAGCAGGTACATGTTGAAGCCGATGTGCAGGAAGTTCTCGTGCAGGAAGCCCGAGCTGACGAGCCGCCAGTACTGATGGCCGATGTGGATCGTTTCGCGGTCGAGGAACCCTTCGTTGATGACCTTCCCGTAGATGCCGCTGCCGCTGATCGTGAACTGCCCCTTCTCCGTCAGGAACACGACGATGTTGATCGCAATCAGCGCGTACGTGACGCGCGGACGCGCCGCGATCTCGCGGAGGCGCATCACCTTCGTTCCCTGCTTCGCGCACTCCGGGCAGCGCATGCCAACGGGCGTCGTCGTCATGCAGTCTGGGCAGATCGGCCTGCCGCAGTTCGAGCAGGAGACCCCCGTCTCGCGTGAGGGGTGGCGATAACAGGTGGCCATTTGCTCGGCAGAGCCTAGCTTGGCCTCACCCGGTCGAGCGCCGAGCGACCGGCTGCCGCCAGCCGGCGGCTCACGAACTCAGCGATCGCCGAGGAGCTTACGCGTCTCGCGACCGAGGTCTTTGAGTGCGCGCTCGGCAGCGGCGCGATCGAGCGTCGGCCAGCGTGCTCCGAGCGGGCCCGCGGAGGCCTGCGCACGACGGCGCGCGCGCAGCACGACGAGCGCGGCGCCGGCGGCGCTGCCGGCAACGACGGCCGCCGCCGGGCGAACCCAGTTGCGCGGATCGCGCATCGCCGATAGCTCCCACGCCTCGAGCTCGTCGGCGGCGAGTGCCGTGATCGTCGTCAGCGTCGACTCGAGGCGCTCGACGAGATCCTCGGGCGGCTCGACAGGGGTCAGCGCTTCGCGCAGCAGACCCTCGAAGTTCGACAGCGCCTCACTCATCGACTGACTCCTTGCGCGGGTCGCCGACAAGCTCCTCGAGCTGTTTGATCGCGCGATGGATCAGCACCTTCGTCGCGCCATCGGATCGATCCATCGCACGCGCGATCTCGCGGTTGTCCATACCGAGCGCGAAGCGCATGATCAGCGCCTCGCGGCGGTCGTCGGGCAGTTGCTGCACGCCGTCGAGCACACGCTTGAGCTCGTCGCGACCCTCGACGAGCTGCTCTGTCGTATGCAGCGCGGTCAGGTTCGAGTTCTCGTCGATGTGCGTCGCCGGCTTGCGCGAGCGGTCGCGATAGAGGTTCGCCGCGAGGTTGTGCGCGATGCGGATCAGCCACGGCCGCAGCGGGCGACCGTTTGACTCCTGCTGCGCGCGCTCGAAGTGACGATAGGCCTGCAGGAACGTCTGCTCGGTCAGATCCTCGGCATCGTGATGGTCGCCGACGCGGTAGTACGCGTAGCTGTAGACATCGCGCAGATGCGCTCGATACAGCTCGGAGAACTCCGCATCCAGTTGCGCCTTGGGCTTCTTGCCGGCTGCGTCGCTCACTCATCGCACACCCTATCCCGCGGCCGCAGCCGTCCGGCCCACCGAGCCTGCCGGCGGGCAAAACTGGCTCAGGCCGCGCGGACCTCGCCTTGGCCCGTCTGCTCCGGGCTCGCTTCGCTCGCGAGCGGATCCTGCCGGCGCTCGCGTTCGGCATGGCTTGCAGACACACGCTCGGCTTGCGAGCGGCGTACGAACGTCGTCGGCTCGCGCCGCTCGCCGTGCTCAGCCGCGGGCTCGCCGCCGAGCCACTCCCATTGCAAGCTGACGCATGCCCAGATCCGCTCGGCTACGCCGGCAGCCAGCGCCGGCGAGGAGTTGCCCGTCGTCGGGAAGCTCAGCGGGCGACCGACGCGCAAGCGCACCTTGCGCGGGCGGATGCGCCAGCCCCTGCGCACGTTTTCAGAGCCGATCACGGCGACCGGAGCGACGGGCACGCCTGCTTCGAGCGCAAGCCGGCCGATGCCGCGACGCGGCGTGCCGAGCGTGCCGCGCCGCACGCGGGTGCCCTCCGGAAAAACGACGACCACGTCGCCGCGCGCGAGGATCGCGCGAGCAGTCTCAAGCGCGGCGCCGTCGCCCGCGCCACGATCGACCGGAAACGCGCCGAGGCCGTTGAGGATCCATGCCTGCCAGCGCTTTTCGAACAGCTCGCGCTTGGCCATGTAGTAGACGGGCCGGCGCACGAGCGTGCCGATCACGAACGGGTCGAGAAAGCTGCGGTGGTTCGAAGCGAGCAGCAACGGGCCGCTCTTCGGCAGGTGCTCGCGGCCGATCCGCTGCATCCGCAGGTAGATCAGGAACGCCGGCACGAGCAACGTGCGCAGGCCCCAATACAGAAACGGGTTGACACCCTTGTGCAGCGAGCGGTTGCGGAAGCCGTCGAGGTTCGTGCGCTGCTCGGGCGCGGGCGCTGCGCTTGCGGTGGCCTGCGGTGCCGCGCTCGGGTCACGTCGGGTCTGCTGTTGCTCCATACCTTCAGTACACCGGCCGCGAGCGCACCGTTACAGTTCGCGCGAGGGCGATTCGCTCGCCTCGCGCGCCGGAGTAGCTCAGCTGGTAGAGCACCTGTCTTGTAAACAGGAGGTCAGGGGTTCGAGACCCCTCTCCGGCTTGCAGCGTCCAGCCGCGCCGGTGCAGCCAATCCGTCCGCAACCTCTGTCTCCGTTAGAGGCGAACTCAAGGTTTGCTGGCCAGCAGTGACAACACGTCTGACTGGGCGCCAAGCCAGGTAGCAGCGTCAGGGTCGATCCATTGTGCGATCAACACCATCTGATCGATTCGTCTCTGAACGGGCTGGGCCAGCAGACAATCATGATGAGCAATACGATTACGAAATGACTGGAGAGAACGCATCGGCTCAGTCATGTCTTTACGAGTGATCGCACCGTTTGGAAAAGCAAGCCGCAGGCGCTGACGCCAGACCTCCTCGTAGCCCTTGCTCCAGAGGCCGGCCCAGAAGCCGAATGAGACGCCCGCAACCACACGGCCGCGCGTGATTTCCGTACCTTTTTCGAGCCGTTCAACAGCAACGATGACCTGCTTTACGCCATTGGGCTGCAACGTGTTGAAGTCCAGAAGCCACGTATCGCGGAGCGGTGTCTGTGGTTGACCACGGCCGAGCTGGATGTCGATCGCGTTGCGAACCAGCACCTCGAACCCCTGAATCGTGGCGAAGCACGCGGCACTGAGGCGCGCATGCCAGTCGTAGATCGCAACTGCATGCTCGTGATCTCCTTGCGCCTCAGCTAGGAACGGCGCGAATCTTGCATCCGACAGCCACGCCGTCGCTTGTAGAGCGTTCACCGTCCCGCTAAGCTACATGAGACGCCCCGGTACCGCCTAGGACTCTTTTTAGAGTTATGCGGCCGGGGCTTTGCCGTTCTACAACGGCCGCTGTCACCAAATCTCGCAGGTGACGGCCGCGCCCTTCGACGCCGCATATGCGCTGCCCTTCAGCAGCTACCGCTTAAGCACAAACCCGCGCTGCACCCGAATCGCCGCAGCGCCGTTCGGTGCGAACATCGCCTTCGCGCTCAGCGACACGCGCTTCGAGCGCTTCAGCAGTTGCTCGCCTGCGCGCGTCAGCCTGACGACGATCGCGGCCGTGCCGGCCTTGCGGAACGCGACCTTCCCGCCTGCGATCAGCAGCGGCGTGACGACGGCGCTCGAGTGCGGCAAGCGCCGCGCCGGCAAATACCAATAGATCACTGCTCTACCGGGCGCAAATGAGTGCAGCGGAGCGACGAACGCTCCGTGCTTCAGCAACACACCGATGCGCGCTGCCGAGCCCGACGGCGCGAGCGCGCGCGCGAAGAGCGTCGCTAGCCGCGTCGAGCTCGTGCTCGCCGTGCTCAGACCGCCGCGTGCGTGCGCGCGCGTCGCGACCGTTTCGGCCGTGCCGCCCGACACGCCGCCGCTGCCCGCGTGCGGTTTGCCGCCACCATTTGCGTCTGTTTCGCTGCCGAGCGGGAGTTCTTCGCTCGCTCCGTCGGCGAACGCCCAGACGGCGCCTGAGCCGAGGCCATCCTGCGGGCCGCCGACGAGCGCCGAGTGCGCGCCGTCCGACAGCGCGACGCTCGCACCGAATGCACCCGCACCTGCCTCGCCGCCGCCTGTCAGCTTCGCGCCCTGGCGAACCCAGCCGGCGGCTTCACTCGAGAAGATCCATGCCGCGCCCGCTTCGAGCAGATCGCCGCTTGAGCCAATGAGCGCTTTCGTGCCGTTCGCCGACAGCGCCACCGCACTGCCGAACGCCGACGACGACGCTTCGCCGCTCGTCAACTTTTCGCCCTGCTGCTGCCACGTCGAGCCTTCGTGTGTGAACGCCCATACAGCACCCGCGCCGCCTTCGTTCGCAACGCCGCCGATCAATGCCGTTTCGCCATCGTCCGAGAGCGTCACGCTGCTCGCGAATTCGCCGCCGGCCGTCTCGCCCGCGCCCGTCAGCTTTTCGCCCTGCTGCGTCCACGTCGCGTCTGTCCGCGTGAAGACCCACGCGGCACCCATGTTCGTGAACGAGTGATCCGCGCGCGCGCCGATCAGCGCCGTGTCGCCGTCGCCCGAGAGCGCAACGCTGCCGCCGAACTGACCGTGGCCCGCCTCGTGCGCTGCGAGCAGCTTCGCGCCCTGCTGCGCCCACGCCGCGCCTTCGCGCGTGAATGCCCAAGCTGCTCCCAGGCCTTTTGCGTCGCGCGGGCCGCCCGCGAGCGCCGTCGAGCCGTCGTCCGAGATCGCGACGCTATGCCCGAGTTCCGCCGCCCCTTCCTCTTCGCCGCCCGTCAGCTTTTCGCCCTGCTCCGTCCACGTCGAGCCTTCGCGCGTGAACACCCAGATCGCGCCCGCGCCGGCCCCGTCGCCCGGGCCGCCGACGACCGCTGTCGCGCCATCCGCGGAGATCGCCACGCTCGTGCCGAACGCGCTCGCTTCCGGCAGGCTGCCGCCGGTCACTTCGCCGTCCGTCAGCTTGTCGCCCTGCTCCGTCCACGTCGAGCCTTCGCGCACGAACACCCACGCCGCGCCGCGGCCGCCGGCGTCGCCCGGCGCACCGACGATCGCCGTCGATCCGTCCGCCGAGATCGCGACGGCCGAGCCGAAGCTGCCGAGCCCGCTCTCGTCCATGACGAGCGCCGTCAGCTTTTCGCCGAGTTGCACAAACGGATCGGATCGCAGCGCGATGCTCACCTGCGGCGCGCGCGATTCGCCGGTTTGCGCCTGCACCGGCGCTGCGCCAAGCATCGCCAGGAGTGCCAGCGTGACGAGCAGGATCGGCGCGATGAGCAAACACACCCGGGGCGCTTTGCCCTGCGCGCGCGAGCGCAAGCGAGACGCACTCGCTCGACCCCCCTGCGCTGCTGTCGTTGTGAACGCCATTCAGGCCTTCCCCGATGAGCTCAGAGCACGCGGCGCGCCCCTGAACCCGAGCGTTTTTCGCTCTCCGAGCCCTTTCGACGCCTGCCACCCACTACCTCCAGCCCGGCGTGTCACGATCGTCCATGTGGCCAACATCGTCTTCTCGCTGTGCGCGACCGTCGGCGCGCTGCTGATCGCGATTCCGTCCGCCGTCAAAGGCCGCTGGGCCGTCGCTGTCGTCTTCGGGCTGCTCGCCATCGGCTTCTTGCTGCGCGCACGCGCCGGCTACCGCCGCGGCGAGTGGCGCTAGCAGTTAGTCACTCAACCGCTTCAACGCCGTGCGAGGCGAGGCCTCCATGCGGTGCTCCGCTGACCGCAGGCGCAAGTAGCATCTGGCTCTTGCCGGACCTCTTGCCTCCTCACAGACCGCGAACGGGAGCACAACGATGATTCTCGCCACGAACTACCCGCTGTCGGAAATCTTCTGGACGATCCTGTTCTTCTTCGTCTTCGTCGTCTGGCTGATGATCCTCTTCAACGTGCTCGGCGACCTCTTTCGCCGCCACGACACGACCGGCGCGACGAAGGTGCTGTGGATCCTCTTCATCGTCGTGCTGCCGTACATCGGCACGTTCGCGTACCTGCTGACCCAGCACAACGGGATGGTCGAGCGCGCGCAGAAAGCGCAGCAGGACGCGAAGCAGAGCTTCGACCACTACGTCCAGTCGGTCGCCGCCAAATCCGACCCGACCGAGAAGATCGCGAAAGCCCACGACCTGCTCAGCCGCGGCGCGATCAACCAGGCCGAGTTCGACCAGATCAAGCGCCAGGCGCTCGCCGAGAGCTGATAGCTCACGCGATACGCCGGTGACGTGCCACGACGCGATCCGAACAAGCCCGAAAGGGCTCTAATCAGACAGGAGCTCGCGCTTGGCTGCGGCGAACTCCTCGTCCGTCAGCGCGCCGTTTGCGTGCAGTGCCGCGAGCCGCTCGAGCTGATCGACAGCCGGCGGCGACGTCGAGTTCGCCCTCCCGTGCTCGCGATCCACGGCGACAGTCGCCGCTGCGCCGCCGACACCCGCGCGCAGCTGCGCGCCGCGCCGGCCGAGTTGCGTGCGTGCTCCAGCGACGCGCCCGCGCACGCCGTCGCGCTGCGGCAGGTAGCGCGCGTCCGGGAACTCGCCCGCCGTCTGACGTCGCAACAGCTCGACGCCGAGCAGCGCAAGCACGATGAGCACGACGATCCCGAGCAGTTTCTGCGTCGCCGCGATCGGACCCCAGAGGAACACGAGCAGCAGCGCGACGCCAGTCGCCGCGAAGACGATGTCCGCGCGGTCGCGCAGGTATGGCGCGAGCGCATGGCGTGTCGCCGTCGCCGATCGCGAGCGGCCACCGAGCAAGCCCGCGAGCGCGACGAGCGCGCCGATGCAGATCGTCGCGACCGACAGCTCGACAAGCAGGCTCGTGAGGATCGACCACGCCGCGCTCGCCGCCGGGCGCACCGCTTCTGTTTTCGCGAGTTCGTCGACCAGGCGCGTACCGGCGAGCGAGCGCACGATCAGCGTCGCCAGCCCCGCGCCGACCCCGAGCAGGCCCGCGGCCGTCAGCGCACGGCTGCGCCGCCCGCGCGAGAGGCCGACCGCAAGCGCGAACGCCAGCAACGCCAGCAGCGGTAGCACGAGCGCGAGATCGCGCAGGCCGCGCGCTGCGCCCTGCATCGTTTCGAGCGTCTTCGAGCGCAGGATCGTGATCTCGCCGACGCTCGCGCGCAGTTTCTTGACGACCGTCGCCGGTGCGCCGAAGCGGTTTGCGAGGTTTGCGACGATCGGTCGCAAGTCGAGCACGACCGCGCCGCCACCCGGAGTGCGCACAACCTTCCCCTTGTTCTCGATCAGCGCGACGAGCTGGCGATGCGTCAGTTCGCTCGCCGTCCGCCACAGCATCTGCAGTTGCGACGTGCCGAGCGCCACGACGATGCCTTCTTCGAGCACTGTGCGCAGCCCGCCCGCCGCCGGCCCCGCGAGCGGCTTTAGCTCCTTCGGCAGCCCCGAGCGCAGCTCGCCCGCGAGGTCGACGTTCGCGTACAGCTGTTCAGTCAGGTACGTCGACAGCTCGCTCTTGATCGCGCGATTCTCGAGCAGCTTCGTGTTCGTCCGCGTCCAGTAGCCCGTGTCGAGCAACTGCCGGTTCGCCCACACCGCGAAGATCGACGCGACGCACAGCACCGCGGCGAGCGCGAGGATCGCGCGCACGGCCCACGACAGCGAGCTGCTTGCTTGTGCAGGCTGCCGTCCCACATCCGAAGCCTACGCGAGCGGCCACCCGCCAAGAGCAAGACAGATACCGGGAAGCATGCGTGAGCTTCGGCGTCTTCACTGTTGAGAGACGTCCATCAGTCAGCCGGACGCAGCCGCAACCCACCTTTCGGAGGTACCGATGAACCGCACGCACCGCCCGCCGACCCGCATCGCCCGCAACCTGACCGCGACAGCCGCAGCCGTGCTCGCCGCGGCAGCCGCGCTCGCCTCGCTCGTTGCCCCCGCCGGAGCAGGCGCAACGCCTGCCGCGCACGCCGCGCGCGCACAAAAGATCCAGCTGCGACACACGAGCCTCGGCAACGTCATCGTCGACTCCTCCGGCTTCACGCTGTACCACTTCTCGAAGGACACAGGCAAGCAGAACATGTGCCTGAACACGAGCGAATGCTCGACGACGTGGCCCGCGCTCGAGACGAGCGGCCAGCCGACTGTCGGGCCCGGGCTGAAGGCCTCGCTCGTCTCGACGATCGCCCTACCTGGCGGCAAGCGCCAGGTGACGTACGCCGGGCACCCGCTGTACCGCTACGCCGCTGCGACCGAACGCGGCGAAGCCAGCTATGCCGGCGTCAAGCAATTCGGTGGCACGTGGTTCGCCCTCAGCGCCTCCGGCGGAAACGTCAAGTAGCGCGTGCGCGGGGTGCCCACGCCGCGCACGTCTACACTCGATCGGAGCTCTCACTCGGCGGCAGGCGGAGGAGTATCGTTGGCCGCCGAGGAAGGGAGCCGCGAAAAATGTACGACTACGTGATCGTCGGAGCAGGATCGGCGGGTTGTGTGCTCGCCAACCGTCTCAGCGAGGACCCGGACGTGCAGGTGCTGCTGCTCGAGGCAGGCCCGCCTGACACGCTCGAGAACATCCATGTACCGCTCGGCTACTTGCAACTCGGTGGCACCGAGGTCGACTGGGACTACCACTCGGCACCCGAGCACGAGTGCAACGGCCGTCGCATCACGCTGCCGCGCGGGCGTGTGCTCGGTGGCTCGTCCTCGATCAACGCAATGGTCTACATCCGCGGCAATCGCCGCGACTACGACGAGTGGAACGTGCCCGGCTGGGGCGCCGCCGACTTGCTGCCGTACTTCATCAAGGCCGAGGACAACGAGCGCGGCGCTTCGCAATGGCATGGCGCCGGCGGACCGCTGCCGGTCAGCGACGAGCGCTCGCACAACAAGATCTCACACGCCTTCGTCGACGCCGGCGAGCAGGCCGGCCTGGAGCGCAACGACGACTTCAACGGCGACGCGCAGGACGGTGTTGGCATGTACCAAGTGACGCAGCGCGGCGGCATGCGCGCGAGCGCCGCAGTCGCCTACCTGCACCCGGCCGCCGAGCGGCCGAACCTGACCGTGATGCCGTACATGCACGTGCGCCGTGTGCTGTTCGAGGGCACGCAGGCCGTCGGCGTCGAAGCGAGTCAGCTCGGCCAGGCGCAAGAGCTTCGCGCGCAGCGCGAGGTGATCCTCTGCGGCGGCGCGTACAACTCGCCGCAGCTATTGATGCTCTCTGGTGTCGGCCCCGCCGAGCACCTCGCGATGCGCGAAGTCGAGCTGCTGCTCGAGCAGCCGGCCGTCGGCGAGAACCTCTCAGACCACGCCGCCGCGCAGCTTGTCTGGACGACGCCCGAGCCTGAGAGCCTGCTGCTCGCGCTCGAGCCGGCTGCGCTCGAGCAGTACGAAGCGACACAGACCGGCCCGTTCGCGTCGAACCTCGCCGAGGCCGGTGGCTTTGCGCGCGTCGCAGACGGCGCGCCGGCGCCGGACACGCAGTTTCACTTCGCGCCCGTGCACATCGTCGAGGAGGGCATGCGCGACCCCGAGGCGCACGGCATCTGGGCCTCGCCGTGCCTGCTCACTCCGCAGAGCCGCGGCTCCGTGCGGCTCGCCTCGAGCGACCCGACGGCGAAGCCGATCGTGCACAACAACTTCTACGCCG
>Ga0208589_1000934_pt1 | contig 12787 bp, 5 predicted proteins | sample NGESurshal092012_2_FD_184486 | JGI IMG/M metagenome (GOLD analysis project Ga0208589, IMG submission 184486) | Arctic peat soil microbial communities from Barrow, Alaska - NGEE Surface sample F53-2 shallow-092012 (SPAdes) | ecosystem: Environmental > Terrestrial > Soil > Wetlands > Peat ... | reverse complement strand
AGGAACGTTTCGATCGCCTGCTGGCGAGGGGGGAACAGTTTGTCCTAGTCGAGATGGACGGTATCGAGCGCTGGCTGGGACCGCGAGATCTGGTCTCGCCGAGGCGCCGCCGCGCTCGCCTCCGGGCCGCCGCGGCGAAGCGTGACGACCGTGCCGTGCCCCAGTCTGAGCGGGGGAGGGTCGCAGGCCGGAAGGGTTGACCGCGTCCTGGCCATCGCCGACCCTGCCCTGCCCTCGACCAGCTGGGAGAGCCGCGGGGTTAAGGCCTTCTTCTCGCAGTCGTCGTCCGGTCCTTCCGACGCCACCGCCGCCGGGATCCTCGCTTCCTTGCCGGCGGGCGGCGTGGCCCACTTCGCCTGTCACGCTTACGCCGACCCGGGCCGCCCGCTGCACAACGCGATCATCCTCCCCGGCGGTGATCAACTCACGGTCGCGGAGATCCTCGACGCCAGCCCGCCGGCGGGCACGACGGTGATCCTTTCCGCCTGCGAAACCGGGCTGGCCGGACCGCACGTACTCGACGAGACGATCTCCCTGTCGGCAGCGCTGCTGGCCGCCGGCTGCGCAGGCGTGCTGTCGACTCTGTGGCTGGTCGAGGACGTAAGCACCGCTTTGCTGATGCTGAAGTTCTACTGGGAGTGGCGGCGGGAGCGGCACCCAGCCCCGTTGGCCCTGGCTCTGGCCCAGCACCGGCAGCGCACTACCACTGACCGGGGAAAATGCAGCTTCGCCGAGGACACGCTGGTCGGGGCCGGGATCCTGGACGGGACCGAAGGCCAGGCGCTGGCCGATCGTGTCCGCCAGGGTTCGGGTTCGCCGGGCGGCAATTCGTACGCCGAGCCCTATTACTGGGCCGGGTTCTGCTTCTCGGGGCTGTGACCACCAGCGGCCAGGCAACGTCGGTGCGCTGATCGCCTGGCCTCACCGCGCCATGGGTTCTACCATTCCACTGACAGTAGATATCCGCTTACGAGGCGCATGCATGCCCCCACTCAAGGCACGGGTCTGGCGCCGTTACGGCCAGTTACGCATCTACGTTTCCGCCGATGATGACCCGGTGGGCTGGTTCGACCCGCGGACGGGCCGATCCCAGCTCAGCCGGCCCCACCTGGGCGATGCATTCTGGGCCGCGGTCCGTGCCGAATGCCAGCGGCTGTTGGCGGACGGGCACATAGAAAAGCTGGCGCTCCCGCCCGAGCACAGCCTGCTCCTGCCCAGGCCGCCGGCGTCCGGGCAGCACTGGGTGGTGCGTGACCCGGACTGGGACGACCTCGCCCGCAACGCACCTGGCGCATCGGCCAGCGCCCGGGCCCGGGAACTGCGCCGTGAGCATCCACTGCTGACCTCTGCGGCCGCACTACTCGGGATCCGAACCTCAGCGCAGCAGTTCGCGGCCGGGGCCCGGGGCGAGCGCACCGTCGGCCGCCAGCTCAGCACCTGGGCCGCACGCTATGGCTGGTACGTGCTGCATGCGGTCCCGGTCGGCCGGCGAGGCGCTGACATCGACCATGTTGTCATCGGGCCGTTCGGCGTGGTGACCGTGAACACCAAGACCACCGGGACGGCCGTCTGGGTCGGCGAATACGGACTGACCGTCGGCGGCAAGCCCGTCGACTACCTGCGGAAGTCACGCAGCGAGGCGTCGCGCGCGGGCCGGTTACTGAACCGGGCGACCGGCCTGATCGTGCCGGTCCAGCCAGCCATCGTGTTCGTCGGAGCCCGCCGGGTCACCGTCCGCCGCGGCGGGCCGGCCGACGTCGCTGTCCTCCCCGCACCCGGCGCGCTGCGCCGCTGGTTACGCAAGCAACCGCCGGTCCTGGACCCCGGCCAGGTGCAGGCCATTTATGAGGCCGCCCGTAGACCAGCGAGCTGGCAAAGCCGGTAGCGGGAAATCCGCACCGATAACATCCGCGCGGGCTTCACCTAGTCCGAGCCGGGGCGGCCGGGCGGTGAGGCCGATGAACACCCGGGACGATGGCCTTCGGTGGTGATAGCGCCGCACTCGGGGCAGACTAGGTGAGCCCAGCAGGCGGCCTCGCCCGCCTCGGCGGACCCACCGGCTTCGGCGGACTCACCCGAAGGCTGCTGCCGGAGCAACTGGACCAGTACCGCGGCCTGGCTGTGGTCGACATCGCGGGTCGCGGTGAGCAGCGTGACCGGGCCGGCGGCCGCCAGAGCGCCCAGGTGATCCAGCGCGTACCGGGGTTCACCCTGCGCCAGCTCCGCCGTGTAGCGGCGGCGGAACTCGCCAAATTTCGCCGGGTCGTGCCCATACCAGGTGCGAAGTTCGCGGGACGGCGCCACGTCCTTCGCCCATTCGTCGAACCGGGCCGCGTCCTTGCGGAGCCCGCGCGGCCAGATCCTGTCCACCAGCACGCGCGTTCCGTCCTGGGGTTCAGGGTGGTCATACACCCGGCGAACCCGGATGTCTCGTTGCATGGCCGGATCCTCCATCATGCGCCCCGTCGAACGGCGCCGTCAGCAGCCCTTGACAGCCTTCTCTGGCCGGTCTACATAGAGCTAGCAACCAGCTTGTTAGCGCTAACGCGTAGCGTAAGCGCGCAGTCTGGCATCCGTAGTGTCATCAACCCCTGTAGCCGGGACGGAGATTGGTCCTCATGAGACTTCCGAACCTGAGAAAAGCACTGTGGTGTGTGGCTACGTCAGTGGCGCTCGTCCTCGCCGCCTTAGCCACCGCCTCCGGCCCGGAGGTGGCGGCCCAGGCCGCTTCCACCGCCTCCGCCACCGCCTCCGCGGCATCTGCCTCGTCCCTGCGGCCGTGCAATATCTACGCCGCTGGCGGCACTCCCTGCGTGGCCGCGTACAGCACGGTGCGGGCGTTGTACCGCGCCTACCGCGGTCCTCTCTACCAGGTCACCCGCGCGTCAGACGGCGCGACGGCCAGCATCGGCACGCTGCCGGGCGGCTACGCCGACGCCGCCGCCCAGGACTCGTTCTGCGCGGGCACGGTGTGCACCATCACGAGGCTTTACGACCAGAGCGGCCACGGCAACAACCTCGGAGTCGGGCCGATCGGCGGGAACGGCGGGCCGGATGCCGCCGCGATCGCCAACGCGCTGCCGGTGAAGGTCGGCGGCCATTTGGTCTATGCGGTGTCCGTGCAGGCGGGGGTGGGGTACCGCAACGACGTCACCAATGGTGTCGCGACCGGAAGCCAGCCGCAGGGCGCGTACATGGTGACCAGCGGCACGCACGTGGACAGCCTGTGCTGCTTCGACTTCGGCAACGCCGAGACGTCGGGCACGGACACCGGCAACGGCCACATGGACGCGATCAACTTCGGTACCGAGTGCTGGTTCACGCCGTGTACCGGGTCCGGACCCTGGGTCCAGGCGGACCTGGAGAACGGCCTGTTTGCCGGCGGCAACGGCTCCGACCCGGGCAACAAGGGCAACGCCAGCACGTTCGTGACCGCCATCGTGAACAACAACGGCACGACGACATACGCGATCAAGGACGCGAACGCGCAATCGGGCGGCGTGACCACCGAGTACAGCGGGCCGCTGCCGGATATCGGCGGGTACACCCCGATGCACCAGGAGGGCGCCGTCATCCTGGGGACCGGCGGCGACAACAGCAACGGATCCGACGGCTCGTTCTTCGAGGGCGTCCTGACCGCCGGCTACCCGTCCGCCGCGACCGACAACGCGGTCCAGGCCAATGTGGTCTCGGCCGGCTACCAGCAAGTCAGCAGCGGCTTCCCGGCGTCCGGCACCGCCTACACCATCACCAACGTCAACAGCGGCAAGCTGGTGGAGCCAGTGAACTGCGGCACCGCCAACGGCACCGGCATCGAGCTGTGGTCCGCGCGCGGCACCACCTGCCAGCGGTGGACGTTCACCAGCGCGGGCCACGGCCACTACACCATCACCAACGTCAACAGCGGCACCGTCCTCGACTCCGTGAACTGCGGGATCTTCGACGGCACCGGCGTCGACCTGTGGTCCTCGCTCGGCAACCTCTGCCAGGAATGGGACGTCACCCCGGCGGGCAGCCACTACACGATCAGCAACGTCGCCAATGGCATGGTCCTGGACGCGGAGGACTGCGAAACCGCTGACGGGACCACGGTCCGCCAGTGGGCCCAGCTCGACAACACCTGCCAGCAATGGGACATCAAACCCTGATCAGTAGTCGCGAGCCCGGACCGTCCGTTATGGACGAACGAACCTGCGGACGGCTCCGGGCCGCAGCGGCGACGATCCGACCTGGGAGCCAGCGTCACCGGCGAGCCCACCGGGGATCGTGCCCTGCGTTCGCCCGCGAGCGAGAAACGGCGGGCCGGCACCCTGGCCCTGGGTGCGCGGCGGCAGGCGAAGCGCGACAGCCGCTAGGACGGCCGGGCCCCCTTCCCGTCGCGCAGAGTTTCCGGTTAGTTTCCGGTTATGTTCGGGCGCGCTCTGGCATGGGCTGGTTTCGCCAAAGGCGGCAACGGCCGTTTAGGTCATCGGGGTTGACAATTTAAGGTCGCCAATCGACGCTAGCCCCCAAGGGGGAGGTCGATGGTCATTGGCCTGGGGGAAGAGCCTGCGGGGGCCCGGCGCTTGGCCGGTGAACCCGCGTTCGTGCCGCGCCTGACGGCGACTGCAGCGCTCCCCCCGCCGGGATCCGGCGAATCCGCACCTCCCGGGGCTGCCGCGGCTCCCGGCGGAGCAGAGAAACCGGCGCGCGCCACCGACCTCCTGCCCGCCGTCTCCCCGCCGAAGGGAGGCGGTGCGATCAGGGATCTGGGCGAGAAATTCTCGGTCAGCCCGGCCACCGGAACCGCCGCCATGACGGTGCCGCTGCCACTCAGCCCGGGACGGTCAGGCTTCACGCCGGCCCTGCAGCTTTCCTACGACTCGGGCTCCGGGAATGGCCCATTAGGGTTCGGCTGGAGCCTGGGCACGCCGGCGATCACCCGCAAGACCGACAAAGGGCTCCCGCTCTACAGTGATGGCGACGAGTCGGACGTTTTTATCCTGGCCGGCGCCGAGGACCTGGTACCCATCCTGGACCCGGCGGGCAGCCGGAAGACGCTAACCCGCACGGTGTACGGCGTGCCGTTCCGGATCGCCCTGTACCGCCCGCGTATCGAAGGCCTCTTTTCCCGCATCGAGCGCTGGACCGCAGTAGACACAGGCCTCAGCCACTGGCGGACCTTGTCCCGCGACAACGTCACCACGCTCTACGGCGCGGACCCCGCGAGCCGGGTGGCCGACCCGGGCGATCCCACCAGGATCTTCTCCTGGCAGATCTGCCGGACCTGGGACGACCAGGGCAACGCGGCGGTCTACAGCTACACCGCTGAGGATGGCGCCGGGATCGACCTGGCCGCGGCGCATGAAGCGAACCGCACCCCCCAGGGCCGCGCCGCCCAGATCTACCTCAAGACCGTCCAGTACGGGAACCTCCAGCCCTACGTCCCCGACTGGACCGCGAAGCAGGAGACGGCGCTTCCCGCTGACTGGATGTTCTGCGTGGTCCTCGACTACGGAGACCACGCCGCCATGCCCCCGGCCCCCCAAGCCGACCAGGCCTGGCCGGTGCGCCCCGATCCCTTTTCCGCTTATCGGAGCGGATTCGAGACCCGGACTTACCGGCGGGTCCAGCGGCTCCTGTTCTTCAACAATTTCCCCGCCGAACCGACGGCCGGCCCGGACTGCCTCGTCCGGTCGCTCGACCTGGCCTACTCCGACCAGCAGGCGCCCGCCGATCCCCGCAACCCCGTCTACACCTTCCTGACCTCGGTGACCCAGACCGGGTACCGGCCCGGCGGCGGGGGCTTCGCCACCCGGTCGATGCCGCCGCTCGAATTCGACTACAGCCAGCCGCAGATCCAGCCCGCGGTCCTGACCATGGACCCCGGCAGCCAGGCCAATCTCCCGGAAGGGCTGGATGGCAGCCGCTTCCAGTGGGCCGATCTTGACGGCGAGGGCCTCTCCGGAATCCTGAGCCCCGCCGACGGAGCCTGGTACTACAAGCGCAACCTCAGCGCCGGCCACCTGGTGGCGCAGCCCGACGGGACGGTCGCGGCCCGGGCCAGCTTCGGCCCGCTGGAGACGGTCGCCCACCTGCCGTCCAGCGCCGGGGTCACGGGGGTGCGGCTGATCGACCTTTCCGGCAGCGGCCGCCTCGACGTGGTCGACCTGGCCGGCCCGGACCCGGGCTTCTTCGAGCGGACGGACGACGCGACCTTCGAGCCGCTGCGCCGGTTCACGGGGCTCCCGGGGCTCGACTGGTCCGACCCGAACGTCACCTTCATCGACGTCACCGGCGACGGGCTCGCCGACATCCTGCTGACCGAGGACGGTCTCTTCACCGTCTACGCCTCGCTGGGCGGCGACGCGGGGTTCGGCGACGCCCAGCAGGTCCGGCCGGGCTGGGACGAGGAAAAGGGTCCCAGCGTGGTGTTCGCCGACGGCAGCGAGACCATCTTCACCGCCGACATGTCGGGGGACGGCCTCCGCGACATCGTGCGCATCCGCAACGGCGAGGCGTGTTACTGGCCGAACCATGGTTACGGCCGGTTCGGGGCCAAGGTGACCATGGACCTCGCCCCGCGCTTCGACGACGAGGAGCGGTTCGATCCGCGCCGGATCAGGCTGGCCGACATCGACGGCTCGGGAACGGCTGACCTGCTCTACGTCGGCGCCGACGGCGTGACCACCTGGTTCAACCAGTCGGGGAACTCCTGGTCCACCCCGACCCGCATCGCGGTGTTCCCCGCCGCGGACCGGCTGAGCACCGTCCAGGCGATCGACCTGCTGGGCACCGGCACGGCCTGCCTGGTCTGGTCCTCACCGCTGCCCGGCGAGACCGCGGCGCCCCTGCTGTACGTCGACCTCATGGGCGGGCAGAAACCGCACCTGATGACCGTCGCCCGCAACAACCTCGGCGCGGAGACCCGTGTCACGTACGCGCCGTCGACCCGCTTCTATGTGGCCGACGAGACCGCGGCCCACCCCTGGGTGACCCGCCTGCCGTTTCCCGTCCAGGTGGTGGAGCGCACCGAGACGATCGACTGGATCGGCCGGAACCGGCTCGTCACGCGCTACGCCTACCATCACGGGTACTTCGACTCCTACGAGCGTGAGTTCCGCGGATTCGGCCTGGTCGAGCAGCGGGACACCGAGGAGTTCCGCGCCGATACGGACTTCGGCGACGGTGAATTCGCCAATTGGGATCAGCAGTCCTGGTCGCCGCCGGTGCTCACCCGCACCTGGTTCCATACCGGGGCGTTCACCGGCGCCCAGGCGGTCACCCAGCAGTACCTGAGCGAGTACTGGACCGAGCCGGCCCTGCGGGCACCGGGCCGGGAGGCCGACGCCGCCGCGATGCGGCTGCCTGACACCGTGCTCCCGGACGGCCTGGACGCCTTCGAGATCCAGGAGGCCTACCGCGCCCTCAAAGGACACGCCCTGCGGGTCGAGGTCTACGCCGAGGACGGGTCACCGGCCGCCGCCAACCCCTACACGGTCACCGAGCAGAACTTCACCGTCCGCTGCCTGCAGAACAGGGGCGGCAACCTCCACGCGGTGTTCTTCGTGCATCCGCGGGAGGCGCTGTCGTTCGACTACGAGCGCAGCGGGAACGATCCGCGGGTCAGCCACGAGGTCACCCTGCAGTGCGATGACTACGGCAACGTTGAGCGCAGCGTCTCCATTAGCTATCCCCGCCGCGCCGGGTACGCGCCGCCCGAGCCCGCACTTTCCCTAACGGTTCAATCGGCGCTGGCCTACGACCAGGCCCGGCTGCACGTGCGGGGAACCGAGCAGAAGTACACGAATGCCGTCGACGACCTGGCCACCTGGCCAGATGCCTACCGGGCACCGCTTCCTTCGGCCGCCGACGGCGCCGAGATCACCGGCCTCACCCCGTCGGTCAAAGGGACCGGGATCACCAGCCTGTTCACCTTCGGCGAGATAGACGGGACCGGCGGCGTCTGGCCGACGGTCTGGACCGGAGCGCACGACGTCCCGTACGAGGCGATCCCCGCCTCCGACGTGGACGGGACCGGCTCCCCGGCCAGCACGCCCACCCGGCGGCTCATCGCCGGCCACCGCGTCCTCTACCGCCGCGACGACCTCACCGCGCTGCTGCCGCCCGGCCAGCTGCAGCCCGGGGCGCGGCCCGGCCAGTCGTACCAGGCCGCGCTGACGCCTGGCCTCCTGCCGCCCATCTTCGGGACCCTGGTGACGACCGCGACCCTCACCGAAGGCGGTTACGTTCAGCTGCCGGGGGAGACCGGCTGGTGGCTGCCGTCCGGGCAGGTCTTCTACTCGCCCGGGGACAACGACACACCCGCCCAGGAACTGGCGGCCGCCCGGGCCGGGTTCTTCCTGCCGCGCCGGGCCGCCGACCCGTTCGGTGCGATCACCCGCGCCGGCTACGACGGGAACGCCGTGCTGCCGGTCACGGTGACCGATCCGGTCGGCAACACCGTGACTGCCAGCCACGACTACCGCGTCCTGCAGCCCGCCACGGTCACCGACCCCAACGGCAACCAGGTGTCGGCGGCCTTCGACGCCCTCGGCCAGGTCACCGCCGTCGCGGTGCTGGGAAAGACGGACGAGGTGGCCGGGGACCTGCTGACCGGCTTCGCGGCCGATCTCGACGACGCCACCCTGCTGGCCCAGTTCACCGACCCGCTGGCCGGCCCGGCCGCCATCCTGGGCGAGGCGACCAGCCGGTTCCTCTACGACCTCGGCGCCTATCAGCGGACCCGCACCCAGGCGCAGCCCTCGCCGCCGGCCACGTACACCCTGGCCCGCGAAACCCACGTCTCCGACCTGGCCGCGCCGCCTCCCTACCCCGGCGCGCCGCAGACCACGAAGTACCAGTACCAGTTCGCGTACTTCGACGGCTTCGGCCGGGAGGTCCAGCGGAAGGCCCAGGCCGCGCCCGGCCCGGTCACCGGCGGCGGCCCGCAGGTGTCACCGCGCTGGGCCGGGTCCGGCTGGACGATCTTCGACAACAAGGGACGGCCGGTCCGGCGCTTCGAGCCGTTCTTCTCCGCGACCCAGGGGTTCGAGTTCGCCGCGGCGACCGGAGTCAGCACGGTCGTGTTCTATGACCCGCCCGGCCGGGTCGTGGCCACGCTGCACCCGGACAGCAGCTGGGAGAAGGCGGTCTTCGGCCCGTGGGCCGGGCAGCAGTGGGACGGCAACGACAGCGTGCTGGTCTCCGATCCGCGCACCGACCCCGACGTGGGGAACCACTTCCAGCGGCTGCTGGGCACCGGGCCGTTCACGTCTTGGTATGAGCTCCGGATCGGCGGCACGTACGGCACGACCGCCCAGGACCGGGCCGCCTGGCAGGACGCGGCGCAGAAGGCCGCCGCCCACGCCGCCACCCCCGCGGTCAGCCACCGCGACTCGGCGGGCCGGGTCTGCCTGGCGGTCGCGGACAACGGCGGCGGGGCGAGGTATGCGGTGCGCACGGGCTGTGACACACAAGGACGGCCGCTCGCCGTCACCGACGCGCTGGGCCGGCGGACCCAGGAGTGGGTGTACCGCGACCCGCAGCCGGACGGTGGATTCCGGTACCTGGCCGGCAGTAACATGGCCGGCCAGCCCCTGTACCAGGTCAACGCGGACGGCGGGGCACGCCGCGGCCTGCTGAACGTCGCCGGGCAGCCGATCCGCAGCTGGGACGCGCGCGGCCACGCGTTCCGCATCACTTACGATCCGGCGCGGCGGCCGACGCGCCGCTACGTCAGCTCGGGCGGTGCGGCCGAGATCCTGGTCGAGCTGTCGGTCTACGGCGAAGGGCAGGCGGCGGCGAACCTGTGCGGCCGCATGTTCCGCCATTACGACATGTCCGGCTTCGCGGAGAACACCCGGTACGACTACGCGGGCAACCTGATCTCCAGCGTCCGGCAGCTCGCCGTGGACTATCACCAGGCCGTCGACTGGACGCCGCTGGCCAGCCTGACCGCCGCCGCCCAGCTGGACGCCGCCGCGACCGCCGCTGGCCTCGTGCCGAGCGGCGACGGCGGCCGGGACCGGTTCACCGAGACGGCGGCGTTCGACGCGCTGAACCGCCTCGTCCAGGTCGTCACGCCGCACAGCCCAGCCATGAAACCTGACGTCATCCAGCCCGGCTACGACGAGGCCGGCCTGCCCAGCCAGGTCGACGCCTGGCTCCAGCAGGCGGCCGCGCCTGCCGCGCTGCTCGACCCGGCCACGGCCGGCCGGCACGCGGTCACCGCCATCGGCTACAACGCGCGCGGCCAGCGGGTCTCGATCAGTTACGGCAACGGCGCTGGCTCGGCCTATGCCTATGACCCGCAGACCTTCCGGCTGGCGCAGCTCACCACCACCCGGCCTGCGTCACTACCCGCCAGCCAGCGAATCGTCCAGGATCTGGCCTACTACTTCGACCCGGCCGGGAACATCACCACGATCACCGACGACGCCGACACCCAGAATGTGGTCTTCTTCCGCAACCAGCGGGTCGAGCCGTCGGCGGGCTACACCTACGACCCGCTGTACCGGCTGATCGCCGCCACCGGCCGCGAGCACCTCGGCCAGACCGGCGGCGCGCTCTCGCCACCGGCCCAGGTCACCAGCGACGATTCGTCCCGGATGGGCCTGCCGCAGCCCGGCGACGGGAACGCGATGGGCACGTACACCGAGACGTATAGCTACGACCCCATCGGCAACATCTTGTCGATGGCCCACCGGGTGGGCACCCAGGGCTGGACCCGGCGCTACAGCTACGCCGAGGCCTCGCAGATCGCCGCCACCGAGACCGGCAACCGGCTCTCGGCCAGCAGCCTGCCGGGTGATCCCGCCGACGGCCCGTTCAGCGGCGCCTACGGCTATGACGCCCACGGCAACATGACGCTCATGCCGCACCTGGCCGCGCTGTCCTGGGACGAGGACGACCAGTTGCGGTCCACGGCCCGCCAGCCCGCAGGTAGTGGCGGTACGCCGCAGACGGCGTTTTACGCCTACGGCGCCACCGGGCAGCGCGTACGCAAGGCGACCGACCAGCAGACCGCGGCCGGGCAGGCGGCCAGCCGGAAGACAGAGCGGATCTACCTCGGTGCCGTCGAGATCTACCGCGAATACGCGGCCGACGGCACGACAATCACGCTCGAGCGCGAAACGCTGCATGTATCCGGCGGCGGCGCAACCATCGTCCTCGTCGAGACCCGGACCGCCGGGACCGATAAGGCGCCCGCGCAGCTCGTGCGATACCAGCACGGCAATCATCTGGGCTCGGCCGTGCTCGAACTCGACGACCAGTCCGGCATCATCTCCTACGAGGAGTACTTTCCCTTCGGCAGCACCTCGTACCAGGCCGTGACCTCCCAGACCGACCTGCCGAAGCGATACCGCTACACCGGAAAAGAACGCGACGAGGAAAACGACCTCAACTACCACGGTGCGCGCTACTGTGCGCCCTGGCTCGGCAGATGGATCAGTTGCGACCCGGCCAGGATGGCCGACGGCCTGAACCTGTACTCCTACGTCGGCGGCAACGCGGTCGGAAGGCACGATCCCACCGGCAGGCAGGGCAAGCCGTCGCAGCCGCCCGACGACCCAAGCACGGTCGCTGATTCCTCCAAGGGCGGACAGCCGCCCCAGATACCTAAGCAGCCAAGCCTGGATGAGGTGCCAGACGATACGCCTGGCCCGCCCCACGGCAGCTCGGACGGCGACGCTGACTCCGACGATGCTGACCTGCTGCCCGTTCAAGGACTTACTCGCGGCCAGGGCGCCAGTGATGTCGGAGCCGGAAAGTCACTGTGGGAGCTCATGTTCGCCCGCGCAGGGGGCAATTCCCTCAGCCTGTATTTCCGCCACACGTTTACAGACGCGCCGCATACGACCCTCGGTGCCCAGGTCGCCGCCGATCCCAGCGACGCCGGGCACGGGCACGGAACGGCCACAGGTGTCCTCCACCTGGCGAAGATGCATGATCCGGACCAATGGGGCGACGTCAGCCTGTACATCGAGCCGTATCTCAAGCGGGACGCCAGCGGACTCAGCTACGGCGGGGTCGGGATTGGCACCATTTCCTGGGACGTAAACGAAACGGTCTCGACTGATATCAACGCCACGATCGCCTTCGACAAATACGTGACTTCATCAGACTCGACGCTGAAGATCGGCCCCGCTGGGCTGTTCGGGGTAGGCCTCGACTTCACCGTGAAGGCCCGCAGGCATCCCGGCTCGCGGCTTTACCTCTATCCGGAGGCGGGGGCTGGCTGGCAATCGGGGCCTCAGCTGACGCCGCCCGCGCTGATAGGTTCCGCCAGCAACGTGCAGTACTACGCGGGCCTCGGCATCGGGACCGACTACTTCACGTTCATGAAGATCCCGTTCGTCGGCGCGTACCTCGGCATCCAGAAGCAGGTCTGGACTCCGGCGATCGGGCCGGTGGACTTTCCCGGGACGATCTCGCCGCCCGCGACCGGAGTATTCAACTTTGAGGGAGCCTGGTGAGTAGCGACATGACCACTAACAGCGGGAACTACCCCCGGCTGGTCGTGATTGAGCCGGCTGATCAGGCCGGCCTGATCTTGTCGCTGTCGGCGCCGCAGATGGTGATCGGCCACTCCGACACCGCGGACCTGATCCTCGAGGACCGCTTCGTGAGCCGCCGGCACGCCCTCGTCACCACCGACCCGTCCGGCACGGTGACGATCCTGGACCTGAACTCCACCGGCGGGACGTTCGTCAACGACGACCGGGCCACCGCGGGCACCGAAATCCGGTTGGTCGACGGCGACCGGGTGCGGCTGGGCGCGGACGTCACCGGTGAGGTGTACCTG
>Ga0208589_1000932_pt1 | contig 12835 bp, 11 predicted proteins | sample NGESurshal092012_2_FD_184486 | JGI IMG/M metagenome (GOLD analysis project Ga0208589, IMG submission 184486) | Arctic peat soil microbial communities from Barrow, Alaska - NGEE Surface sample F53-2 shallow-092012 (SPAdes) | ecosystem: Environmental > Terrestrial > Soil > Wetlands > Peat ... | reverse complement strand
CGCATGATGCCCCGTCGCGATGCCCTCGCCTGCCGCCTCGGCGCCGACGATGCGCACACCGGCGTCGTTGAGGAACGCATGGAACAGCCCGATCGCGTTGGAACCGCCGCCGACACAGGCGGTCAGTACATCCGGCAGGCGGCCGTACTGTTCCAGCATCTGCGCGCGCGCCTCGCGTCCCACGATCGCGTTGAAATCGCGCACCATCAGCGGGTACGGATGCGGGCCGGCGACGGTGCCGATGATGTAGAAGGTGTCGGCGACATTGGTAACCCAGTCGCGCATCGCCTCGTTCAGCGCGTCCTTCAGCGTCTTCGAGCCGGATGTCACCGGCACGACGTCCGCACCGAGCAGCTTCATGCGGTACACGTTGATCTTCTGCCGCTCGATATCGACCGCACCCATGTAGACCACGCACTTCAGGTCCAGCCGAGCGGCCACCGTGGCGCTGGCGACGCCATGCTGGCCGGCTCCGGTCTCGGCGATGATGCGCGGCTTGCCCATGCGCTTGGCGACCAGCGCTTGACCCACGGTGTTGTTGATCTTGTGCGCACCGGTATGGTTCAGGTCCTCGCGCTTGAACAGGATGCGCGCGCCGCCGACATGTTGCGACAGCCGCTCGGCGTGATAGATCGGACTGGGCCGGCCAACGTAATGCTTCAGGTCACGATCAAGCTCGGCGATGAATTCCGGATCGTCGCGCAGGCGCAGGTAGGCTTCGGTCAGCTCGGCCAGCGGTGCCATCAGTGTCTCGGCGACATAGCTGCCGCCGTATTCGCCGAAGCGGCCATGCGCGTCGGGGTAGGCGTTGAAATCCACGATCTTGCTCATGCTGTCATTCGGATGTAGGAGAGGCATGCCGCACTGCGGCAATGAAAGCAGCCATCTTAGCGGCATCCTTGATCCCGGGCGCAGCCTCGACGCCGCTGGCCACATCCACCGCCCACGGCCGCGCGATGCGTATGGCTGCGGCGACATTCTCCGGATTCAGCCCGCCGGCCAGGATCAATGGTTGCTCCAGACCATCCGGCATCCGCGACCAGTCGAACGCGCGTCCGCTGCCGCCGGCCTCGCCGAGACCATGCCCATCCAGCAACAATCCTGCTGCATGCGGATGATCGTGCAGGCGCAACAACGCCGCTGCGCCCTCACCCATCGCGATCGCCTTGAGGTAACGCGCCCCAAACTGCACACACCACGCATCGCTTTCCTGGCCGTGAAACTGCAGCAAGTCCGGCTGCACGACACTGATCACTTCACGCACCAGCGCCGCATCGTCGTCCATGAACAATGCCACCGTCGCAATGAACGGCGGCAGCGCCTGACAAATCACCTTCGCCTGCTGCAATTCGACCCGACGCGGGCTGCGTGCGGTAAACACCAGTCCGATCGCATCGGCGCCCAGGCGCGCCGCCAGCAGCGCATCCTCGACCCGGGTCATGCCGCAACATTTGATGCGTGTCATCGAGCAGCCTCAAGCCGACCGGCTTCGATCAGGCAAACGTCGGCAGGCAGGCCCCAATGTGCCTCGTAACGTGGGCCGAGAAAGGTTAGTCCTGATGCGGCTGCGGTCGGTCCGGCCACATGGCGATCGCCGCCGGCCAGCAACTCGGCCATCCATGCCATCGGCTGCTCGCCGCGACCGATCAGCAGCAACGAGCCGACGATATTGCGCACCATGTGATGCAGGAATGCGTTCGCCTCGATATCGACGAACAGCTGTTCGCCATCGCGACGCACGCTCGCACCCAGCACCGTGCGGCGCGGGTGCGCGGCCTGGCATGACAGCGCACGAAACGCGCTGAAGTCATGCTCGCCAAGCAGTGCCTGCGCCGCCTGATGCATGCGTCCGGCATCCAGCGCCAGGCGTTCCCAGGTGACGTAGCGTGCATCCAGCGCCGCGCGTACCGGGCGGTTGAGGATGTGATAACGATAGCGCCGGCTGCGTGCGGCAAAGCGCGCATGAAACGCCGCCGCAACCGGCTGCGCCCACAACACCGCCACGCTGGCCGGCAGATTGGAACAGCTGCCGAGCACCCAGCCGCGCATCTCGCGCTGCGCCCCGGTATCAAAATGCACGACCTGGCAGCGCCCATGCACGCCGGCATCGGTGCGCCCCGCACAGGTGATCTCGACCGGATGCGCGGCGACTTTCGAGAGTGCCTGTTCCACTGCTGCCTGCACGCTGACCTCGCTGGTCAGTCGTTGCCAGCCATGGAAATCAGTACCGTCGTATTCGATGCCGAGGGCGATACGCATGGGGTTCGATGACAGTTCGATGAGGGGCACGCAAGATTAGCAGGCCGCCAACGAAATCGAGCCGGCAAAGCCGGCCCGACGGGTCACGCAGACTGTCTTGCGTGGGATCTAGTGCAGCGTCTCCAGCAGACGCTTGGCGACGTCCTGCTGCATCTGGCTGCCTTCCTTCAATACTTCCCCGAGCATGGCACGGGCGCCATCGGAGTCGCCCATGTCCAGATAGGCGCGGGCCAGATCGAGCTTGGTGTCGACCGGATCATCATTGAACTCGCCCATGTCATGCTCCTTGCTGCCCAATTGATGGTCATTTTCCGCGTCATCGAAATGCCAGCTCGAAGCGGATTCGGCATGTGTTGCGGGGGTCGCTTCATGCTGCGTATCCACCAGCAATGGCGGGACAGCGGCCATGTCCGATACCGGTTCAGCGGCAGCATGCGCCGGGGTCAGGTCGAAATTGAAGTTGTATCCGCTGACCTTCTTGGGAACCTGCGGCGGCAAGGGCGGCATCGACGATACAGCCGTGGACGCATGGTTGTCGGCTGCGTAATCGTCGATATCGAAATCGTGATGCGCTTCCGTTTCCTCATGTGCCGGCGATGCAGCGTTCTGGTCGAACAGCGGATGACCCGGTGCCAGGTCCTCTCCCATATGCACCACGTCCTGCCATTCGTCCTGCTGTGGATCGGTGATGTGGGCATGCATGGCTTCGGCAGCCGCCTCGAAGCGTTCGACGTCACGACGCGAGTAATACAGGGTGACCAGTTCCAGATGCAGATGGATATCGTCCGGATGCTCGGCCAGTTCGTCGAGCAGCTCGTTCTGCTCGACATCGTCGCTGTCGTCATGACCTGCCACAGGCGACGTCGATTCGAAACGATCGGCCAATGACGATGAGGATTTCGGCAGCGACGCCACGGCGACCTTGCGGCGACGGAAGAGCGTGCCCAGCAGGAGCAGGATCACAATGGCGCCGATGGCCCAAGCCCACGTCCGCATGTACCACGGCTGCTCATCCGCTGGTACGGTGTTCTGCTTGATGACGGGTTTGATCAGCGGTTTGACCGGCGCAGGCCTGGCCACCGCTGCGCTCGCTGCCGGAGACACGCCGGCGACTGACGCCATGGTGGCGGCGGCCGGGCTTGCCGTCGTCGCGACGGAGCTTGCAGCGACAGCTGCCGTGCCAGCGACGCTGCCAGTCGCAGCAGGTGGCGATGCGGAAGGCGCCGATTGGGATCCCGCCGGCGCAGTCGCCACAGGCTTTGCCGGCACACTGGCCGCCGACGCAGGCTTCGTTTCGCTCAATGCCACCGTTGCCGCCGGTGCTACCCCGACCGCAGCCAAGGCCGGCATGCCGGCACTCTTGCGCGCTGTGGCCAGCTGACTCTGCAGTTCGGCAATCTCGGTGTCCTTGAGTGACAACAGGTGTTCATTCTTGCCGTTGATGTCCGTCAGGTCTTTCAAACGGGTTTTCAGGTCGTTGCCTTGCTGCTGCAGGCTGGCAACGCTTTCCTGACTGCGCAGCAGATCTTGGCGAAGGTCGTTCGCGGATTTGCCGCCAGTGCCACCGACGCTACCTCCCGAGGCCCCCGCGCCATTGACGTCCTTGGCCGGAACCAGCGCAAGACGGTCGTCGGAACTGCTGGATGTGCCGGTCGGTGCGCTGGAGGCCGACGAACGCGTCGCCGCATCCGCCACCGTGGTGGGCTTGCCGGGTGTTCCCGCACGCCAGTCGCTGTTCTCACGATGCACGGCGGCCAGCGCCGCAGCGGCCGTCATGGCCTGCGCTTCGGCGGACGTGGGCACACGCAATACCGCCCCCGTCTTCAGTGCGTTGATGTTGTCGCGATAGAACGCATCGGGGTTGGCCTGCTTGAGCGCCAGCAGCATCTGGTTGAGGTCGACACCTGTCGGCTTCGCATCGCGCGCGATCGACGACAGCGTCTGACCCCGCTCGACCGGACCGTACTTGCCGTTGCTGACAGTTGCTGGCGCGGCCTCTGCCCTGGGCACTGGCACGCCATGATGTTGCCGCGGCGCCGATGCTGCCGCGGTGGAAGCGGCACGGCTTGGCGTCGCCTGCCTCGCCGTGGTTGCGGCGAGAGCCGCCGGCGGCGTCGCGGCACCGGGCGGGTCAAGCAGGATGGCGAACTCGCGTACGCTCTTGCCGGCCTTGCCATTCACTTCGAGCAGCAGGTCAAGGTACGGATCGTCCACCGCCACGTTGCTGGTGATGCGGATCACCTTCTGGCCATCGTCGGTGGTGGCGACGCTGAAATGCAGCGGGATCGTGGTGCGCCCCCCCGTGATGCCGGCGCGCGCGAAATCTTCACTGGAGGCCAGTTGGACGCTGAGGTTCTGCAATTCTGCCGGGTTGGCGGGATGCAGCGGAATCTCCGCCAGCAACGGTTGTCCCAAGGACGATTTGACTTGGACCTGACCGAGGTCCAGCGCCAGTACTTGACTGCTGCCCAGTGCCAGCGCGATCAACATCGACAACTTCAACGAACGATTCATCAGCATGTCCCCCCGAACGATTCCTGGCCACTCTATGGTGTCGTCGCCATGGCGACAACTGCTCCAAACGAGGGCCACTTTAGTTATATGCAGGCCAATCAACAATAGCAGCAGCGAATACTTGCAGTGCATTGCTGCCGTGCGTTCTCATCGTCGGGCACGCTTTCAATGCTGTTCCGACGCTGGCCTGGCACGCAGCGCCTGCAGCTGCTGCCGCAGTTCGGCGATCGTCCGATCCTTCTGCTGCAAGCGCTCGCTGGCCTGCCGGCTGCCCGATTCCTGCCTGGCGACATCCCGTTGCAGCCGCTGGACCTCGACCCGATGTTGCGCCAGACGCTGCCCGACCTCGGACAGCGACGCCTGCGCAGACTTCTCCTGACTGGCCGGCTGCGGCACAGGCTCGTCGTTGCTGGCCCAGACCGACGACGACGCCATGAAACAAATCACGCCCACGAGTTGCCAGCAACGCATTACAGATAGTCCTCGATCAGCAGTTCGGCGATCTGCACGGCATTCAGCGCCGCGCCCTTGCGGATATTGTCCGAGACGATCCACAGATCCAGTCCGCGCTCATGCGAGATGTCCTCGCGGATGCGCCCGACATATACCGCATCGGTGCCGGCCGCCTCGCCCACCGGGGTCGGATAACCGCCCGGCTTGCGCTCATCCACCAGCACCACGCCCGGCGCCTGCCGCAGCAGTTCGCGGGCCTGTTCGGCGCTGATCTTGTCGCTGGTCTCGATATGCACGGCCTCGGAATGACCATAGAACACCGGCACGCGCACGGCGGTCGGGTTCACCTGGATCGACTCGTCCTCCAGGATCTTGCGGGTTTCCCACACCAGCTTCATCTCTTCCTTGGTGTAGCCGTTCGGCTGGAAGTCGTCGATCTGCGGAATCACATTGAACGCGATCTGCACGGGGAATTTCTTGCCCGGTTCCACGCTTTGGAAGTTCAGCAGCGCCGCGGTCTGCCGGCCGAGCTCCTCCATCCCCGAACGCCCAGCGCCGGACACCGACTGGTAGGTGGCCACGTTGATCCGCTCGATCTGGACCGCCCGATGGATCGGCGCCAGCGCCACCAGCATCTGCATGGTCGAGCAGTTCGGATTCGCGATGATGCCGCGGCTGGTGTACTGCGCAATCGCATGCGGATTGACCTCGCTGATCACCAGCGGGATATCGTCCTGATAGCGGAACTCGGAAGTGTTGTCGATTACCACCGCGCCGGCCGCGGCTGCACGCGGTGCATGCTCGCGGCTGACCGAAGCGCCGGCCGAGAAAAAGGCAATATCGACGCCAGCGAAATCGTAGGTGTCGAGCAACTGCACGGTAATGTCCTGACCACCGAAGCTGACCTTGCCGCCGGCCGAACGCTCGCTGGCCAGCGGCACCAGTTCGCTGATCGGGAATTCGCGTTCGGCGAGGATCGCCAGCACCGTCTCGCCGACCGCACCGGTGGCGCCGACCATGGCGACTTTGTAACTGCTCTTCTTGCTCATGAATGGGGTTCTTTGCTCAGGGAGGAGTGACCGGGTTGGCCGCAGCCAGTACCGTGGGGTTGAGGATGGTCGGCGGCCGCCCTGCATGCGGGCCATGACCGAAAAACGCCATGACATTGTCGACTGCCAGCGCCGTCATGGCGCGCCGCGCATCGCGACTGGCGCTAGCGATATGCGGACTGAGCAGTACATTGTCCAAGGCCAGCAGCGCCGGATGCACGTGCGGCTCGCCCTCGAACACATCCAGCGCCGCCGCGGCAAGGTCGCCACGGGTCAGCGCTGCAGCCAGCGCGGCATCATCGACGATACCGCCGCGGGCGACGTTCACCAGTACCGCCGTCGGTTTCATCTGTGCCAGCTCCGGCGCGCCGATCGCGTGGCGGCTCTGCGGTGTCAACGGCAGCACCAGCACCAGGAAGTCGGATTCGTGCAGCAACTGCGGCTTGTCGACATAGCGGGCGTTGCATTCGCGTTCGACCGCTGCCGGCAGCGCCGAGCGGTTGTGATAGATGACCTGCATGCCGAACCCGGCTGCACGACGCGCAACAGCCTGGCCGATCCGGCCCATGCCGAGAATGCCCAACGTGCGGCCGCGCACATCCATACCCAGCCATTGCGTGAATTTCGTGGCCTTCCATTCGCCCGCGCGCAGCCAGCGCTCCGCCGCGCCGACCCGGCGTGCCGCGCCCAGCAGCAGTGCCCAGGTGTAATCAGCCACGCTTTCGTTGAGTACGTCAGCGGTGTTCGAGGCGGCGATGCCGGCAACGGTCAATGCCGCCAGATCTAGGTTGTCGTAACCGACGCTGAGGTTGGCGACGATGCGCAATCGTTTCGCGCCGGCGACCTCCGTCGCGCCGATGTGCTCCTTGAGACCGACGATGGCAGCATCCTTATCCACGAGTTTCACCGCCAGCTCGACCGGCGAAAACCTGATTTCCTCCGGCTCGCTGACCACCTCGAAGTGCTCGTCGAGGCGGGCGACAATGTCGGGAAAGATGGGACGTGAAACCCATACCCTTGGCTTGTCGGTCATGTCTGAAGAAACCATTCAGTTGCCGAGTGCGGGATAGATTTCGTCGGCGATCCAGTAATACGCCAGCATCATCGCGAACAAGGTTCCGACCAGCCACAGCGCCCATCGCCTACGCCGCCACAGAGCCTGAAACGTCGAATACTGCATTGGAATGTCGGCAAGATACGCCGCGCAGTAACAGACATTGGCAAGCACGGCCAGCACCAGCAACGCCAGCAGAGGGTCGAATCCCCGCGCACTGCGAAAATGCGGCCAGGTCGCCACGACAAAACCGACGACGACCAGCGCAAGCGCCACGTTGTAGACAACGCGTCGTGGTTCCCAGTAACGAATCGCATCACTGAGGATTTCCCGCAGCGATGACCTAGATGTACCTGCATGGAATGCATTCGACGATGCTGGCATGACACTCTCCACTACTTCATGGAATCCGCGGCTCGACCGCACCCACATCGCCGCACTGTGCCCGGTGACGCAACGCATGGTCGATCAGCACCAGCGCCATCATCGCCTCGGCGATCGGGGTAGCGCGGATGCCGACGCAGGGATCGTGACGGCCCTTGGTTACCACCTCCACCGGCTCGCCGGCCAGATTCACGCTGTGACCGGGAATCAGGATGCTGGAGGTGGGCTTGAGCACAATCGAGGCCGTCACCGGTTGACCGCTGCTGATGCCGCCGAGAATGCCGCCGGCATGATTGGAGGCAAAGCCGCTCATGCTCATTTCATCGCGATGCTGGCTGCCATGCTGGGTGACCGCAGCGAAGCCGTCACCGATTTCCACGCCTTTTACCGCGTTGATCGACATCAGCGCGCTGGCCAGGTCGCCGTCCAGCTTGCCGTAGATCGGCTCGCCCCAGCCCGGCGGCACGCCGTCGGCGACGACGTTCACGCGGGCGCCGACCGAATCGCCGGATTTGCGCAGCGCGTTGATATGGGCTTCCAGCGCCGGCACCTGCAGCGTATCCGGCCAGAAGAACGGGTTCTGCTCCACCGCTTCCCAGTCGAACGCATCCGGCGTGATCTCACCAATCTGCGCCAGATAGCCGCGCACACGCACACCATGATGCTCGGCCAGCCATTTCTTCGCGATCACGGCCGCAGCGACACGCATGGTGGTTTCGCGCGCCGAGGAACGTCCACCGCCACGCGGGTCGCGGATACCGTATTTCTGCCAGTAGGTGTAATCGGCGTGACCGGGGCGGAAGGTCGACACGATGTCGCCGTAATCCTTGCTGCGCTGATCGGTATTGCGGATCAACAGCGCGATCGGCGTGCCGGTGGTCTTGCCCTCGTAGACGCCGGAAAGGATCTCCACCTCGTCCGCCTCATGCCGCTGCGAGGTGAAGCGGCTCTTGCCGGTGGCACGGCGATCCAGATCGTGGCGAAACTCCTCCACGCTGATGGGCAGCCCCGGCGGACAGCCATCGATCACGCAGCCGATCGCCGGTCCGTGGCTTTCGCCGAAGGTGGTGACGGTAAAGAGCTTGCCGAAGGAATTGCTGGACATGGATGTGGACGGACGTCTGGGGGAGCCGTCACAGCTTAACCGCGACAGCAGGAAACTGTGTGGCCTTATACGTGCCGCGCGGTGGCAGCGGCATGAATCGCCGTGGCGTGCTCGACCAGGTCGCGCCGCTCCAGCGCAAACACGCCCATCGCACCGACCTTGAACTCGATCCACACGAACGGCACCCCGGGCAGCAACGCATTCAAGGCATGCTCGCTCTCACCCACCTCGACGATCAGCAGGCCGTCATCGGTCAGATGGTCGGCCGCCTCGTCCAGCATGCGCAGGCACAGATCCAGCCCATCGGCACCGGAGGTGAGGCCCAGCTTCGGCTCGTGTGCGTACTCGCCCGGCAACGCGGTGTACTCGTCCTCGGTGACATACGGCGGATTGGAGACGATCAGGTCGTAGCGACGCCCTTTCACCCCGCTGAACAGATCCGACGGGATCGCCTCGACCCGGCCCTCGACGTGCTGGAACACGATGTTCTCGCGCGCCAGCGACAGCGCCTCGTCGCTGACGTCGACGATGTCGACCTGCCACTCCGGGTTGTATTCGGCCAGCGCGATGCCGATGCAGCCGGAGCCCGTGCAAAGGTCCAGCGCATGCTCGATGTGGCGCTCGTCCAGCCACGGCGAGAAGCCCGACTCGATCAGCTCCGCGATCGGCGAGCGCGGCACCAGCGCACGACGGTCACTCTTGAACTTCAGCCCGGCGAACCAGGTTTCGCCAACCAGATAGGCCACCGGCAGACGCTCGTTGACCCGGCGTTCGATCAGTGCCAGCACACGCTCGCGTTCGTCCGTGGTGAGTTTGCCCGCGCCGTACGCCGGCGGAATATCCGGCGGCAGATGCAGGCTGGCCAGCACCAGATGCGTGGCCTCATCGATCGGATTGTCGTGGCTGTGCCCGAACGTGAGCCCGGCGGCCGAGAAGCGACTGGCGCCGTAGCGGATGAAGTCGATGATGGAAGCGAGTTCGGAAGTCACGACAATCCTGAAGTGCAACGGGATGGCCGGCCATTATAAGGCCTGAGATGATACCGATAGATTCATTTCAACCACCCGTTCCAGCCGTTCGCCCTGAGCGTAGCGCAGCGTACGCGGGGAGCAGCCAAGGATGGCCGCTGCTTTGAGGAGCGATGAAGTCGAAGGACAGGGTCGGAGAGCAGCGTTCAGAAGCGATGACGCACCTTCCCGGTCCTCCAATTCCGGTCCTTCGGACCTACGCTCAGGGTGAACGGTGTGGGGATACACCTATACTGGGCGGATGACTTTCAACGTGCTGTTGCAATACATCCTGCCGCACCGCGCGCTGTCGCGGGTGGTCTACTGGGCCACGCGCTGGACGTTCGCGCCATGGAAGAACTGGCTGATCGGCAGCATCGTGCGCAACTACCAGGTCAACATGGCCGAAGCGGCACAGCCGGATGCGCTGGCCTATCAGCATTTCAACGCGTTTTTCACCCGCAAGCTGCGCGCCGATGCGCGGCATGCGGATGCCGATCCGGCCGCCCTGCTTTCCCCCGCCGATGGGCGCATCAGCCAGGCCGGCGCGATCGTCGACGGGCGCATCTTCCAGGCCAAGGGACAGCACTACACCGCCGCCGAGCTGCTCGGTGGCGATGAGGCCGCCGCCGCGCCATATCGCAATGGCCGCTTTGTCACCGTGTACCTGTCGCCACGCGACTATCACCGCGTGCATATGCCGCTGAGCGGGCGTCTGAAGGAAACGGTGCACGTGCCGGGACGGATCTTCAGCGTGGCGCCGTTCGCGGTGGAGGCGATTCCGCGATTGTTCGCGCGCAACGAGCGGCTGGTCTGCCACTTCGAGGGCGAACACGGCCCGTTCGTGGTGATCATGGTGGGCGCAATCCTGGTGTCGTCGGTGGCCACCGTATGGGACGGCCTGGTGATCCCGCCGTATGCCTCGGCGATCCGCCGCAAGTCCTTCGACGGCCAGCGCATCACGCTGGAACGTTTCGCCGAGATGGCGCGTTTCAACATGGGTTCCACCGTGATCGTGCTGCTGTCCGAGGGCTCGGCCACGCTGGACGCCCTGCAACCGCAACAGGCCGTGCAGGTGGGACAACGGCTCGGTCACCGCTGATTGCCAAGCCTGGAGATGCTCAAGGCAACGGACCGGCTGACGCAACACCTCATCTTGTGAGATTTCAGGCGCTATCGCGGTGGTGGCTTGTCACGACACCGGAACTCCCGCATGCCAGCTTGCAGCCGCAACACCGCCAATTGATGCAGCTGCAGCGCGAATTGAAGGAAATCCACGGCACCAGAGACACCGTCGCAAGCTGGAGCAGACCAACGCGGTTGCCTGAGGGCGGCAACCTGCAGACGTCACGGACAGGCTGGCAACTTCAGCGTCTGTCCCACGCTGATGTGGTGGTGCTTGAGCCGGTTCATTTCTTGCACTTCCTGCACACTCGAACAATGCAGCTTGCGCACGATGCTGACCAGGGTGTCGCCACGGCGAACCTTGTAGCTGCGGTCCTTTCGAACCACCGGCGCATACACCGGCAGTGGGGCTGATGACGGCGCCACGACAACCGGCACCACCGCCGTGTGCAGATCATGCGCGAGAATCGGCCACGGACCATCGACGCAGCGCGATGTGTACGCCTGTTCCAACATCCTGGGCAGCTGCAACGTGCTGCCCGCCGGCTGCTGTACCTGCGGGTCGAGTCGCGGGTTCAGATTGCGCAAGGTGCGAAACCAGCCATCGCTCATGCCACCGGCCGAACCCAGACACACGGTGAGTTCGGACAGGGATGCGGACCGCTGCAGCGTAATGCTGCCCGGGGCGCCATCCGTCTTCGGAAATCTCAGGTTGTAACTGTCCGGATGCAGAAACAACCATGCCGCCGCCAGCACCGCCGGCACGTATTCGCGGGTTTCCTGCGACATCTGGTCGTAGATACGCGGATCGTAGAAGCTCACCGAGGTGTCGCTGCCCACCACACGGTGCATCTGGCCTTCACCGCCGTTGTAGGCGCCGATGGTCAACTCGAGGTTGTTGTTGAATATCCCCAGCTGTTCATTGATGTATTCGGCATTGGCCCGTGCCGACGCGGCCGGGTCGAAGCGCATGTCGAAGCCATTGTCGCTGTTCAGGCCAAAACGCATGCCGGTGGCGTACATGAACTGCAGCGGTCCGGCGGCGCCCGAGCGCGATACGGCATGCACCTTGCCGCCGGATTCCTTCGCCATCATGCCGAACAACAGCGCCTCGGGCAGATCGGCTTTCTCGTACTGCGGCCACATCTCGTAACGCAGGTACTGATAGTTGACGTAGGCATCCATCAACTGCGGGCGCCATTGAGTCAGCCACATTTCCAGCGCGGCCTTCACCGGGCCATTCATCGCGATCAGCTCGGACAGCTTCTGTCCATGCAGCAGCGTCACGCTGCGCTGCGCCTGCGGCAGGCTGGCCGCACCGGTCTTGCCGGTGGGCAGCGCGGCCTGCGACGAATCGACATCGCTGTCCAGATCCTGGTCGCCGCTGAAATCGCCGTCCTTCAAGCGCAGCAGATGGTCAAACACCGAGAAAAACCGCTGTGGATCGCAGCCAGGTGTATTGCCACAACGTGCCGCGGCCTCCTTCAACCGGTCAAGCGACTGGGTGAGCGTCAGTTGCGAGCCTTGCAGATTGCCCTCGCGCGACTGCTGCAGGGCAGTCTCATAACCCTGACTGGACTGATCAAGCTGGTTGTACAGCGCATTGACCGAGGCCGATGGTTTGCCTGCGCCGGTACTGGCGCAGGCAGCGAGCAGGCCCAACGCCGCAGCAAGCGGTGCCAGGCGCAGGGAGCGAGGAACAGAACGCATCAACATCACAGGCTTTATCCGCGTAAAACGTTCACCATAGCCGGCGCAGCGCTCCGACTCAACGCCCGCGCTTGCACGACAACATGACAACACGACCGTCCTCGCTACAATCGATCGCACGCCAACGGATGGAACGCCATGACTGAAATCCCGATTGACCGGAAGATCCTGCGCG
>Ga0208589_1000931_pt1 | contig 12842 bp, 12 predicted proteins | sample NGESurshal092012_2_FD_184486 | JGI IMG/M metagenome (GOLD analysis project Ga0208589, IMG submission 184486) | Arctic peat soil microbial communities from Barrow, Alaska - NGEE Surface sample F53-2 shallow-092012 (SPAdes) | ecosystem: Environmental > Terrestrial > Soil > Wetlands > Peat ... | reverse complement strand
CATGTAGGACGAAGTGATCTGCTTCGACACGACAAGAATATCCGGCTTGATACCGAACGTCTCGCAGGCGAACATCTTGCCGGTGCGGCCGAAACCGCAAATCACTTCATCGGCGACCAGCAGGATGTCGTGTTTGTTGAGGATGGCCTGCACCCCGGCCCAGTAACCGGCGGGCGGCATCAGCACGCCGCCCGCGCCCATGACAGGCTCGCCCCAGAACGCCGCGATGGTTTCCGGACCCTCCTTCAGGATCAGGGCTTCGAGATCGCCGAGCATCCGCGTGGTGAACTCGGCTTCGCTTTCGCCGGGCTTGCCGAAGTGCACATAGGATGGGCACGAGGTGTGGATCATCCGGTCGAGCGGCAGATCAAAACTCTCATGGTTGCGCGGCAGGCCGGTGATGGAGCCCGAGGCGATGGTGACGCCGTGATAGCCCTTGAGGCGGCCGATGATCTTCTTCTTGTCGCGTTTGCCGAGCGCGTTGGAGCGATACCACACCATCTTGACGGCGAGGTCGTTGGCCTCCGAACCGGATGAGGTGAAATGCACCTTCGACATCGGCACCGGCGCGATCTTGATCAGCATCTCGGCGAGGTCGATCGACGGCCCGTGGGTCTTGAAGCCGAAGGTGTGGTAGTAGGGCAGTTTTTCCATCTGCGCCTTGGCGACGGCGGCGAGCCGCTTCTCGCCAAACCCGAGCGCCACCGACCACAGGCCGGCCATGCCCTCGATATAGCGCTTGCCATTATTGTCCGTGACGTAAATGCCGTCGCCGCTTTCGATCACCAGGCCGCCGCTCTTCTCATAGGCGCGGAGGTTGACGTTCGGGTGCATCTGGTAGGCGATGTCGCGTCCCTCGACCGAATTCGGCATGATGTCCACGAAACTTCTCCATTGGTTTTGGCGGGTGGCTCGACCGCATGGGACAGAGACCGGCAGGCTTCGCTTCAGCTATGTTATGACCCCGGCCGATCAAGTTCGACTTTCAGCGGGGGCCAGTTATGCGCCATGAAGAGCCTCTTGTATCAGGGCGAGCCCGCGATGTCGCCGCGATTACTTCGCTTCGCCCGCCAGAATAAAACCCGCCACTGCGTCGATCATCCTGGGATCGAGCGGCCGCCCGGCGTCGTTATAGGCCTTGATGTCATCGGCCTCGTCCGTGACGTCAACCAGCACATGATTCATGTCCGGCAGCCACAGCGTCTTGGCCACCGGCGAGGCCGCCGACAGCGCAGCAAAATCCACCCGCGCCACCTGGCGATCGCGGCCGCCGCCGATGATCAGCGTCGGCTGGACGATCTGCTTCAGCGGCTCGATCGGATCCTCGTTGAACGCCGACGCGATGCCGGGCTGCATCGCCGGCGCAATGCCAAGGCCCGGCGGTGGCGGATCGACGATCTGCCCGGCCATGATGGCGTCGATCGCTTTTGCGATCGGCGCATACATTTCGGGCGGAATGGTTTTTTCCAACTGGGATTTTACCAGGTCGCCCTGCTTGCGGGCAGCGGTGACCAGCAGCACCAGGCGGTCGATCGGGACGCGTCGCGCGGTCAGGATTCCGACCAGCCCACCTTCGCTATGGCCGATCACGATGATGTTTGAAAATTTTCCGCTGCTGCGCAGGTAGTTCACCAGGGAGACGGCGTCGTCGACAAAATCCTTGAAGCGGAAATCCTCAGGTCTCCCGAATTCCGGTTTCCATCCGCCGGCGCCGCGCTTGTCATAGCGAAGCGTCGCGATGTTGCGCGCGACCAGTTGCTCCGAAAGCTTTTTCAGCGTCGCCGGTTTGACCTGCGGCCCGTTACCGTCATGGTCGGTGGTGCCGGAGCCCGCGATTATCAGCGCCACCGGCGGATGATCGATGCCGGGCGGCACCGTCAGTATTGCCTCGATCGGGCCGACGCTGACCTTGCTCTCTTGTGCGGATGCAGGTGCGGCTATCGCCAAAGCAAAACAAACCAGGAGCGTGAATGCGGCGCATTGCGCCAGCTTCGTCCGCAGCCGGCTCTCTCCCCCCTTGTGGGGGAGAGCTGGAGAGAGGGGTGCCGCGAGAACAGACATTGATCTTCAGTCGATCTTCCGCGCCTCTTCCGGCAGCATGATCGGAATGCCGTCTCGGATCGGATAAGCGAGCTTTGCGGAGCGCGAGATCAATTCCTGCCGGGTCGCATCGAATTCCAGCGGTCCCTTGGTCATCGGACAGACCAGGATCTCCAAAAGTTTTGGGTCGACGGTGCCGTCAAGGCGTTCGGGCGGGGAATTCATGCGGTGGGGACTCCGGCTCAATCTTTCCTGGAATTTTCTTGACGATCATTTCCGGATTCGTGGCCCGCGCCAAGAGCTCAAACGCAAATGACCGTGACAAGATGTTACTGCAGCGGTGGGTCGCCGCTGGTGCGCTTCTTGGCCAGGTCCATTTCGGTGACCGCGATCAGGATTTCGGCGCGGGTCTTCAGGTCGGGCGCTTCCAGCATTGCCTGCTTTTCCGGCGGCCCGTAGGGCGACATCATTGCCAGCGCGTTGACCAGCGCCTCGTTCGGCGCGCTCTCGACGCCTTCCCAATCGACCTTGAGGTTGTTGGCCTTCAGGAAATCCGTCAGCACTTCGAGCAGCGCCTCGCGGTTGACCGCTTCCTCGCCCTTGCGCGCCGTAAAATCGTCGATGAAGGGGAAGTAATCCACCTTGCACTGCCGGTAGGCGGTCAGCACGCTCATTTCCTCGATCACCTTGAAGCGCGAGATGCCGGTGAGTTCGAGGATGTAGCGGCCATCGCCGGATTCCGCGAGCTGGGTGATGCGGCCGACGCAGCCGACCCGAAACAGCGCGGGCTTTTCATGATTGGAAGAATGGGTCACGTCGGGCTGGATCATGCCGATCAGCCGGTGGCCGTCGCGAAAACTGTCGTCGACCATGGAAAGGTAACGCGGCTCGAAAATGTTGAGCGGCATCTGGCCGCGCGGCAATAGCAGCGCGCCCGGCAGCGGAAACACGGGGATCACCTCGGGGAGCTCGCCGGGTCCGTCATATTCGGCATTGATCGGCATCTGCGTCCCGCTGTTAGCGCGCAACATTCCAAAGTCTATGCGCGTATCCCAGCGGAATACACGCTACGAAAACAGGACCGTCGATAGCCGCTTGCGTCCTTCGACGGTAGCTTCGTCAGTCGGGCCCCAGGCCTCGAAGAACTGCACCAGTTGCTTGCGCGCGCCATCCTCGTTCCATTTGCGGTCGTGCTTGACGATTTCGAGCAGTTGTTGCGTCGCCTCGCTGCGCTGGCCGCCGGCGTTGAGCGCCGTCGCCAGATCGAATCGCGCCTGATGATCGAGCGGGTTTGCGGCGACTTTCTGTTCCAGCTCCGTCACCGGGCCGACGGCTTGGGCCTGCTCGGCGAGATCGAGCGCGGCCTGCACCGCCTTGACCGCGGCGTCGTTGCGCTTGGATTCCGGCACCATTTCGAGCGTCTGCTTGGCCTGTTCGATCGCGCCGGTCGCGACGTAGCATTTGGCCAGCCCTGCGATGCCCGCGATATTGGTGGCGTCGACCGCCAGCACCTCGGCATAGATCTGCGCCGCGGCGGCCGGGTCGCCTTCGGCCAGCACCGCTTCGGCTTCCCCGAGGATTTCCGCGATGTTCGGTTCGCCGGCGGCCGGCATGCCGGCGGTCAGTTTGTTGATGAAGGCCGTGACCTGGCTCTCCGGCACCGCGCCCATAAAACCGTCGGCGGGCTGGCCGTTGACGAAGGCGATCACCGCGGGGATCGACTGGATGCCCATCTGCTGGGGGACGGCCGGATGTTGGTCGATGTTCATCTTGACCAGCTTGACCTTGCCGCCGGCGGCCCGCACCGCCTTCTCGATGATCGGCGTCAACTGGCGGCAGGGGCCGCACCACTCCGCCCAGAAGTCGATCAGCACCGGCTGGCGCTTCGATTCCTCGATGACGTCCTTTACGAACGTCGCGGTGGTGGTTTCCTTGATCAGATCGGCCGCCGCCTGCGGCGCCGGTCCGCTGCCCTGCTCAACTATGGTCACGATATCCTCGCCTGATGTCCTGAGAATTGGGCCCCTTCTAGCACGGCCCAGTGCGGTGGTTCAGAGGTTCCGTCCCCTTAAGTGGCGGGTGGCTGAGGAAATTCCAATCGGTTGGGCGCGGCCGGTTCCAGCTGGGATAGCGAATGCTCGATCGCGGCTTCAGACCAATCGCGGGAGGCTCGAATCGTTGCGGGGGATGTTGACCGGCCAGCCATCCAGATCCGTAAAACAAGCTGATCTTGCCGAGGGTTAACGGCGCTCAGCGGTATTTCGGGCCGATTTCGGCGCAAACCCGCCGATATCGGCCGTTCGGCCGCTTCTGCGGGGGATTCCGGCTGTTGCATTCGAGGGCCGCTTTTGGCATAGGTCTGTCCGTCGCTGGCGAGCCATCGTCGGCCATACGGATGCGGGTGTAGCTCAGTGGTAGAGCACGACCTTGCCAAGGTCGGGGTCGAGGGTTCGAGCCCCTTCGCCCGCTCCAATTTTCACCGATTCTGCCACGGTCGGGTGATGCTTCCAAAAACCAAGCCCGGAATTCATTTCGCGTTGGCGTTCCTCGCGACGATCGGCGTGGCTGATTCCGCTTCCGCCGCCGACCAATCCATCACACTCGCGACCACGAGGGCGGTCGAGGCGACGGGGTTGCTGACAAACATCCTTCCGCCCTTCACCGCCAGGACCGGCATTGCCGTTAAAATCGTGGCGCAGGCCACCGGCCGGGCGCTCGACATCGCGCGCCGGGGCGATGCCGACCTCGTGCTGGTTTCCGATCCCGCGGCGGAACGGGAATTCATCGACGAGGGCTATGGCACGGCCCACCGGCAGGTCGCGTGGAATGATTTTGTCATTGTCGGACCCTCGAGCGATCCCGCGAAAATCGTCGGCGGCAAGGACGCTGCCGCGGCGTTGAAGGCGATCGCCGCGGCGCGCGCGGCTTTCGTGACGCGCGGCGACCGCAGCGATGTGAACATCGCCGAGTTGAAGTTGTGGCGATTGGCCGGCCGCACCTCGGAAGCGCTGACGCCGGAAAGATGGTATCGCAACATTGGTGGCGATATGAACCAAGCGCTTGCCGCCGCCGGCACGACCAGTGCCTACACGTTGTCCGACCGCGCGACGTGGCTGGCTCTTGCCAACAAGGCAGCGCTGACGATTGCGATCGAAGGCGATCCGCATCTGCTCAACCGCTATGATGTGATCGAGCTCAATCCGAAGAAGCACGGCAAGCCGCGGCTTGCCGAGGCCAAGGTTCTTGCCGACTGGCTGGTGTCGCCGGAAGGCCAGCAGGCCATCGACGCCTACCAGAAGAACGGCGAAAAGCTCTTCAATGCATCGGCCGCGTCGCCGAGATGAGCTGTTTTCAATTTCGGGTCCGGCGACTACTCTGAAGCCGGCTGAACCCAGCAACAGACGCCGGCACAAGGCGCGACGGGAGAAAATCCAATGAATGTCACCATGAAAGACCGCGTGGCCATCGTCACCGGCGGCAGCAAGGGAATTGGCTTTGCGGTGGCGCGGCGATTTGCCGAATCCGGCGCCAGGGTGGCGATCGTGGCGCGCGGCGAAAAGGATCTGGCCGCGGCGCGGTCCACCTTGGCGAAAGATGGCCTCGAGGTTCGCGACTACGTCTGCGATGTTTCCAAGGCGACTGAGGTTTCCAGCACCTATGACAAGATCGCTCGTGATTTCGGCAAGGTCGACGTGCTCGTCAACAACGCCGGCACCTCGCGCGCGATGCCATTCGAAACCGTCACCGACGAGGCCTGGCAGCAGGATCTCGACTTAAAGCTGTTCGGCGCGATCCGTTTCAGCCGGCTGGTCTGGCCCGGCATGAAGGAGCGCAAATGGGGCCGCATCATCAATGTGCTGAACATCGGCGCCAAGGCGCCGGCGGCGGCCTCGACGCCGACCTCGGTGTCGCGGGCGGCCGGCATGGCGCTGACCAAGGCGATGGCGCACGAGGGCGGCGCGCACAACATCCTGGTCAACGCGTTGCTGGTGGGGCTGATCGTCAGCGATCAGTGGGTCAAGCGGCACGCCGCGACCGCAGCGGATACCGATTTCGATGCCTACACGAAAAATCTCGCCAAGAGCGTTCCGCTCGGCCGGATGGGCACGGCGGAGGAATTCGCCAATCTCGCCTGCTTCCTGGCGTCTGAGCAGGGCTCCTACATCACCGGCACGGCCATCAATGTCGATGGCGGCCGCTCCCCGGTGGTTTAGCCGGTCAGGTCTTCACCTTCGAGGTCCCGCTCAGTCTTTGCGCCAGGATTTTCAGATCCTCGCGCCGGCCGCTGGCCAGCAGCCGGGCGAATTCGTCATTGTCGATCGCCGAAAAAAGCTGCGGGGCGCTTTGCGGTTGCTGTTGGGGTTTGCCGCGGATTTCCAGCCGCGCGCGCGAAAACGGAAAGAGACGCTTCAGCATCTTCATCTTGGTGGGCCTTGCGTTGATTGGGCCGCGATAAAGTCTGTGTCCTTAAGCCGCAGGGCTTCCGCTTGGTTCCTTGCCGTTGCAGATTTTAGAAAAGGCCGGTTGAGCGCGACCGGCCGATCCTGTCAGATAGACAAAAGTCGGACCGATCAATCGGGAGACACATTTCGATGCTGGAAAGACTGGCGCCCTCGGCCGAGGAGGCTGTGGATCAGTGGATCGGCGCGTTCAATCTCGCGCTGGCGGCCGGCGACGCCGATGCTTTGGGCAATCTCTTCCTGCCCGACAGTCATTGGCGCAATATTTTCGGGATTTCCTGGCAACTCGCGACCTTCAGCGGCCGCGAGCCATTGTGCAAGGCACTCAGCCGGCGCGCCGCCGAGGTTCACGCGACTGACTTCCAGGCCGATACGTTAGCGCTGGCGCCCCGGCGCGCGATGGTGGCGGGCCGTGAGGTCGTCGAGGCCGTCATCTCGTTTCAAACCGTCGATGGGCCGGGCATCGGATCGCTCCGGCTGGTCTGTTCGTCGCAGGCTCTTGCTCAGGCCTGGACGATGTCGACCGCTCCCGACTTCGACAAGATTTGCGACGCGCGATCGCGCAAGCCGGCGTCAACGTTCGCGATGCGCGATTTCGCCGGCCCGGACTGGTTCGAGCAGCGGCGCGCCGAGATCGCCTTCGACGGCCGCGAACCGGACGTGCTGATTGTCGGCGGCGGCCATGCCGGCATTTCGACGGCCGTCGAGCTGAGGCGTATCGGCCTCGATGCGCTCATCGTCGATAAGGAAAAACGCGTCGGCGACAATTGGCGGCTGCGCTATCGCGGCCTCAAGCTGCACAACAAGACGCCGGTCAACCATCTGCGCTATCTGCCGTTTCCGAAAAACTTTCCGGACTACATCCCGAAGGACCAGATCGCGAACTGGCTGGAAAGCTATGTCGATATCATGGAGGTCAATTTCTGGACCGAAACCGCCTTCGAAGTCGCCGACTATAACGAGGCCACGCAGCAATGGGCCGCGCATGTCCGAAAAGCCGACGGCAGCACGCGCATGCTTCGGCCGAAGCATATCGTGCTGGCTACCAGCGTCAGCGGCACGCCGAATATTCCCAAGGTTGCGACGCTGGAGGATTTTGCCGGCCGCGTCCTGCATTCCAGCCAGTTCAAGGGCGGCAGCGAATGGTCCGGGAAATCGGTGGTCGTGCTCGGCACCGGTACCAGTGCGCACGACATCTGCCAGGAGCTTCAGGCCCATGGCGCCGATGTGACCATGGTGCAGCGAAGCCCGACCATGATCGTCAATGTCGAGCCGGCGCAGCTCTACGACAAGACCTATCTCGGCGACGGTCCTCCGATCGAAATCCGCGATGTCCTGAATTCCGGCGTGCCGCTGGCGGTGACCAAGGCCGCGCACCGATTGATCACCGATGAAGTGAAAAAGCTCGACGCGCCGCTGCTAACGCGGCTCGAACAGGCCGGCTTTCGGCTGGAATTCGGCGAGGACGGCACCGGCTGGCCGTTGAAATTCCGCACCCGCGGCGGCGGCTATTATTTCAATGTCGGCGCGTCCGAACGGATCGCCGACGGCCGCATCCGCCTGATCCAGGCGTCGGATATCGAGCGGTTCGCTGCTGATAGCGTGATGCTGAAGGACGGCACGTCGCGGAAAGCGGATCTCGTCGTTCTCGCCACCGGCTACAAGGGCATCGATCATATGGTCGGCGCGCTGTTCGGCGCTGACGTGGCCGAGCGCGTCGGCCGCGTCTGGGGGTTCGACGACCACACCCAGGAGCTGCGCAATATGTGGACCCGGACCGGACAGCCCGGCCTGTGGTTCACCGGCGGCGCGTTTTCGCAATGCCGGATCTACAGCCGCTATATCGCCTTGCAGATCGATGCGATCGAAGCGGGCAGGCTGCCTAAATAACCAGAGCTTGAGCAACGCTCAGCGCAAGGGGCGGAAGAACGCCCTGACTTCCTCCGCCAGCGCCTCCGGTTGCTCCATGGCGGCGAAATGGCCGCCTTTCTTCATCACGGTCCAGCGCTGGATGTTGGTGTAGGTTTTTTCCGCGATCGAGCGCGGCGGCACGATCATTTCCCGAGGGAAGGCCGCATAGCCGGTCGGGGCCGTCACCGGCTGCTTGGGCGAGATCGGCCACTCCGAATGGATGCGGCCGTAATAGGGCCAGAACGACGATCCGATCGCGCCAGTGAACCAGTAGAACGAAATGTTGGCCAGCATGCGATCCCGGCTGATGGCGTTTTCCGCCACGCCATCGCAATCCGACCAGGAGCGGAATTTTTCGGCGATCCAGGCGGCGAGCCCTGCGGGGGAATCGGTCAGCCCAAACGCCAGCGTTTGCGGCTTGGTGCCCTGGATTTGCTGGTAGCCGGTCTCTTCCTTGAGCCAGTTGCGTAAGGTTTCGAAATAGCGGTCTTCTTCCGGCGTGGTGCCTTTGGCCGCGGGGTCGCGTGGCGCGAACAGCAGATTGACGTGGATGCCGCAGACCGAGGACGTGTATTTCTGCCCGATGATCGAGGCGATGCCGCCGCCCCAGTCGCCGCCCTGCACCGCGTATTTTTCAAATCCCAAAACCTTGGTCATCAGGTCGTGCACGCAGGCCGCCATGTCCTGAAGAATAAAACGCTTTTGCCCTGATTTAAACGACAGCCCGTAGCCGGGCAGCGACGGCGCAATGACGGTGAAGGCATCCCTGGGGTCGCCGCCGAAGCGAGCGGGGTCGGTCAGCCGCGGGATGATGTCGAGGAATTCGTAGACCGAGCCGGGCCAGCCGTGCAGCAGCAGCAGCGGAGTGGGGTCCGGACCTGTGCCGGGGACGTGCAGGTAATGCAGGTCGATGTCGTGCAAGGGCACCTTGAACTGCGGAAATGCATTCAGGGCGGCTTCCTGCGCGCGCCAGTCGAAGCGGTCTTTCCAGTAGGCGACCAGCTCGCGGACATAGTCGACGCTGCTGCCGTAGGCCCAAGGATCCCCCGGCGCCGCGTCGGGGAAGCGGGTCAGGCCCAGCCGGGTTTTCAGGTCGGCGATGGCGGCGTCGGGAATGTCGAGTACGAACGGTCGCGGCGTCATGGCATCATCCTTGTGGCGTCGGTTTTCTCGTGGAAGCTTGTCATGGAAATGAAATCGATCGGTGGGCACGCTACCACAGCGACGATGGTTTTTTCCCGATGGCTGCCGGGCAAAAGCGTGCATGCCGCACTGCAACGCGAAAAACACAAAATAAAAATCGTCTCAAATGAAAGCGGCGCAAAGAAATTCCTTCTCAATTGGTTTTGACGCCGTCCGGTTGCACGGCACCACTTCTCAGCGCCAACGGATGTGCTAGCATCGACCTGTCTGTCCCACCTCACTGCAGACCACCAAAAGTTCGTCTCTCGGACGTTCAATAAATAACATGCGCGGCCAGCCATTGGCCGTATAGGGAGTGACGCGATGAAATCGGCCTTAAATCGATCTGTTCTGGCGTTCGCAGCAATCGCCTTTGTTGCGGGGGCCGGTCAGGCCAACGCTCAGCAAAAGCCTCTCCATTCTTATCAGTCCGGCAACAAGGAATTCTGGACCCATCCGCCGGATGACTGGTTCCTCGGCGACGAAACCGAAGCGCAGAAGGGTTTGGCTCCGCCGTCGGGGCCTGCGACCGGCGCATCGGAGGCCGAACTGGCTTCGATGATGAAGAAAATCAAGCTGCCGCCGGGCTTCAAGATTGAAGTCTACGCATCGGGCGTGCTGGCGGCGCGGCAAATGGCCTGGGGCGACAAGGGCACCTTGTTCGTCGGATCGTTCGGCCTCGGCAACGTCTATGCCATCACCGACAAGGGCGGCAAGAAAGAGGTCAAGACCATCATCAAGGGCATGAACCCGCCGATGCCCACCGGTCTCGCCTTCAAGGACGGCGCGCTCTACGTCGTCAACGTCAACAAGCTGATCCGCTACGACAACGCCGAAGCCAATCTCGATAATATCGGCGAAGGCAAGGTGGTGTATGACGACATGCCGTCCTACGCCGCTCACGGCTGGAAATATCTGGCGGCCGACAAGGAAGGCTGGTTCTATATTCCGTTCGGACCTCCCTTCAACATCGGCATTCCCCCAACCAGCAATTCGCAGATCCGCCGCGTTGATCCCAAGACCGGCAATGCGGAGATCGTGGCGCTTGGCGTACGCAACAGCGTCGGCGGCGACGTCGATCCGCGCAGCGGCAAATACTGGTTTACGGAGAACGCCCGCGACTGGTTGAGCGACGACACACCGAGCGACAAGCTCAACATGATCTCGAAGATGGGCGAGCATTTCGGCTATCCGTATTGCCACGAGGGCGACATTCCCGATCCGAAGTTCGCGATGGGTCACAAGTGCTCGGAATTCACCCCGCCGGTGCTCAAGCTCGGCGCGCACGTGGCTCCGCTCGGCATGAAGTTCTATACCGGCAACCAGTTCCCTGCCGACTACAAGGACAACATCCTGATCGCCGAACACGGCTCGTGGAACCGGCATAAGTACCAGGGTGGCCGCATCGTGCGCGTCATCGTCGGCCCGGACGGCAAGAATCCGAAGCAGGAAGTGTTCGCATCCGGCTGGATCGTAGGCGACCAGGGCTATCTCGGACGGCCGGACGATATCCTCCTGAACAAGGACGGTTCGATCCTCGTTGCTGACGACTGGGCCGGTGCGATCTATCGCATCAGCTACAGCAAGTAAGCACGGAACATTGTGGGGCTGCGGCTGCTTTAACAGGCAGCCGCGGCCTCATGCTTTTTGGATTTTGCTACGCCGCTCAGGGCGCCAACAATCAACGAGCGACCCTCGTACTGGAACAGGAAGCCGATCATGCGCCGTCACCTCAGAGTTCTTGTCAGATTCCTTGCGCTGCTGACGTCCGGAATGTGGCTGGCCGGCGCTGCGCCGGGTTACGCCGCCGACCCGGCGGCCGGCAAGGATAAGGCCGAGGTCTGCGCCGGCTGTCATGGCGAGAACGGCATTTCGCAGACCGAAAACATTCCCTCGCTGGCGGGACAGCAGGATCAGTTCACTCAATGGCAATTGGTGTTCTTCCGGGGCGGCGCGCGCAAGAACGACCAGATGCAGCCGATCGCCCAGGATATCAGCAATGAGGATATCCGCGTGCTCGGCGCTTATTTCGCTTCGCTGACCCCGCCCACCGGCAAAAAGCCCGACGACAATCCCGATCTGTCGGCAAAGGGCGCGCAGGCGGCGGCCGGTCGCCGCTGCGCCTCATGCCATGGCGATTCATTCGCGGGAACGAAGGCGGTCGCGCGCCTCGCCGGCCAGCGCGAGGAATATCTGGTCAAGGCCCTGAACGACTACAAATCGGGCGCGCGATCCGGCGGCGCGGGGGCTGCGATGACCGACGTCGCCTATCCCCTGAGCGAGGAAGAGATCACCGCGCTGGCGCATTATCTCGCGCATCTGTAGGCACTTTGGCACGGCCGTCTCCGGGCGCACGTCCTCGGGAACGCACTTCTTATTTCCGCAGGATCTGCAGTCCCTCGATCAAAACCCGGACGCCGAGTTCGTAGCTCTTGTCGTGCTCGAGCGGCTCCAGGAATGACGCACCCATTTCGTGCAGCACGAAGCCGCGGACAAAACTGCGCATGATACGCAAAGCATGCAGGGCCTGCTCGCCCTCAATGCCGATCTGCGCCAGCACCGAGAGGACAACGCGGGCCAATTGCATCTGCGCGTCCCGCCATTCCGGGACATCGATATCGGCGTTGCGGAAGGTCGCAGCCGATAGTCCGGGCCGTTCGAGCGCGTAACGCCGCATGCTCAGCATCAGCGCATGCAACGCATCGGCGCCACTTTTGCCGGCGATGTCGCGCTCGATCGCTTCGCGCAGTTCGCGGAAGCCTTTTACGGCGAGGAAGCGGCGCATCTCCGGAATGGTGGAAACCTTCTCCGCGAGATGCTGTTCCATCTCCGCGGTGAGGTCTGCGGCTATTCTCTTGTCCCAACCGCTTACCGGCGATTCCAGGATCTCAGCGGGCTTCAAGCGCAAATCCCTCCGTCGCGGAACAGAATCAGCAACGTACCTGCTCCGCAAAGATTGCCACGTCGGGCGCGGCTGCGCCAATGCGACGCTTCCCTTGCCGTGTCCGGTTACCGCATGGCGGGCTGAAATCGGGGGATAGCGTTCACCCCCGCTGCTTTTCATACGCCTTGAGATGCGTATAGGCGGTGCGCAGCTTCGGCACTGAAACTTTCGCAGCGTCCGCGCGCGCGATCAGATCGCCGATCACGTGATCGGCTTCGACGGGCGCGCCGACCTTGATGTCGCGGAACATCGAGGCCGTCATGGCCGAGCCCTCGGTCGTGAGCATGGTTCGGGTGCGCTCTGCG
>Ga0208589_1000929_pt1 | contig 12852 bp, 13 predicted proteins | sample NGESurshal092012_2_FD_184486 | JGI IMG/M metagenome (GOLD analysis project Ga0208589, IMG submission 184486) | Arctic peat soil microbial communities from Barrow, Alaska - NGEE Surface sample F53-2 shallow-092012 (SPAdes) | ecosystem: Environmental > Terrestrial > Soil > Wetlands > Peat ... | reverse complement strand
ACTGATTTGCTTATCGAGCTCTTTCCGCCGGTCCATTTGACGTGCCCGTGACGCAGCTTTACGGAAACCTGTTTGGACGGTTCTTGCGCTTCTGTTGCGATAGCGGGGAAAATTGCTCTGTCAATAGTATGAGAGGGAGTCAATAACGCCATGAAGTTTCTCTTTGTCACCGCCGGCAGCCCAGCCACAGTCTTCGCCTGTACCCCGCTTGCGGCTGCCGTCCGCAGTGCCGGGCATGAGGTCATCATGGCTGGCAGCGAGGACCTGATGACGCCCATCTCGCACCTGGGGATCCCGGCCGTCAGCATCACGCCGACGCCGCTCCACCATTTCATGTGGACGGATAGCTCGGGCGCGCCCGCCACCATGCCGCAGGGCCCTCGGGAGACGATGCTGTTCGCGGGCCGGGCCTTCGGGCGCATGGCCGAGTCCAGCCTTAACCCACTGCTCGACCTGGTCAGGGACTGGCGCCCGGACATGGTCATCGGCGCCGACCACGCCTACGCGGCCGCCCTCGTCGCCGCTCATCTCGACGTGCCCTACGCCCGCAGCCTGCTCGATCTCGCGGCAATCGCGGAGGCGGACGAAGGCGCGACCGAGATTCTCGCGCCGCAGCTGCGGAAGCTGGGACTCGACCAGCTCCCGCAGCCGGAACTGGTCATTGACATCTGCCCGCCCGCGCTCCGGGTCAAGGAGGGCGCCGTAACGCTGCAGCCGATGCGCTTCATCGCCGCTAACGAGCAGCGGCCGCTCGAGCCCTGGATGTACGCCCCCGACGCGCGCAAGCCACGGGTCCTTATCACCGCGGGCACCCGCGGCGGGCCGTCGCGGGGTATGAACGCCAACCTGCTGCGCATGCTCAATGGCGCGCTGTCCGCCCTGGACGTCGAGATACTGATCGGCGGCCTCGAAGAAGTGGTCGGCGACCTGCGGGCCGAGCTCGGCGACGCTCGCGTAGGCTGGCTTCCGATGGACATCGTTGGGCCCACGTGCGACGTGATCGTCCATCACGGGGGCGGGGTCACGGCCCTGACGGCCGTCAACGTCGGGACGCCGCAGCTGGTCATGCCGTGGGACGAGTATCAGAGCGCCTCCTGCCGGCCGATCACCGACTTCGGGGCAGGCATTCTGCTTGCGCCCGGCCAGGGCGCGCCCGAGGACATCGCGCGGGCCTGCCAGCAGATCCTCGGCGATCCCGGCTACAAGGAGCGCTCCGAGGCCCTGGCCAAGGAGAACGCCGCGCAGCCGTCGCCGGCCGCGGTGGCCCAGGTGCTCGAGCGGCGAGTCGCTGACCGGTAGCCGCACTGGGGGTTGGCGGCGGGCAGGCCGGGCGCCTGCCCGCCTGCCCGCCGCCATGAACCGGCGCTTCCGGCGGTCAGGTGGCGTCAAGTGAGGTGAATTCCGCGCCCCGGTCGCGCAGGATCCCAAGCGCCACGTCCACCGCGCGCACTGTCGCAGACCGGTCTCCGCCCCCGTCGTGGCAGAGCATCACGTCGCCACCCCGGCTGCGCAGCAGCGTCCGCACGATCCGGCTGGGCGGGGGTGATCGCCAGTCCTTTGGATCGACGCTCCAGTCCACCGCGCGGAGCCCCGTATCTTCGGCTAGCCGCAGTACGACTGTCGACCAGTTGCCGGCGGGAGCACGGAACAGTTGCGGTGCCGTCCCTGTCGCCTGGGCGATGGCGTCCTGCCCCTGTCGTATCTCCTGAAGTATCCGCGACGGGGGCAGCGCGGCGAAACGCTGCGGGTGACGCATGCTGTGGTTTCCCACCGCGTGACCAGCTTGCGTGATCCGCTCGGCGATTCGCGGGTATGCCAGGGCCCTCTCGCCGATCAAGAAGAAGGTCGCGCGGACCTGGTGGCGGGCAAGCACGTCGAGGATCTGCGGAGTCCACCGGGGATCGGGGCCGTCGTCAAAGGTGATGGCCAGCAGCCGGCCGGAGGCGCCCGGTTCGGGCACATGGAAAAGCGGCAGGACCCGCGGCGGATGCACAGATCTCCCAGCCGGGAGGCCATGGCGCGGCAGTCGGCGGCGCAGGCACTCGACGCGGCGTACGGTCGACCAGATCGTGTCAGCCTTCCAGCCCGACCACACCTGAAGCATCAGCTCGTCCCTCCCTGGGCTGGTCGCAAGCGGGCAGAGAGATCCTCCCGGCGTCGGCGGGTGAGAGTGAAGACCAGCCCGCTGCCCAGTATCTCGGCCACCGTGCAGCACACGCGGCTGGCCAGCACGGCCGCGGCCGCCTGCGGCCAGGGCAGCACCCTGGACAGGGCGGCCATGAGCACGGCCTCGCGGACGCCGAGGCCGTCAGGAGCGATCATCGCAACCGCGCCGGCCTCGGTGGCGAGCGCGAACGCGCCCAGGCAGAGCGGTACCGACGCCAGGCTGGCATCGCCAAGCACGCGCACGATCAGCCAGAGGTGCAAGCCGCCAATCAGCCACGACCCCAGCTCGAGCAGCGTGCCGCGTCGCACGTAGGCGGGCGTTATCTGCCCGACCTGGGGTCCCCTGCCGCGCAGACGTGCCACGACCTCGGCCAGTCGCACGACGACGCGGGGCCGGCAGATCAGCAGCAGGCCGGCCGCCGGGACCGGCAGCAGCCACAGCAGCCGCATGCCAAGCAGGCTCGGTGCGGCCAGCAGCCCGGCGGTGACCGCGGTGACCAGGGCGACAGCAGAGCTGAGCAGGTAGATGGCCACCATCCGGCCGGAGGGCACGCCTGCCGCCTTGCCCAGCCGCACACTCGCGACGGCGCTCCAGGTAGGACCCGGGACGTATTTTCCCAGCATGGCCGCGCTGAAGATCCTCAGCCCGGCTACCTGGCCGAGGGGTGACCCAAGGCACGATGCTGCCTGACGGAAGGCCTGCGCGCTCAGGTACAGACCGCAGAATTCCGCGGCTAGCGCGGCCGCGAGCAGAGCGCCGGCCTGCGGCCGGGCCGATACCTGGATCAGCTCGCCGACATGACCGCGCAGGCACGCCCACAAGGCGTATCCCGCGCTGAGCGCGCACACAGGGCCGGCCAGCAGGCGGATGGCTGCGAGCACCATCGCCCGGGCGGTCAGCTGCCAGCGTTCCACTGGGTCTCCTGGGCGGAGCGAGTGCTCGGGCGGCCGAAATCCCGGTCTGCCATCGACCGGAACAGGCCGACCGCGGCCCCGACGCCAATCGCGACGTTTACCAGCAAATGGATGGCAAGGAAGTAGAGCAGGAACATTACCCCTCGCCGTCGCCGGACAAAACGCGCCAGTCCGGTATCGGCGAGCGCGAAGGCGGCAACGCTCAGCGCGGGCACCACCGACAGCACGGGCATCCAGCAGCACAGTGGGAGCGATGCCAGTGTCAGCAGCGCCGTCGCAATGCCAAGACCGCTGTTGGCCCGCAGGGCACCTGGCCGGCTGCGGTGAGCGGCGGCGAAGAGAATGAGCAGCTGCGCTCGCCGGAACTGCTCACCGAGCATGCGGCCGAGCAGGTGCTCCTCGTCGTGGTAGGCGACCACTCGGTCGGTGAGCAGGATGTCGAACCGCTGGCACAGCCGTTCGCTGTATTCCACGTCCTCGGAGTCGCGCAGCCGCTCGTCAAACCATCCCACCTCGTCAATGACGCGGCGTGGGACCGCTGCCACCGCGAAATACGCGGTGGGGGTGCGTCCTACCGCCCGCTTGCGCCAGTGGTGGGCGTGCAGCGTGCGGTACCACTCCACGGGCCCGTCGTCAATGAGGGGCTCGGGGGCGATGATTCCGTGCACGCACCCGAGCTGGGGGTCTTCGGCGATCAAGCGCAGGGCCTCTTTGATTGCATCGAGAGCGAGCGCCTCGTCGGAGTCGAGAAAGAAGATTATGTCTCCGGAGCTGGCCGCGATGCCAGCATTGCGCGCCGCCGAGACGCCCCGGTTGCGCTCGGATGTTATGATTCGGCACGGGAATCTGGCTGCGACTTGGAGTGAATTATCCGTACTGGCGTCGTCGGATACTATTACTTCGTACGGCGGGAACGTCTGGCTGAATACCGATTCGAGGCACAGGCCGAGGGTCCTCGCGTAATTGTAGTTGGGGATGACGACGGAGACACGCGGTGCGGCGAGGGGCGGGCCCGCAGTCGCGGGGGTTGGCATGACCATGACCTCCGGGTGACATAGTGCGATAAGCGGGCAGGTGCGTAGGCCGGGCCAGGGGAGTCGTCGTCGTAGAGAGTGCGGAATCTCCGCGAGCACAGCCATTGGACGGCACCAGCGGCGATGCTGCTGAAGACGGTGAGGTTGAAGATGAACTGCATCGTGATGAACGCGGGCAGGAAGCGCAGGCCACGCCGAGTGGCGGTGAACCGGTACATCCCGAGGTCGCACGCGAGGGTGGCGGCGAACATCAACGCTGGCAGCGCCCAGCCCACTGGTCCGAGGAACGCTGGCGCCGCCAGCGCGGCGAGCCCCAGAAAGGCGAATACACTTGCCCAGGCCCGTGACGCCGTTTCGAAGCCTTGCGCAAATTTGCGGCGCCGGGCGTAAAGCGGTACCCGCATGCGACCGCGCCTGAATATCTTACGAATAAGAGGGATAAGCTGGCTGTCGTCATCGTGATAGCCGCGGACCTCTGAGGTCAGCATTATCTGATAATTACTGGAAAGACGCTGACCGTAATCGACCTCCTCGGTATGGCGGAGCTTAGGGTTGAATGGTCCGATCTCCTTGAAGACCCTGGACGGCATCGCGCACATGGCGCTGAAAAGCCAGCTGACTGAGCCCAGCGAGCTCTCCCGCCAGTAGCAGGCCTGCAGGCAGCGGCACTCTTCGATGAGGCTGTCGCGGATAAGCGGCTGGGCCTCATAGGTTCCGCAGACCGCACCGATCGATGGGGAGGAGGCGAGCAGCTCAACCGCGCGCCGCAAGGCCCCGGCACTCAGTGCTACATCAGAATCGAGGAAAAACAGAATCTCGCCCGTCGCGTGTGCAGCACCAAGATTTCGGGCCACCGCGACACCACCATTCTGGCCGGTGCTGAGCACGGTGACGCCGTGCCCGGCAGCCCGGTCGACTGAGTCGTCGGTGCTGCAGTCGTCCACGACTATCACCTCGGTGGGCGGATAATCCTGCTCCACCACCGAGCGGATACACAGATCCAGCGAACCGGCATAGTTATAATTCGGGATGATAACAGAGACGGCAGGCGACTCGGACATTGGAACAGCTCCTGCTCTGTGTTAGTCGGTGGTGAGGTGAAGCGCGTGCATAGAGATGGTCACCGCTAGCCATATAATTACGACTATGATGAGCTGGCGATCGCCAAGCAAAGTGCGGACCGGGTCTGCCCCGCCATGACCGACGGTAATAAGCTGCAGATACCTGAAGAGCACGAAGAGGGCGCAGAGCACGGCAGTGACGGCAAGTGCGGCGGCATTCTGCACGGATCCGGCGCGGACGAAGAAAATATAGGCAACGATGCTCAATGTGGCACTTATAACAATGAGGTAGCCAAGCAGCTCGGCGGAATATCCTCCGAGCGCCGGACGGTGCGCGTGCGCTCCTTGTGTCAGCTCACGCTGCCGCTTGCCGAGGACGAACACCAGGCAGGTGGTGAATACCCCGAGCAGGAGCCATGAAGAAGACCGCAGGCCGAGGGCCAGATAGCCTTGTTCGGCTCGCAGCACGAACCCGGCGGCCACCGCGAAGACATCGACCAAAGGGATGTGCTTGAGCCGGAAACTATACGCAAGCGTCACCGCGAGGTAGGCGCAGACCGGCCACGCCCGGCCGAACTGCACCACGGACACGCAAGCCACCAGGGCCGCGGTGACGGCGACCAGGAACACCCAGGCGGCGGACAGTCCGAGATCTCCGGACGCGATGGGCCGCCGCCGTTTGTCGGGGTGCAGCCGATCCCGTTCCCGGTCGCGGATGTCGTTGACGGTGTAAGCCGCGACCGATGCGAGGATGAACAAGGCCGTCGCCCAGGCGAGGCCAGTGGCGGCCCGCAGCGTCCAGTGCTGCAGTGAGACGAGGGCAAGCAGGATGACGGCGGGATTCTTTATCCACTGTCGTGGGCGGGACAGGGCAATCAGCGCGCGCATTCGCGCGAGCCCCGGCCAGGCGTGCTGTGCGCCGTGCGCGCTGCCCTTGGCCAACGGAGCCGGCGTCTGGATGGTCGACATGTTCCTCCCTGTGCGGGTTTCTCGATCGCGATAGCCGGAACGCGGATAGACCGAGGTGTCAGAAGACGGCTTTGGCCAGCGCGAGCGCGCCTTGCCGCCATGGGTCACGGCTGGTCCGGCCGGAGCCCGCCGCGCGCGCGGTGCGAGGCTGCTGCCGCCACCAGCGATAGGCGCGCAGGATCATTTCCCGGTTCGAGTACGCGGGGGAGAAGCCGAGGACCCGCTTGATGCGTTCGGTCTCCACGAACGAGTCGCCGCGCAGCTTGTGCAGCAGGCGGTCGTAGACCGGCGAGAGACCCACGTGTCCGAGCGCCTTGAGGGCGATCAGCGCCGGTCCGGCCGGGACCGAGACGACCCGCTTTCCGTGCCCGGCCTCATCGAGGACGGTCTGGAAATCGTCCTTGATGGTGCTGAATTCGCTGGCGGCGACGTTGAATGTCGTGTTCGCTATTTCCGGCGGAGCGAAACTGGCCAGGTCGACCGCGGCCACGAGATCCTCGATGGCGAGCATCTGGATCCGCACGTCGCCTGATCCCAGCACGGGGAAATTGTGGCCGTCTTCGGCCCACTCGAAGAGCATCGAGAAGAGCCCCATACGGCCCGGGCCGACGAACGTCTTGGGTCGCAGCACGGGCACGACCAGGCCCACGCCCTCGCGGTAGCGGACCGCGACTTTCTCCGCGTCGACTTTGGCCGTGCTGTAGGAGTCGACGGGAGCGTACGGGTAAGTTTCCGGCGTCGGCACGACGTCTGGCAGGCCATACACCGCCGTGGACGAGATGTGCACGACTCTCGGGATCCTCAGGCGGAGCGCCGCCGCGAACACCGTCCGGGTTCCCTCCACCGTTATGGAGTGGATCTGCGCGGTCGGATAGGAGGGGAGCGCGGCAACACAATGCACGACGACGTCGGCGTCTCGCATGGCGACCTCGACCGCTGCACGGTCCCGGACGTCACCGCGTACGTGCCGGACGCCCGCGGTCGCGGGATCTGGCGCGATGTCCAGGCCCGCTACCTGGTGGCCATCGGCTAGGAAGCGGGCCGCGACATGGCTCCCGAGCATGCCGTTGCTTCCGGTGACCAGAACCTTGCTCACCATCGCGCCAGCATCCTGTCCTGGATGAACTTCCTCAGCAGGAACGGCAGGCCCTTTGCCAGAGTCGCCTGCAGGCTGTCAAGGAAGTAATCGAGCTCGGCCGACTCCACTATGGGCGAGGGCGCCACTATGAGTGGGTTGTCGCCATTAGGGCTAAAATAGGTAAGGATGCCGTGTTCTCGGTGCAGCTCGGCAATGACCGCGCTGGTAATCAGTTTCGTTCGAAACATGGGATCGCTGGACAGTGACGACGGGGCGAGCTTTCCGGCCAGCTCGAGCATTTTGGCGCTGCCGTTAAGGAAGACGCCGTGCAGGGCGCCTACGCCGGAGACTCGCTCTACTGTCTCCGGGTGATTTTGCCTTATCTGCCGCAGGCCGTGGGCTAGGGTCTCTTCGATCTTCCGGGCCTTTGCCGGATAGTCGTCTTCGACGACGATGTTGACCGCCTCGATGGCGGTCGCGGTCTCCTCGCCGAAGCCGTAGTAGGTCGTGCTGTGCAATATGACGTCACCGAGCCGGTCATATGCTGTGCGGAAAAACGGCTCGCGCGTGGTGAAGCCGGAGATTGAGGCCTTTCCGCCGCCGAAGGACTTTGAGTAGGTGAGGATATCGGGGAGCAAGCCGTCATGCCTCATGAAATAGAATAGTGAACCGGTTTTGCCCCAACCGGTATAGATTTCGTCGAAGACGAGGACGATGTCCTCCTCCGTGCAAAGGTGACGAAGCTCACGGAGCGAGGATTCGTCCCAGTAATTCATGGTGGAGGCGCTGAATGGCTCAACCATGATCGCGTATACGTCACTAGACCCGTCCGGGCGACGATGCTTGGCGACAAGCTCCTTGATCGCGGTGACGTCACCGTAGGGATAGGCGACGTTCGGTATTCCCGGGAACTGGAAGCTGTTCTCCAGCGAGCCCGTGAGGCTGCCCGTAGCCAGGAGCTTGCCGTGGAAGCTGATGTCGGAGCGCAAGATGGTGTTCCGCCGCCCCCGGTGGTACTTGTAGGCGAGCTTGACCGCCCCTTCGTTGGCCTCGGCGCCCGAGTTCGGAAAGTAGGAGATATTCAGGTCTCCGGGCAGCAGTTGGGCGACGTTATGGCTCAGCGCCGCGACGTACGGTGAGAGGAACGCCTTATGCGCCTCCATCCGCTGCCGCTCGGCGAACTGGCGCCTGACCGCCAGGATGCGCGGATGATTATGACCGTGATTGAGTACGCCCACCCCGCCGGTGAAATCCAGGATGCGCTTTCCTTCACGCGGGTACAGCCACGGCCCCTCGGCCTTCTCGATGAGCTGTTTCCCGAAGCCGAAGGTAGTTGTCAGGGATACTTGGCTTCGGCTCACGTAATCCCGGTACAGGGACTGCACTGCTTTGCCAGAGAGCTGCTCGCACTCTTCGACGCCGATCAGATGATGATCCACAATTACCTCCAGCAGTGGCGGCGATTGCCATGGTTGACTGCTTCGGTAATTGTTGGCATGAGCTCCTGCACATTGCCAGAAAACTGGCTGGACGCCAACCGGGTAGCGAACAGATGTAAGGCCTGAACAGCATTTTTGGCCAGGCGGGGGCCTGGTCGCCTGGAGACGCGCCGACCAATGCGAGCCAGTCGGCCGAGGACGGGGCCGCTCCGCCCGGTTCCATGCCTGGCCGGACCGGGTTCTGGCTCGCGCGCTCAGGTCGCGACTGGTCGGTTCATGGTCGGTCGGCGGTCTTGCCCGCGGCGGCAGGCTGTCTTCCGGCTGTCGTGCGCGGGCCTAAACGGCGAGGATCTCGGCCAGTGCCGACACCGCCTCGCCCGCCGTTGAATCAGCGAGGTTACCGTAGCCGAGCACGAGGGCGGGTTGAGCGGGATCGGGACGCATGCGGAACCGGTCAAGGTCGGCCATCAGCAAACCGCGCCGGGCGGCGGAAGTGACGATACGGCTCGCGCTGCTTCCCGGGGGGAGCCGTAGCAGCAGGTGCAGCCCGGCTGCAGCGCCTTCCACCCGGCACGTGGGCGGCAGCCTGCCGAGGGCGTCAAGGAGCACCCGCCGCCGGGCCTGATAGCGTTTCCGTGCCGTATTCAGGTAGCGGTCATACGAGCCGGACTCGATGAACCAGGCCAGCGCGAGCTGGTTCAGTGTCGGCGGGACGAGCGGGAACGGGCTGGCCGCGCGGACGGCCGCGACCAGCCGAGGCGGGCTCACGAGCCAGCCGACTCCCACCGTGGGCGCGAGGGTCTTGCTGACCGAGCCGAGCAGGAGCACCCGCTGCGGCGCCATGCCTTGCAGGGCGGAAACCGCGGGCCTGTCGTACCAGAATTCGGCGTCGTAGTCATCCTCGACGATCAGCCCGCTCCGCCGTTTGGCCCACTCAAGCAGGACGGCCCGCCGGCCGGGCGCCAATACCGTGCCGGTGGGGAACTGGTGGGTAGCCCCGACGCAGGCCGCGCCGACCTCGGGATGAGCGGACAGCTGTTCGACCTGCATGCCGTCCCGGTCCACCGGCAGCGGAACCAGGACCATGCCAGTGAATGCCGCGGCCTCCCGCAGTTGCGGCCAGCCCGGATCCTCCACCGCCAGGTGAGTAATGCCGTCGGCGAGCATCGCCCGGCAGGCCCGCACCATCGCGTCGGCCGCGCGCAGGCAGATGGTGACCGTGTCCGGGGTCGCAGCCGTGCCGCGGACGCGGTTGAGGTAGTCGGCCAGGGTCTCGCGCAGCCGGAGCGCGCCCGCGGGTTCCGGGTAGCCCAGCTCGCTGTGCGGAGTTGTCGCCGCCGCCCTCCTGATCGCCTCGACCCACCTGGTTACGGGGAATCCCTGGAGGTCGGGACGGCCCGGCGTCATGTCGAGGCGGGCAGCGCTGCCGGTAGCGCGCACAGCTCGGGTCGGCCGGTGGGTAGCGGGGTCTGGCGTCCAGCGCACTCGGGTGCCTGACCCCGCCCGCGCCTCTAGATACCCCTCGGCTGTCAGCTGCCCGTAAGCCCTGGTCACCGTCGAACGGGAGACCCGCAGGCGGTCCGCGAGCATCCGGCTCGGAGGCAAGGCGGATCCCGTCGGCAACCGCCCCGTCCGGATCGCGGCCCGCAGTGCCCGGGTCAGACGCTCGTGCAGCGCACCGGGCCACTGGGTCGGGTCGATGAGGACGTCCCAGGCGAGATTGGTCTGTGATTCTGCCATGCCGTTGGATCGTACCGTCAATCCAATCGCTCCTAAGCTCCTGCTGACCAGCCTTTCGACATCGCACGAAGAGGGCAGCATGCTCGACTTCATAACCCGCCTGCTCAGCGGCATCCCCGACTGCTCACAGGGCCCGCGCAGCGGCGACCCGCTCGCCATCGAAGAGGACTATTACCGATTTCGGCGCGCCGGGGAGAGCCGGGAGTGGAGGCCTACCGCCGTGGTGCGGCGGCGGGCTCCCGACTCGGCCCCAGCAGCTTCGCGTCGAGTTGCCGTGCTGTCACGTCTGCCGCGTGTCCGTCGGCCTCTCGCCTGAGATGCACGGCCACGCAGCGCATTCCCGCGCACCTGGCGGCGAGGACGCCAGGCAGCGAATCCTCGAACACAACGACCTCGCTGGGGAGCAGGTCCCACACCAGGCCGCGCATCCGGTCCAGGGCCAGGAGGAAGCCTTCCGGGCTGGGTTTGCCGTGTTCGACGTCATCACCGGTGACGACCGTCATGAAGGCGTCGAGCAGCCGTGCGGCCCGCAGCACGGGTTCCGCCTCGCCCCGCGGCGCGCCGGTGACCACGGCAAGCGGAATGTGTTGCCGCAGTTCCCATACCAGTTCTGCTGCGCCGGCTCGGACCGGTGAGGCGCTGCCGACGCGCTCAAGATACCGTGATATCCGTCGCTGACCGATCCGGCGGACCGTGCTCTCCCCGGGGATAGCGGTGCCTGCCTGAATAAACGCCTGCCGGATAAGATCCGAATCGCAGAGCCCGGCCAGGTGGGTGAAATATATGTCACGTTCCAGATGCAACCCAGCTTCGTCTGCGAAAGTCTGCGCATAGACCTCGTACTGCAGGGTCTCGTCATCAGTCATCGTTCCGTTCAAATCAAATATTGCTGCTCTGATACGCGGGATGCTCGCAATTTCGAGTATCTTGAAATTTTGCGGAATCACGCCGGACTCTGACATTATCGTCTCCAGGGCATTATCGTCTCCAGCGGAGATATTTATAATCATCGGCCCGAGTTCGGGCTGGCTGGCCTACTGTGTGTCACCAGGAAGGCATACCGCAACCAGCATTGCTGGCAGGAAGTAACCGTTGCATACAGCGGTCATGGCCATTCTTTTCTCACCGCTGTCAACCTCCTGCAGGTGCAGGATGCTGTCGTCATAATCGATGCGGTAAGCGCCCCGGCTTCGATCAAGCTGTAATGACATCGGCACCTAGCCGGGAGGTGAGCAGTATGGCGTTGAGGCATGTGCCGGTACCGCTGGTTCGGGCCCGGTCGGGGAATGCGGCCCACGCAATAAGCTGCGTGTTCATCATTCACGCCGTGCTCACCACCTCTTGGGCGCCTCGGATCCCGGCCGTCCAGCAACATCTCCGGCTGAATGATGCACAATTCGGAATTGCGCTCGTAGGAGGGCCGCTGGCGGAAATGGCGGCCGTGTTGCTCATGGGCAGGCTCCTGGCGGCCCGCGGCAGCAAGATTTCCCTCCGCTGGCTGCTCCCCGCCTTCTGCCTGGCCGCGCCGCTGCCCGGCATCGCCGATTCACAGCTCACGCTGCTGCTGTGCCTCGCGGTCTGGGGAGCGCTCGGCGGCGCCACCAACATCGCTATGAACGCACAGGCCGTAGTGCAGGAATCAGCCAATGGGCGGCTCGTGCTGTCCAGGTTGCATGGACTGTGGAGCCTGGGCGGCCTAGCCGGGGCCGGCCTCGGCACGCTCGCCGGCGCCGCGAGCATTCCGGCGTGGCTCCAGATGGGAGCGACCGGGGTGGTCGGGCTGGTCGCATCGCAGGCCTTCGTGTCCCCGCTGATGGATGGCAGAGTCGGGTCACCGGCCCTCGCTCCGTCCCGCCGTGCCGTGGCCGTGCGGCCGGGGATTGTCCTGATACTGCTGGCGGCGATCTACTTCTGTGCGCAGTTCGCAGAGGGCAGTGCCGACACCTGGAGCGCAACTTTCTTCGCCGAATCGTCACGGATGCCGGTCGGCTTGGGGGGAATTGGCTATGCCGCCTACGCGGCGAGCATGTGCTGCGGGCGTCTATTCGGAGACCGTATCGTTCAGCGCCTCGGGCCCGCGACCATCGTGCGTACATCGGCCCTGGTCGCCGCCGTCGGCTTCGGATCGGCGTTGCTGCTGCCGTCTATGGCCAGCGGCCTCATCGGCCTGATCTTGCTCGGCCTGGGATTTTCCACGGTGATACCGCTGGTGATCCGGGCCAGTTCGCGAATACCCCAGCTCGCGGCGGGCTACAGCCTCGGTGTGGTCACCGGCGTCGGCTCGGTCGGAATGGTATGCGGTCCGCCCCTCATCGGGGTGGCGGCGGCAGCGGTCACGTTGCCCGCGGCGCTCGGCCTGGTGGTCGCGGCGGCCGTCGTGGTCGCGGCCGCGGCGCCCGCGGTAAGAGCGGCGGGCGGCGAAGCGCCCAGCTAGCCGGCGGTGCCGGGTG
>Ga0208589_1000928_pt1 | contig 12854 bp, 15 predicted proteins | sample NGESurshal092012_2_FD_184486 | JGI IMG/M metagenome (GOLD analysis project Ga0208589, IMG submission 184486) | Arctic peat soil microbial communities from Barrow, Alaska - NGEE Surface sample F53-2 shallow-092012 (SPAdes) | ecosystem: Environmental > Terrestrial > Soil > Wetlands > Peat ... | reverse complement strand
TCCAGCGCGGCCGGCTCACACCCCGAACACCAGCTCTTCGGACAAGCCACTCCCGGACCCGCCACCACCCTACGGCCCGCCACCCAAACCAGCGCCACCCCGCCGAAGCCAGGTTCTAAGGAAACCCGGCCAACCACTTGACAGCTTCTATAAAGAGGACTCGTTATGGGCGGCAGCTCGGTAACCAAGATGACCGCCCAATTCCACGCTGAACCGGGTGATCTGTGCCCGGCCATCCGGGCTGGCCGGCAGCGGTGCATCCGGGGCATTGCCATCGCCGCGTCGTCTGGCAGGGGACCGGCTAATCTGATGACGGTGACCGTTGAGCTGGCCCTGCTGTCGCGGGTAAGTTATGGCAGCCTGGAGATTACCGGCTCCCGGCTGCAGGGCCTGCTTGCGCTCCTGGCCGAGGACCCGCACGTGGGGTGCAGCACCTCCCGGCTGGTGGACGGGCTGTGGCCAGACGGGCAACCCGAGCACCCGTTCAAGGCCCTCCAGGTCCTGGTGTCACGGGCCCGGGCCCGGCTCGGCCCCGGGGTTATCGTCAGCACGCCGGGCGGATACCGCCTCTCGCTGCGCGAGGACCGGATCGATGCCTCCGCGGTCCTGCTCAGCGCGTCCGAGAGTGAGAAGCGGTCGCGGGCCGGCGACCACCTCGATGCGCTGCGGCACGCCGAGGCCGGGCTCGCGCTGTGCGAGGGCGCGGAGGGCTGGGACTCCGGGGACGGCCACCCGCTGTCCGCGCTGCGTGCGGCACGGGTTCCGGTCTACCGGTCGCTGCTGCGGGCTCGCGCGCTGGCGCTGTCGCGGCTCGGGCGGCGGGCCGAGGCGGCCGCACCGCTTGGCGAGCTGATCCTGCGCTTCCCGCGGGACGAGGAGGTCCTGGCCGAACTGCTGCGCTGCGAGGCGGCGGCGGCGGGGCCCCCGGCGGCTCTCGCCCGGTACGCCGATTACCGGCGGCGGCTGCGCGACGAGCTCGGCAGCGACCCGGGGCCCGCGCTGCAGGGCGTGCACCAGGAGCTGCTGCAGGCCGACGCGCCCGTGATCCGCCGCGGTGTCCGGCACGAGCCCAACCCGCTGCTCGGCCGGGACGACGACATCGCCGCCGTGGCGGGCCTGCTGCGCACGTCCCGGGTCACGTCGATCGTGGGCACCGGCGGCCTGGGCAAAAGCCGTCTCGCGCACGCGGTCAGCAGCCAGGCGGAGCAGCGCGTCGTGCACTTTGTCGAGCTCGCGGGCGTCGCCGCCGGCGGCGACGTGACGGCCGAGGTCGCGGCCGCCCTCGGCGTCGGTGAGGACGGCGGCAACCCGGTCGGCCGCCGCAGCGCCCCGCCTGGCGTGCTCGGCGGGATCGTGACCGGCCTGGGTCCCGGCCCTGCGCTGCTGGTGCTGGACAACTGCGAGCACGTCGTGCGCGGCGCCGCCGGCCTGGTGGGCGCCCTGGTCTCGCTGAGCAAGGACCTGCGCGTGCTTACCACCAGCCGCGCTCCGCTGGGTCTGTCGTCGGAATCGGTGTACCTGCTGCCCGAACTGGACCTGCCGACCACGGCCGAGCTGTTCGGGCAGCGGGCGCGGGCGGCCCGACCCGACGCCGACCTGCCCGCGGAGGCCGTGCGGGAGCTGTGCGGCCGCCTGGACGGGCTGCCGCTCGCCGCGGAACTGGCCGCCGCGCGGGTCCGGGTCATGTCGGTGGCCGAGATCGCCCAGCGCCTCGACGACAGGTTCGCGGTGCTGCGGGGCGGCGCGAGGGACACGCCGCAGCGGCATCGCACGCTGCACGCCGTGATCGACTGGAGCTGGAATCTCCTCGACCCGGCCGGGCAGGCGGCCATGCGCGCCCTGTCGGTGTTCCCCGGCGGGTTCACCGCCGACGCCGCCGGGCACCTGCTCGGCGCCAACGTCCTGCCGGTCCTGGAGCAGCTCGCCGATCAGTCGTTGCTCAAGGTCATCGACACCGTGCCGGGTACCCGTTACCGGACGCTGGAGACCGTCCGGGAGTTCGCCGCTGCGCGGCGGGAGGATGACGGCGAGACCGAGCGTGTGACCGGCCGGTTCCTCGCCTGGGCCCGTGACTTCGGCGTCGCCCGCCACGACTCGGCGCTCACGAGCGACGACCTCCCGGCCTTCCATCTGGTCAGGGCCGAACAGGACAACTTGGTTCTGGCGCTGCAGCATGGGCTCGACCGCCAGGATGCCGGAACGGTCGCCGCGGTGTCGGCCGTGCTGGGCGGGCTGTGGATGGTCGAGTCGAGTTTTGCCCGCATGACCGCCCTGGCCGGGGACACGATCAGGATCCTGCCGGGTTTCCGGCCGGAAACCGCCCTCGTCGAGGCGACCAGGACCAGCCTGGTCCTCGGCGCGCTGAGCGGGTTCCTGCTGGGGGGGCCGAGCCCGGCCCAGTTCCTGGCGGGCCTGCGACGGCTGACGCCGGCCCCGCCGGACACCTTCGCCCGGGCCGCCCAGGCCGTGCTGAACGCGCTGGGCGAGTCGCCCGAGGCGGACCTCGCGACCCTGCACGGGCTGGGCGATAGCGACCAGCCGCTGCTCGCGGGCATGGCCAGCACTGTGGCCAGCTACGCCTGGGAGGCTGCCGGTGACCTGGACGGCGCGCTGACGGCCGCGCGGCGGTCGCTCGCGGCGTTCGAGCGCCGTGGCAGCGCCTGGCTCCGCACCGCCGCGCATGCCCGGATCGGCGAACTGTGCCTCCAGGTGGACGAGGCCGGTTCGGGCGACGAGGCGCTTAGTCACCTGAGCGCGGCACTGTCGGCTATCGAGGCGTTCGGGGCGTGGTCCACCGCGAACCGGGTGCGCGAGGCAATCGTGGGGGCCAACGTGCAGCGGGGCGCCTACGACGAGGCGGAGCGCGAACTGAAGCTGACAACGCCGGGTGGCGGGGACCAGCCCGGGGATATGTCGATGTTCGACACCGCGATGCGCGCGGAGATCGCGCTCGGCCGCGGTGACGTCGATACCGGCCTGCGCCTGTGGCGTACCGCCGCGGCGACGCTATGGGACACGCAGCGCCCCGGACCCGGCGGCGACCTGTCCCGCCTGGATCCCTGGGCACTGCAGGTTCAGGCCGTCGCGGTGATCGCCCACGCGCGCCACGGCCGGCTCGGCCTGGTTGCGGAGATCACCGGGGCGCTGCCCGCCGCGCTGTCGGCGCTGACCGCGGACCCGGGGGCGCCGCCCGGGACCCTCGCCGCCTCCTATGGCCTCGCCGTCTGTGGCTCGCTGGCCCTGGCCCTGGCCATGACCGACATCGACCGGGGCCAGCGCGCGGCGGACGCCGGCTTTGCGAGGTCGGGAGCGAGGATGATCGCGCTGGCCGAGCGCTTCGGCCTCAAGAACGGATTCCAGCCGACCATGTCCGCTGCGCGCGCCCGGCGGGCCGCGCAGGACGCCGACGGGCCGGCCTACGCCGAGGCCGTGTCGTCGTACGCGGGCCTGGACCCGGAAGGCCTGCGCGCCGCCGCCCGCGCCGCCCTGCTGGAACGGGCCCGGGTCAGCGGTTGAGGTCCCGCAGGACCAGGACCCGCGCCACAGGTACCCGGCCACGGCGAGGTGCTGTGGTTGTTCATCTGCAGGTCGGCGAAGTCGCCGGGAGCCTGTCCGACCGAACCCACGCTGACGATCCGTGCGGGAGCCTCGTTCTGGAGCGGCGGGATCAGCCGCCTGGTGAGAAGCGCCGGAGCGAGGTAGCTGACGGCCAGCCGCAGTTCGTGACCGTCCACGCTGAGTTGCCGCCTGCGATAGGGCGCTCTGCCCGCGGCGAGTCCGCCGTTGTTGACTGATTGGGCTGAGGGGACGCATCGTTAGGCGATCTTGCGGTGGTAGGTGGCCATGGCGAGGGCGTATGCGACTATGAGGATGCCGAGGCACCAGGCGAGAGCGGTCCAGATGCTGGTGCTGACTGGCTGTCGTGCGAGCAGGTCGCGGATCGTGTCGATGATGGATGTCATGGGCTGGTTGTCAGCGAAGGCGCGGACCGGGCCGGGCATGGTGCGGGTGGGCACAAATGCCGAGCTGATGAACGGCAGGAAGATGAGCGGGTAGGCGAAGGCGCCCGCGCCGTCCGGGGTCTTCGCGGACAGGCCGGCGATGACGGCGATCCAGGTCAATGCCAGGGTGAGCAGGACGATGATTCCGAGGATGGCAAGCCATGCCAGTGCTCCCGCGCCTGAGCGGAATCCCATGGGGAGGGCGATGAGCACGACAATCACGAGCGAGATCAGGGTGGAGACCACTGAGGTCAGCACATGCGCCCACAGCACGCTGGAGCGCGCGATCGGCAGGGACTGGAATCGCTCGAAGATCCCCGTTTGCATGTCCGTGAACAGCCGGAGCGCGGTGTAGGAGATGCCCGTCGCGATCGTGATCAGCAGGATTCCGGGCAGCAGGTAGTTCACGTAATGCCCGGGCCCCTGCCCGGTGTTGATCGCGCCGCCGAACACGTACCTGAACAGCAGCATGAGGGCGATCGGCATGATCGAGACCGTGATGATGGTGTCCGGGCTGCGCGTGATGTGGCGCATGGTCCGGCTCAGCAAGACCGCGGTGTCGCCGAAGAAGTGCGTGGTCATCGTCGTTCCTTAGTTGCCTGTGCCGTTGTTGCCAGCCGTGGTGCCGTTGCTGCCGGTGCCGGTGATGGCGAGGAAGATGTCTTCGAGGGTCGGCTGTTTCTCGACGTACTCGACTTTGGCGGACGGGAAGAGCTGCTTCAGTTCGGCGAGGGTGCCGTTCGCGATGATCCGTCCGTCGTGGAGGATCGCGATCCGGTCGGCGAGCTGTTCGGCCTCGTCCAGATACTGCGTGGTGAGCAGCACCGTGGTGCCCTGCCCGGCGAGTTGTCTGACGCTGTTCCACACTTCGACGCGAGATTGAGGGTCGAGCCCGGCGGTCGGCTCGTCCAGGAAGATCACCGGCGCATTCCCGATGAGGCTCATGGCGATGTCCAGGCGACGGCGCATGCCTCCGGAATACGTCGACGCCCTTCGGTCCGCCGCGTCGCTGAGCTGGAAGCGGGCCAGCAGGTCATCCGCGATCTGCCCAGCGCCCTTCAGGTGTCGCAGCCGGGCCACCAGCACCAGGTTCTCCCGCCCGGTGAGGATTTCGTCCACGGCCGCGAACTGCCCGGTGAGGCTGATGGACTCCCGCACGTTCGCCGGTTGCGCGGCGACGTCGAAGCCATCGACGGTGGCCGTCCCCGCGTCGGGCTTGAGCAGCGTGGACAGGATTTTCACGACCGTGGTCTTGCCTGCGCCGTTGGAGCCGAGCAGGGCGAAGATGCTGCCCCGCGCCACGTCGAAGTCCACGCCGCGCAGCACGCGCAGCTTCGTGTACGACTTCTCAAGACCCTGCACGTGGATCGCCTGGACCGGTTGTGCTGTCACCGGTTGTGCCGTCATCGGGATGCCCCTTCACTTCCGGTGTCTTCGCCGTCGGCACGCTCGATGGCGCTGGCCAGCCGTCGTAGCCCGGTCGCGGCGATCACCGGCCGGGATTGGTTGATGATCACGGTTGCCCTTCTTCTCCAGTGCCGGAAGCGAGTCGGAAGCGGCGGATGGTGATGTCGCCGTAGGAGGTGTGGCCGTTCGATACCGTCAAGGACGATTTGCCGCCGAATGACTTGCGCAGCCCGGTGGCCGTGATTGTGCTGGTCATGCTTCTCCTTCCGCCATCACCGCGGCCCGGCGGCCGCGACCACGTCAAAGGTGCTCGCAGCGGGATTCATCGCGGTTTCACGGCGGTTTCATTCGCTGGCTCGGGTGCTCGGCGATCCATACCGCACGAATAGTGGGCCCACGCCAGGTGCCTCATCCTGGCCTCGCAGGCAATGGCCCCTATGAACCGGCGCAGACGCCAGGAATCCCGTCCGTCATGCGTCCGTGCCACAGTTGGACTCAATGGGACACAGCTGGACCTGAAACCTCCGCCCAGATCCGGTCAGACGTCTGCGACCTGCGGAAATGCCGACCCGAGAGGTCGGCTCACGGATCGCGGCCCCCGGATGGGGGGTCTCGGGCACCCGTTCTCCATAAGCCGCTGGCGAGTGTCTGCTGATGTGCTGGTTATTCGGTCTGACTGTGCTGACGTTCCGGGGGGACCGGGCGAAGAACGCCGAGTTGCTGGTGCTCCGGCTCGAGAACGCGGTGCTGCGCCGGAACGCCGGGCGGGTACGGTACGAACCCGCCGACCGGGTCTGGTTCACCGTGCTTACCCCGGTTCATCCCGCGCAGCCGCTGGGCGGAGGTCTTCCCGGTGACGCCGCGACGCTGGCCTGGCACCGCAGGCTCGCCAGGAAATACGACACCAGCAAGAGGCGCCGGCCCGGCCAGCCGAAGGTGATGTCCGCCGTGGATCAGCACGTGGTCGAGGCACTCGCGGCGTAGCGTCCCCCGTACCGCTCCGCGAAAGAGTTCGCCCGGGGCGACTGGATCAGCGTCTTGACCCCCGCGCCGTTACCGGTGAACACCGCGTCGAACGCCGCAGTGAACTTGCCGGTCGGCCCAGTCCGGCTTCGGCCGGGCTACCAGACGGCGCAGGACCACGATCTCGTGCCGCAGAAACAAGATCTCGACGTCCTTTGAGGTGTCGCTGCGGGCGAGCAGCGCCAGCCAGCCGAACAACTCGGCCATCAGGAGGTAAAGGAGGCGGAAGAGCACGAGTGCCGAGGGTAGAAGCCCAGCTCAAGTGCTCTGCACGACTTCAGGCACCTCACACGTGTTGGCTGACCACCTGGTTCGCGTGCCGCAGCGGCCCGGGCCTGGTCACGTGCAAAGGTGTCCCGTCCGGGCAGAATGCTGTCATGGCTTCCTACGCTGTGAATCCGGATGCGGTGGCGCGGGCGCGGCAGCTCATCGACAGCCGTCAGATCGTGCTCGACAGTGACTGGGGCGAGGTCCAGCCGGGAGCCGCCGAGCAGAACGCGTTCCTGGAGTCGCACTCGTGGGAGGAGTACGCCCAATGGCATCTCGGGCTCACCGAGGGGGCCAGCGACCAGACCAAGGCCAGGTACGCGTTCGTCTACGGAGACTTCCGTCGTGTCCACCGCATGGGCATCATCGCATGCCAGTACCGGGCGGCCGAATGGCGTCACAAGGAAATCGAGCTCGCAGCTCACGAACTCCTGCAGCGCCTGGACAACAGGCACTCCTGAAACGCAACCAGCTGGCCTGGGTTTGCCGGAAATGATGTTCCCGGAATCTCCGGCGCCTGCAACCAGCGGAGGTGCTCCGTAATCGGCCGTCGCAACGTTCGCCGTACCCTCCGCACTAGGTGGACGAGCCCCGGGACTGGGACAAGCCTGCGGGCCCTGGAGCGTAGGGGGGTTGTCCTGGGGTAGCTGCCTGTCCATGAGCCATGAGGCATCAGACCTGTTCACCAGGCTGGCACCAGTGCTGAACGTGCGTGACCTGCCCGCCGAGCGTGCCTTCTACGAACGACTCGGCCTGCCGGTCATCTACGAGGGCCCGGAGTACCCGGACTTCATCGGCTTCGGAACCGACACGGTGCATTTCGGCATCCAGAAAGCCGCCGGCGATAACGATCCGCCGAGCGTGCTTACCTGGCAGATCGGCGTCACCGACATCGACGCCACCATCCAGCAATGCCGTTCCGCTGGTATCAGCTTCGACCTCGAAGACAATAACCCTGCTCCGGGGTGGACCTACCGGCGCCTGCTCATCCGCACTCCCAGCGGCTACCGGCTAGCACTCGAAGGCCCCAACGAATAGCGCCTTACGGCCCAGCGTCTGGCGGCTCCTCAGAGATCGAAAAGCCGGCTTGACGGGATCATGTGGGGCTCGGAAATACGATTCGGGGTGCCTCTGGGCAGTCAGGCGGCGACGTAGTACTCGTGGGTGAGTCCGTCGAGGACCTGCTTCCGGCAGATCCGGACCTCGGCGAGGTTGACCGGTTGAGGCGGGCGGGCGTCAGCTTGACCTGGTGAGAGCTGGCCAAGGGCAGGGTGCGGCCGGGCCGTGTTGTAGTGCATCAGGTACCCGGTCAGCACCCGGCGCAGATGCTGCTCATTGACGATCAGCAGCCAGTCGAGGACTTCCCGGCGAGGTTTGCCCAGCCAGATGCCCAGCACGTGCTTTTCCTGTGAGTGCCGAGAATCGCATCCGCGGCTCTGACCAGCAGAGTTGCTCGCCCGACGCTCCGCCCATCATGATCACCTGTCATGTGCCTGCGGTTCATCTTCCAGCAGGCTCTCGGGCATGCCTGGGTCGCCACTTCCATGAATTACATTCACGTCCACGCCACCCACGTCGAGGGACGACGGGCTCGGCATCGCCCGCGCGCACGTCGTGGGCATCGCGACCGGCAGTTTCATCGCACAGCTCCTGGCGCTGGACCACCCGTCGCGGGTCGCCTCGCTCGTGCTGGTCGGCACCCGCCCGGTCGCGCCGGGCCCCGTCGACGACGACCTGCCCGAGCACTCCCCGGCGATCATGGCCTACTTCGGCAGCGCTCCACCGGTCGACTGGACCGACCGCACGTCGATCCTGGACGGTGCGGTGGCCGCGGCCCGCGTTCTCCGGCTCGCCACAGTTCGACGCCGCCGAGGCCCGCGCCCACGCGGCCGGTGTTCTCGATCGCTCCGGTCCGCATCCGGCGTCGGCGCGCAACGGCCTGCTGAGCGCGGTGTTCTCGAAGCTGGACTGCACGCCACGCTGGCGCGAACGGCTCCCGGAGATCACCGCACCGACACTGGTGGTGCACGGCGCAGCCGACCCGTTCTTCCCGGTGGGCAATGCGAAGGCGCTGGCCGAGGAGATCCCCGGCGCAACCCTGCTGGTCCTCGACGGGGTCGGCGCGGAGCTCCCCAGCCGGGCACACGCGGAGGTGGCCACGGCGGTGCTCGCGCACACGGCGCAGTAGCCCGGTGGGCGCCCGGCACCGCTCGCCGAGCCGAGCCGGATTCCGACGAGATCGGCCCCTCGACTGATTTTCACAGGTGAGGGGCCGTTTCTCATGGTCACCGCGACGGTGCCCCGGCAGGGTTCCAGGCAGATGGGAACCGCTGTGACCAGCGAACCCATGGCAGGTTCGATCACGGTAGAGCGGTCGGTGTCCCTTCGCGACGTGAACCGGCTGGCTGACGGTGGCCTCGAGCGCCTGCCCGGCTGCATCCGCGGCCTGCCCGGCCTGGCCGCTTCCGGTGAGCGCTCCCGCCACCACGCTGAGCGCTCGCGCCCGCGGGCCTGGGCCGTCGATCGCGGGAGCCGACCGCCAACGCCGAGCAGGTCCGGCAGGTCCTGCGACGCGTCGTGGCGCATCGGCCGCAGCCCTCGGGATCTGCCGCCGGAGTGCTGGTCGGTCTCCAGGCGTCTGCTCACCCACGTGCGTCCAGAGCGCGTCGCCGTCACCGGAGGCCTGATGGCCAGCGACGGGAACCAGGCGAAAGCCGGCGGGCGCCCGGCATGTCCCGGGCGACCATCTACCAGAAGATCCACGAGCACTGCGTCGTCGCCCCGGCGGGCGTCTGACCAGGCTCAGGTTCGGCCAGACTCGGAGCGAGCGATAGTGATGTACCAGCAACCCCCCGCTAGATTCAGGGCCCCAAGAACCAGGAAGAAGGCTGCCCATCCGTAGACGCCGTACGAGAGGCACACGACACCCGCCGCGGCCGCGGCACTGCCACCGGCAATACGCGTGATCCCAGAGGCGCCGAGGTGGCGGTACTCCCACGGGGCGATCAGGCGGTGCAGTCCGGCTCGCGGGGGAGATGCCCACCACCCGTGCAGACCTCTCGGGGCGGTGTTGTCGTCGTGTGCGTACATGGGATGCCTCCTGTCGGCTGTGGCCTTGTCTTATCTGCTGAGAACTGGCCGGTTTTCCGGCCGTCAGCCATAGGGTCGCCCGCCCGGCCAGGTCCGCGGCAGGGGTCGTTTCGCCCCTCTTGCGGGTCGCAGGCCGGGGTGGAATTACCCACACCGCCCGCGTGGCGAGCGGCTGCCCGGCCAAGCAGGCTGCGCGAGGCCGGGGCTGCGCGATACCAGGCCTGCGTTAGAGCAGGCCGGCGTTGAGGGCCAGGCGGGTGAGGTCGGCGCGGCGCCGGCACCCGGTCTTATCGCGGATGCGGTCCAGGTGTGAGCTGACCGTGCGCACGCTGATGTGCAGCTGCTCGGCGATCTGCGCATCGGTGTGCCCGCGGGCGACCAGGGTGACCAGCTCCCGTTCCCGGGGGCTGAGCGCATCCAGGCCCGGTGCCGCGGCCGGCGGCTCCGGGCCCGCAGCGGTGAGCATGAGAACGTAGTCGGCCGCGGTGGCCAGGCTCATCGCCTTGCCGCGTTCCTCGGCCGCCCGCGCCCGGGCCGGTCCGAGCGCCTTCCGGGCTTCGCGGAGGGATTCCTGCCTCTGGAACCAGCCCTCGGGCAGATCCGGAGGCAACGGGACCGAGAATCCCTCGCGCCCCAGCACGACCACCGCGGCCCAGACCGTGACGGCCTCGGCGGGGCGTCCGGTCAGGACGCACAGGTAGCCGCAGCAGTCCAGGTCCTCGAGCACCTTTCCGGGTACGCCGGTCCGCAGCGCTGTCTGAAGGGCTTCGCGCAGGTGCGAGGCGGCGTCCTCGTAACGGCCCGCGTACAGGTCGAGAACCACCATCTTCTCCAGCAGGCCGCCCGGGTCCCGGGCGCCGGCCAGCCCGGCGGCGCACGGCCGCTCGGCAGCAGCCAGGTCGCCCACCTCTGTCAGCACGGTCGTCGCTGGGGCGTTGTCCGGCACGTAGTGGCGGCTCTCGTCTGACGGGGCGATCCAGACCCGCATGATCACGCCACTGTACGGATCGCGGAACCGCTCATCGGTCCGCATCCAGCCCGGCTCGGGTTCGCTCGTCTGCGCGTGCCGCCCGCGGGACCCCCGGCGGCGGCCGGCGCCCGGCGTATCGGGGACACCGGCGGGCGGGAGGTCAGCCAGGGCTACCGTGGCCTGCTCGGCATCCGCGGCGGCCAGCACGACACCGACCCGGTGGCGCAGGTCGTCCAGGTCCAGCCGCCCCGCGGCGTAATGCTCGCGCAGCAGCGTGACCACGCGCTCGCGGTCGGCGTCCCCGAGCGGCGAGCGCCGTCCGGCCGGCGCACCGCCCCCGTGCTCGCTCATGCCGACGGCGTGACGACCACCGCGCTGCCGTAGGCGACGACTTCGGCGCGTGCCTTGCCGATCTCGGAGGAGTCGAAGCGCATCGCGATCACCGCGTTGGCGCCGAGCAGCTTCGCGTTCTCGATCATTCGGTCGACCGCATGCCTGCGGGCGTCTTCGAGAACCACCGTGAACTGCGAAACCTCGCCCTGGCGCAGCGACGAAATCCCGCCGGCGACGGTCTTGCTGAAGCCCATCGCCCGCACCACCAGACCAAACGTGATGCCGAGATTCCGTTCCACCACCATGCCCGGCAGCTCGAACGCAGTGGTGACAGGAAAAGCAGCAGCCGTGGACTCCGGGGTGCCTGCCCTACTCGTCGTATCCGTCATGCAGGGCAGTACACCGCCGTCGCGCACGCCGTGTCAACGAGCCGTGCCCCGGACCGTTCCGGGTCCTACCTTGCGCACAGCGCCAAGCTCGCCAACGGCGGTCACCGTGCGCGATGGCTGACCTTGTGCACGAAGGTGGCCCGACTCGGGTCTCACCTGGGACATCGCAGGCGAAGAGGGCTTCTTCATTTCACAGGAGGGCGGCGAGTGAGGTGGCGACTCCCTGGCGGAGATGCGACACTAGGCGTCTGTAGTGCGCTTTAGGAGACTGCGTGTCGGTAATTCGTAGTTCTCAGCACCCCTGCTGTGGCAAGAGGACGGTCGGCGGCTGATGCGCAGCGATCCGTCATGGGACATCATGCCGGTGGCCAACCCGGCACTACGAGACCGCAAGCGGCGGCGCCTGATCCGCGGCAGCCTTGCACACGACCCGGTTGGCCTGGCGGAGCCGCTGTATCAGCTCCGTCATCGCGACCAGGTCGTGGTGCCCTCCGCCCTGGACCGGGTGAGCCGCGAGGTGTTGATCCGCGCCCAGGCCGCCATCAGCTCCGCGCTCGATTCGGTCATTGACGATGCGGTGCAGTCGCCTGACATCTTGGCGGAACCTACGCTGCGGTGGCACGAGTGGCAGATCGCGATCGCTTTGCGCGACATCACGGACCTGCGGGCCGAGCACGAATTCAACGCGGCTGCGAGCGCTGGGCCGTTGACAGACTCCGTCCTCGGACCGCAGCAGCGTGCCCTGCAGCTAGCCCAGGACGCGATCGAGTCCAGGGTCACCGCGCTGAAGCGCTACGCAGCTGAGGTACTCGCGGCCAAGTCCGCGTTCCGGGACTTGCAGGACGCGCTGCGGATATCGAACCTGAATGACAGTTACCTGGCCCTCGTCGCCCACACCGCAGCCGACGAACATGCCATCACTGAGATCAGCGGCCTTACCGACCAGGCCACTGCGGCGGCACAGGCAGTCCGCGAGTCGATGCGGCATGTAGGCCTGGCCGCCGCCGCACTGGCGCTTCCCGAAGCAGCGGCCGGGTAAGGCCGCCAGGGACCGACTGACCAGATGCCGGGTCGCGAAACGCCTGTGCACGCAGCGGCGCGCCCGTGCCGGGCGGGCGCACCAGCGCAGAGCCCGGCGACGGGCGCGCCAGCGGCGCCGTTCAGCAGCGCCGCGGCGGCGGGGTCCGGCCGCTACGTTTGGGTACGGTCATGTGCCATTGTCTGCCGCCCGCGTCGAACGGTTGGTGGAACGGCGCTCTGGATAATCCCAGCGCAGCGAGTGCTGTCAGTGCGATGACGTGTGCTGTTGGTGCAGCTAGCGCGCACGGTTTACGGGCCGGGCTTCTTGTAAACGGCAGGTCAGCGGTTCGATCC
>Ga0208589_1000927_pt1 | contig 12855 bp, 11 predicted proteins | sample NGESurshal092012_2_FD_184486 | JGI IMG/M metagenome (GOLD analysis project Ga0208589, IMG submission 184486) | Arctic peat soil microbial communities from Barrow, Alaska - NGEE Surface sample F53-2 shallow-092012 (SPAdes) | ecosystem: Environmental > Terrestrial > Soil > Wetlands > Peat ... | reverse complement strand
AATGGAAAAAGAAGCGCCGGCAACACCGTCCTTATCCTCAGCCGCTCAGGTCGTTTGTGGACGCCATCGTGATCATCCGTTGAACGGTATTGCGATTAACCCCTTCCTATCCCGTCCCCGGATTATGGGGGAGGGACAGGAGGGGATATTCAGGTACATTTGCGATCGTCATGGCTTACTGCGCAGCCGTGAATTTGGCGTTCTCATCCAATTCCAGCCGCAGGTAGTCATAGACCACGCCGCTTGTAAGTTCGCCGGCGGGGACGGTCAACGTAATCTGATTCTCGCCGGCTTTCATCAGCGAGGCGTCAAACTTCTGGGTGTACTCGTACCAGACGCTCTTGTCGGTGTTATAGCGAAGCGCGTTGGTCGAGACCGTGCGAATCGTGCCGACCTCATGGCCATTAACACCAACGGTCAACCCACCGCCGCCATCGGCCCCGGCGAGCGCCACGCGAAGCGCGGCAACGCCTTTGGATGCGTTGCCCATGTTGAACTTGATCGTCCAGGTTGTCGCTTTGCCGCGGCCATAGATTCGCCACGGGCCGGTGGTGTCGGTCTGCGGATATTGCGTGAGAGACTCCGCCTTCACCCAGCCGAAGCGCTGGTTCGCCGGGTCCTTGGCGGCGGGGTTGATCCACGCGGTGGAGGTGCCGTGCGGCACTTCCTCGAAGAACCAGTCCTTGTGATAGTCGCTCTTGCCGATGGTGTAGGTGATGTCATTGGGGAAGAGCAGCGGGTAGCGCAGATACCACCCCCAGAGCCAGTAGTTGTCGCCGTCGCCCTTGAAGAATTTACCGCCGGTGCGGTCAGGGTATCCGATTTCCCAAATCTGTTTTCCGTCGCGGACAGGCTTCCAATCGAGCTTGCCGAGGTCGAGATTTTCGCCGGCCTTTACCGTGATGTTGGCCTGGGCAAATTCGCCGAGCACGCCGTCGGCAAAGGCGTGGAGGGTATAGGCGCCGGGGCGAACGTTAGTGATATTAAACTTGCCGTCTTCCGTGCCGTCGTTCCAGAACTCATAGAACTTGGCGTCGTGGGCCCAGTCGACGTTGGCGTTACCACCGAAGCCGCCGAAGCCGCCGCCGAAACCTCCCGCAAATCCGCCGGCGGGCTGGGTTGTACCGCCGCGGCCGAAGCCCCGGCCGCCGAAGGGCGGAGCCGATGCCTGCCCCGCCGGCTGAGTCGTGCCGGCAGTTTGAGTCGTCGCGCCGCCGCGACCCCCGCGTCCAAATCCACCGCGCCCGCCGCGGCCGCCGCGACCGCCGCCTCCGCCGCCCGTGCCGCGGGGATAATCGGGATGGGCCAGACCAACCGTCAGGTGCGGCATTTTGTTGGTTGCCGCCTGCGGGTCGTCCAATACGATCTGCCCGCTGACGTTGCCGCGTTGATCTTTATGCGGATAGTCAACCCCATTGACCCAGTCATACGGCCACTTGGCTTTCTCAACCTTGGCCTGGCTCAGTGCGTCCTGCCAGAGCGCGGTGGCGTTCTCTTTCCATGCCGGAGGCAGCGTGGGATTTCCCACCGTCGCCGCGAGGGTATCGAGATCAGCCTGCGTCGGCGTTTTCGGATTGGCCAGTGAATTGCAGTAAACAAAAATCGGGCCGATTACTTTGCTCCAGGCTTCGCCGGCGTTGATATTGCAACTGGCTCCGCCGCCGTAATGCGTGCCGCGCCAGTAGTCGAGGATGATCGGTTCGGGGTTGTCGTTGTCGTGATAGTGGCAGACCAATTCCTGTTTCGACGCCCCGCCGCTGAGGTATTCAATGGTCGGATTAATGAACCAGACGCCCATGTGGGTTTTGGTGCTTGACCAGCCATAGGCGGGAATTTTGTATTGCACGGCGTTGTAGCTGTATTTGTGCTCGACGGAGTTCTGGTAAACCCCCTTGCTCATGATGCGCTGTTCCTTGGCGTGAACCACCACGCCCTGGCCCCAGTCGGTGGGAGCGGCTTCGAGCATGTTTCGATCGGCATCCACTGAAATCCAGTCGAAGCTTCTGCTGATGAAGGTGATGAATCGGCTTTCGCCGACGCCCATGGCGCCGTAGGCGGCGGGATGAGAGAAAATGGCGTAGGTGTAAACGCCGCTGTCGCCGCGGCCGAGCGCGACGCGAATTTCGATATCGCAATAGGTGCCGCCGCCGGGCGCGGTAGGCGTGAGCATGACGGTGCCGCCGGTGATCCCCTTGACGGCAACCTCGGCGCGTTCCCCGCCGTTGGCCGCGGGATCAATGGTTACGGTTTGGGTGAGCTTCGGCGCCAACTGGGGGGTTTCCTCCCAAACTCCGCCGGCGCTCATGGTCTCCGTGCCGTGATACATCAGAGACGGGATGTTTCCGCTGCGCTTGTTGACGGTCGCCTTGACGATGCCATTATCGAGCGTCCAGAAGTTGCCGTTGTCGGTGATCTTTACCGCAGGGCTGGCGTCAGGTTTGGCTTCATGTTTTGCCACCACGGGCGGCACGCCAAAATCAGCGCACCCGGCCAACTGCAAGAGGCTGACTCCGAACAAAACCGCGGTGATCAGCCCCGCTTTGCGGAAGGAAACAAGGCGGGCAATCGAGAACAACACATCCATCCAGTTTTCCATGTAAAATCCGGCTCCATTAAACATATTCACCCACTTAGTATTCATTCAAGACGGGTTATGTTGCAATTGGCACGGATTTTATCGAATCAATAGAACGGCACCGGCGAACCGCCGCTGGTGCCGCTTTTGGCCTGCCCATTCCAATCCACCGCCCCGTTATCCAAAACCAGCGGCGCGCCGACGGCGGGCGTAATGATCACATTCTGGAATTTAATATCCTTCGCGTCCTGCACCAGAAAACCCCGGTTGGATTCGATTTTCACGTTGGTAAACGTGATGTTATTCGCGGGCAACTCCGGCAGGCCCAGAATCCGCCCCGCCAGCGGCGAGCGCGTCACCGTGAGGTTGCTTACATGAATGTCATGAAAATTGGGCACCGCCTGCGTCTGGCCAGGCTCAGCCTGCCGCGGGCCGACATCGGTCGGTGTATTGGCGTTGCCGTTGTAAAGCATATTGACATCGAACGGACGGCGAACGTTTTTCATGGTGATGTCGGAATAGCTGATGTCGTGAACCTCGCCGCCGGCGCCGCGATAAGATTTGATGCGCAGGCCGTTGTCGGTGCCGTCGAAGGTGCAGCGGCGTACGATGACATGGCTCAGGTCTCCGCGCGTCGGGCTGCCGATCGATATGCCGTGGCCGTGCAGGCAGGTAAGGCCTTCGATGAGGATGTCACGCGAGCCGCCGTGAAGCGCGACGTCGTCGTCGCCGGTGTCGATCTCACAGTTGCGAATGATGATGCGCTGGCCGGAGGGGTCGATGGCGTCGGTGTTGGGGGCATCGCTGGGCGCGACGATGCGGATGTTCTCGATGGTGATGTCCTGGCCGCGCGAAACCAAATGAAACTGCGGCGAATTGGTCAGCGTGACGCCTTCAATATGAAGCCGCTGCACGCCGGAGAGGGAGATGAGGGTCGGCCGGGCCACCACACGCCGGCCGGGCGGGTAGCGCCGGGCGGCCTTGTCCGACCAGATCCAGAAGATGGCCCCGGACCCGTCGATGACGCCGGTGCCGGTGATGGCGAGATCGGTCGTATTCGCCGGACAGGAAATCAGCGGGCCGACGCGAGCGCCGCCCGCGAATGCGCCGCGGCCGCGGGCCGGCTGCGTCGCGGGGATATTGGGATCGGCAATGCCGTAATCCGCGAATGTATCGGGCGCCTTGATCGTCGCCCCGGCGTCCAGATGCAGGTCCATGTGGCTGGTCAGTGCAAACGGCAGGGTCTTATACGTTCCGGCCGGCACAACGAGATGCCCGCCGCCGGCTTTGGCGACCGCCGCGACCGCTTTGACGAAGGCATCGGTATTGAATGTTTTATAATCCCCCACGCCGCCAAAATCGGCGAGATTGAAACTGGCGTCGGGAATCACCGGCAGTGCGGCGGTGATTTCATCCGCCGCCGGCGCTTGATTGACAAGAATTCCCAGACAGAACAAACCCGTCAGGATACGGCAGGTGAATCTCATCAGCGTCTCCTCGTTTTTGGAAATGGATCGTTTCGGCAAATTTGAATTGTCCGCTTTTTCCACTGGTCGTACAGTATCTGACGAAAGCCGGATGTGTTGGAAATGGCCAGATTCTTGGCAATGCGGAAGAACCCCCACGCCTGCCCTCCCCCTGAGTGCAAGGCGAGGGGGTTGGGAGGGAAAGCTGGCCACAAATGAGGGGCGCGCCCATTTCCGCGGGGCGTGCCCAACAATCCGGGAGCACCGGGAAGATCGCGAAGAAATCAAAAAGTTCGATCCACGAATGGACACGAATTTGCACGAATAAGAGGTCCAGCAGATTTTAACCGCGGATAGCGCGGATCACGCGGATGGACCAGATGGAGCAGAGGTCATTTCATTTCTTCTCCCATCCGCGTGATCCGCGCCATCCGCGGTTCAAATTCCTGAATCCATATTCGACTTCGTGGAATTCAATCTGATTCGTGCGAATTCGTGTCCATTCGTGGATCCATCTCCTTCTTCATCGCGTCTTTTGCGACTTCGCGGTTAAGTTCTTCCTTGAGCAGGATTTGAACTCGTCCTGAATTCTGGGGCACATCCCTGTCCGCGCCCCTGCATGTCCAGCGAAGACATGGCGAAATGAATCGGCTACAATCTTTTCTTCCCTAGAGAAAGGCAATCGTCCATGAGCTTGCAGGAAGTAGACCCGAAAATCGCTGATTTGATTCGACTGGAGCAGAAGCGACAGGAATCGACGCTGGAACTGATCGCCAGCGAGAATCATGTCTCCGCCGCGGTGATGGAAGCCGCCGGGACAGTTCTCACCAATAAATACGCCGAGGGATATCCCGGCAAGCGATACTACGGCGGGTGCGGCTATTACGACGAGATCGAAAACCTGGCCATCGACCGGGCCAAGGCATTGTTTGGCTGTCAGTTCGCCAATGTTCAGCCGCACAGCGGGGCCAACGCCAACCTCGCGGCGTTCATGTCGATGATGCAGCCCGGCGATACGTTCATCTCCCTGAACCTCGCCAGCGGCGGCCATCTTTCGCATGGCATGAAGCTGAACACATCGGCGATTTTTTATAAGCCGTCACACTATGAACTCGACGCCAGGACCGAGCAGGTTGATTTCGACAACGTGCGGGCGAAAGCTTTGGAACTGAAGCCGAAGATGATCCTGTGCGGCTACAGCGCCTATCCGCGCACGATTGATTTTGCGCGATTTCGGAAAATCGCCGACGAAGTGGGAGCGCTGGTGATGGCGGATATCGCGCACATCGCCGGGCTGGTGGCGGCGGGCGTGCATCCGTCGCCGTTCCCGCACGCCCATGTCGTGACGACTACCACGCACAAAACCCTGCGCGGCCCGCGCGGCGGCCTGATCCTCACCAACGACGCCGAGCTGGCCAAGAACATCAACCGCTCCGTCTTCCCCGGCACGCAGGGCGGCCCGCTCATGCACATTATCGCGGCCAAGGCGGTCGCATTCGGCGAAGATTTGCAGCCGGCGTTCAAGACCTATTCGCAGCAGATCGTGAAGAACGCCAGGGCTTTTGCGACAGCGTTGCAAAGTAAGGGCTATCGCCTCGTCAGCGGCGGCACCGACAATCACCTGATTCTGGTTGATCTGCGCCCGCGTTCGGCGACGCTGACCGGCGCCGAGGCCGAGAAGGCGCTGGAAGCCGCCGGCATCATCAGCAACAAAAACGGCATCCCCAACGATCCGCGCCCGCCGATGCAGACGAGCGGCGTGCGCCTGGGAACGCCGGCGACGACAACGCGCGGCTTGAAGGAAGCCGATTACACCACCGTCGCGGATTTCCTCGATCGCGCCATCACCGCGAAGGATGACGCAGCCGCACTGGCGAAGATTCGCGGAGAAGTCGCGGAGTTCTGCAAGAAGTTCCCGCTGCCGCATTGAGCGAGAACCGAACCCATCGCATTTAAAAAGCCCCCGGATTGCCATCCGGGGGCTTTTTAGATCTTAGCACGGCGCAATGTATCGCAGTTTCAGGAATGAACTGCGTTCACCGCATCCCCGCCAGTTCTAAACACAACACCGACGCATTCGCATCCGGCGCACTCGCCGGCAGCGCAACGCTCACATCCCCACCGGTCTGCATGACCGTCAGCGCCTGTCGATCGGCCAGCAGATAAGCCTTGGCCACCTGCCCCTTCACGCCGGCCAGATCAAATTTTCCATCCGGCCACTTGAACAAATGAATGTACAGTTTGCCGGGCTTGGTGGTGCAGCGCCAATCCCAGGCGGCGGTGAACGTCGGGCGCGTGGTGCCGGGGCGCGTCGAATAGCTGCCGGCTTCTGAACCGAAGGCGGTGGGGCCGCAGCCGTAGATGGCTTCGCTGTTGGTCTTGAGCCACTGGCCCATCTCGGCAAGCCGCTGAACTTCCGGGGCGGGGATGATTCCTTCGCTCGTCGGGCCGACGTTCAGGAGATAGTTGCCGCCTTTGCTGGCGATGTCGATCAGGTTTCGCAGCAGCGTTTGCGTGGATTTGAAATGGGTGTCGTAGGATTTGTAGCCCCAGGTATCGTTGATCGTCATGCAGGTTTCCCAGTCGCGGCCATCTGCATATCCCGTCGGCGGGATGCGCTGCTCGGGGGTTTCGGTGTCGCCTTTGAAGCCGTCGCCGAGGCGATTGTTGACGATGATTCCCGGCTGCAAATTAAACAGCGCGGGGAAAAGCTGCACGCGCGGCGGCGTCATGAATTTGAACGGCGTGTCGAACCACAGCACCGACACTTTGCCGTAGTTGGTCATCAATTCCTTCACCTGCGGCACGGCGACATTTCGCAGATAGGCGTCGAAATCGCCGTCCTGGGCGGCGTCCCAATGACCCGACGCCTGCCCCGCGCGCGGGCGGGCTTCGCCGCCGGGATGATGCCAGTCCTGGCATTGCGAATAATAAAAGCCGAGCTTCATGCCGTGCCGCTGGCACGCCGACGCAAGCTCGGCGAGCGGGTCGCGTTTGAAAGGTGTGGCGTCATAGATATTGTAGCCGTCCACCTTGGAATGAAACATCGCAAAGCCGTCATGGTGCTTGGCTGTAATCACCATGTATTTCATGCCGGCATTTTGCGCGATCTGCACCCACTGGTCGGCGTCGAACTGCTGCGGGTTAAACCGCTCGGCGTATTTGGCGTATTCGGCAACCGGAATTTTCCCGTTGTACATGATCCATTCGCCGAGGCTGGGAACCTGCTGGCCGTTGTAGGTGCCGGCGGGAACTGAATAGACGCCCCAGTGAATGAACATGCCGAAACGCGCCGCCCGCCACCATTCCATGCGCGCATCGCGCTCGGCCTTGGCTTCGACTGGAAGCGCTGACGAAACAGAAGGCGCAGCTTGCGAGACCCGCGCGGAGGGCGCCGGGGCTTTGGTTGTGGACTCCGATGAAGTGCAGCCACTGACGACCGCACAGAGCGCGATCGCCGTCAGATGTTTAATTCGCATGAGCCTCGGTCCAGGGGCTTAATCAGGCGACGCTCACGAACGCCGACGGATCATCCCACTGGTCTTTGGTGATCTTCTTGCTGGTATCCACAATGACATGGCCGTCGCTGTTGACCGAGATCGCGTAGCGATTGAGCGGGCCTTTCTGCATGGCCGGGCCTTTGATGACCGTGCCGTCAAACTTGAAATCGCTGTTGTGCGCCGGGCAATGAAGGTGATCGTCAAGCACCTGCACCGCCTGCATGCGATGCGTGCAGTGATTGTCGATCGCGTAAATCTTGCCCTCTTCGCGCATCAGGATGAGGCGATTGGTCTTGATGAAGGTGACGGTCGGGCCGTCCTTGTCAAAACTGCTCTTGAGGCCGACATCCACCGGGCCGGCCGGGGTTGCGGGCTGGGTCGTTGCCTGACCGAGCGCCGCCGATGGGCAGAACGCACAAGCCATGCCAACAACACCCGCGGCGGCAACGGCCGCCGATATAAACTCACGACGATTCATCTCTGAACTGGTCTCTTGCGACATCGCACAACTCCTTATACCTAAAATAGTCCGAACACCTGATTCGTTTCGACGCCAATAGCCTAACGCGCATCTACCACTACTGGTAGCAGCCAAATTATGTTGAAATTATTCGCTTTATCCGGAATTGGAGGGCGGCCGCGCGAAAAAAACGGTTGCTTACCACGCCAACCGCCCATGATGGCCGATTGGCTGCGCTAATTGCGTGTTAATGCCTTGACGGGGCGTGCGGCCATGCGATGCTTTCCTTCGTGAATACCACCACCCTACCAGGACGGAGCATGTTCATGACCCGCGATGAAAACTCTCGCAACCAGCCCGCGCCGGCGGCCGTTTCCGCGGGCCAGCCCAAGCGGCGCATCCTCGTCGTGGACGACGAGCGCGACATCGTCGATCTGGTGCGATACAACCTCACCAAGAACGGCTTTGACGCCCTGGTCGCCACCGACGGCCAGGAAGCCCTGCAAGTCGCCGGGCGCGAATTGCCCGACCTGATCGTGCTTGATCTCATGCTCCCCGGCCTGCCCGGCACGGAAGTCGCGCGCCGCCTCAAGGCCGACTCGCGCACCGCCCATATTCCCATCATCATGCTCACCGCCAAGGGCGAAGAGACCGACGTGGTCGTCGGCCTGACCATCGGCGCGGATGATTATGTCACCAAGCCGTTCAGCATCAAGATTCTTCTTGCTCGCATGGGCGCCGTGTTGCGCCGCGCCGACGCGGCAACCGGATCAAACCCCGACAACGGCCCCACCCTTCGCGCCGGCCCGGTCGCGCTGGATACAAGCAAACACGAGGTTACGGTCGACGACGAGCAGGTCAAACTCACCCTGACCGAATTCAAACTTCTGGCCGCCCTGCTCCAGGCGCGCGGCCGCGTGCTGACGCGCGACCAGCTCATGGACAAGGCGATGGGCGCCGATGTCTTCGTCACCGACCGGGCCATCGACGTTCACGTCACCGCCATCCGCAAAAAACTCGGCAAGGCCAACTGGATCGTACATACCGTCCGCGGCGTCGGATATCGGCTGCGCGAATCGCCGGAAGAAGAAGGGGATTAAGCCGCCGGCATTCTTGACTGCGATATATCCATATGCGATTCTGGTCTAAAGTTTAGACCAGATTGGATGTTGGCATGCGGAAAATCGGCGCTTACGAACTGAAAACTCACTTGTCAGAAGTGCTTGACGCCGTCGAGCATGGCCAGAGCGTGGTCGTTACCCGGCATGGCAGACAAATCGCGCGAATCTCCCCTGAATCGAGCAAGCAACAGGAACACGTGAAGCAGGCCGTTGCATCGCTTGTAAACTTCCCTCGCACAAAACTCCCCAAAGGCGTAAGTATTCGTAGTCTGATTGAAGGAGGACGGCGGTGAAGATCATCGCCGATACTTCCGTGGTGTTGGCGTGGCTCTTTGAAGAAGAGCGGACCACCAAGGCGATTGAGGTGCTCCGCCGAATCGAGAGCGATGGAATACTTGTTCCCCAGCTCTGGTGGAGCGAATTGGAAAATGGAATCCTGACCGGCGAGCGTCGCGGCCGCAAATCAATTGCCGACTCCACGGCATTTCTCAAACTTGTAAGAGCGCTGCAGATTCAAACTGATGATACACCGCGGCATCGAATCAGCGACGATATCCTCGAAATCGGCCGCAAGCATCAGCTTACCGCATACGACGCAACCTATGCCGAGTTAGCTGTACGTGAAGGTGCGATCCTTGCGACATTTGACGCAGCGTTACGCCGGTGCGGGCCGGCGTTGGGGATTCGGATATTGCCCGCGTAGACTCAACTCTGGTCCTTCTCTCCTTCAAGCCATCCACACCCACAGCACGATAATCAAACAAACGATCGCCCCCATGATCAACCACACCGGCGTCCCAATCGGCGAAGTCTCCCGCGAAATATATTTCCCGCAGTGATGGCAAATCTCCGCCTCTTCATGAACCTCGCCCTTGCAATAAGGGCACGGCATGGTTTCCGGGGCGCCCTCCTCGTCCATGTCGGTGCGGTCGGGAAGCTCGCGGTCTTCGTCTGCCGACGGGTCGTTGTATGAAGTCATTACCCGCGCCTGTTTACTTTGGAGCGGTGGGCTTGGTCAAATATCCGTTCACCTTCAACCACTCCTGCACGCGATCCATGAAATGATCCGCCCCGCCGCCTTTGGTGCCAAAGCCGTGGCGGCCGGTCTGGAATACATGCAATTCGGCGGGGAGATTCGCCTTGTGCCAGGCCTCGAACAGGTCAATCGCGCCTTGATAGCCGACGGATTGATCGTCGGCGGCGACGGCGATAAAGAGCGGCGGCGCGCCGGCCGGTGGAATTTCACTGGTGGCCTCGGCGCCGTAAATCATCATGCCAAAATTCGGCCGGGTCTCGGCGGGGCCGTGAATCGTGCGAATCAGGACAGCGCCGCCGGCGGAGAAGCCGATCATGCCGATGCGATCGGGGGCGTAGCCAAATTCGGCGGCGTGCTCGCGGACAAGCCGCACGGCTTGCTGGCCGTCGGCGCCGCCCATGGCTCGGACATCCTGCCACGCCTGCGGGCCGGTGGGTAGTGCCGCCGCGGACGGCTGCGTCGTGCCGCGGCCGCGAGCCCGCGCGGCGGGATCGGTGTATTTAAGCCGGTACTTCAGTACGAATGCGTCGATGCCCATGTCGTTCAATTTCCGCGCGATGTCCACGCCTTCGTAGCTCATCATCAGATTTTGAAACCCGCCGCCGGGCGCGACGATGACGGCCGTGCCGACCGCCTTGGCTCTATCCGCGGGGTAGACCATCAATTCAGGCTTGACGACATTCTGCTCTGTAGGATTAGTCGGCGAGCCAGCGGCGCGTTCGCTCCATGTCCAATTCTCCGAGCCTGGCGCTACGCCGGGATAAAGTGGGATCTCGGCAGTTGGCGGGGCCAATTGCGCATGCGTGATCGGGGCGGGCCCGCCGAGGAAGAAGACCAACGAAAAAATCGCCGCGCGACGAAGAAGCGATGGGTTCATAATCCGTCCCTTTGCGTTTGAATTACCTAATCCCCGTTTCATACCCGCGTTTCGACATCGCGTTTTACATCCCGTCATTTCCCCGCCTCAACCCGCTCCAGAAACGTTTCATTCGGCGGATAAATCAGCAGGCTGGTGCCGATGATCCGTCTGGCGTTCTCACGCCTGGGCAACACCACCACCTCTCCATCCCGCCGCCTTCCGTCGGGGTAGGTCAACTCCGCCAGCGCGTCAATCATTTCCGGCGTGCCGCCTTCCACGGGGGGATGCTCCGAATTGAAAAGGTACGAGAGTCGCACGAATCGCAGAGTCGAGCCGGCCGGCACGTTCTCGCGCCGCGCCGGCTGCTGGCCCGCCAGATCAGCTTCGGTCCAGAGTTCCCATCTGGAGTCCGGCTTGTCTTGTATGAGAACGCCGTCGAATTTGGTCCGCCAGGTTTCGCCAGGCCGATAGCCGGCGTCGATCCGCCGGTCACCGGTAACATCGACCGTGTAAAGCTCCGGGCCGCAGGCGGTCGGCAGCAATGCGAAGAACAGAATCAGCAAGCGCCTCATGGCGGCAAATTATACGGGTTCGATTTGATTTGCGCCATGGGCGCGCGAACGCGCCGCCCAAGGGTAGGGCAATCGCTTATGACCGCGAATTCACCTTCTTATCCTCTCTCCCTGTACTCAGCGGGAGGGTTAGGGTGGGGGTTGAGCACCATGTGTCGCCCATAAGCGATTGCCCTGCGCCCAAGGGCGGCGGCTAACCAGGTCGGCGAACGCTGCTTCGCTGCCGCCGCGATGCGATTCTAGAAGTTCCACGTCGGTCATTCGGTTTATAATTTCCATCGATTGGGAAAGCCGACAAAGGGGGGCGGATTTCGTCAATAGCCGCAGATACATTCTAACCCATCAATGGCTTCCCATTTCCCTGTGGAGCGCCGGGCTTAAGATTGATTCAAATTGACCCGATTGCAATCAATGATTACAATGCAATCATTGATTAACATTGAAGGTACTCATGCCAAGCATCACCATTCGAAACCTGGAAGAGGATTTGAAATCACGCTTGCGGGTGCGCGCGGCGCATCACGGCCGTTCGATGGAAGATGAGGCGCGTGACATCCTTCGGACGGCATTGAGCCGCCGGCGAAGCCAACCCGCCAATTTGGCTGAGGCCATTCGCGTCAGATTTGCGCCGCTGGGCGGAGTTGAAATTCCATTTGCGCCTCGTGAACCCATGCGAGAGCCGCCTGAGTTTGAAGAATGATCTTGCTCGATACCAATGTTCTTTCTGAATTGATGAAGGCAAGCCCGGATTCCCGCGTGCGGACGTGGACCAGCCGCGAGCCAAGTGAGCGAATGTTCATCAGCACAATCTCCGAGGCGGAATTGCTTTATGGCGTTGCAATTCTGCCTGCGGGTCGGCGACGAAACCAATTGAGTGAGGCGATCACCGCAACGCTGCGCGACGAATTTGCAGGGCGACTATTGCCATTCGATAGCGCGGCAGCTGTGGCGTTCGCGGGAATTGCCGCAGCCCGGCGCAGGGCAGGCCGCCCGATTTCCCAGTTTGACGGCCAGATCGCAGCCATTGCCAAATCGCGGGGCGCATCGTTGGCAACACGGAATACCAAGGACTTTGACGGGTGCGGGATTGACCGGATCAATCCATGGGATGAGAGATAGAGTGAATGACCTCGAACGAGAATAAACGCTCCCAACCATAACCTCTCTTCTTAGCAGCCTGTGGCAAAAGTCCCGCGCGGCCAGGCGAAGTGGATTTTGGCCGCGAGCCAGACGCGACGACGAAGCGTATTGCAGCCAAATACGCTG
>Ga0208589_1000926_pt1 | contig 12861 bp, 18 predicted proteins | sample NGESurshal092012_2_FD_184486 | JGI IMG/M metagenome (GOLD analysis project Ga0208589, IMG submission 184486) | Arctic peat soil microbial communities from Barrow, Alaska - NGEE Surface sample F53-2 shallow-092012 (SPAdes) | ecosystem: Environmental > Terrestrial > Soil > Wetlands > Peat ... | reverse complement strand
GCCCTATGAGCCGAATTGCTCGTTCAAAATGCGCTCTTCGAGGCTGTGGCCGGGGTCGAACAGCATCCGCATCGAAATGGTCTTGTCGGACAAAACCTCGACCCGACGCACGTCGCGCACCTCGTCATGGTCAGCGACCGCGGCGACCGGGCGCTTTTCGCCCTCCAGCACCTCGATGACGACGAAGGCGGTGTTGGGGAGCAAAGCGCCGCGCCAGCGGCGGGGGCGGAACGCGCTGATCGGCGTCAGCGCCAGCAACGCCGCGTTGATTGGCAGGATCGGTCCCTGCGCCGACAGATTATAGGCGGTCGATCCGGCCGGCGTCGCCACCAGGATGCCGTCGGCGCTCAATTCCGCCATGCGTTCACGCTCGTCGATCAGGATCCTCAGGCGTGCGGCCTGGTGGGTCTGGCGAAACAGCGCGACCTCGTTGATGGCGTGGTGCAGATGCACCTTGCCGTGAACGTCGGTAGCCCGCATCAACAGCGGATTGATCAACGACTCCCGCGCGAGAGCCAGCCGGCCGTGCAAATCGTGGGTGGAGTATTCGTTCATCAGGAAGCCGACGGTGCCGCGATGCATGCCGTAGATCGGCTTGCCCGAATGCATGTACTTGTGCAGCGTTTGCAACATCAATCCGTCGCCGCCGAGCGCCACTACGACATCGGCCGCGGCCGGATCGTGGTTGCCATACATGTCCGATAGCTGCGTCAGCGCCTGCTGGACTTCCGTGCCGGCGCTCGCGACAAAGGCAATGCGTTGATATCGCTTGGAGCTGGTCATCGGCATCGAGGCTCGTGCTGGCGCGGGCTAAGGAGGTGCGCCGGGGTCGTCTATACGACGCAGGCTATGCTTGTCGAGAGAGGCAGGCGCCAAAGCGATACTACAGCAAATGCAACGGGATCGATCATTTAGCTGTGTGACACGGTTAATTGCGGGCGCAGCGCTTGCGGATGACGTCCGGCTGTCGCAATTTTATGCTGGAAAGCGGCCCGCTCTCGAATGGGCCGCGGGAAATACGCGAAAACAGGGAAGGCCGCCGGTATGGCATGTTCACTCGCAGCATTGCGCCATCCGCGTATCGTGCCGGCGTTGCTGGCGTTTGCAATTACGTTCGCCGCTGGCGCGCAGGCCCAGGACGTGCCGCCCGACAAGTCATCGACTGCGGCCAGCCAGAAGGCCAACGAGAAGGGCGGTCGCGCCAATGCGCCGGCCGCGCCTTCGGCTACCGAGCAACATCGGCTGCCGCCGGACTCCACCACGAAGCAGACCGTTGTGCTTCCCGGGCGCACGCTCGCCTTCACCGCGACCGCGGGCTCGATCCGCCTGTTCGACGACAAGGGCGAGCCGCAGGCCGACATCGCCTATACCGCCTATCAACTCGATGGCGCCGACGCGACGAGCCGGCCGGTGACGCTCCTGTTCAACGGCGGCCCCGGTGCGGCGTCGGCCTATCTGCAACTGGGCGCCGCCGGACCATGGCGGCTGCCGATCACGGGCGATGCCGCGGTGTCCTCCGCGTCGCCCGAACTGCAGCCCAACGCCGAGACCTGGCTCGACTTCACGGATCTCGTCTTCATCGACCCTGTCGGCACCGGCTACAGCCGCTTCGTCGCCAGCGGCGAGGATGTGCGCAAGCACTTCTTTTCGGTCGACGGCGACGTCAATTCGCTCGCGGTCGTGATCCGCCGCTGGCTGGAAAAAGCCAACCGCCTGCTGTCGCCGAAATATGTCGCCGGCGAAAGCTATGGCGGCATCCGCACCCCGAAGATCGTGCGCGAGTTGCAGATCAACCAGGGCGTCGGCGTCAAGGGCCTGATCCTGCTCTCGCCGGTAATGGATTTCCGCGAATTCACCGGCACCAGCATGCTGCAATACATGGTGAGCCTTCCGACCATGGCGGCGGTCGCGCGCGAGGCCAAGGGCCCGGTCACCCGCGCCGACATGACCGACGTCGAACGCTATGCCAGTGGTGATTTCCTCACCGACCTGATCAAGGGTTCTGCCGATACGGCGGCGACCAACCGGTTGGCCGACAAGGTCGCCGCATTGACCGGCATCGACCAGGTGGTGAGCCGGCGTCTGGCCGGACGCTTCGATGCGATCGAATTCCGCAGGGAATTCGACCGCCGCGACGGCAAGGTCACCGGACGCTACGACGCTTCCGTGATGGGGCTCGATCCGTATCCGGATTCGAGCTTCTATCATTTCAAGGATCCATCCGGCGAACCCTTGACCGCGCCGCTGACCAGCGCGGTCGTGGATCTAACCACGCGCAAGCTGAACTGGCGGCCGGACGGCTCGTACCATCTGCTCAACGAAGCGGTCGAGAAGGCCTGGAATTTCGGCCACGGCATCAATCCGCCGGAGTCGACGTCGCAGTTGCGCGAAATTCTCGCGCTCGATCCAAAGCTGAAACTGCTGGTCGGGCATGGGCTGTTCGATCTCGCCACGCCGTATTTCGGCAGCCAGATTCTGCTCGACCAGATGCCGGCCTTTGCGTCGCCGGAGCGCGTCAAGCTCGTGGTCTATCCCGGCGGCCACATGTTCTATTCGCGCGACGCCTCGCGTCAGGCGTTTCGAACCGAAGTGCAGACGCTGATGAAGTAGGGCGTAGTGGATCGTCGAGTTCAGCGGGCCGCTCGACGCTTGCGCGGCGCATATCGGCGCTCGATTTCCGCGGCCATGGCTTTTTCCTGGATCAGATGGCCGCCGGCGATCCAGATATCGGTGACCGTGCCGGCCTTGTTGCGCGAGCGCCGCACGGTTTCGCCATAGCTTCTGAAGCCGGGCGCCAGCACGATCCGCCCGGCATCGCGGCCGGTGATCTCGATTTCCGTGGCATCGAGCAACGGATTGAGTGCCGACGGCATGGCCGCGATCACCCGGTTTCCCATCGGGACCAGGTCGGCCGCGCCCCACAGGCCCCACCAGCGTCCGTTCCAGTCGCGAACGCGCCGGGTCGGCGCGCCTCTCGCGGCAAAGGCGCGCAGGATATGGATGATGCCATCGAGCCAGAACACCGCCATGCCGTCGATGGCATTGGTCAGCACGGTGATGGTCAATTCGCGGGCAGGGATGACGGAGGTTTTGGAGACGGTGCCCTGGAAGGCGCCGGTGTGGCCGAACCAGTCCCAGCCGCCGGTAGAGCCGCTCATGATGCCAAGGCCGTAATAGCCCTCGAGGCTCGCATTGGGATTGCGCCATTGCTTTCGAGTCATCTCGCGGCGGCTGCTCGCAGAGAGCACGCTCCGTTTGGCGTTGGGCGCCAGTTGCGCAAAGAAGCGCGCGACGTCGGCCGCGGTTGCGACGAAGCCGGTGGCCGATGCGAGGGCATGGGTTGCATTGTCGCCGGGAATGACGAAGCGCCGCCCGGCGGGATGCTCGGGGCTATGACCCTGCGCGAACGCGCCGTCGCTGCCGCTCCTCGCGGCGGGCATGTCGGACGAGGTTTCGCGCAGGCCCGCGGCCTTGACGATCTCGCGCTCGATCCAGCTGGAATAGGATTCACCCGTGATCGCCTCGATCACGAGGCCAAGCAATCCGAAGCCATGGTTGGAATATTTGAAGCGGCTGCTCGCCTCGATCGCCGGCGGCGCTTGCAGCGCGGCCATGAGTTGCTTGTGGTCGAGAAACGACCGCCGGTCGGCGAAATACCCCGCGTCGGCGCCGTCGCGGCTAAGGCCGCCACTGTGTGACAGCAATTGCGCGATGGTCGTCTCTGCGATCTTCGGGTGCAGACCCCTGACATGCTGTCCGACCGGGTCGTCCAGCCGCAGCTTGCGCATTTCGCGCAGCTTCATGATTCCGGCCGCGGTAAAACTCTTGGAATGCGAGGCGATCCGGAACCGGTGACGCGGCGTCAGCTTTTCGCCGCTGTCGAGATTGGCGTGGCCGAACGCATATTCGGCAATCACCTTGCCTCGGTGCGCGATCGCAACGACGCAGCCGGGCTGCAGCGTTTGCCGCAACTGGAATTCGATCCAGCTGCGGCTGTAAGCGATCGCGGGTGGCAGGCATGATTCCATCGGTGCACCAAATGTCGGGAGGGGCCGAACGCCGGCCGGAACGTTTTCGGATGGTATCCGACAAAACAAAACCGGCGCAACCAAGGGGTTGCGCCGGTTTGATTCAGCTTTGCCTGAAGTTGTGTTTCTTCCCGATCAGTAGACCAGACCGGTGCCGGGCGGCTGCTGCAGGGCTTCCGCCAGCGATTTGTATTCCGGGCTATTGGTGCCGGCGAGCGAGGCGATCTTGTTCAGGTGATATTCGGCCTGTTCGCGATTGCCCTGTTCGAGCTGCCACAACCCGTAATACTGCCAGGTCTTGACGTGGTTCGGATCGGCCTGCAGCGCGCGCTCGTACCAGATCTGCGACACCTTGTAGTCGCCGAGCTTGCGGTAGGAGTAGCCGATCAGATTGGCGACCGCGGCGTTGTCGTCATGGCCGAGCGCCTTGAGCTGATCGATCGCGGCGGCGTAATCGTGACGGTCATAGATCGTGGTGTACGCGGTGTGGTAGCCGGCGTTGAAGCGGGAATCGTTGAGGCTTGAGCTCTTGTCGTTCTTCTTGGTCTTCTTGGTGGCCTTCTTGCTGCTGTCTGAGGCCGGCGCGGAAGGATTGTCGTCGCCCGAGGCATAAGCCGTGCGGATGACCGGCGCTGACACCAGCGCCATGGAAACCATTCCCAGCATCAAAAACCTGATCGCGGATTTGCGCATGAATCTCTCCCGATTTTCCAATACCACGAGCCTATACCCAGCCTGAGAATGTGAACACCCGGCGAGGGCGGACATTCCCCCGGCTGGCGAGTCAATTTGGCTCCGCCTTGCGTCCGTTTCGGGCCGGCCGCCGGGCGGCAACATGAACGAGATGTCATCCAGATGAACGAAGTCTGCTGCGGAGCTTCAGATCGGGTTCAGCGCGGCCCGCTTAAGGTCGCCTGCATTGATCGGCGAGACCGGCCATCCGGCGGGCGCCTCCCGATCTCCAGGACGATTCGAGGAGGAGGACCACCATGTTGAAGACCATTTCCGCCGCGCTGCTTGCGATTTCCGTTCTCGCGGCACCGGCGATGGCGGCCAGCACCGCCAAGAATACTGCCACAACGGCGCCCGCGCCGATCGCCAAAACTCAGGCTCCCGTCATCAAGTCGGTGAAGGCCAAGCCGGGCGTGATGAACGCCAATGCCCGGATGGGACGGCATCATCACCGCTTCCACCGGTATCACCGCCATCATCGTTTCCATCATCGCTTCCACTGGCACTTCCACCGGCATATGGGCGCCATCAAGGCGCACCAGTTCTCCAAGGTGTCGGTCAAGCACGTCACGCCCGCCCTCAAGCGCGGCTGAGATTGATCCCGCGGGCGAGGGTTTTATTCCACCATTGCCCCCACCGTCGCCTGCGGACATCAGGCCCGGCCCGTATGCCATTGCTTCCCCAATGGCTGCGGGCCGGCGCTGTTCTGCGCAGGGCCGACAGTCGAATTCCATTTTGGCCGGGGAGGGGCTAGGTTGCCCAACGACGGATCAATCGGAAAACAACGTTGCGCCTGGGCTTTCGAAGATCGGCTGGATATGCCGCGATGCTGCTGCTGCCGCTCGGCCTTGCAGCCTGCGCGAGCGGTGACGATAGCAGCCGAAGCATCAGCTACACCGACGATCGCGGCGTCGCCAGCCAGCCATACCCGACTAATTATCGCACCGAATTGCTGGCGTTCCTGAAAACCTACATCAACAATCCCGCCGGCGTGCGCGACGCTGTGATGGCGGATCCGGTGCAGCGCACCGTCGGAGGCCGCCAGCGCTATGTCGTGTGCGTCAAATATTCCGCGCGCGATTTCGACGGCAATTATCGCGACCCGCGCGACCATGCGCTGGTCTATGTCGATGGCCGGCTCGACCATATCGTCGACAAGCCGGGCGATGTCTGCGCCGGCGTCGTCTATGCGGCGTTTCCGGAACTGGAAAAGCTGACGCGCTGAGGCCGTTTGCACGGCGCTGACGCAAAGGCCCCGATCACTTTTCAGCGAGCCTTGAACCGGAACTTTGTCCGGAATGACGCAGCAGTAAGCTGTTTGCGGACATTTCGAAGCAAAAATGCGCAAGAAAATTAGAGCGTCATGGAACAAAATTGCGTTGTTGCCACGCGGTCACAGTTGCGAACCGAACGTCGCCCGGCATTGCCACCAAGCAACCAAATTCAGGCCACGTTGTTTGGTTGATGTCACGACGACAGTAACGGGGATTATCATGAAAAAGCTTCTACTCGGCACCGCTGCGACGATTGTGTTCGCAGGGTCTGCATTGGCCGCCGATTTGCCGGCGCGCACCTACACCAAGGCTCCCGCCTATACGGCCCCGCAAATGGTGTACAACTGGACCGGCTTTTATATCGGCGGGCACGTCGGCGGCGCGTTCGCCGGCAACAGCAGTCTCGAAGGCAGCGACGGTCGCGTCTACGGCGGCGTGCAGGGCGGCTTCGATTATCAATTCGCGCCCAATTGGGTGATCGGCGCCGAAGCCGAATATAGCTGGCTCGGCAGCGGCAATGGGGGCGTGGCGTTCCCGGCCGGCACGGTGATCACCGGCGATACCGACCAGATCGGCTCGGTGACCGGCCGCTTTGGCTACACCTGGGGTCCGGCATTGCTTTACGCCAAGGGCGGTTACGCTTGGCGGGACAGCCCGAACATCGGCGTTACCTTCGGCGGTGCCGCGGTGCCGTTCGCAACGACCGGCAATAGCCAGAATGGTTATACCGTCGGCGCCGGCCTCGAATACATGCTGACGCAGAACTGGTCGGCCAAGCTCGAGTACCAGTATTACAATTTCGGCAGCACCACCTTCACCGCCGGCACGCCCGAGATTCTGGGAGCCCGGTTCCGCGACGACGAGCATACCGTCAAGGCCGGCCTGAATTATCGCTTCGGCTGGGGCGGCCCGGTCGCCACCCGCTACTGAGGGCATTTTGCCTGATCGACGAAAGGGCCGGCCTTGTGCCGGCCCTTTTGTTTGGGCGTAAGGCCGGTTTGCCGATCGCGTCGCGGTCCGCACAAAAAATCTTTTTCCGTCATCGGAACTTGTTGCGCGCGCTGCTATTAATGCCGCGCTGGTTGATGGACGACGAACATGCGTGTTTTAGCGTTAGGGCTTATTTTTTCCGCGGTCGCCTTGCCGTGTTGTGCCCAGACTGTCCTGAAATCCGAACCTTTGGCGCTGGCTCCCTATGAGGTCGCTTTCGTGCAGGACGCGTCTTGTCCGGCCGGAAAGGTTCTCAAGGTGACCGGTGCGATCCGCGGCCTGCACCGCAGGAAGGCCTGCGTGACGCTGGTGACCGAGCAGGCATCGCTGATGATTGAAACACCCTAAAGGCGGGAATTCGCGGGGACGGGTAGCGTTCACTAGTGGGGCTGGAGATCCGGCTGGCCGTCGCGCTCGGCATCGGCCTTGTTGCGGGCGGGGTCTTCCTGCGGATCCGGCCGGCACGGCCTGATCTCGTAGTCATTGTCCAGCACCGGCCGTGGCCCCGGCTTTTCCTCTTCCGACACCGCGTCCACCACCAGCCCGCTTTGCCGGGCGATTTTCCAGACATCCGCTTCGGTCGGATAGGTCTTGCTCAATCGGGCGTCGTTGCAAAAAAGCGCGTAGGGCATGGCTTGCTCCGTCAAACGGCTTGCTTGGTCAAATCGCGTTGTTAACGCCCGCGGCCAAATCAGGGTTCCGGCGAGACGCCCGTGGCTGGTTCACGGCGAGGTGAGGGCTATGGGGATTACGAATCGGCGGATTCGGGGCCGTTTCGGTCCTGATGTCCGCGGGCCCCGCCGGATGTGGCCTTGAGTCTTTAACGAGTCCTGAATCCAGGGAAAATATTGGAAAAATATTGGTCGAGACTCCCAGGCTAGAATCGCCCGATGAGTCCGCCATGACGCGAACGATCCTGCAAACCTCGTACGACCGCCTGCCCATCGCGCTGTCGGTGGCGCTGTTGGGGGCCTGTGCCGCCAATCTGGCGCTGGTCTGCGCCTGGCTTTAGCCGGGCGACAAGAACCAGCCGCAGCCGATTGACGCCGCGCCCGATCCCCTCATCATGCCCGCCGCAATACCGGACGGGCAGGGAGCCGAGAGAATGGTCGAGACGCTGCAACAATTGGTCAATGCCGACACCGCCCTGGTCCGGCGCGGCCGCTATCTGACCACCACCTTCCTGCTGCAAATCGGCGCGGCGGCGTGGCTGATCGCGATCTTCGAGGGCCGCATCGTGTCGGTGACACCGGGCCCGTTCGTGATGCCGTCTTCCTCCTTCGCGCTGCGCGCGGAGGCGGAGGCCTGGGAAAAATTCTGCCAGCATCGCCCGCCACCGGGATCGAACGATTTGATGGCGCTGATCAAGCGTCGCGCGCTGAAGGCCGAAGGCGATTTGCAGGTCTTCATGGCCAACCTGCGCTACTTCAAGGAAGCGCTCGGCAAGCTGCGCCAGGGAGCAGGCGCATGAGCGTGCGTTTCGAGCCGATCACCGGCCGCTACATGCATCTCGAGTTGTTCGGGAAAGAGCATCGCATCTATGTCGAGGAGGCCGGCCAGGGCACGCCGCTATTCTGCCTGCACACCGCCGGCGCCGACGGGCGGCAGTACCGCGCGCTGATGAACGATGCGCGCGTCACCGCGAACCATCGCGTCATCGCTTTCGACATGCCCTGGCACGGCAAATCGTCGCCGCCGTCGGGCTGGCACAACGAGGAATACCAGCTCACCTCGGCGCACTACACCTCGATGATCCTCGAGATCATGAGCGCGCTCGAACTCGACCGGCCGATCGTGATGGGTTGCTCGATCGGCGGCCGCATCGCATTGCATCTGGCGCTCGATCATCCCGAACGCTTCCGCGCCATCATCGGCCTGCAGGCCGGCGCCCATGTCGATCCCTATTACGACCTGAATTTCCTGCACCGGCCGGATGTCCATGGCGGCGAAGTCGCCGCCGCGATCGTCTCCGGACTGGTTGGCCCCGACGCGCCCGACGGGGAACGCTGGGAAACGCTGTGGCATTACATGCAGGGCGGCCCGGGCGTGTTCAAGGGCGATCTGTATTTCTACAAGATCGACGGCGATATCCGCGACCGTGTCGCCGAAATCGATACACGCCGTTGTCCGCTGTTCCTGCTGTCGGGCGAATACGATTATTCCTGCCTGCCGGAGGAATCGCTGGCGGTCGCCGGCAGCATCAAGGGCAGCGAAGTCACCATCATGAAAGGCCTCGGCCATTTCCCGATGAGCGAGAACCCGCAGGAATTTTCAAAATACTTGCTGCCGGTGCTGGAGAAGATCGGCCGCCGCTCCTTGAACGCGAAGCTGTCTCACCGCGACTGACAATCGAACGCGGGGGAGACTGTCGTGAAGAAAAAGACCAATTGGCCGCTGCTGATCGTGGCGAGCGGCGTGACCGCCGTCTGGCAATTCCATGACATCACCACCGCGACCGAGGCGCCGCGACAGGCGCTCGCGATCCTGCAATACATCATCCTGGCGATGGCGGTGGTGAGCTGCGTCGGTTCGATCGCGATGTATCTGTCCGGCAAGCCGTGAAGGGCGCCTGACCGCCGCGGGCAAATTCCCCCAATACAACCTTAATTAAACTTGAAACGTTCGTGCAACCTCCTAATCTCGCGGGCCGAACCGCAATTTAATCGCGGCTTCGAGACGCGCGTTGGCCCGCAGCCCGCGCCGCCGGCCACATTTTTGAAAAACCATTCATTGATCGGGAGAATTGCCATGATGAAGACGGGATTGATCGCAGCGATCGTTTTGCTCGCTCTCGGCGTCGGCGCGGAAGCGAAAACCAGGATATGCCCAATGATCGTGCTTCCGGTTTGCGCCGTCGATGCCTCGAAGCAATTGCAAACCTACAATAATGGCTGCCTCGCCGCGTCGGCCGGTGCGACGGTGCTGCATGCAGGTCAGTGCAACGGCACCTTCTGCCCGTTCGAATGCGTCGCTGACAAAGGCGTTTACGCAAGAAGCGTCGAGACGCGCAAGATCAACGTGTACGACAATTTGTGCTGGGCCGAGAAGGGCTTTGCCGTGTTCGTGCATTATGGGAAATGCCCCTGGCAATTGCAGTGATCGGCGAATCCCGATCGCTCAATCGTCTTCCGATATCCCCGGCGGCTTTGCGGGATTTCCCTGACGCTTTCGTCGATGTCTGATCGGCATAACGTTGGGCATTTTCGGCCCTGCGCAAAAGTTGTTGCTTGCTCATTTTCCGTCCGTGCGAGGGGGACGCCATCATCATTCGCGCGCAGGGCGCCGGATTCCGGCGTGGGAGCCATTGACTCATTGTTCATGATTTGTTCTTATGATCGGCGTCCACCCAAGGAGACCGCCATGGACAACCGGATCAACGAGAACCGCAAGAAAATCAGGCTGCTACGCACCCAAATGCTGGAGGCCGAGGCCGCCATTCGAGGTCAGATCGGCCGCGACGAGGATTGCACCGAAGCCTCGCTCGCCCTGATGGCGATGCGAGCGGAGATGTCGGATCTTTCCAGGGAAAGAGCCAGGCTCGGCGATGACAAGGAGCCGATCCTGGTCGAGCGGCTGATGCGTCCACGGCGCCCGCCGGCCGTGAAGCCGGCCTTCCTTGCGGCCAAGCAGGATCGCGCGCGCAAGCGTGCGTGATGGACTTGAAGCTACGCGGACGAGGCTCAACCGTTTGTGAAGCGGCTTCTGACACGTCTGAAGAAATCCCCGGTGGCGACAGTCATGCCGAGCTGGGGAGCCGATTCCGCCAATCAATCCAGCCGACGATGATTGATAGTGTCGCCGCGATAAGCGGCGGCACCCCGTGTCCGTATTCGCCGTGGAGGGTGACGGTCGCGAGCGCCGCCAACATCACGGTGCAGCCGAGCGCCGAGCCCCACAGCCGCGTCCGTGCCTGTGCCAGCAGAACGGCGGTCGTGAGCTCCAGCGATCCCGTCACGAAATGGAACCAGTGCGGGTATCCCCACCGCAGATATTCCTCGTAGATAGACCCAGGGGCGAAGATGTTGCTGAGCGATCCCACGACGAAGAAAGCTGCAAGTGCCAAGGCCGAGGCTTGACGTACCGAGACTTGAATTGCCGAGAACTGGCGCCAGGAAATCTTTGACATTTGTCCAACCTTTTCCGATAGGGCGCCGCGGGACCTGTGGCCGCGCCAAGAGACGGCCGGCCGCGACGCCTTCATTCCGAAGGAGATGCGAATCTCCGGAGCAGGTCCGAAAGTCGCATCTCATTGCTGATCCGCGGACCTACGCCGTGGCGGCCTTCTGGGCCGCCGCGAAGACATCGCGGGGAAGCGTTGTGCCGGCGACGTGCTCCGTGCCAGTGACGCCGAGGTCCATCCAGCCCGCGTTGACGGCCTCGAACATCGCTTCGGCCGGTCCGGTTTGGCCCTTCGGGATGCCGAACTGCTCGAACGCTGCCGGCCACCCGGCGCGCGGGACAGCGAAGGCCTTGACTTCGCGCTGCATGACATCGCCCAGTTGCGCTGCGACTTCATCCGCGCTGACCATCGAACCAAGTTCGATGACGCGATGCCCCGACCACGCCGGCCCGGTCAGCAGCGTCGCCACCTCGGCACCGATGTCGTTCGTCGCGACCATCGTCGATTTCCGGTTGGTCGGGTTGTAGTAGACGGGGAGCGTGCCGCCCTGGGCGACGTGCAGGCCGTAAAGGAAGTTTTCGAAAAACCCGCCGGCGCGCACGAAGGCGGTCGGCGACGGCAAGTCGCGAAAGCGTTGCTCCAGTAGCGACAGGGCGGTGATCATTCCCAGCCCGCTGGTCCGGTTCGCCCCCATCGACGAGAGCGCGACGACCCTCGGCGGCGCGGCCTTGGTCAGCGCCTCGACATAGTTCGCGATGACGCCCTTGGCTTCCTTGAAGTCCGGCGAGGGGGCCCAGACTGCCGGCAACATGACGAACGCGCCGTCGACGCCCTTGAGCGCCCGCTCGATGGCGGCCGCATTGTTCCAGTCGCCATCGACCAGTTCGACGCCCCGGTCCGCCCAGTCTGTCGCCTTCGCGCGGTCGCGAACCAGCGCGCGTACTTTCTTGCCTTGCGTCAACAGATGTGTGGCCGTTGCGCCGCCGACTTTTCCCGTGATTCCCACAACTAGAAACATGCGTATTCTCCCGGTGCTATATGGTCTATATTCTAGGGTAGGTCTCATATAGAGACCTCAGGTCTGCGCCGTAAGGAGGCAGTTTTTTGTAACCAGGAGAGAAAAAGGGAACCCGCATGAGTGACGCTTTGAGCGCGATCGAGCGATTCAGCCGATATCAATCGGACGACGCTCAATCAGTGGAACCCGTACATTGCCCGGTGCGCGACGTGCTCGACCGCATCGGCGACAAATGGAGCATGCTCATGATCGTGAATCTCGCGATGCGACCGCAGCGCTTCAGCGAGCTTCACCGAGCCATCCGCGACATCTCCAAGCGCATGCTCACCCAGACGCTGCGCGACCTGGAGCGCGACGGACTGATCACCCGCCAGGTCTTTCCGACCAAGCCGCCGAGCGTTGAATATTGCCTTTCCCCGCTAGGCCAATCCCTGCTGGACCCGATGGCGGGCCTCGTCGATTGGGCCGACCGTTGTTATTCCGATATCCACGCCGCGCGCGTCCGCTTTGACGGAGCAACCTGTGATGTCCAGCGCTAGAGCGTTTTCGAGCGAAGTGGATTCCGGTTCGCGTAAAGAAAACGCGTCAAAACAACAAACGAGTATCCACTTTTCATAAAACGTGAGTCGTGATTCAACATCGGGATGATACCCGAAGCAAGAGAAGTTCACCTTTCGAAGAAAGATCGCAAGGTGCTTG
>Ga0208589_1000925_pt1 | contig 12864 bp, 15 predicted proteins | sample NGESurshal092012_2_FD_184486 | JGI IMG/M metagenome (GOLD analysis project Ga0208589, IMG submission 184486) | Arctic peat soil microbial communities from Barrow, Alaska - NGEE Surface sample F53-2 shallow-092012 (SPAdes) | ecosystem: Environmental > Terrestrial > Soil > Wetlands > Peat ... | reverse complement strand
CGTTGCCCTGGGATGGTATTGCCAAAATGGGATCCGTTCGGGCTGAGCGTAGCGCCGCAGGCGCGAAGTCGAAGCCCAACGGCGACGTCACTTCGACTTCGCCGTTTCGCGGCTACGCTCAGTGCGAACGGTGGATGAGTAAACACTTGAGTCGAAAATGCTCGAGTGCCCGGAAACACTTACGTCAACTTCGCTGCCAGCGGCAGCAGCCACAGCGACGATGCGCCAAGGCTGCCGATGAGGATCGCCGCGTCAGTGTCCGAAGTAGATCGATACGCCCAGATGGGCCTGCCACTGGGTGACCGTGCCGCTCAGTCGGCGATCGAGGCCGGTGTCGAGCTGCACGCGCGGACTGACCATCCACGCCAGCCCGGCCTCGGCGACGGTGCCGCTGCCCTGATCAGCCACGTGCAGCAACGCGGCCCCGGCATAGACCGTCAGTGTCTGCGTGAGACTGTAGTTGTCGCTGAGTGCGATGGTAGTGCTGTCCGAGCTGCCAGCACGCACCTCCTCGAGATACGCGCCCAGCGAGTTGTGCTCGTCCGCCTGCAGGTTGAACTCCGCGCCGAGCAGATACTGGGGACGGTCATTGCGGAAGTCCCGCGCGCCATCGGTGAATTCCACACTACCCAGCAGCCCCCAGGTGAAGGCCTTGTTCGATGAGGGCAGCGCCAGCTTGAGCCCGAGATGGCTGTCGCCATGGCCTTGGCTGCTGTAGTCGGTACCGGGACCAGTTTGCTGCAAGTAGTTGAAGGCCGAGCTACCCAGTTGCAGTTCCAGCGGACCGCCGATGCCGATGCGAAGCAGACTGCCGACGGTGTACAGCGAGATGCTGCCGCCATTCTGCCGATCAAGACTCCAGTCCGGCACACCTTGTTCGAGGGTCACGTCGCCCGCCCCCAGCACGGCCGGATTGAAGCCATAGCCCGGGCGGTCGTAACCAGGGTTGGCGGCGAACGCAGGCGTGACAAGCAGCAGCCAGCCCAGCGCGGCCGCGACAAGCGGCGCGACGCCCCGGCCGCAACATGTCCGTTGCGTCCGGCGCGGGTTCGCGTCCCGGTATCGGCTAAAATCCAACGCTACGCTCCGTGCCTCTTGAATCAGACCCCATGACCGTCCGCACCCGCTTTGCCCCCAGCCCCACCGGTTTCCTGCACATCGGCGGTGCCCGCACCGCACTGTACTGCTGGCTGGAGTCGCGCCGTCGCGGTGGTGAGTTCATCCTGCGTATCGAGGATACCGATCGCGAGCGTTCGACCGACGAGGCGGTGAAAGCCATCATCGACGCGATGCACTGGCTCGACCTCGACGCCGATGAAGGTCCGTTCTACCAGACCCAGCGGCTGCAGCGATACAGGCAGGTGGCCGATGAACTGGTTGCCGCCGGCAAGGCGTACTACGCCTACGAGAGCAAGGACGAGATCGAGGCGATGCGCGCGGCCGCCATGGCGAAGGGCGAGAAGCCGCGCTACAACGGCTATTACCGCGACCGCAACGAGCCCGGCTTTCATGAGGCCCGTCGCGACGACCCGAACCGGGTGATCCGCTTCCGCAATCCGGTCGAGGGTTCGGTCGTGTTCGACGACAAGGTGAAGGGCCGCGTGGAGTGGGCGAACGCCGAACTGGACGATCTGGTGATCTTCCGCTCGGACGGCTGGCCGACCTACAACTTTGCGGTGGTGGTCGACGACATCGACATGGGCATCACCGAGGTGATCCGCGGCGACGATCACGTCAACAACACGCCGCGGCAGATCAACATCTACCACGCGCTGGGCGCGAAGCTGCCGGAGTTCGCGCACCTGCCGATGATCCTGGACAAGGAGGGCAGGAAGCTGTCCAAGCGCACCAGCGCGGTCAGCGTGATGGACTATCGCGCCGACGGCTTCCTGCCGCATGCGCTGCTCAACTATCTGGTACGGCTGGGCTGGTCGCACGGCGATCAGGAAATCTTCTCGCGCGAGCAGATGATCGCGCTGTTCGACATCGGCGACGTGAACAAGGCTGCCTCGCGCTTCGATACCGAGAAGCTCGCGTGGCTCAACCAGCATTACCTGAAGACCGACGATCCGCAGACGCTGGCGCCGGAATTCGCATGGCATCTGGCGCGCGCGGGCATCGACACGGCGCATGGTCCGGCGCCGGCCGACGTGATCGTGGCGCTGCGTGATCGCGTGCATACGCTCAAGGAAATGGTCGAGAAGGCGAAGATCTGGTATGCGCCGATTACCGAATGGGACGACAAGGCGGTCGCCAAGCATCTGAAGAACGACAGCGCCGTGGCCGTGCTGCAGGCAGCCAGCGCGTTGCTGTCCGACTGCGAGTGGAAGCCGGAAGCGATCCATCAGATGATCGAACAGATCGCGGCGAAGCTTGAGCTGGGCATGGGCAAGATCGCGCAGCCGTTGCGGGTTGCGCTGACCGGCACCCAGGTGTCGCCGTCGATCGAGCACACCATCTATCTGGCTGGCCGCAGCGAAGCGCTCAAGCGCATCGACGTGGCGCTCGCCATGGCGCAAGCTTGAATCTCCCGATGATGCGCCGAGACTGATTTGGACGAACTGCTCGCCAAAGCCACCCAAGGCGTCGACCCCGACGCACCGGGCGCGTTCTGGCACATCTTCCTCAACCTGTTGAATATGCTGCCGTGGGCCGCCATGTTCTGGTGGAACGTGCTGTTCATCGCCGTCGGTGCGTTGCTCGGCTGGTGGCGTGGACGCACGGCGGAAGGCATCGTCTGGGCGGTCGTGCTGGGACCAATCGGCTGGATCGTGATACTGCTAAAACCGCGGCCCCGGCCCGGCGCGCAGCCGCCGCCGTTGCGGCATTAGGTTTCGCCAGGGCCGTTGCAGGTGGCGATGTATGATCGACAACGAGGTGAAACCTGTGAGCCACGACGTCGCCGACAATCCGCATGCGCATCACCCGCATCATCACGATGCCAAGGGTTTCGTGCGCGCGGTGGAGCATGCCAGCGAAGAACGCGGGCTGCGTCTGACTCCCTTGCGCAAGGAAGTGCTGGAACTGATCGCCGCCGCGCGCAAACCGATCAAGGCATACGACCTGCTCGACCTGCTGCGCGAGAAACACGGCAATGCGGCGCCGCCCACGGTTTATCGCGCACTCGATTTCCTGCTCGAGCACGGTTTCATCCACAAGCTGGAATCGATCAACGCCTTCGTCTCCTGCCATCATCCGGCCGAGGCGCATCAGGTGCCGTTCTTGATCTGCGATACCTGTTCCAGCGCGCAGGAAGTCTGCGATGAACGCGTCGCCGAGCTGATCGAGGCCCAGGCCAGGGCACTGGGTTTCCGGCCGCAGGCGCAGACGCTGGAAGTGCACGGCACCTGCAAGCATTGCCGCAAGGCCTGAATACACTTCGCGATCTCAAGTTGACGGGTACGTTTCAGATGCCCATGGTGGGGGAAACCGACCCACAAAGTCGTTGAAATGTATGGCTGACGCGAGGCAGCGCAGATTCATCTGTGCTGGATTCGCGTCCTGCCTTTCATCCTTCCGGGTGGGCCCAGTGCAGCCTCTGGGGGCGATGTTTTCCTGGTCTGGCATTTCTCAATGTTACAAAGTAACATCGCTGCCACTGGAGCAGGCGCTCGCCATGTCTGGCGATGCCGGAGCAGGTCGATGGATTCCGAACAGGCAAGCAAATCCCACTGGTGGCATGTGGCCGATCGTGTCGGCGCGACGGCGTCTTTCCTGTGCGCGATCCATTGCGCGTTGTTGCCGTTCGTGCTGGCTTTGTTGCCATTCCTCGGTCTGGAATTTCTGGCCGACCATCGCTTCGAGCGCGGCTTTGTGTTCTTCGCCTGCACGCTGGCCACGTTTGCGCTGATCGGCGGCTATCGCCGGCATCAGCGGTCGTTGCCCTTGATGCTGGCCGCACCCGGTCTGGCGCTGCTGGTGCTCGGCGTGACCTACGCCGAAGGCTATTCGATCATCGTGCACAGCGTGCTGGTGACCTGTGGCGGCCTGCTGCTGGCCAGCGCGCATTTCGTCAATCTATACATCGACCGCCATTACGGTCATGCCCATGTGCATGGCCCGCAATGTGCGCACTGATGCGTGCATCGAACAGCGCGTACTGGCACATGGTGATTGTGTAACGGCAACCGCCGTTCCTAGCATGTGCCGATGAGCACCACGCACACCCACGACCACCCGCATGCACTGCATGCGCATGAGCATGCCGCTCCGGCCAGCGGACGCAGCCGCAAGCTGCTGTTCGCGTTTGTGCTGACCGCCCTGATGATGGTGGCCGAGGCGGCCGGTGGCGTGTACTCCGGCTCGCTGGCGCTGCTGGCCGATGCCGGCCACATGATGGTCGATGCGCTGGCGCTGCTGCTGGCTTTTGTCGGCGTATGGATGGCCACGCGCCCGGCCGACGCGCGGCGCAGTTTCGGTTATGGCCGGATGGAAGTCCTGATCGGATTCGTCAATGCATTGAGCCAGTTCGTACTGGTCGGCTGGATCTTCTACGAAGCCGTCATCCGCTTGCTGCATCCTGGGCAGATCCTGTCCGGCGTGATGCTGGTGGTGGCGGTCATCGGCCTGCTGGTGAACTCGCTGGTGTTGCGCATGCTGCACGGACATGCGCATGACGATGTCAATCTGGCCGGCGCGAGCCTGCATGTGCTGGGCGATCTGCTCGGTTCGGCGGCGGCGGTGCTGGCCGCGCTGGCAATCCGCTGGTTTGGCTGCCTGTGGGCCGATCCGGTGCTGTCGCTGCTAGTCTCGCTGCTTATTCTCAACAGCGCGTGGCGGCTGATGCGGCTATCTGCGCACATCCTGCTGGAAGGCGTGCCCGACGGCATGGACAGCGCCGAGGTGGAAGAGTCGCTGCGTAGCGCCGACGCCTCGATCCGCGATATTCACCACCTGCATGTGTGGCAGCTTGCGTCGGGTTCGCGCATGGCCACCTTGCATGCCGAACTGCATGATCACGCCGACAGCACGCAGGCCCTGCAGGCGATCAAGCGGATGCTTCTGGAACGCTTCGACATCCAGCATGTGACCGTGCAGGTCGACCCTGGCGAATGCCTGGATCAGACGCAGGACTGTGCGGGACACGGTCACCTCTGACTATGGCGCGACGGGCCGACCTGCTATGCTGGAAGATCATTCATCCCACGAATCAAGGAGTTCCCATGGGTAAGGGCGATCGCAAGACCCGTCGCGGCAAGACCTACCGCGGCAGCTACGGCAATACCCGTGCGCACACCGTGCAGCCGGCTGTCGTCGGCGCCAAGCCGACCGTGACCAAGCCGGTCGCCGCGAAGAAGGCTGCGCCGAAGAAAAAATCGGCCTGAGCCTGCAGTTCGCGCTGGCTTGACAGGACCCTCGCCTCGGCGGGGGTTTTTGTTGCTGGGTACGGCAGCACGCTTTCCGCCTTGGCGGAACCTTTGTGCGATCCGGGCTGCCCAGAAGCAGGTGAGATTCGCCAGGGTCGGACTTTGCCTGCGTTCCGGTACTGAGTGTTCGGTTTCAAGTCGGGTCATTGAAACCTGAATGCCGGTTCGCAGCGCATGTCCCGCCAGTTTGTCACCACGGCGAATCATGTGTATGCTGTGATCCATTGTATTAATGCGTTAGCACATGATGAAGCGTCGATCGCTGGACCCCGAAACCCCTGTCGAGTCAGCCGAGCTCAGCCTCTGCGTGGCTTTACTGTCCCTGAAGAATGCCGACGAGATGGGCGCGTTCCTGCGCGACCTGTGCACGCCGGCGGAGATGGAGGTGCTGGTGGATCGCTGGCGGGTGGTGCCGTTCCTGCTCGACGGCGTGCCGTATCGCGAGATCCACGAGCGCACCGCGGTGAGCATCACCACGATCGGCCGGGTGGCGCGGTATCTCAACCAGGGCAATGGCGGCTATCTTGCCGCCGCCGCGCACGCGTCGCGGCGTCGCCAGCCTGGCGGGAAGGCAAAAGCATGAAGACGCGTGATCGCTTGCGTATCGCGATGCAGAAATCCGGACGGCTCACCGAGCCGGCGCTCGAACTGCTCAATCGCTGCGGCCTGAGTTTTCGCCAGAGCCGTGACAAGCTGTTCTGTTTCGGCGAGGGCGAGCCGGTCGACCTGCTGCTGGTGCGCGACGACGATATTCCGGGTTTGATCGCGCAAGGTGTGTGCGACCTCGGCATCGTCGGGCGCAACGTGCTGAGCGAATTCCAGCTCACCACGGGACGCGAGGCCGAACCGCTGAGCGAATGGCGCCCGCTTGGCTTCGGCCGCTGCCGGTTGTCCATCGCGGTGCCGCAGGAACTGGATTACCACGGGCCGCAGCAGCTGGAAGGCCGGCGCATTGCCACCACGTATCCCGGGTTGCTGGGCGAATGGCTGCGCACGCATGGCGTGAATGCCGGCGTGGTGACGTTGGCTGGATCGGTCGAGATTGCGCCGAAGCTGGGCACAGCCGATGCGATCTGCGATCTGGTACAGAGCGGCGGCACGCTGGTGGCGAACCAGCTGCGCGAGACCGAGGTGCTGCTGGAAAGCGAGGCGGTGCTGGCCGGCCCGCAAGTGCTGCCGATCGATGAGCGCGGCGACATGATCGAGCTGCTGCTGAAACGCCTGGACGGCGTGATCCAGGTGCGCGAATCGCGCCTGCTGCTGCTGCAGACCTCGCGCCACACGCTCGAGGCGGTCACGCGATTGTTGCCGGGCGGCCCGCAGCCGACCCTGCTGCAGGTCGCCGGTCAGCCGGATCAGCTGATGCTGCAGGCGCTGTGTGCCGGCGAAGTGAGCTGGCGGCAACTGGAGGAAATCAAGAAGGCCGGGGCGCGCGAGATGTTCGTGCTGCCGGTGGAGAAGATGTTGGCATGAAGCAGGCTGGCATCAATCAGGTTGGCACGAAGAGCAGGTTGGCATGAAGCGCTTGTCATGGAATGCATTGGATGAGCCTGCGCGCCGCGAGGCAATGGCGCGCCCGGCGCAGTCACGCGCCGATGAACTGCGCCGTGGTGTCGAGCAGATCATTGCTTCAGTACGCGAGCGCGGCGATGCGGCGCTGCTCGAGCTGAGCGCAAAATACGACCGCTGCACACTGCAGGCAATCGAAGTTGATGAAGCCGAATTCGCTGCTGCCGAGGCGGCACTCGAACCAGCCTTGAAAGCGGCCATCCATGAGGCGGCCGAACGTATCGAGATGTTCCATCGCGCCGCCGCGCCACAGCCGATAGCCGTTGATACCGCGCCAGGCGTGCGGGTGGAACGCATGTTGCGCTCGATTACCCGTGTCGGCCTCTACGTACCGGCCGGCACGGCGCCACTGCCGTCGACCGCGCTGATGCTGGGCGTCCCGGCGCACATCGCCGGTTGCCGCGAGGTGGTGCTGTGCTCGCCGGCGCGCGCCGACGGCCGCTGCGACGAGGCGGTACTGTATGCCGCGCGCATCACCGGCGTGCACCGGGTGTTCAAGCTCGGTGGCGCACAGGCGATCGCGGCGATGGCCTACGGCACGGAATCGGTGCCCGGCTGCGACAAGCTGTTCGGCCCGGGCAATGCCTGGGTCACCGAGGCGAAGCTGCAGGTATCCGCGGACCCAGACGGCGCCGCGATCGACATGCCGGCCGGGCCATCCGAAGTACTGGTGATCGCCGATGCCGATGCCAACCCGGTGTTCGTCGCCGCCGATCTGCTGTCGCAGGCGGAGCACGGGCCGGATTCGCAGGTCATCCTGCTGAGTCCGTCCACCGAACTGCTGGACATGGTGGCGCTGGAGGTCGATCGGCAGTGTGCCGAACTGCCGCGTGCTGCGATCGCCAGGCAGGCGCTGGCGCAGAGTCGACTGATCCAGGTCGATTCGCTGGAGCAGGCCGTGCAAGTGAGCAATCGTTACGCGCCGGAGCACCTGATCCTGCAGGTGATCGAACCGCGTGCGTTGCTGGATGGCATCGACAGCGCCGGCTCGATCTTCCTCGGTGCGTGGACGCCCGAATCGGTGGGTGACTACTGCAGCGGCAGCAACCATGTATTGCCGACCTACGGTTACGCACGCAGCTACAGCGGCGTGTCGGTAGCCAGCTACCAGAAACAGATCACCGTGCAGGAAGTCAGCGCGGATGGCTTGCGCGCGATCGGACCGTGTACTGCAACGCTGGCGGCGGCCGAACAGCTGGAAGCGCATCGTCGTGCGGTGACATTGCGGCTGGCAGCACTGGAGGCCCGGTCATGAGCGTGCTCGATCTCGCTCGGGCGGAAATCCGCGCCATGCAGCCGTATTCTTCCGCACGCATGGAGGTCAGTGGCGGACAGGTACTGCTCAATGCGAACGAATCGGCATGGGCGCCCGTCGGTGATACCGGCGTCGGCTGCAATCGCTATCCCGAGCCGCAGCCGGCCGCGCTGATCGACGCGCTCACCTTGCTGTACGGCGTGCGCCGCGAGCAGTTGCTGGTCGGCCGCGGCAGTGACGAGGCGATCGACCTGCTGGTGCGCGCGTTCTGTCGTGCCGGCGAGGATGCGATCCTGATCCAGCCGCCGACGTTCGGCATGTACGCGGTGTGCGCCCGGATCCAGAATGCCGGTGTGATCGAGGTGTCGCTGACCGCTGATTTCACGCTGGACGTGGATGCCGTGCTGGCGGCGCTGACGCCGGCAGTGAAGCTGGTTTTCATCTGCACGCCGAACAATCCCACTGGCCAACAGGTGCCGCGCGCCAGCGTCGAACGGCTGGCGCAGTCACTGACCGGTCGCGCGTTGCTGGTGGTGGACGAAGCGTATGTGGAGTTTGCCGAGGCTGGCAGCGTTGCCGATCTGATCGATCGCTACGAGAACCTTGCCGTGTTGCGCACGCTGTCCAAGGCATGGGCGCTTGCGGGAGCGCGCATCGGCAGCCTGCTGGCGAATGCCGAAGTCATCGCGCTGCTGCGGCGGATCATGTCGCCGTATCCGCTGCCGTTGCCGTGCGTGGATGCAGCGCTGATCGCATTGTCCGGCTGGGGGCAGGTGAGCGCCCGCGAGCGCGTCGCCATCGTGCAGGCGCAGCGCAACGTGGTGCGGGATGCACTGGGTCAAGTGCCCGGCGTGCGCGAAGTGCTGCCGTCGCAGGCGAATTTCCTGACCGTGCGATTTGACGATGCTGGCGCGGTTTATCAAAAACTGCTTGCCGAGGGCATCGTGGTGCGCGACGTGCAGCGTTATCCGAACCTTGGCGACGCACTGCGCATCACCATCGGCACGCCGGATGAGAACGCCCGCGTGCTTGCCGTCCTGAAGGAGGCTGCGACATGCGCCTGAGCCGTAGGAGCGCACCCTGTGCGCGAAGGGATTCCCTCAGGCCTTTCGCGCACAGGGTGCGCTCCTACAAGGCTGAGGCTGCTTCGTGGAGGTGTCCATGAGCCGCAAGATACTTTTCGTCGATCGTGATGGTTGCCTGATCGAGGAGCCGACCGACCAGCAGATCGACAGCTACGAGAAGCTGGCCCTGCTGCCCGGCGTGATCGCCGCGCTGCAGCGCTTTGTCGCCGCCGGCTACGAGCTGGTGATGGTGACGAACCAGGATGGCCTCGGTACGGACAGTTTCCCCGAGCCGCATTTCACCGGGCCGCAGGAGCTGCTGTTGCGCATCCTGGCTTCGCAGGACATCCGCTTTCGCGAAGTGCTGATCGACCGCAGTTTTCCGCATGAAGGCAAGGACACCCGCAAGCCTGGCATCGGCCTGATGCGGGCTTACCTTGCCGACGATGGCTGGAGCCGGGCAGCTTCGGCGATGGTGGGCGACCGTGAGACCGACCTGCAGTTTGCCGCGAACATCGGCGTGCGCGGCTTGCGCGTCGGCCCACTCGGCATCAGCTGGAACGAACTGGCGCACCAGCTGCTGGATGCGCCGCGCACGGCAACGGTGGTGCGCAACACGAAGGAAACCCGCATCACAGTCAGCGTGGATCTGGACAAGATTGCCGAACCGAAAGCGCACACCGGACTGGGCTTCTTCGATCACATGCTGGAGCAGATCGGCAAGCACGGCGGCTTTGCGCTGGAGCTTCGCTGCGATGGCGACACCCACATCGACGAACACCACACCATCGAAGACTGCGCGCTGGTACTGGGTCAGGCGTTGAAGCAGGCGCTCGGCGACAAGCGCGGTATCGGCCGCTACGGCTTCACGCTGCCGATGGACGAAGCGCAGGCCAGCGCCGCGCTGGACCTGTCCGGGCGACCGTACTTCGTATTCGAGGGCAGCTTCCCGCGCGAGCGTGTGGGCGAGGTGCCGACCGAACTCGTGCCGCACTTCTTCCGCTCGTTGTGCGAGACGCTGGGTGCGAACCTGCACCTGACCGTGCAGGGCGACAATGCGCATCACATGGTCGAGGCCTGCTTCAAGGTCGTCGCGCGCGCGTTGCGCCAGGCGATCCGGCGCGAGGGTAGCGAGTTGCCCAGCACCAAGGGAACGCTGTAATGAGCACGCCGGCGCCCTCTGCTTCTACACCCTCTCCCCCGACTCTGTCGGGGGAGAGGGTTGGGGTGAGAGGGTGCTCTGATTTTTCCGCTCAATCGGTAGTACTCGTCGATGCGGGTGGCACCAACATCGGCTCGGTGCGTTTCGCACTGCAGCGCCTGGGTGTCGATGCAGCGCTGACCTCCGATGCGGCAACCATCCGCGCCGCCGACAAGGTGATCCTGCCCGGCGTCGGCGCGTCCGGCCCCGGCATGACGCGCCTGCGCGAACTGGGGCTAGTCGAGTTGCTGCGCTCGCTGACCCAGCCGGTGCTCGGCGTATGCCTTGGCATGCAGCTGTTGTGCATGCACTCGGAAGAAGGCGATACCGCATGCCTTGGCCTGATTCCCGCACCAGTGCAGCGATTCAAGGACGCTCCCGGCCTGCGCGTGCCGCACATGGGCTGGAATCAACTGCGTGCGAAACAGGCGCACCCGCTGCTGGCCGGCCTGGGCGATGACGATCAGGCGTACTTCGTGCACAGCTATGCGGTGCCGGTGGGCGACTGGAGTCTTGCCACCAGCGACTACGGCGAGACGTTCTCGGCGGTGATCGCCCGCGACAACTTCCACGGCATGCAATTCCACCCCGAGCGTTCCGCCGCCATCGGCGCGAAGCTCCTGCAGAATTTTCTCGCGTTATGACTGCATCTCGATGACGATCTTTGAAGTGATTCCCGCGATCGATCTGCGTGCTGGCCAGGTGGTCCGCCTGAAGCAGGGCGACTACGCGCAGCAGACTACCTACGCGGCCGACCCACGCGAACTGGCACAGCGCTATGCCGCTGCCGGTGCGCGCTGGCTGCATCTGGTCGACCTGGACGGTGCCCGTTCCGGCAGCCTCGACAATCTGGCGGTCATCCAGGCCATCGCTGCCGCCGGCATGCAGATTCAGGCCGGTGGTGGCGTGCGCGAGGAGGTCGATCTCCAGCGTCTGTTCAAGGTCGGTGTGCGCCGCGTGGTACTGGGCAGTGTGGCGATCCGCGATCCCGAGATGGTCGCTGGCTGGCTGGGCGTCTACGGCGCCGAACGTCTGACCATCGCGCTGGATACGCGCCGCATCGATGGCCGCTGGGCGCTGCCCAGCGCCGGCTGGACCGAAGTCGAGGCGCGCACGCTGGACGAACTCGCGCCGTGGTACGCCGCGCGTGGCGCGCGCCATCTGCTGTGCACCGATATCGACCGCGATGGCATGCTGGCCGGTTTCAATCTGGAGCTGTATCGCCATCTCGCCGACCGTGTGCCGCAGCTGGCTGTGCAGGCCTCCGGCGGCGTGCGTTCGCTGGACGATATCCGCACCGCACGCGAGGCTGGCGCACAGGGCGTGATACTCGGGCGTGCGCTGCTCGAAGGGCGCTTCACCGTGGCGGAGGCGCTGACTGCATGAAGATCTCACTGTGCATGCCGATATCGCTCCTCCCCCTGCGTGCAGGGGGAGGCTGGGAGGGGGTAGAGCTCTTGGTATTCCAGTCAAGAGCACCCCTCCCCAACCCTCCCCTGCAAGCAGGGGAGGGAGATGTCCCAGGGAGCGCCGCATGCTGAGCCGCCGCATCATCCCCTGCCTGGACGTGCGCGACGGCAAGGTGGTCAAGGGCGTGCGTTTCCGCGATCACGTGGTGATGGGCGAGATCGTCGAGCTGGCCCTGCGCTACCGCGACGAGGGTGCCGACGAGCTGGTGTTCTACGACATCACCGCCAGCCCGGAAGGGCGCAGCGTGGATCGTGGCTGGGTCGAGCAGGTGGCACGGGTGATCGACATCCCGTTCTGCGTCGCCGGCGGTATCCGTTCGGTGGATGAGGCGCGTGCGGTGCTGCATGCCGGCGCGGACAAGATATCGGTGAACTCGCCGGCATTGGAGCGGCCCGCACTGATCGACGAACTGGCCGCCGCATTCGGCGTGCAGTGTGTGGTGGTCGGCATCGACTCGCTGCGCGATGCGGACGGCGCATGGCGCGTGCGCCAGTACACCGGCGATCCCGACAAGACGCAGGCGCTGCCGCGCAGGACGCTGGACTGGATGATCGAGGCGCAGCAGCGCGGTGCCGGCGAGATTGTGCTCAACTGCATGGGCAGCGACGGCGTGCGCAACGGCTACGACCTGGAGCAGCTGTCAGCGGCCCGCACGATCTGCCATGTGCCGCTGATTGCGTCCGGTGGCGCCGGCGCGCCGGAGCATTTCCGCGATGCGTTCATCGAGGCCGATGTGGACGGCGCACTGGCCGCCAGCGTGTTCCACTCAGGCGCGATTGCGATCCCCGAACTCAAGCACTATCTGCGCGGGCAGGGCGTAGCGGTGCGGTTTTGAAAGCCCTCTCCTCCAAGCTTGCTTGGGGGAGAGGGTTGGGTGAGGGGGCTCTTGATCTTGCCGATTCTGCAAAAGCGCCCCCTCACCCCAGCCCTCTCCCCCAA
>Ga0208589_1000924_pt1 | contig 12879 bp, 8 predicted proteins | sample NGESurshal092012_2_FD_184486 | JGI IMG/M metagenome (GOLD analysis project Ga0208589, IMG submission 184486) | Arctic peat soil microbial communities from Barrow, Alaska - NGEE Surface sample F53-2 shallow-092012 (SPAdes) | ecosystem: Environmental > Terrestrial > Soil > Wetlands > Peat ... | reverse complement strand
CTGATCTCCAGCGACTATCTCGCCGCCCAACTCAGCCCCGAAGAGATGGCCGCCCTCCAGGAGGGCAAGCCGATTGTCATGAGCGACATGGCTCAAAAAGTCGGCGCTGATGTGCTGATTCAGGTCCAGGCCCATCCCACCAATCAAACCGGAGCATTGCAGGTCCGGCTGGTGGCCGAAGCCATGAACATTCGCGGCGGCGATCAAATCGGCACCGCCGTTGTGGATGTACCGCTCCCCTTGGATAAGCCGCAACTGAACGACTACACGCGATTCATCGCGGCCAAGCTGATGGTCGGCATGAGAGGCGCCTGGGAATCCTACGCCGCCAACCCGCCGCCGCCCCAGCAGCCCGGCCAGGCTCCGCCCGCCGCGCCCCCAGCCGCTACACCGGTTCCCCAGGGCAACGCGCTGCCTCCGGTCCCGCCGGCCGCGGTCGCTCCCGCGCCCCAAGCCGCCGCTCCGGCCAGCCAGCCGACGAATACGATTGATATGATTCCGTAACTGTGTCTGCTATGATCAGAATGGAAATCCAACAGGACAAACCAATCATGACTCGCTCAACCGCCGTAATTCTCTCCGCTCTGTTCGCATTGGCCTTAACCGCCTGCAACGACGTGCATCCCACATACGTCGGCCGTGCCGACCCCTACACCACCCGGCAGATTCAGTTTTCCAGTGAGGAATTGCAGAACGACACCGCCATCAGCGGCGCCCCCGTCGTCACGCGCGATCCGAGCGGCTACCTGATCGTCTCCGTGAACATCCGCTCGGCGATTGATAAGGATTTGCACATCGACTACCAGACGACGTTCTTCGACGCCGCCGGCCAGGTAATTGAAACCACCGAATGGCACACGGTTGTTCTACCCGCGAACACGCCGCATACCGTCACGGATAAATGCACCAGCCCCGCGGCCGCCAATTTTCAGATGGCCTTCCGCTACGCGAAGTAGCAATGGATCGAGGACCAAAACAATTTCCAATCGATTTTCGCGCCGATGTCTCACGGTGGACCCGAAAAACGCAAGAATCACCGCCCGCGAGTACGCTAGAGACGCGGAGAACGCAGAGCGGAAATCAGCCACAGATATAAATCAGACAAAAATACGGATAAAGTTGAAATCTCAAATTCTTATCTGTGTGCATCTGATTTTCATCTGTGGCCAAAACTCTTCTCCGCGTCCTCTGCGTCTCTAGCGAAGGTACGCCATCGCGGGCGGTGCATCATCCGCGTTTTCAATCCAACACCCCAAATCAAATAGAACCCCCATCACCCGGTTCGTCCCGCCAGCGCGGAAATAAATGCGGTCAGATCGTGCGGATCAACCGGCTTTGGAATATGCACTTGAAAGCCGGCCAGAAGTGCCTGTCGCTGATATTCTTTATTCGCAAACCCCGACAACGCGATCGCAGGCAGTTCCTTGGCGCGATATCCAAGCTCGCGCACCCGGCGGATCAGATCGAATCCATCCTGTTCAGGCATTCCAAGGTCGCTGATCAAAATTTCGGCGCGAGCGGCAGGCAATAGCTCCAGCGCTTCGGCGGCGCTCTCCGCCGTTGTCACGGCCGCTCCCGCGTGCTCCAGCACCTTGGACAGCAGGCGTCGGGCGTCGGGTTGATCGTCAACAACCAGCACGCGAAGCCCTTCAAGGCGCACCAGCGGAAGTGAAACCGTCAAAGGCGCATCAGAATCCTCGCTGCCTGCCGTCCCTCCCGGTTCCTGATTGGTTTCGTCAAGTTGCACCGCATGGACTGGCAGCAGAAAGCTGAACTGTGAACCTTGTCCTTCGCCGGCACTTTGCGCCTCGACGGTCCCGCCATGCATTTCCACGATGTGTTTAACGATGGAAAGACCAAGGCCCAGTCCGCCGTGCTTTCGCCGCGTGGTGTTGTCGGCCTGGCGGAAGCGGTCAAACACATGCGGCAGGAATTCCGCGGCGATTCCCTGGCCGTTGTCGGTGACCTGAATACGCACGCTGGAGTTTTCGCGCGCAAGGCTGATGCCGACCGATCCACCCCTGGGAGTGAACTTGATGGCGTTGGCAAGCAGGTTCCAAACGGCCTGTTGAATTCGAGCCGCGTCACACGTTGAGCGGCTTGCCTCCGGGTCAACTTGCGATTTGATTGTAATACCGCGCGCTTGCGCGGAGGGACGCACCGCTTCGAGACTCGCGCCGATGATTTCCATCAAACTGCACGGCCGCATTTCCAGCCTGAGCTTGCCGGACACGATGCGCGAAACATCCAGCACGTCCTCGATCAGTTTTACCTGGGCCTGCGTGTTGCGTTCGATGACATTAAGCCCTTCCTGCAAGTCGTCTTTATCACAGGTCTTGCTCCGCATAATGCTGATCCAGCCGACGATGGCGGTCAGAGGCGTGCGCATCTCGTGGCTGAGCGTCGCCAGGAATAGATCCTTGGCGCGGTTGGCGGCTTCGGCATCCGCTCTCAAAACCTCCTCACTGGCGGAAAGCACCTTCCGCTCGTCCTCAAATCGCTTTCGCTCGCTGATGTCGCGAATATTGCATTGAATCACGGAAACCTGGTTTTCAACATATATATTGCTTACAAATTCGACCGGAATCTGGCGTCCGTCGCGGTCCTGGAGGGGAAGGTTTTCGTAGCGGATCGAACGGTTCAATTGCAACTGCCGCATGGCTTGCCGGCATTCCTCTCTGTCGTGGAAGAGTCCCAGTTCACACAACTCCTTGCCGAGGAAGTAATCCAGCGGGCGGCGCAGCAGGTCGAGCATAAACCGGTTGGCGTCGATCACCCGCGCCGTGTTGGCATCGAGGATGAGGATGCCATCATGCGCCGCCTCAAACAGGCGGCGATATCGAATCTCTGATTGCTCTATTTTAAGGGCCGCCTGCTTGCGTTCGGTGATGTCAAAAAAGCAATTGATGGCCCCCGTGATCTCTCCACGTTCATTCTTCAACGGACGGATGTTCGCGATGACGGTTACCCGCGTGCCATCGGGCCGCTCGATGATCACCTCCGCGTCGAGCATCTCCGATATTTTGCCGCTCAGAACCTCCGCGACGGGCGTCTGATCGTGCGGCATCCAGCTTCCATCCGGACGGAGCAATTTGATTGAGCCGCAAAATCGCTGATCGGTATCGCCGGTTTTCGGCTCGCGACCCCATAGCTCGACGGCGCGGCGGTTAAAATCCCGAATCATCCCCGTGCTATCGCAGGAGTAAATCGCCATCGGCCCCAACTCAAACAACGTCCGATATCGCTCTTCGCTTTCCCGCAATCGCTCCATGGCTTGATCGGCATCGAATGATTCAACACCTTTCAGCGGTTTGAAGTGGCCGGCTTCCTCTGTGTTCATGCCCGTCGTTCTGCCTTATGGCGTTTCGGCGGACATCGCCGCGTGGATGTCAGCCAAGAGAGGTAAGCCAACGTGGTGGTGGAAAGTATCGCGCTTAATGCTACGCCGGATTTCAAACCGAGTGTTAGGGCGATTCTCGGAAAAGACGATGGGGAAAAGCCCTAATTTCTGATTGGAGGGGGAGCATAAATTGAGGGAAATGATCGGATTCAAACGGCAAATCAACGCATCACATACTCTTCCCCCACCTTCCGAATCACCGCGAAATGCTTCTCATCCCCATCCACGTGATAGGTCAGCATCAACGTCTTATGCAATTCAATCACATCCCCCTTGGCGTCCTTCAAAGCCTGCCCATTGGAATCCCTGGCTGCCGCGGTCTCGCCCCACAGCCCGGAAACGAAAATCTTAAACGCCCCCATCCGCTGCGGACTTTCCGGCCAGATCGCGACGCTGTCGCGCTGCTGATCCGCGCCAAGCAATAACCGCCCGCCAAACAAAGTCGGCTCTTCGAGATATTTATTTCGCACTTCCTGCTTGATCGCGTCAAACACCGACGGGTGAACCGCGTCGTTGCCGTTGATCAGCTTGCCGTCGCTGTTGCGCATCACGAAGACAGGGTAGAAAATCCGTTCCTTCTCGCGGTCGGAATTGGCGTCCGCCGTCGCATCAGTCGGGTTCACCACGCTGTACGAGATGTACCAGAACGCGCTCGGCGTGCGCTCGCCGGGAAGGGTGATGACAATGCGCTTGGGATCCGAATGCGTGAACTTCAATTCCCAGGAGACCGCGGTCAGACTGGGCTTGGGATAAGCCGCCGCCGAATCATCCTGCCCGCGCGCCGGCAGGGCGGTCATAACCAAAACGCCCAAAGCCGAAATTGCCGCTCCGCAACCGATATTGAACAACCATCCGCCGCGCATCAGAAACCTCGAATAAAGGAGGTAAGAAAGTAGGAAGGTAAGAAAGTGGGAAGGCAAGGACGGGCAGAAAACTTCTGCATCATTTCCACTTTCTTACGTTCGCACTTTCATACTTTCTTACTTTCACACCTTCTCACTTCCTCGCTGTAGGTGTTATGTTAAGCCCGGTGGCCGAGGTGTCAAATATTTCCGGTATTCCATCTTCCGCCGGCAGCGGCATTCGCCCCGCCGCCGCCATTGAGCGCCGCGCCGCACTGGCGATGATCCTCGCCCCCGGCCCCCACCCCGCCGGCGAACGCGAAGTCGGCGATTTCCTCCGCATCGCCGAACAGCGGCGCCTTGATCTCGGTCAGTTGGTCCTTTCCCTGCAAAACGCGAAGATCAATTGGGCCATTCTCCCCATCCTCACGCCCGGCCGCACGCTGCTGCTGCTGGCCCCCAATCATGTCATTCCGCCGATGACACTGGAGGCCGGCGAATCACTCACGCGGGCCGTGCTGGCCAGGCATTCCGATTGCCTGCTGGCGCAAGTGCTGGTCGAACCGGCCTGCCTGGCCGTTCGGGATTTGTATCTGGCCCTGGGCTTCCTGGAGATCGCCGAACTGATTTATATGCACGTCCCGGTGCGTCGGCCCAAGGCAATCATCCCTCTTCCCGATGAGTTTTACCTCCAAACCTACACGCCGCAGACACACGAACTCTTCGCCCAGGCGATCCGCGCCAGCTATCAGGAAAGTCTCGATTGCCCCGGCCTGAACGGCCTGCGCGACATCGAAGACGTCATTCTCGGCCACCAAGCCGCCGGCGGAATGGGCGGGCTGAGCGAATTTGAACCCCGCCTCTGGCGCGTCCTTTTACACCGCCAAAATAATGCCCCACCCCAGCCGTGCGGCGTGCTCCTTCTTTGCCGGACCGACCCCCATGATTCAATGGAACTGGTCTACATCGGACTGGCCCCTGCGGTCCGGCGAAGAGGGCTCGGCAAGTTCTTGGTTCAGGAAGCGCTAATTGCCGCCGCCGACGAGAACCGCCGGAGGATAACTCTCGCGGTTGATGCCAGAAACTTGCCCGCTTTGCAGATGTACTACCGCCATGGGTTCCAGCGCATCGGAACTAAAGTCGCCTATATCAAGGACTTAAGGGTCACGGCCTCTTAGCCCGCCAATCTCTCCACCAAACCGTCCACAAGTTATCCCCAGGTCCGATAATTTGGTGCATATCAGGTGGAGTAAAAAAAATTAAAGTCCCAATAGGCTCATCCAATGACTCTATAAACGTTGTGAACGGAAAAATCAGCCCAGACCACCTTGTATCCCGTCCCCGCGAATACTATTTTGTACTCGTTGATTTGTGACGTGTTCGTTGATTGATAGGAATTTCACATCAAGTCGAGAGGGAATTCCGCGAAAGATTGCATCCACGGATGGTCAGATATTTCGGGCATGATGCCTTCCAAAAACCTGAGGGGAAGTGGGTCCGTCCACGCAGGCGATCGCCTTAAGATCGCGGCGGCGGCCAGTTGGCCATAAAGGGCCGGCCCACCACGGAAGGAGTCGCTTGTGAGTTGCATGACTGTCCATGATCCGCAATTGGTTCGGTTGACCCACGCCATCGCCCAGAGAGTCGGGCCTCAACTTTTCAATTTCTGGTTTGATAACTCCACCAAACTTGACCTCAAACCGGATGTTTTGGAGATCGCCGTCCCCAACGATTTCATCAGCGAATGGATCGGCAGGAAATTCGCCCAGCCCATCCAGGACGCCGCCCGCGAAGTCCTCGGCTGCTCGCTGAATCTTCATTTCAGCGTCGTGCCCCAGTTGTTCGAGGTTGCCGGTAACGGCGAACGCAAAGCCCTGCCGGTTGATCAGAACGGCGACATTTCAAGGGCCGTCCCCATCCAGCCGCCGCTTCCGCGCCAAGGGTCTTCGCGATTTGAAAAAGGCCCCTCCTCCTTCGCCGCCGGCTCCTTCGCCGGCCCGCGTCCCAAGCTCCGCCACGACCTGACAACCTTCGTCGTCGGCCCCAGCAACCAGTTCGCCTACAACTGCGCGATCTACGTCGCGCAGTTCCCCGGCGCCCAATACAATCCGCTTTTCATTCACGGCGGCTGCGGGCTGGGCAAAACCCACCTCCTCCAGGGCCTGTGCAAGGAATTCCAGAAATTTCATCCCACCAAGCGCTGGAGCTACATGACCGGCGAGGATTTCACCAACGACTTCCTCACCGCGCTCCGCACAGGCAAGGTCGAAGCCTTCCGCCGCCGCATGCGCGATCTTGATCTCCTGGTGATCGACGACGTTCATTTCCTCGCCGGCAAAAAAGCCACCCAGGAGGAATTCCTCCACACCTTCAACGCCATCGAAGCCTCCGGCCGCCAGGTCGTGATGGCTTCCGACGCTCATCCCAAAATGATCGAAGAGTTCGGCGAATCGCTCATCAACCGCTTTGTCAGCGGCATGGTCGTGCGCATCGATCCGCCCAATTTCATCATGCGCTGCGAAATTCTCCGGGCGCTGTCCGTTCGCACCGGATTTGTACTCCCCGACGAGGTCTCCGGCTGGATCGCGCGGCGCGTCACCCAGAACGTCCGTGAACTGGAAGGCGCGATCACGCGTATGTCCGCCCATGTCCTCCACAGCGGCCGCGAGCCGGATGTCGAGCTGGCGCAGGAAGCCCTCGGCGATCTCGACCGCCACTCCGCCGCCCCCGTCAAACCCGAGGCCATCCTTCACGCCGTCTGCGATTACTTCGGCGTCGAAAACAAGGACCTCATGTCCGGCCGCCGTCAACGCACCATCAGCCTGGCGCGCAGCGTGGCGATGTTCCTGGTCCGCAAGACCGCCCGTCTCAGTTTTCCGGAGATCGGCCATCGCCTCGGAAAGCGAAATCACAGTACCGTCATCAGCGCCTGCCGCCGCATCGAAAGAGCCATATCCCGAAACGACGAACTGGCATGGAACAGCGCCGTCGGCGAGCGGCGCGAGGAGGCCGGCGAGCTGCTGCAACGCCTGGAAGAACACAGCCGCGCCGTCAACTGACCGGTCACGTAGATTACTTAGCGCCGTCTGAACATAAGTCGTGAACCCACAAACTCTTGCTGGTTTGAGGCATCAGAGGCCATTTGACCCTCCCCCAAACCGGTGCTATATTTAGACTTGAGCGTTGTGGGAATACATTGTTAAGATAAGGCCAGAAACAGACTTACAGCGATAGCTCATATTAGTGTTTCATCGATCTCCGCGCCCCCGTCGCAAGCCGCGTCCGACGGGAAGGTGGTTATTTTAGGAGATCAATTTGTGATGATGGGTAATTTGTAGGCGGCGTGTTTTATAATTGATTGAGCGTCTTTGTGGACGGAACCCATCGCGACAGCGATCTTAAGACGCGAGTCCTTGAGGCGACGAATATCGTCGAACTCATCGGCCAAACTGTCCAATTAAAAAGGGCCGGCCGCGATTTTATCGGCCTCTGTCCTTTCCACCAAGAAAAGACCCCTTCCTTCCACGTCTACGCCAGCAAACAGTTTTATTATTGTTACGGCTGCAAAAAGCACGGCAACGCCATCGACTTCGTCATCGAGCGCGACCGCGTCGAATTCGTCGATGCCATGCGCACCATGGCCGAGGCCAAAGGCATCCCGGTCGGCCCCAAAGGCGCCGGCAGCGGCCAGCGCGCCGGTGAAACGCAGATTCTCCGCGACGCCCATTCCGCGGCCTGCCAGTTTTATGAAAAGCAGCTTGCTCAACCGGCCCTCGGCCAAGCCGCCCGCGATTATCTCGTGAAACGCGGATTTAACGACGAATCGATCCAAAAGTTCCGCATCGGCCTCGCCGCTGAAGGTTGGGACCGCTTTGCCACCAGTCCACAAGCCAAAAAATTCACGCCCGCGCAGCTCGCCCTCGCCGGCCTCCTCAAGCCCCGCCAGCAGGGCGAAGGCTACTACGACACATTCCGCGACCGCCTGATGTTTCCCATCTTCGACAAGGATGGCCGCATCATCGCCTTCGGCGGGCGCGTCATGCCCGGCAGCGACGACCCCGCCAAATACCTCAACAGCCCGCAAACGCCCCTCTTCGACAAAGGCCGCTGCGCCTTTGGCCTCCACCTGGCCCAGGACAAAATTCGCGCGACCCGCACCGTCGCCGTCGTTGAAGGCTACACCGACGTCGTCATGGCCCATCAGTTCGGCTGCACCAACGTCGTTTCCGTGCTCGGCACCGCTCTTACCGCCCGCCATTTGGAATTGCTCAGCTACTACGCCGACCGCGTGGTTCTTCTCTTCGATCCTGACGCCGCCGGCGATGTCGCCGTCGATCGCGCCCTGGAACTCTACCTCACGCAGGAAAAAGTCGAGGTCGCCATCGCCAGCCTCCCCGACGGCCTCGATCCCGACGAATTCCTTCTGAAACACGGCGCTGAAGCCTTCGACGCCACACTCGCCGGCGCCACCGACGCCCTGGCGTACAAATGGCGGCAATTGTCCGGCCGAATGAACCAGCGGACATCTTCTCTCAATGACCAGCAGAAAGCCGTTGACGAATACCTGACCGCGCTCTCCTCCGCTCGCAAGTCCGGCCATGTTGATCCCATCCGTTGGGGGTCGGCCGTCAATCGTGTGAGCCGTCTTACCGGTATTCCGCCCGAGCAGCTTCAGCGGCGGCTTGGAAAACCCGCTCGCAGCCGTCAAACATCGCCCCTGGCTCATGCGCCAATGCCGGTTTTGCCGAAATCAGAGGTTCCTACCGCAAATGACAAAGCAGAGGGCTTTGTTTTGGGGTATCTTCTCTGTGAGCCTGCGGATTGGGCGGACATCCAGAAGTTCGTTGAACCGGCAGGTTTTGCGCCCGGTCCCCGCCGTATGTTGGCGGAGATTTACTGGCAACATCAACGCGATGAGGGACAACCGGTATTGAACCAGTTCCTCTCATTGCTGGATGGTCAGGCTGATATTAAGGAATTGGCAACACAACTGGCACAGGAGGTCCAAACAACCGCTGAACCCAGGCAATTCCTTCAGGCGTGCATAGAATACTTCAGGCTCCAGCGCCTTCGGCTGGAGCAGGAGAAACAAGAGGCGCGTCTCCGCGCCAGTAATGAATTTCCGTTGGCCGTGGAAGAAGAAGCCGCGGTCCTGCAACAGTTATCAGATTTGTCCAGAATTCCCGACCCGCGAAGGATGTCCGTTCGTTACGGCATCTGAGTGAGTTTGGGTAGATTGGGTAAAAAAGCAAATGTCAAGCATTGAATCTCCATTTATTGGTTCTGGTTCTCAGGAGGAGGTGGACCTGCGCGTTCAGGCCCTCCTCGACTTGGGTCTTTCGCGCGGATATCTCACCTATGACGAACTGAATGAGCGTTTGCCCGACGAGGTCGTTTCCCCCGACAAGCTCGATTCCCTGCTGATGATGATCGACGAAATGGGCATCAAGCTCATCGACGATCAGGACGTCGCTGAATTCAACCAGAAGCCCACCAAGGCCAAGCCCGTTCCCAAGGTCGCCACCGCGACCGCCGCCGCCGCTATCACTGGCGCCGGCAGCAGCGCGCCCGCCGCCGACCCCGAAGCGGAGCTTCCTCCCCAGGAAGGCGCCGAGGAAGAGGAAGACGACGATACCGATCTGAGTCTCGAAGCCGAACTCGCCGAAGCCTCCACCAAGCGCATCGACGATCCAGTTCGCATGTATCTCACCCAGATGGGCGAGATTCCGCTTCTCACCCGCGAGCAGGAAATTGCGCTCGCCAAAAAGATCGAAATCACCCGCAAGATTTTCCGCTCCAAGGTTTTGGAGAGCGATTACTGTCTTCAGTCCGCGGTCGGTATTCTTCAGCAGGTGGACGACGGCGATCTTCCCTTCGACCGGACCATGAAGATCAGCACCGCCGAGGACAACCCTGACAAGACCACCATCGGCCAGCGCATTCCGCTCAACCTGGAGAGCGTCCGCCAGATGCTCGAGCGCAACCGCCAGGACTGGGAAAACCTCGACCGGGCCAACATGTCCAAGCGCCAGGACGAGTTGTTCCTCGCCATGCGTCGTCGCCGCCGCCGGGCGGTGAAACTGCTGGAAGAGCTTTCGCTCCGCACCAGCAAGGTCACGCCCCTGATGAAGAAACTGATCTCCATCAGCGCCAAGATGGTCGAGCTTGAAATTCGCATCGAGGAACTCACCAAGCTCAAAGACCCCGGCGAAGACCTCGAAGTCTGCCAGCAGGAACTCACCGGCCTGGAAGATCTGGTTCTCGAAGACGCGCAAAGTCTTCACCGCCGCGTCGTCGCGGTGCGCAAAATCTACTACAAGTACGAAGACGCCAAGCGCAAGCTCTCCGGCGGCAATCTTCGACTCGTCGTCTCCATCGCCAAGAAGTACCGCAACCGCGGCCTCTCTTTCCTGGACATCATCCAGGAAGGCAACACCGGCCTCATGCGCGCCGTCGATAAATACGAATATCGCCGCGGCTACAAGTTCAGCACCTACGCGACCTGGTGGATTCGCCAGGCCATCACCCGCGCGATTGCAGATCACGCCCGGACGATCCGCATTCCCGTCCACATGATCGAAACCATGAGCCGCCTGCGCAACATCAGCAAGGGCCTCATGCAGGAACTCGGCCGTGAACCCACGATTGAAGAAATTGCCCGCAAGGCCAAGATGACGGTGAGCGAAACCCGCCGCGTCCTCAAAATCAGCCGCCACCCCATCTCGCTCGACCGCCCGGTCGGCGAGAGCGAAGACAGCTATTTCGGCGACTTCATTGAGGACGAGAAGGCCGACAATCCTGTCGAGTCCGCCACGCAGGAGATGCTCAAGGACAAGATCGAGCAGGTTCTCAAGACGCTGACCTACCGCGAGCGCGAAATCATCAAGCTCCGCTACGGCATCGGCGACGGCTACACCTACACCCTCGAAGAAGTCGGCCGCATCTTCAAAGTAACCCGCGAGCGCGTGCGCCAGGTGGAAGCCAAAGCCATCCGCAAACTGCAACACCCCGTACGCGCCAGAAAACTGGAAGGATTCCTGCAAGGCGGAACGCCGCGGTAGCAAGCCGCCGATTTTTGCCCGAAGCTCAAATAGACCATAAAAAGCCCACGGATAGCCATCCGTGGGCCTTTTTTGCCAAGGAAATCCACGTCAACTTCGGAGTCTTCCGAAATGCTCAAACCATCTGGCAAACAATTCGTCCATTGGCTAAAATACGAAACAACGCTGTCGCCGCGATTAGTCAGGCGTGAATACACGCCGGGCCTTCAAGGCTGTCGGCATGTTTTGGGGATTGGTGTAACGGTAGCACAAGCGCCTCTGGAGCGCTTTGTCTAGGTTCGAATCCTAGATCCCCAGTTCAGTTCTTCTCCCCATCCTCCGGCACCACCGCCAGCAGCCGGTCAATAATCTGATCCGGCCCCATCCCCTCGGCGTCCGCATTAAAATTCGTAAATAACCGATGCCGCAACACCGGCTTGGCCACCTTCTTCACATCCGCAATGCTCACATTCAATCGCCCGCTGAGCAACGCCATCGCCTTGGCCCCTAAAACCAGATACTGCGCCGCCCGCGGGCCGGCGCCCCAGGTCAAAAGTTCATTGATGAACGCCGGCGTCCCCGCCTCTTTCGGCCGCGTCGATCGCGCCAAACTCACCGCGTAATCCACCACCCGATCACTCACCGGCAGCTTTCGCAAAGTTTTTTGCACCGCCATGATATCCGCCGCCGTCAGCACCGGCTCCACTTCTCGTTCCAGTTCCATCGTCGTTGAACGAACGATCTGCCGCTCTTCATGTTTGCTGGGATATCCGATATTCACCATAAACATGAACCGGTCGAGCTGCGCTTCGGGGAGCGGATATGTTCCCTCCTGCTCCACCGGGTTCTGCGTCGCCAATACGAAAAACGGCAGATCCAGTGCAAACGTGCGCCCGCCCGCCGTCACCTGATATTCCTGCATTGCCTGCAACAACGCCGCCTGCGTCTTCGGCGGCGTGCGGTTAATCTCATCCGCCAGCACGATATTCGAGAAAACCGGGCCTTTCAGAAACCGAAACTGCCGCTGCCCCGTGGCGGGATTCTCTTCAAGAATGTCGGTGCCCGTGATGTCCGACGGCATCAGGTCCGGCGTAAATTGGATGCGATTGAAATTCAGCTTCAGCGCCCGCGCCAGCGTGGAGATCATCAGCGTCTTCGCCAGCCCCGGCACGCCCACAATCAGGCAATGCCCCCGCGATATCAGCCCCGCCAGCAACAGCTCCAACACGTTGTGTTGCCCGACAATCACCTTATGCAATTCGCCGAGCAATCTCGCTTTGGCGGCGCCAAAGCGATCGATGAACTGGCTCTGCGGATCAATGCTCGGCGGCGTGGGCAACTGTGACACGTTGATTCTCCGCACGATTTGTACACCAATTAACGCCGCTAATGAAGCGTCTGAAGGTTCCTCCTGCCATTTGCACAGGCCAATCGCAAATGAGGAGAAACCCACACTCTTATCCCCTCCCCTTGTATTCAGGAGGAGGGTTAGCAGCCAGTGGCAAAAGTCTCGCGGGCCATGCTCGTGTCTTTTGGCCGCGAGCTTCGTTGCTCCTCCTCAGCGTATTTGGCTGCAATACGCTTCGTCGTCGCGTCT
>Ga0208589_1000922_pt1 | contig 12900 bp, 10 predicted proteins | sample NGESurshal092012_2_FD_184486 | JGI IMG/M metagenome (GOLD analysis project Ga0208589, IMG submission 184486) | Arctic peat soil microbial communities from Barrow, Alaska - NGEE Surface sample F53-2 shallow-092012 (SPAdes) | ecosystem: Environmental > Terrestrial > Soil > Wetlands > Peat ... | reverse complement strand
GCTCGACCCGGACGCGCCCGAGGGGACCAGCCCGTTCGACCATCACGTCTACGTGTTCGTGTCGGACGGCGACATCGAGGAGGGCATCAGCCACGAGGCGTCCTCGCTGGCCGCCCACCAGGACCTGGGCAACCTGGTCGTGCTCTACGACGACAACCAGATTTCGATCGAGGACAACACGCAGATCGCCAAGTCCGAAGACGTGGCCGCGCGCTACGAGGCCTACGGCTGGCATGTGCAGCGGCTGGACTGGCGCGGGCCCGAGGGCTACCACGAGGACCCGGCCGGGCTGTACCAGGCGCTGCAAGAAGCCCGGGCCCGCACCGACAAGCCCTCCCTCATCGTCCTCCGGACTATCATCGCCTGGCCGGCCCCGCACGCCCAGAACACCGGGGCGGCGCACGGTGCTGCCCTCGGCGAAGACGAAGTCGCCGCGACCAAGGAAGTCCTCGGCTTCGACCCGAAGGTAACGTTCCCGGCCGAGGAAGCACTGGTCGGGCACGCCAGGAAGGTGGCTGCGCGGGGCAAGCGCCTGCGCGCCGAGTGGGACGAGGCTTTCAGCGCGTGGGCCCGGGCCAACGCGGAGCGGGCCGCGCTGCTGGACCGCCTCCGGGCCCGGCGGCTGCCGGACGGGTGGGCCAAGGCGCTGCCTGCCTTCCCCCCGGACCAGAAGGGCATGGCCACCCGCAAGGCGTCGGAGGCGGTACTGAACGCCCTGGCCCCGGTGCTGCCCGAACTGTGGGGCGGCTCGGCCGACCTGGCCGGCAGCAACAACACCACGATGAAGGGCGAACCGTCGTTCATCCCGGCGGAGCGCCAGACCGAGATGTTCCCCGGCAACGTCTACGGCCGCACCCTGCACTTCGGGATCCGCGAGCACGCCATGGGCTCGGTTCTCAACGGGATCGTGCTGGACGGCCTGACCCGGCCGTACGGCGGCACGTTCCTGGTCTTCAGCGACTACATGCGGCCAGCGGTCCGGCTGGCGGCGCTGATGGAGCTGCCGGTGACCTACGTGTGGACGCACGACTCGATCGGGCTCGGCGAAGACGGCCCGACCCACCAGCCGGTCGAGCACCTGGCCGCGCTGCGCGCCATCCCCGGCCTGGACGTGGTCCGGCCCGGCGACGCGAACGAGACCAGCGTGGCCTGGCGGACGGTGCTGGAAAACACCGACCGGCCGGCCGGGCTGTGCCTCAGCCGGCAGAACCTGCCCGTCCTGGACCGCTCGGAGGGTAAAGGCCTGGCGAGCGCGGATGGGGTGGCCCGTGGCGGGTACGTCCTCGCCGAAGGGGCGGGCGGTGACCCGACGGTGATCCTGATGGCCACGGGCAGCGAGCTGCAGATCGCGCTGGCGGCGCGGGGCATTCTCCAGGACGAGGGAATCTCGACACGAGTTGTTTCCATGCCGTGCGTGGAATGGTTTACCGGGCAGGATGCTTCCTATCAGCAGGAGGTACTGCCACCGCATATCCGGGCGCGCGTCAGCGTCGAGGCTGGCATCGCGCAGCCCTGGCACCTGTTCACCGGCGATTTCGGTGAGTGCGTGAGCCTGGAGCATTTCGGGGCATCCGCTTCCTACATGAAGCTGTACGAGGAGTTCGGGTTCACCGCAGAGCATGTGGCAGCAGCCGCCCGCTCCAGCCTGGCTCGGCTGGGCACCGCAGCGGGCCTGAGCGCGAGAAGCGAGGATTCATGACCTCCCAGCAGCACAACCCGCAGACCCACACCACGCCGGCCCATCCGGTACTCCGCGAGCTGACCGCTGCCGGGGTATCCATCTGGCTCGACGACATCAGCCGTGAGCGGCTGAGGACGGGCAACCTGGCCGAGCTCATCCGGGACTGGGCCGTCACCGGCGTGACCTCCAACCCGACGATCTTCGCGAGCGCCGTGGCCCACGGCGACGCCTACGATCAGCAAGTGGCTGACCTGGCCATCCGCGGCGTGCAGACCGAGGAGGCGGCCCGGGCGATCGCCGGCTACGACATCCGCTGGGGCTGTGACGTGCTCCGCCCCGTCTACGACATCACCAGCGGCGTGGACGGCCGGGTCTCCATCGAGGTCGACCCGAGGATCGCCAAGGACACCGCGAAGACCATTGCCGAGGCCCGGGCGCTGTGGTGGATGGTGGACCGGCCCAACATGTACATCAAGATCCCGGCGACGCTCGAGGGCCTGCCCGCGATCACCGCAGCGCTGGCCGAGGGGATCAGCGTGAACGTCACGCTGATTTTCTCCCTCGAGCGCTACGGCCAGGTCATCGACGCGTTCATGACCGGCCTGGAGCAGGCGCTGCAAGCCGGCCGGGACATCTCCACCCTGGGTTCGGTGGCGTCCTTCTTCGTCAGCCGGGTGGACAGCGAGGTGGACCGCAGGCTCGACAAGATCGGCACCCCCGAGGCGGCCGCGCTGCGCGGCAAGGCGGCCATCGCCAACGCCCGGCTTGCCTACGAGCTCCACGAGCAGCGGATCGCCACCCCGAGGTGGCAGGCGCTGCGCGAGGCCGGGGCCAAGGTGCAGCGCCCGCTGTGGGCCTCCACCAGCACCAAGGACCCCGCCTACGAAGACACCATGTACGTGGTCGACCTGGTCGCCCCGGACACCGTCAACACGATGCCGGAGTCGACGCTGCGCGCCACTGCGGACCACGCGAAGCTGCGCGGTGACACGATCCACGGCACTTACGAGCAGTCCCGGCAGGTCTTCGCTGACCTGGCCAAGCTCGGCATCGGCTACGACGACGTGGTCAGCGTGCTCGAGGAGGAGGGGGTGGAGAAGTTCGCCGCCTCGTGGAACGAGTTCCTCGGCACGATCGAGGCGAACATGGCCGCGGTGGGCAAGCCATGACCGATGGGCCGCCTGGTCACAACAGACGGAGCACAGTGATGACTGATTCGGCGGCCACGGCCGAGGATGGGACCCAGACGGCCGGGAATGAGCCGGGCGGGCCGCAGCCCGCTGACGGGCTCCTCAGCGAGGAAGAGCGCGAGGCGCTGGCCCAGCCGACGGGGCTGACTCCGATCGTCAGCGGCCCGCCAGCCAACCCGCTGCGCGATCCGCGGGACCGGCGGATCCCCCGGGTGGCGGGTCCTTGCGTCCTCGTCATCTTCGGCGTCACGGGGGACCTGGCCCGCAAGAAGCTCATGCCGGCCATCTACGACCTGGCCAACCGGGGCCTGCTTCCGCCCGGCTTCTCGCTGGTCGGCTTCGCCCGCCGCGACTGGGAGCACGAGGACTTCGCGCAGGTCACCTACCAGGCGGTGAAGGAGCATGCGCGGACCCCGTTCCGCGAGACCGTCTGGCAGCAGGTGTCCGAGGGCGTCAGGTTCGTACCCGGTGAGTTCGACGACGACGAGGCGTTCGACCGGCTCGCGCACTGCGTGGCCGAGCTGGACCGCGAGCGCGGCACCGGCGGGAACTACGCCTTCTACCTGTCGGTCCCGCCGAAGTTCTTTCCGCTGGTGGTCACCCAGCTGAAGCGCTCCGGGCTGTCCACCCCGCCGCAGCCGCCCGCGGGCCAGCCGCGGCCCTGGCGCCGGGTGGTGATCGAGAAACCGTTCGGACACGACCTGGCCAGCGCCCGGGCGCTCAACGAGACCCTCAGCCGCGTGTTCCCGCCGGAGTCGGTGTTCCGCATCGACCACTACCTCGGCAAGGAAACCGTCCAGAACATCCTGGCGCTGCGCTTCGCCAATACCCTGTACGAGCCGATCTGGAACCGCGGGTACGTGGACCACGTCCAGATCACGATGGCCGAGGACATCGGCGTCGGCGGCCGGGCCGGGTATTACGACGGTATCGGCGCGGCCCGGGACGTGATCCAGAACCACCTGATGCAGCTGCTGGCGCTGACCGCGATGGAGGAGCCCGTCTCGTTCGACGCGGACGCGCTGCGGGCGGAGAAGGAGAAGATCCTGTCCGCTGTCCAGTTGCACGATGACCTCGCGGCCACCACCGCCCGCGGGCAGTATGCGGCCGGCTGGCAGGGCGGCATCCCGGTGGGGGGCTTCCTGGAAGAGGAAGGCATGGCGCCCGACTCTGGGACCGAGACCTACGCGGCGGTGAAGCTGCGGGTGGACACGAGGCGGTGGGCCGGGGTTCCCTTCTACCTGCGGACCGGGAAGCGGCTGCCGCGCCGGATGTCGGAGATCGCGCTGCTCTTCCAGCGCGCTCCGCACCTGCCGTTCGCGGCCACTGACACCGAAGAGCTCGGGCAGAACGCCCTGGTCATCCGGGTCCAGCCGGACGAGGGCGTCACGGTCAGGTTCGGGTCCAAGGTCCCCGGCTCGGCCATGGAAGTTCGCGACGTGAACATGGACTTCGCGTACGGCGAGTCGTTCACCGAGAGTAGCCCGGAGGCGTACGAGCGGCTGCTCCTGGACGTGCTGATCGGCGATCCGCCGCTGTTCCCGCGGCACCGCGAGGTGGAGCTGTCCTGGATGGTCCTCGACCCGATCGAGGAATTCTGGGCCGATCACGGCAAGCCGGAACCGTACCCCGCCGGCTCAGCGGGCCCGCCGTCCGCGGATGCGATGATGGCCCGCGACGGACGAGCCTGGAGACGGCTTTGAACGGAGTCGCGGCGGCCACAGCAGCGTGCGGCGCTGGCGCGGGCGGAAAGGATTGCCTCCGATGATGATCGACCTGGCCGAGACGACCACTGACCGGATTCACGAAGCCATCCGGCAGGCCCGGCAGCGGCTTGGCGGCCCGGCCAGCGGGATGGTGCTGACGCTGGTCATCGTGACCGACGAGGCAGCACAGTACGACGCCGTCCGGTCGGCCAGCGAGGCAGCCCGCGAGCATCCCTGCCGGGTGCTCGCGGTGATCACCCGGCGGCCTGAGGCCACGTCCCGGCTCGACGCGGAGATCCGGGTGGGCGAGTCCGGGCCGGGTGAGGTCGTGCTGCTGCGGATGTACGGCGCGCTGGGTGAGCACGCCGACTCCGTGGTCATCCCGCTGCTGATGCCGGATACCCCGGTGGTGACCTGGTGGCCCGGGACTCCCCCGGACGTCCCCGCGGACAGCCCGCTGGGGGCCCTCGCGCAGCGCCGGATCACCGACGCCGCGTCGGCCGCCGCACCGCACGCCTGCCTAGCCAGCCTCGCCTCGCACTACAAGCCCGGGGACACCGACCTGAGCTGGACCCGGGCCACGTCCTGGCGGTCGCTGCTGGCGGCCACGCTGGACCAGCCGCACGGCACGATCCGCGGCGGCCGGGTAGAGGCCGAGCGCGGCAACCCGAGCGCCGACCTCATCGCCTCCTGGCTGTCGGTACGGCTCGGGGCCCCGTTCGAGAACCGGGTGTCCGGCGGGCCCGGGGTCACCGCGGTCAGCTTCGACACCAGTGACGGGGAGATCAGCCTGACCCGACCGGATGGCCGGCTCGCGATGCTGCGCCGGCCCGGCGAGCCGGAGCGCCGGGTGGCGCTGCACCGCAGGGACACCGCGGAGCTCCTGTCGGAGGAACTACGCCGGCTCGACCCCGATGAGGTGTACGCGGAGACCATCACCCCCTTCGTCCAGGTTCCGGCTGAGGTGAAACGGAACGGCGGCAGCAGCCGTAAGCGGGTCAACACCAGCGCGGACACGTCCCGCAAAGATAAAGCGCGGTGAGCACGCCTGAGGTACTCGTCCACCACGACGCGAGCCTGCTGGCCAAGGCGGCGGCGGCCCGGCTGGTCACCAGGCTGGTGGACGCCCAGGCCAGCTCGGGCACGGCGGGCCTGGTGCTGACCGGCGGCGGGATCGGCACCGCGGTGCTGGCTGAACTGGCCGCCGCGCCCGCGCTGGGCGCGGTGGACTGGCGGCGGCTGGACATCTGGTGGGGCGACGAGCGCTTCCTGCCGTCCGGCGATCCCGAGCGCAACGAGGAGCAGGCAGAGCGGGCCCTGCTCAGCCTGGTGGAAACAGACCCGGCCCGGGTGCACCGGGTGCCGGGCACCGACGGCCCGGACGGCAACGACCCGGAAGCGGCGGCCGCGCGGTACGCGGCCGAACTCCGGCAGGCCGCCCAGCCTCAGGACCATGGCCCGGTGCCCGCCTTCGACGTGCTGATGCTCGGCATCGGGCCGGAAGGGCACGTTGCGTCGCTCTTCCCCGGCATGCCGGCGCTGTACGACGAGCGGCCGGTCGTCGCGGTCCGCGGGGCACCCAAGCCCCCGCCGATGAGGATCACCATGACCTTGCCCGCGATCCGGCGGGCCCGTGAGGTGTGGGTGCTCGCGGCCGGCGAGGAGAAGGCCGGGGCGGTCCGCCTGGCGCTGTCCGACGCCGGGCCCGTGCAGGTCCCGGCCGCGGGTGCCCGGGGCCAGCAGCGCACGCTGTTCCTGCTCGACCGCAGCGCGGCCAGCCAGCTCCCGCCCCAGCTGAGCCGGATCGCCTCTCCCTGAGGCGCCCTGCCCTGGACCGGCCTCACCCTGAGGCTGGTCACTTTCAGCCGTCTCACCCTGGGCGGGTGGCCTCAGTCGGGGTAGTGACCGGTCCCGTCGCCGGGCCCTGGGTCGTGGTCACCGGGCGGCCGGTCTGGTCCCGGCCGGTTACCCCGGGACGGGCGGGTGGCCAGCCGGAGCAGCGTGAACAGGATGACCAGCACCGGGATAAACGCGAAGGGCTGCCGGGCGGTGAGGGCGATCCCGAGCCAGATGACCAGGATGGGCAGCATCGGGCTGAGCCGGCGGTGCGGCGACGCGCCGACGGGCAGCGGCTTGTCCCTGGCCGGCTTGACCTGAGGATCCGGCGGGGGAATCGCCAGCCTGGCCTGCTGGGGCAGGTCACGGGTGAGTTCGCGGAGCCCGCCCCAGGTCTTCGCGGCGAACGCGAGCGAGGTCCGCTCGTCGAACTCTTCCAGAGTCAGCCGGCCGGCGCTGTACGCATCGCGCAGGATTTCAACAACGTGCTCACGGTCGGCGTCCGAAGCGCGGATACCACCGTCACCCGTCATCTCCGGACCTCCCCGAACCCCTGTCTGCCATTCGCCCCTTTCATCCGCAGAATACCCTGGACTGGTTACAGCTGACCCCGGCCGGGGGGTCCGGATACCCGGCGGTATCCCGGCTCCGGCGCGTCCCGGGGCCGGCCGGGCCCGCCCTCGCGCGCCCCGCGTAGTCAATTGTGCCCCGCTATGGTTAGATCTCGCCGTGCCCCCGGTGCCCCGCCGACTTACCCAGGACCGGAATCACCTGATCGTGTGCGGGGACGATGCGCTGGCCTACCGGATCGTCGAGGAGCTCACCACCAGCTTCGGGGAGCGGGTAACGGTCCTGCTCACCGCCCGGTCGCGCGGTCACGGCCCGCGCATCGCCCGGCTTCCCGGGGTCCGGATCATCGAACGGCCGGAACTGGACGGCACCGCCTTCGCGGACGCGGGGGCCCGCTCCGCCCGCGCGATCGCCCTGATGGGCCGGGACGACCTGGCTAACTTCCACGCCGCGCTCCGCGCGCAGGATGTCAGCCCTGGCCTCAGGCTGGTGATGCGGATTTTTAATACTGGCCTGGGCGAGCGGATGCGCAGTTTCTTCCCGGACTGCGCCGTGCTGTCCAGTTCCTCGATGGCCGCACCCTCGTTCGTCGCCGCGGCGCTGGGTGAGCCAGCTCCCAGCCATGTCCGGCTCGCCGGGCGCACCCTGTTCGTGGCCCGCCAGGGCGAGGCCGACGCCGCGCACACCATCTGCGGGCTCGCCACGACCGGCACGCCCGGGCTCCCCCGGCTGCTTCCCCCGGGCCAGGATCCAGCCGACCTGGTCCTCGCCGTAGCCGATGGCACCCCGCGCAATCCGCTGACCAGGCCCCGCCGCGGTTCCCTGCGGGCCGTCACGGAGCTGCCCCAGATCCTCTTCGGGCACAAGCTGGGGCTCGTCTTCCTGACCCTGTTCGCCGTGCTGGTGGCCGGCTTCGCCCTGCTGGCCACCGCGGGTGGCTTCTCCGCGAGCAACGCGCTGTACCTGACCTTCCTGGACGCCGCAGGCGCGGCGGTCAGCGATCCGCGGCTGGGCGGCCCGGAGAAGCTCGCCCAGTTCCTGCTCACCTTCGACGGGATGGCCTTCCTCCCCGTGGTCACGGCGGCTGTGGTCGGGGCCCGGCTCACCGGCTCACTGCGGGCCAAGGAGCGCCCGCTGAGCGGCCACGTCATCGTGGCCGGGCTGGGCAACGTGGGCAGCCGTATCGCCGGCCAGCTGCACGATCTGGGTGTCGACGTGGTCTGCGTGGACCGCGACGAGAACGCAGCCGGTATCGGGCTGGCCCGCCGCCTCGGGCTGCGCGTGGTGATCGGCGAAACCCACCGTGAGGAGACCCTGCGCGCCGCTGGGATCCGCACCAGCCAGGCTCTGGTCTCGGTGACCAACAGCGACCTGGTCAACCTGGAGACGGCTCTGCACGCCCGCGCCCTGGCCGCCGACGTACGCCTGGTCCTGCGGCTGTCCGACGACGACCTCGCGGGACGGGTGCAGAAGACCATCGGCAACGCGATCTCACGGAGCGTCCCCTACCTCGCGGCCCCGGCCTTCGCCGCCGCCATGCTGGAGCACCAGGTGCTGCGCACCATCCCGGTCGGACGGCATGTGCTGCTCATCGCGGACGTCAGGGTCGGCGCCGGATCGGAGCTGGCCGGGCAGCCGCTGGAGAGCGTGCACCGCGGCGGCGAGGTGCGCGTCATCGCGGTGCAACGGCCCGCGGCCGACGGCGTCGACTGGTCACCACGCCCGGACTACCGGATCGCCCCGCAAGACCGCATCTACGTTCTCGCCACCCGCACCGGGCTGAGCGGCGTATTGGCGCGCAGCCAAACCGGCGGCACGGTCGCGCCAGCATAAGCAAAAACCTGGGCCTCCCCCCAGCAGGAATCCGGCGTTACGCTCAGGGCAGATCTTCCGTGTGGTTCTGCTGAGCCGCTTGTGAAGACGGAAGAAGGTCCGAAATGGCTCGTTTCATCCGGTTTTTCCGCGCCGCTTCGGGGACGTCGGCCGCGGCCCAGGCGCCGGGCACATCACCCTGCCCAGTAGCTGCCGCCGGGATCTTCAGCCAATCCACGCGCCGTCCCGGCCATCCGGGCTACCTGCCCCGTGGCCGGGCAGTGCACCGCCTCATCAGGAGGATTCAACTTGAGTGTCAACGATGACCTACCTGCAGCCCCTGCAGCCCCTGTGGCCGCGCTGGGGTCGGGGATAGCCGACCCCGCACCCCTGGGGCTCGCCGCATTCGCGCTGACCACGTTCCTGCTGTCGGCGTTCAACGCCGGCTGGATGACCACGGCGAGCGGCCTGGCCTGGCTCGGGTACGCGTTCGCCTATGGCGGCCTGTGCCAGTTGCTGGCCGGCATGTGGGAGTTCCGCAACCGCAATGTCTTCGGCGCCACCGCGTTCTCTAGTTACGGTGGCTTCTGGATCGGTCTCGGCCTCTACTTTGTGCTGGTCGGGAACAACCTGCTCGCCCACCCCCTGCTGGCCCACGAGTTCAGCAAGGACGTCGGCTGGATCCTGCTGGCCTTCGCCATCTTCAACACCTACATGCTGATCTGGAGCACGCAGGTGAACGCGGCGGTGTTCGCGGTGTTTCTCACCCTGGAAATCACCGAGATCATCCTGTTCATCGGCAACTTCTCGGGCAGCAGCGGCACCGTCAAGTTCGGCGGGTACGTGGGCATACTCACCGCGATTTGCGCCTGGTACGCCTCGGCGGCCGGGGTAGCCAACGGGATGGGAGGCCGGTTCACGGTTCCCGTCGGCCGGCCGCTCATCGGTTCACGCATCTGACCGCGTCTGGCCGCGCCTGACCGTCTGCGCCAGGCCCGGTCACGGAGGAAGAGCTAGCCCGCACGCATGATCCCGGGGGGCCAGAGCAGGCCCCCCGGGATCATGCGTATCCCGGCCCCGGGCAGGATTGTGCGCGTGGATCTACATGAGAAGCGGCAACTCGACCTGGCTAATCACATAGCCCGGGTGAACCAGCAGGTGGCCAAGGCCAAAGTGCACGCGCAGCCATGGCGGGCCATCATTGCGGCGGCGGTGGCCGTCATCGCGGGCGGGGTCGCATCCCAGGCCGATACGGGGTTCAAGGACTGGACCGGCCACGGCCATTACACCTACAAGATAGTGGCGGCGGCGTGCATCGCAGCGTTCTTCATCTTCGGCACGGTAGCCGTGGTCGAGCTGGCCGGAAAAGCCAGGCAGGTCCTGACACCAGCCGTTGGCTCGTCCCACGCCGCGGTGGTCCGCTACGCCATCCTGCTCGTCGGCGGGGTTACCGTCTTCGTCCTGGGCATTGGGCTGATGAAGATCCCGATCGCCCAACTCCTCGTCGGGGGGGCAGTCACCACGATCCTGCTGGGCATCGCCGGGCAGCAGTCCCTGTCAAACATATTCGCGGGCCTGGTGCTGCTGCTGTCGCGGCCCTTCATCGTCGGGGACTATATCCGGCTCAAATCCGGGGCCCTGGGCGGCGTCACCGACGGCATGGTCGCCGAGATAGGCATTACCTACTTGCGGCTGGACACTGAGGACGGCACCCTGCATCTGCCCAATTCCCAGGTGCTCGCGGCCGCGGTGGGGCCTATCGCGCGGCCCCGAGCCGGGAAACCGGAGCCGGTCCCCGAGGAACCCATACCGGCCCGTGAGCCACCCAAGCCGGATCATGACAACCCGCCGTACGGCGGGCCGCCGTACGGATCGCCATGACGCCCCGCCTCAGTGCTGCTTCGCCTCGTAACTGGCTACGACATCGGCCGGGATGCGGCCGCGGTCACTGACCTCAATTCCGCTCTCCTTGGCCCAGCTCCGGATGGCCGCGCTGTGCTGCCGGTGAGCCGTCGTCCGGCGTTTCGTGCGGCCCGCCCGGGCGGCCGCCCGGCGCGCGTGCTCCGCGTATCGGGCGACGGCATCGTCAAACTTTTGGCTGTGCTTGGCGCACAGGTCGATCTCATAGTCCCGCCCATCCAGGCTGAACCGCCGTGCGTGATGCTGGCCCTCAGGAATCAGTTTCTGGTCGTAGTCACAGGCAAATGTGACGGAAACCTTCTGTGCCACTTGAGGCCCCCCTTCCTCTGGTGGCAAATATATCCCGCCACGGGCGCCCCAACCATAACGACGCCCAAAGAACGGCAGCGCGGCAACTGGGGAGGCTGCCATTCGGTGCGGTGATGCGAGGCCGCGCCGGGCAGACCGGGCCGCCGTCCCCATGCAGGGACGGCTATGGGTCAATGACGGCCGGGATAGCGGCCCCGTTCCCGGCGGTCGTGATTGCCGGGCGGGGGGCCATAGGGGAAGGATTCCTCAGGTTCGCCGGCGTAGTCCTCGAGGGCGTGGTCGGCCGTGTCATCCCACTCGGTGCCCTCGCCATAATCTGGCCCGGCGGGATAGGCCCCGGAGTCGTCGGCAGGCGCTTCGCCGGGATAATCCGCATTGCCCGCCTGGCCGGAATAAGGGTGGACGGAGGGGTCACCCGGGTACCCGCCCGCCGGGCGGCGGTGGCTGCCGGACTGGGCGGTCCGGTAGTCGCCGGTGGCCGGGACGTCCGGGTAGCGGGGGTCCCGGTACCCGCCGCGCTCACCCTCATCGTGATAGTCGGCCTGCTCTCCGGCGTACCGGGATCGCGGGGGCTCACCGGGGAAGTCACCCGGACCACGGCGGTGGCTGCCGGACTGGGCGGTCCGGTAGTCGCCGGCAGCCGGGACGTCCGGGTAGCCCGCCCCGCCGCCGCGCCGGTAGCCGCCGGCGGCCGGGTCTTCCTGGTACCCCGGCTCGGCGGGATACCCGGTGCCCGTGCCGTACTCCTGGGGCGGGCGGCGGTATGACCCGGTGGACGGCTCATCGGGATACCGGGCCGCGGGAGCCGGGTAGGCCGGGTCAAGCGGGTCGATGGGATAGCCGCCGGAATCACCCCGGTAGGCCGGCCCCGGGCCCGCCCCGTAGTCGCGTGGCGCCCCGGCGGGGTATCCCGGCTCCGGGCGCGGCTCACCCGGTCGCGGCCCGTCCGGGCGCTGGCCCGGCGGTGCACCAGCTCCGGCAGGCATCCGCATGGCCATCGTGGCCTGGCCCTCCTCGGGGCTCCGGCCGGGCGGGACGGCGCCGTTCGCGGTCCGGCCCGGGGCGGCCTCACGGCCCGCCTCACCAGGTACGTCCCGGCGCCCGCGCTGGCCCTGCGGGCCGCGCTGCAGCGCCTCGATCATCCGGGCCAGGTCGTCCATGGGCAGCCGGAATGTGCCGGTGCAGGTACCGCCCTGCCAGATGCTGAAAACCGCCACACCCGTGTCGGCGTACCAGCTGAGCCGCATGCTGCGGGAGTTGCCGCGTACGTCGAAGAACACCTCACCGAGCCGGGGCAACGGGGCTGCGTCCGACGCTGACATGGAGCCCATGGTGGCGCTGAACTCACGGGTTTGTCCAATTAACTCGTCGCTATGATAGAGGGCAGAGGGGGCGGGACCCTTCCCATGCTGGGGGTATGGCCTTCCGGGCGGCCCGTGCGGGCGGCCCGAACATCTCTGCCCCGGATTCGCGATCCTGCCTGCGAAACTGGCCCCGCGGATGGCATCATTGATCATCGGTCCGGTGGACAGGACTGGTTTCGTCAGGGCGGGCGGCACTCCGGTTGCCGCTGCTCATCCGGCAGGGTTGCTCCTCTAGCTACTCCCGTGGCGGTCACGGGCACCTCGAGGCTGCCCGGCTCCCGGGAACACGCAGGTAATGCAGTGCGTTGCATACCTACGACGGGGCAAATGCCGCACGGGCGAGCCAGACGTTCGGCGGAACCACTGGGTCGGCTGGACGCGAAACACACACTGAGCTTGTTGAGGGAGATCTAAGTCATGTCTGAGGTACGGCGGCAGGTTACCCTGCCTCCCCGGCCGAACTGGGGCTGGCAAGATGCCGCCGCGTGCCGCGGCACGGATGTCGTGCTCTT
>Ga0208589_1000921_pt1 | contig 12902 bp, 8 predicted proteins | sample NGESurshal092012_2_FD_184486 | JGI IMG/M metagenome (GOLD analysis project Ga0208589, IMG submission 184486) | Arctic peat soil microbial communities from Barrow, Alaska - NGEE Surface sample F53-2 shallow-092012 (SPAdes) | ecosystem: Environmental > Terrestrial > Soil > Wetlands > Peat ... | reverse complement strand
CAACGTGGGCGTGGCCCTGTCTCGTGGCAAACGACGGGGGAACCCCCACCCCAACCCTCCCCCTGAGTACATTGGGAGAGGGTAAGATGTGGGCGTTGCCACAAAAGATGGTCACGACCCCCAACCCACTCCCTAAGTACATGGAGAGGGGGAAAGAAGGAGGCGTGCCGCATAACAGGGTCGCGCGCTCCATCGTCGAGCTTGGGTGTTTTACAGTCAAGCCCGGCTGCCTATGATTAGCCAACTTATGAAATGGATTGCTGTATCGTTATTGGTTGTTTTGTCGGTCTGGATGGCGGGCTGCAATAAGCCGGCGGCCCAGGCGGGGTTCAAGATGCCGCCGCCGACCGTTACGGTGGCGGTGGCGGTGAGCGCGGACGTGCCGCTGTATCTCGACGAGATTGGAACCTGCACGGCACGGCAGTATGTGATGGTTATGCCGCAGGTCACCGGCCCCATCACGAAACTATACTTCAGCGACGGCGCCGAGGTTCATCAGGGCGACAAACTTTTTACTATTGACCCGCGGCCGTATCAGGATGCGCTGGAACAGGCGCTGGCCAATCAGCAGCAGGCCAAGGCCGCCCTTGACCTGGCCAAGACCGAAAAGGCCCGCATGGATGAATTGCTTCCGACCAAGGCGATCAGTCAGGACGACTATGACAAAATGAAGAGCCAGGACGAGGTAACCCAGGCACAGCTCGCTGCCGCCGACGCAGCGGTCAAAACCGCGCAACTCAATCTGGAATATTGCACCATCATCAGCCCGGTGAACGGGCGGGCGGGACAGCGCATGGTTGATGCGGGGAACGTCGTGCAGGCGAACCAGACGGGGCTTTTGTCCATTCAAACGCTGGACCCGATCTATGTGGATTTCACGATCGCCGAGGGTGAGCTGCCGTCGGTGCGCGATCATGCGAAGCAGGGAACATTGAAAGTTCGGACCCGGCTGCCCACCGACAGCAGCGACATCGGCGATGGCGCGGAAGGCGATCTCACGTTTATCGACACCCAGGTTCAGGATCAGGCGGGCCGGGTTAAATTGCGGGCGACGATGCCGAATCCCCAGCGGCACTTCTGGCCCGGGCAGTTTGTTAATGTGCGGCTGATTCTGAATGTAGAGAAGGATGCGGTTTTGATTCCCGTCGCGGCGGAACAGATTGGTCAGACGGGGCCGTATGTATATGTGGTGAAGCCGGATTCCACCGCGGAACTTCGGCCCATCAAAGCCGGACAGCGGCAAGGCGACCAGCTTGTAATCGAGGAGGGAGTGAAGGCGGGCGAGAAGGTGATTATTGCCGGCCAGATGCTGGTCGCTCCGGGCGCGCCGGTTTCGATCGCGCCGAACACGCCGACGACGGACCCGACCACTGCGCCGACCACGGCGCCCGCGCCAACCGCGAATGCGATGCGAGACGAAATCGGCGGCCTCCTTCTTACCCCCTCGCCCTGTAATCAGGAGAAGGGCTGGGGTGGGGGTTTTTGCGGTCTTGATATCGATCCTTCGCGTGCTGGAATGAAAGCAACCCCCACCCTAACCCTCCCCCTGAGTACAGGGAGAGGGGATAAGACAGAGTTCTCGCTCGCCGCTGAAACGGGGGCTGGAGCGTGAATTTATCGAGTTTGTTCATTCGTCGGCCGGTTCTCACGGCCTTGTCGACGTTGTCGATCATTCTATTTGGCATCGCGGCTTATCACTCGATGCCGGTGAACGATCTGCCGGCGGTCGATTATCCGGTCATTACCGTGAACGTGGGCTATCCCGGCGCGACGCCGGAGACGATGGCCAACAACATTGCCACGCCGCTGGAACGGCAGTTCATGCAGATTCCCGGGCTGGAGATGGTAACCAGCGCCAACGCGCAGGGGCATAGCACCTTCACGCTGCAGTTCAATCTCAACAAGAGCGTTGATGTGGCCGCGACGGATGTACAGATCGCCATCAGCCAGGCGACAGGAAATTTGCCGGTTGATCTGCCCAGCCCGCCGACCATCACGAAAAACAATCCCAACGATCAGCCGCTGATGTACATCGCGCTGACCAGCGATTCCATGACGCTCGGCGACTTGTACCGCTTCGCCAAGACACAGGTCGGCGAGCGCGTCACCATTCTGCCGGGCGTGAGCCAGATTCAGGTGTTCGGCTCGCCGTCAGCGGTGCGGATTGAAGCCAATCCCTCAGCCCTGGCGATTCGCGGCATCACCATGGACGATCTGGCCGCGGCCATCCGCAACGGCACCAGCTATCAGGGGATCGGCCAGTTTGACGGGCCGCAGAAATCGCTTTTGCTGAAGGCGCAGGGCCAGCTTTCCACTGCCCAGCAGTTCAATGATCTGATCATCGCCGACAAGGGACACAACCCGGTTTATCTGAAGGATGTGGCCACGGCCATCGACGGATTGCAGGATGAGCGCATCAAGTTGATGTTCTGGGTGCGCGGGTATCAGATTCCGTCCGCCACGGTGGTTCTGGCGGTTTCGCGGCAAGCCGGGGCCAATGCGGTGCAGGTGGCTCAATCCATCACTGACATCCTGCCGGTGATTCAGAGCGAAGTGCCGCCGTCGGTGCGGATCACGAAGATTTATGACCGCTCGCGATCGATCGTCAATTCCGTTCGTGACGTGCGAATGACGCTGGTGATTGCGTTCGTGCTTGTGGTACTGGTTATTTTCATATTCCTTGGACGAGCCAGCGACACACTGATTCCCGCCGTCGCCCTGCCGCTGTCGTTGCTACTGACGTTCGTCGTGATGTTCCTGCTGGGGTACAGCATCGACAACCTGTCACTGATGGCCCTTACGCTGGCCATCGGCTTTCTCGTCGATGACGCGATCGTCTTCCTTGAGAACACCGTACGGCGCATGGAGCACGGCGAAAATGCGATGGTCGCCACGATTCACAGCGCCAAGGAAATCAGCTTCACGATTCTGGCGATGACGATTTCGCTGGCGGCGGTCTTCCTGCCGCTGGTCTTTATGACCGGCCTCGTCGGGCGAATCTTCCGCGAGTTTTCCATCACCATCATCGTGTCGATCTTCGCCAGCGGAATTGTATCGCTGACGCTAACGCCGCTGATGTGCTCGCGATTGCTGAAAGACCGCGGGCCGAATGCCCACAAGACATGGCTCGAACGCATATTCGGCGCGCTCGAGCACGCGGTTGTAGGCGTGTACGGGAGTTCGCTTTGGTTTTTCCTGCGACACCGCTGGATCAGCGCCATCGTGTGGGTGATTTGTCTCGCCACTACCGTCGGACTTTTTTACATCATTCCGAAATCGTTCCTGCCCATTGGCGACAGCGGATTCCTTTTCGGCGTTTTCATCGCCCAGGAAGGGAGTTCGCCCGACCAAATGCGCGAGTTCCAGGCCAAGGCGCAGAAAATCATTCAGGCGGACCCCAACTGCGAAATGGCCGGCGTGGTCACCGGCGTCAGCGGCTTCATCTCCAGCAATCAGGGGATCATCTTCGCATTTCTCAAAGACGCTTCGCAGCGGCCGCCAATTGATGTGGTGGCGCAGCAGCTTACCGGCGAACTCGCCAAGGGCATGCCCGGCACCATGGCGTTCCTCCAGCCGCAGCCTGTGCTTTCCATCAGCACCGGCGTGACCCGCAACACCGGCAATTTTTCCTACACACTCTCGGGCATTGACCCGCAGCAGGTCTACGACACGTCGGCCAAGATGATGGCCAAGCTCAGCACATTCCCCGGCTTCATCCAGCCGATCTCCAGCGACCTTTTTAATCATACGCCGACTCTGCAGATCGACATCCTCCGCGATCAGGCCTCCGCATACGGCGTCAGCGCCACGCGCATTCAGACGCTGCTATCCAACACCTATTCGCAGAATTTCGTCTATCTGATCAAGAAGCCGGATGACCAGTATCAGGTGATCCTCGAAGCCGGCGACGATGTCCGCGCCAAGCCGGAAGACCTTGGCCTGCTCTACATCCGCTCCGACGACCGCTCACGGGTCGTGCCGCTGAGCGCCGTCGCCCACTGGCACACCGTGCTCGGCCCGCAGTCGGTGAACCATCTCAACCAGTTCACCAGCGTGACGATTTCGTTCAATCTGATTCCCGGCGTTCCGCTGGGCGATGCCACCAACTTCATCGAAGCCGCCGCCAAGGAAATCGTGCCGCCCACGATTCGCGGCGAGTTCCAGGGCGACGCCCTCACGTTTAAGAACACGGTGCGCGACCTGACGATTCTCATGTTCATCGCCGTCTTCGTGATGTATGTGATCCTGGGCATTCTCTATGAGAGCTATCTGCACCCGATTACGGTTCTCTCTTCGCTGCCGGTTGCGCTGGTCGGCGGCCTTGCCACGCTCTATATCTTTGGCGAAGAAGCGTCGCTGTACGCGTTCATCGGGATGTTCATGCTGATGGGGATCGTGAAGAAGAACGGGATCATGATCGTGGACTTTGCGATTCAGCGCATCGCCCGCGGGCAGACCGCGGAGCAGGCGATTCACGACGCCAGCATGGACCGCTTCCGCCCGATCATGATGACGACGCTGGCCGCCATCTTCGGCGCGCTGCCCATCGCCCTGGGCATCGGCTCCGACGGCGCGGGGCGCCGACCGCTGGGATTGGTCATTGTCGGCGGGCTGATCGTCAGCCAGTTTATTACGCTTTATGTGACGCCGGCCATCTATCTTTATCTGGAGGATTTCCAGGAGAAGGTGTTGGATCGGACGAGTTTCTTCCGCTCGACGCGCATTCATCCGGAAGAAGCCCGCAAACTGGAAGCGGAACTGGCGAAATCGGACGAGCTGGCTTCAGTGTGACACGGCGGCGAATTTGCGCTGGCTGTTTAAGACGACCAGCAGCACCATCCATGCGAATAGAATCGATGCGCAAAGATTGATGCCGAACAGCGGCAGCTCGCCATTCATCCAATCCTGCAAGCGCCAATTGAGCATGATGACGATCGTGGCGAGGGCCAGCGCGAAGGTCTCGAAGGTCTGCTGGATGGGATGATCCGGCTGGAGTTGCGGCAAGCGCCAGGCTTGCCAGAGGCTTTGGAGCAGGATCGCGGCGAAGAGGATATCAACGCTGGTATGATCGTTTGCCTTCAGCGCGAGGGGGAGCATCCAGCCGAGCGTGACGCCGATGATTGGAATCGTCACGAGCAGACGCTTCCAAAGAGATATTTGAGGGAATGGCGCTTCGACGGCGTTTTCTTCGCGCAGGATTTTTTCCATCCGCCACCTTCCAAAAACGACGAGCGAGAAAAAGGTGAACGCGAACAATCCGCCGCCGGCGGAGTAGCTCCAGGCGGTCGTGGTCAGGCTCCAGTTTTGCGACCGTGAGTTTGTCAGCAGCAGGGTGAATCCGATGAACCAGCCGCCGATGACGACCCAGTTGAGAATGCCGATGATCAAATTCATACGGCGCTGGCGAGGATTTGCGGATTGGCGGACATCCTGAATGGTGGCGAAGACCAGTCCGACGAAAAAGCCCAGGGGGGCGAGCCAGGCCAGAGCGCCGGCGAGAAGTCCGCCGCCTTTTATTGTGGCGGCGCCCTTGGCGGTGGCGCCCAAACCGGCGGATTGAGCCGAGAGCGCGGGCAAGGCGGTGACCACCTGCAAAGTGAATCGGCTGGTGGGCGCGGTGCGGGCGAGGTCGCGTTCGACGGCGGCGGCAATCTCGTCGCGCAGCATTTGGCGGCCGCGCGTGAGGCGCTGGCGAACAGTGGCTTCGGTTGATTCCGTTGCGGCGGCGACTTGCGCCGTCGATTGGCCGTGGCGGTAAAATAAAACCAGTGTCTCACGATACATCGGCGGAATGCGCGAGAGCGTGCGCCAAAGGAGTTCGCATTCTTCGGCGCTGGCGGAGTCGGCGCCTTCGGGAGCGGGAACCTCGGATTCGCCGCCCGACGCGAAGGCCTTGATGAACGGAACTTCCGTGGACGAGGATTTGCGGGAGATATCGTTGAGCCGGCGGCGGGCGATTTTGCAAAGCCAACCTGGGAGTTTGGAGGCGTCGCGCAAGCCCGAGAGGCTCTTCCATGCGGAGATGAAGGTTTCCTGGGCGACATCTTCGCTGCGATGCAGGTCGCCGCAGACCGAGTAGGCGAGTCCGCTGACCATGGCCTGGTACTTGCGGACGATCTGGCTGAACGCGCCGCGGTCGCCGGAGCGGCTGGCGGCGATCAGATCGGCGTCGCTCAGCGTAGTTGGGATGGATGCAATCGGTGTCATGTCGCTCCTATGTCAGGTTATCACAGGAGAGTCGCGGTGAGGGAGGGAAATGTGACAGAAATTCGCGGCGAGCAGGGGAATCGCATATTCAAATGTAAAAGTAGAAGACCCCTCACCGCTGCCCTCTCCCCGAGTACAGGGCGAGGGGGTAAGAGGGGGACATGCGATTGCCCCGCGGCGGCGATCCCCTACCGATAATTGGTAAACTGAATGGGAATCTTCGGCGGATTGGCCTTGATATGCGCCATCACCGCCTGCAAGTCATCTTTTTTCGCCCCGCTGACGCGCAGCGTTTCGCCCTGAATTCTTCCCTGCACCTTGAGCTTCAAATCCTTGATCTGCCTTTGAATTTCCTTGGCGGTCTCCTGGTCGATGCCATCCTTGAGCTTGACCTTCTGGCGAACAGTTTTGTGCGTGGCCTGCTCGATCTTCTGCGCGTCCATGCACTTGGAATCAACGCCGCGTTTGTGCATCTTGCCGACGACCACGGTGCGGACGGCGTCGAGCTGCGATTCGCCGTCGGCGGTGAGGGTTAGCTCCTTGTCCTTGCGATTGAATTCGACAGACGCGGCGGTGCCTTTGAAATCGTAGCGGGTGCCGATTTCCTTTTGCGCCTGCGTGATGGCGTTGTCCATCTCCTGAAGATTCAACTCGGACACAATATCAAACGAAGAATCGCCCATGGTTTTGGTCTCTGTTAATTGCTGACGGAAGTATCACCGAATCGCGGGCAAAGTAAATATTGCCTTCACCGCCGCGATGAGCCTACACTCCCGCGCTCTTTTGAGTTACTTAAACAAGGGAAGGCACGCGTAATGAGCAATGTCGATCACAGCACGGGTCATCGGGCCATCAGCAGCGAATCCATCATCAAGCAGCTTAACTGGCGTTATGCCACGAAGAAATTCGATCCGGCGAAAAAGATTTCGCCGGTGGACCTGGCCACGCTGGAGCAGGCGATGATTCTATCCTCCTCCAGCTTCGGTTTGCAGCCGTGGAAATTCGTGGTGGTGTCGGACCCCGCTATTCGGCTGAAGCTGCGTGCGGCGGCTTTTAATCAGGCGCAGATCACCGACGCCTCACAATTAGTGGTCTTCTGTTTTCGCAAAACGATGACGCCGGACGACGTGCAGCAATACATCGACCGCATTGCGGAAGTACGGAACGTGCCCGCCGAAAAGCTCGAAGAGTTCAAGCAGATGATGGTCGGCTTCGTAAAATCGAAAGCCCCGGCGGACATGGATACCTGGTCGGCCCGGCAGGTTTATATCGCCCTGGGCTTTTTGCTGACGACCGCGGCGATGCTGGGAATTGACGCCTGCCCGATGGAAGGTTTTGATCCGGCGAAGTTCAACGAGATTCTGGATTTGCCGAAGGCGGGGTATTCATCAGTGGCGTTATGCGCCATCGGCTATCGGGCGGAGGATGATCATGCCGCGAAACTGACGAAGGTGAGGCATACGGCGGGGAAGGTGATTGACCGGCGATGAATGGGCTTATTTTCGCCTGTCATTCGCGCCGACCATTTCCGCCAGCGGCACCACATGGACATTGTTGGCCAACGGATAGCGCCGGTCGCCGGGATAAACAACTTGTAATTCGTCGAGCTTGAGGTCGGTCATGGCAATACGCATGGATTTGGTGAGCGTCGGCCCATCGGCGCGTTTGCATTCAAATCCAAGTCGCCGGCCGTTCTTCATTAGCAACAGGTCTAGTTCCGCCCCATTATGCGTGGCCCAGAAATACGCCTCGTCCGGTCTGACTGCTTTAATGATCTCTTCGATTGCATAACCCTCCCAAGAGGCTCCAACTTTCGGATGTCCTTCCAATTCGCGCTGGTTGGGAATTCCCAGCAGCGCGTGTAAAAGGCCAGAATCGCGCACGTACACCTTCGGCGCTTTAACTTGGCGCTTGCTGATATTTTCGTGCCAGGGTTGAAGTTGTCGGACCATCAAGACGCCAGTCATAAGATCGAGATAACGCCGCACGGCCAGTTCATTGCCTCCCATGGCACGCGCAAGCTCCGCCGCATTCCAAATCTGGCCATGATAATGCGCGAGCATGGTCCAAAAACGATATAGGGAGGCGGCTGGAATGTTCACACCCAATTGAGGCATGTCCCGTTCCAGAAATGTCTGTAAAAACTGACGCCGCCATGCGAACGAGTCTGCTTCATTGCGCGCGATAAAGGAAAGTGGAAATCCGCCGCGCAACCAGTGACGGCCCTGGGCTGCGGCTCCCAGATCAGCAAGACGGAACCCTTCGAGCGGGACGGTCTCCAGCCGCCCGGCCAGGCTCTCCGACGACTGGCGAAGCAGTTCGAGCGACGCACTGCCAAGAATCAGAAACCGCGCCGGCAACGGCTTGCGGTCGGCGAGAACGCGCAAGAGGGGAAATAATTCAGGGCGGCGCTGGATTTCATCGATGACCACCAGCCGCTTCAGAGGACGCAATGCGATATCAGGCTCGGACAGCCGGGCCAGACTTCGCGGATCCTCCAAATCGAAGTAATTGAGCGAATCAGGCGGCACGAACTGCCGGGCAAGCGTGGTCTTCCCGCACTGACGCGGCCCCAGGATCGCCGCCACCTGGCTGCGCTTCAGGGCGCTTTTAATAAATCTGAAGTCGAGGATGCGCTCAATCATCCATTCATAGTATACCATGAAATTCCATCATTCAATAATGGATTTTCATGGTTCCAATAAATACGCAGATTCCATCATTCACGCGATCTTCGCCACCTTCAACGGCGTCAATTTGTGCCGCAGATACTGCCCCGTGTAGCTTTCCTCCATCTCCGCCACATCCTCCGGCGTCCCCTCGGCGATGATCCTTCCGCCGCCGGCTCCTCCCTCCGGCCCCAGATCAATGATCCAGTCGGCGCATTTGATCACGTCCAGATTATGCTCGATCACGAGCACCGTGTTGCCCATCGCCGTCAGGCGATTGAGCACATTCAATAGATTCTGAATGTCCGCGAAATGCAGCCCCGTTGTAGGCTCATCCAGCACATACAGCGTGCGGCCGGTGGAACTCTTCCCCAGTTCCGTCGCCAGCTTTACGCGCTGGGCTTCGCCGCCGGAGAGTTGGGTGCTGGGCTGGCCGAGTTTTACATATCCCAGGCCGACTTCATTCAGGGCGGCGAGCAGTTGCCGGATGCGCGGGAAGTTCTCGAAGAATACGACGGCGTCCTCGACGGTCATGGCCAGAACATCGGCGACGGTTTTGCCGCGATAATGAATTTCCAGCGTTTGGGCGTTGAAGCGCGTGCCGTGGCATAGCTCGCAATTCACATAAACGTCGGGGAGAAAGTGCATTTCAATGCATTTGGTTCCCTGGCCCTGACAGGCTTCGCAGCGGCCGCCCTTGACGTTAAAGCTGAATCGGCCGGCTTCGTACCCGCGGACTTTGGCCTGCGGGGTTTTGGCGAAGACCTGGCGGATTTCGTCGAAGACGCCCGTGTAGGTGGCGGAGTTGCTGCGCGGGGTGCGGCCGATGGGACTTTGATCGATCTCGATGACTTTGTCGATTTTATTGACGCCGTTGAGGACTTTGTGCTCGCCGGCTTTTACCTTGGAGCCGAGCAGTTTGCGCTTCAGGGCGGGCAGGAGGGTCTGGTTAATGAGCGTGCTTTTGCCGGAACCGCTGACGCCGGTGACGCAGACAAAGCCGCCGAGGGGAATGCGGGCGTCAACGTCTTTGAGGTTGTTTTCGCGGCAGCCTTTGATTTCGAGGCAATTGCGCTTCACGTCGAGCGGTCGGCGCGCGGCGGGAATCGAAATCTCGACCTGGCCGGTGAGATATTTCACGGTGAGGCTTTGCGTATTGCTGAGCACCTGCGGCATGGGGCCGGCGCAGATGACGTTGCCGCCATGAGCGCCGGCGCCTGGGCCGATGTCGAGGAGATAGTCGGCGGCGCGGATGCACTCTTCGTCGTGCTCGACCATGAGGACGGTGTTGCCAAGCGATTTGAGTCGCTGGAGCGTGCGGATGAGGCGGTCGTTGTCGCGTGAATGCAGGCCGATGGTCGGCTCGTCCAACACATAGCAGACGCCGACGAGGCCGCTGCCGACCTGGGTGGCCAGGCGGATGCGCTGGGCTTCGCCGCCGGAGAGGGTGCCGGTTTTGCGGTCGAGGGTGAGGTATTGCAGGCCGACATCGGACATGAAGCCCAGGCGGGCGGCGATTTCGCGGTGGATCGGCTCGGCGATTTTGGCGCCCTCGGCGTTGAGCCGGAGATCGTCGAAGTATTTGCGCGCGGTTTCGACGGTCATGCGCGAAATCTCGTCGATGTTTTTGCCGGAGGATTCATCGCCCACTTCCTGCAAGCGCACCGCCAGAGCCGCGGGCATGAGGCGCGTGCCGTTGCAGGCGGCACAGGGTTGCTCAGACGTATATTGATGGAGGCGGTGTTTGACGAATTCGCTTTCGGTGTTGGTGAAGCGGCGCTGCAGATTGGGGATGACGCCTTCGAACCATGTGCCGGTGTCATCGTCGCCGCGCTTGTCGGTCCCCTCCATCAGGATTTGCTGGATTTTCTTGGGGATTTGTTTATAGGGGGCGCTGTAGTCGATCTTGAAATCGCGGCAGAATTGCTTCAGCGCGCGGCTGTAGTAGATGTTCATCCGCTTGCCGTTTTTGCGCCAGGCTTCGATAGCGCCTTTTTCCAGCGGGATTGATTCATCGGGCACAATCATTTCAGGATCAAACTCCAGCGTGCTGCCGAGGCCATGACAGGAGGGGCAGGCTCCGTGGGGGCTGTTGAAGCTGAAAAGCCGCGGCTCCAGTTCGGGGAGGGAAGCCTGCGGGTGATCGGGGCAGGCGAATTTTTCGCTGTAGGTGGTGTCGGTCCATTTCCCGGCGGCGTCGGCGACGGAAACGACGACCAGACCCTGGCTGAGTTTCAAGGCCGTTTCGATGGAATCGGCCAGACGCGAGCGGATGTCAGCTTTGATGACCAGGCGGTCGACGATGGCGTCAATGGTATGCGCCTTGGTCTTCTGCAGGGCTGGGGGTTTGGCCGTGAGTTCGACGATTTCGCCGTCGATGCGGGCGCGGACGAAACCCTGGCGATGGATGGCGCTGAGGATTTGCGTGTGTTCGCCCTTCTGGCCCTTAACCATGGGCGAGAGAAGCATGAGTTTGGTTCCGGCCGGGAGTTGCATGACGGAATTGACGATCTGCGCCGGCGACTGGCTGGCGATGACGCGGCCGCATATCCAGCAATGGGGAGTCCCCGCGCGGGCGAAGAGAACGCGGAGGTAGTCGTAGATTTCGGTGGTCGTTGCGACGGTAGACCGCGGATTGCTGCTGGCGGAGCGTTGCTCGATGGCGATGGTGGGCGGCAGGCCCTCGATTTCGTCGATGTCAGGCTTTTGAAGTTGCTCAAGGAACTGCCTGGCGTAGGCGGAAAGGGATTCGACGTATTTGCGCTGGCCTTCGGCGTAGATGGTGTCGAAGGCGAGGGTGGATTTGCCGCTGCCGCTGAGACCGGTGACCACGACGAGCTGGTCGCGCGGAACCTCCACGGTGATATTTTTGAGGTTGTGCTCGCGAGCGCCGACGACGCGGATGGATTTATTGAAAGTCATGCGGATGCCTTTAAACTATCTCCAATGAAAATTGTGGAAGCTTATCTTAGCACACCGGATGACGGAGACGGAGAATTGGCGCGGTCGCTGAAGGTGATTCGAAAAAGCATCGAAGAGGCCCGCAAGGGGAAAGGACGCCCGATGAAGCAATTCCTTGAGGAATTGGCCGCCCGGTACGGCATCAATCTCCGGAAATGAATCTCACGGGATTACCCGCCGTTTAGCCGCGGCATTTATGCCGCGCGCCCGACCGCTCTAAGCAACATTTCACTTGAATCCGAATGTTTCTCGATTTGCCGATGTTTCAAATTCCAAACATTTCCGCCACCGCCGCGCGAAACCCCGGCAGATGCGGCTCGCCGCTGATTTCCTGTGTGTCGTTAAACATCACGGGCGGCGCGTCGGGGCGGTAGACGCATACGGTTCGGAAGATCGGCTCGACCACCCACACCAGTTTCACGCCGGCCTTCAGGTATTCGGTGACCTTTTCCAACATGTCTTCCTGCTTGTCGGAGGGGGAGCAAATCTCCACGGCGAGAACAGGCACGCCGTCGATCAAAACCCGCGATTGCGCATTTGCCGCAGCGGTTTCGGAAGATATATAGGCCACATCGATACCCACGGTTGTATCGGGATCCTTGCGGATCAAAAATCCCGCCTCGCCGCTGAGTACTTGTCCGCGCGGGGCCGGTTGCATCTTCAACCAAAATCTCAGAAGGGCGGCAATAGCTGCTTCGGCCCTGCTGTGCATCGGATTTCTTCGCGTCAAGCCTCGCTCCCTCAATTCGCCGCGGATCAGCTCACGGCCCACGCCATCCTCGGGCATGGCCAGAAGTTCCTCAGTCGTCATCAACTGTGATTCAATCGCGATCGTCATCGTGTACTCCAGAATTCAACGCCAGAGTATAGGAAACGCCAGAAGAATTCGCCATTGAAACCGGCGTCCAACGCCGCCGTTTTCCAAGGCCCTCTCACCTAGCAGCCTGTGGCAAAAGTCTCGCGGGCCATGCTCGTGTCTTTTGGCCGTGTGCTTCGTTGCTCCTCCTCAGCGTATTTGGCTGCAATACGCTTCGTCGTCGCGTCTCGCTCGCGGCCAAAATCCAC
>Ga0208589_1000920_pt1 | contig 12911 bp, 15 predicted proteins | sample NGESurshal092012_2_FD_184486 | JGI IMG/M metagenome (GOLD analysis project Ga0208589, IMG submission 184486) | Arctic peat soil microbial communities from Barrow, Alaska - NGEE Surface sample F53-2 shallow-092012 (SPAdes) | ecosystem: Environmental > Terrestrial > Soil > Wetlands > Peat ... | reverse complement strand
TGAGCTGCGTACCCGGCGCGAACCCGCCGATCTCCGCCAGGGTCCGGCTGATCGCGGCCTGGGTGAGGTACATGGTCACGCCGAGCCAGCTGACGAGGGCCGGCCGGGCCGGGTCGAACCCGGCCTGGCGGAGGCGGCCGGCCAGCGAGTCGCCCTCGAAATCCATGGCCACGAAGCGCACGTGGTCCGGCTCGGCGATTGCGGCCGCCGCGAGCCGCTCGCGTTTCCACTGCTGGGTGCCGGGGTGATCGACCTCGAAGACCCGCACCCGCCCGGGCACGTCCGGGCCGGCTGGTCCCGTGCGGTAGGCGAACGAGTCGAGGCCCGCGCCGAGGATCACATACTGGGTCACGCCGTGGCGGACGCAGGTGGCCAGCTGGTCCTCGGCGGACCGGCTCCGGCACAGCACCTGGGCCCGGGCGCAGGACAGCACCGGGTGCGTACCGTGCGCCCGGTGATAGCTGATGAATTCCTCGGCCCGCTCGCCGAGCAGGGCAGCCGCCAGCCCATCGGCGAAGATGACGGGGACGCCGTCGACGATCAGGTGGGCGGCCCGCGCGGCAGCGGCGGTCAGGGCCGTCTGGCTGGGCAGATCACTGTTTTCCACGCCGCGGACAATAGCCGCTAATTTCCTTTACAATACCACACAAATAGAAATTTCGGAAGCATATTCGAATGACAATTGCGCGTCATTAGCAGTCCGCCCGGCCATTACCGGGGCGATTGCCCGCCGGGGATCACTCGTCCGCAGTCAGGCCGGTGATGGCCCGCTGCTGCTCGCGGCTGAGACGGCTAAGCAGATGCCGACGGACCGCGGCCGCATGCACCGGCACCGCCTCGGCCAGTGCGGCGCGCCCGGCCCCGGTGAGGTGGACGGTCACGGTGCCGTCCGCGGGGCGGCGTTCGACCAGCCCGCGCTGCTGCATCCGGGTCAGATGGTGGGACAGGCGGCTCTTGTCCCAGTCCATCGAGTCCGCCAGGTCCTGCTGGCGGAGCTGGCCGCCGCCGAGATCGGCCAGCCGGGACAGGACGCCGTAGTCGGGGTCGGACAGGCCGGTCGCCGCCGCGATGTCCCGGGCCACCCGGTGCCGGATGCGGTCAGCCGACTGCTTCCAGGCGTGCCACACCTCGAGCTCCGCGGGCGACAGGCGCTTGGTTCCCATGGAGCGTGTCGCGCTGGTGACCGGCGGCAATAAGGGCATCGGCAAGGCCATAGCCGCGGGGCTGGCCCGGGCCGGCCTGACCGTGTTCCTCGGCGCGCGCGACCCGGCCCGCGGGGCCCGGGCCGTCGCTGACCTGACCGGCCTGGCCCTGGCCTGGCCCTGGCCGGCGCCGGCGACATCCGGCTGGTCATGCTGAACGTGACCGACCCGGGCTCGGTCCAGGCGGCCGCGGAGATGATCGGCGGGGAGTTCGGCCGCCTGGACGTGCTGGTGAACAACGCAGGCGTCAACGCCGGTTACCACAAGCCGTCCGAGGAGACCGCGGACGATCTGCGGTATGCCTACGAGACGAACGTGTTCGCGGTCGTCACTGTGACCAACGCCCTGCTGCCCTGGCTGCTCAACGCGCCCGCGGGGCGCATCGTGAACGTGACCAGCAAGCGCGGGTCGCTCGGCGAGGAAGGAGCGTGGGCGGGGCAGCCCTCCATGGCGTATTCCAGCTCCAAGACCGCTCTCAACGCCATCACCGTCCATTACGCGCCGGAACTGGCCGGCACCCCGGTCAAGGTCAACGGCGCGGCACCCGGGCACGTGGCCACCGATTTCAACGGTTTCCGCGGCACCAGAACGCCAGAGCAGGGTGCGGCCATCGCCATCAGGCTCGCGACGCTGGGCGAGGACGGGCCGACGGGTGGCGTTTTCGACGACGACGGGGCCCTGAAGTGGTGAGGTCGGGCTGGGCCGCAGGCAGGGCCTGGACCTGGTGCCCGGCGTGGCCTAGTCCGGGGGCAGGCCGGTCAGGTACTTGGCCAGCAAGACGTCATCGACGTACTGGCCCTCGATCAGGAACTCGGCCCGCAGCACCCCCTCGCGCTGGAAGCCGAACCGGGTATACAGGCTGATCGCGTACGGGTTCGTGCTGAACGTCCGCAGGCTCAGCTTGCGGCCGCCGCGGGCCCGGGCCCGTTCCTCGGCCGCGGTCAGCAATGCCGTGGCCACTCCCCTGCGCCGCGCCTCCGGCGCCACCGCTAGTCCCAGCACGCCGACCACGTGCGCGTTCTCCGGCAGTGGCAGGGGGGAACCGAGCCGGATGTACCCGACCACCGCCCCGTCGATCACGCCGACCAGGAAGGCCTGGGGCGGGCTCTCGGTGAGGAAGAAGACCGACCCCGCCTGCTGGATCACCGACGGGAATCCGCTCCGCGGCGACCACGAGATCCTGTCCAGCCGGGCCAGCTGCGCCTCGTCGGAGGCACGCGCCACCCGGACCTCGACCGGGGTGACTGGTGCGGTCATGCGATCATCCTTTCGCACCAGCCGCCGCGGCCGTGCGCCGAGGCCGGGGTCCCAGCTAAGAAGCCCGCACCAGCCCGGTCCCGTCGGTAGCTGATGGCAGGATCAGGGGATGACGAACTCAGCCGCGCCGGCGGGCGTCAGCGCGGGCCAGGCCCAGACCGCCGCCGGCCCGGACGGTCTGACCGCTGAGCGGGCCGCCGCGCAGCTGCTGTCCGGGCCGCCCGCGGGCCGCGCCGAGGAGGTCGCCGAGCGGTTGCTGGCCATCCAGGGCCAGGATCCGCGCGGGGCCAGGCTGGCCGTCCGGGTCCGCAGCCAGGGGCTATCCGCGGCGGACATCGATCACGCGCTCACCGTGGACCGGTCGCTGGTGATCAGCTGGCTGAACCGCGGCACCCTGCACATGGTGCGCAGTGCGGACTACTGGCCGCTGCACCAGCTCACCACCCCGCAGCTGGAGACGGCCTGCGGCCGCCGGCTCGCGCAGGAGGGCATCTCGCCCGCCGAGGCGGACCGGGCGGCCGCGCTGATCGAGCGCTTCCTCACCAGCGACGGCCCGCTGACCCGCGCCCAGCTGGCCGCCCGGCTGCAGTCGGCCGGGGTGCGGACTGAGGGGCAGGCGCTGGTGTTCCTGCTGTTCCTGGCCTCGCTGCGGGGCATCTCGGTGCGCGGGCCCATGATCGGCAAGCAGCACGCTCACGTGCTGGCCCGGGACTGGCTGGGCGCGCCGTCCGCCACACCCGACCCGGACGCGGCGCTGGGCTGGCTGGCCCGCCGTTATCTGGCCGGCCACTCCCCGGCTAGCGACCGGGATCTGGCGAAATGGGCCGGCCTGCCGCTGCGCGACGCCCGCCGGGCGCTGCGGGACATCGCGAACGAACTGGACGAGGGCGAAGACGGCCTGGTGCGGCTGGCCCACACGGCGGACGGGACCGGCCGGGCCGGCCACGGCAACCGGGGCAGGCTGGAGGCTGGGCCGGGGCCGTTGCTCCCGCCGCCGCGGCTGCTCGGCGTGTTCGACCCGCTGCTGCACGGCTGGCAGTCCCGCACGGCGGTACTGGGCCGGCACGAGCCGGAGATCATCCAGGGTGGCATGTTCCGCTCGTTTGCCTTGGTGGACGGCCGCGCGGTCGGCACCTGGAGGCTGCCGGGCGACCAGGTCTCGCTGACCCTGCTGGAGGAGGTCAGCGACGCGCACCGCCGGGCCCTGGAAGCCGACGCGGAGGACGTGCGGCGCTTCCTCGGGCTGGCCCGCCCCGCCGGGCCGGAACGCGCCGGGCAGTAAAACTCGCGATATAACGCTTGCGGTCCAGACACGTCCCTCCCTATACTCGGCTACGGATATACGGAGACGGAGAAGCAGGCGGTCTTGATGGCAGGCAAGCGGCGGAGAGTGTCCAATCCCCTGGCCCTCGCCGTGCTGTCCACGCTCCGCGAGCGCCCGATGCATCCGTACGAGATGGCGGCCACCATGCGCTCGCAGGGCAAGGAACGCAGCATCAAGCTGAACTACGGCTCCCTGTACACGGTGGTCGACAACCTGGCCAAGCACGGCCTCATCGAGGCGATGGAGGCCAGCCGCGAGGGACGGCGCCCCGAGCGCACCGTGTACCGCCTCACCGAGCCGGGCCGCGCAGAGCTGGAGGACTGGCTCACCGAACTGCTCGGTACTCCCGTCAAGGAGTATCCGCAGTTCGAGGCGGCGCTTGCGGAGATCGCGGTGCTCAACCCGGGCCAGGCACGCGACGTCCTCGAGCGCCGGGTGGAAGCCCTGGAGCAGGCCCTCGCGCAGGAACGGGCCGAGATCGCCCAGTTGACCTGGCTTCCACGCCTGTTCCTGATCGAAAACGAATACCACCTGGCCATCGGGGAAGCCGAGCTGGCCTGGGTGCGGAGCCTGGTGCGGGAACTCCAGGACGGCTCATTCCCGCTCATGAAGGAGTGGGACCACTGGACCCGCACCGGGGAATTCCCGGCTGGCCTGGCGGCTGAGCTCTACGAGGCGGCCGGCTGGTCCGCGCCAGTGGTGGGAGCTGTCACGCAGACAGCGGCCGCCGCCCATCCCGGCGCTGACCCCGATCCTGGCGCTGGCCCTCGTGCCGACGCCGATCCCGAGCCCGGCTCCGGCTCGGGCTCGGGCTCGGGCTCCGGCGGGGAAGGGAGCCGCTGACCTGGCCCAGGACACGAGCCGGCCCCCGGCCAGGTGCGGGAACACCTGACCAGAGGCCGATCCTCGAACCGATCCCGCGGGAAACGAGATCCGATCGGGTTGTTGCAGCTCAAGGATACTCGGCGAGTTCCGTGCGGACTGGTTCAGCTAACCGACCCGTATGGAGGAATACGCCCATGAGTACCCAGGCACAAGCCGCGGGACCGGCGCGCGCCGCACACGCCCTAGCCCTCGCCATCGAAGCCCGTCAGCTGGTCAAGAGCTACCCCAAGGGGATCCGCGCCCTCGACGGGCTGAGCTTCACCGTTGAGGAGGGCACGGTCTTCGGCCTGCTCGGCCCCAATGGGGCCGGCAAGTCCACCACCGTCAGGATCCTCACCACCCTGGCGCAGGCCGATTCCGGGTCAGCCAGCGTGGCCGGCCTGGATGTGCGCACGCAGGCCGCCGCGGTGCGCCGCGCCATCGGCGTGGTCGCCCAGCGATCCGGCGCCGATCCCACCGCCACCGGCCGGGAGAACCTGCTGCTGTCCGGGCGCATCCAGGGCCTGCGCGGCCGGGAGCTGGGCCGCCGCGCCGGCGAACTGCTGTCCCGGTTCGACCTGGCTGAGGCCGCGGGCCGGATGGTCCGGACCTACTCGGGTGGCATGCAGCGCCGGCTGGACGTGGCCATGGGGCTGATCCACCGGCCAGAGGTGCTGTTCCTCGACGAGCCCACCGCCGGCCTGGACCCGGAGTCGCGCTCCGCGATGTGGGATGAGATCGCCCGGCTGTCCGCCGGTGAGGGCCTCACCATCCTGCTGACCACCCATTACCTGGAGGAGGCCGACCGGCTCGCCAGCCAGCTGGCCATTGTCGAGCGCGGCCGCGTGGTGGCAGCCGGCAGCCCGGACGAGCTGAAGGCCCGGCTGCACGGCGACACCGTGCACGTCGAACTGGCCGTTCCCGGGGACCCCGCGGAGCTGGACACCGTGCTGGGCCAGGTCCCGGCGGTCCGCGAGGTCACCGTGACCGGAACCCAGCTGAGCGCCCGGGCCGACGACAGCGCCACGACCGTGCCCGCCCTGCTGGCCGCCCTGGGGCGGGCCGGGATCGCGGTACACGGGATCACCGCCGCCCGCCCCACCCTCGACGACGTGTACCTGCGGTATGCCGGGCGCCGTTTCGCCGAGGCCGAGGAACCGGGCCTGGCCGCCAGCCAGCCCGCCCAGAACGCTTCCGGAGGAACCCGATGACCGCCATCGCCACCCACACCACCTGGATGACCCAGCGCCAGCTGAAGGCGCTGGCCCGGCAGCCTGCTTACCTCGTCATCCAGATCATCCAGCCGGTGATCTGGCTGTTCCTCTTCGGCTCGCTGTTCCGCAAGGTGGCGGAGCTGCCCGGGTTCGGTGCCCCGTCCTACCTCGACTACCTGGTTCCCGGAGTGGTCGTGATGAGCGCCCTGTCCACCAGCATGTGGAGCGGCATGACGGTACTCGAGGAGATCGACCGCGGCATCATGGACCGCTTCCTGGTCCTGCCGCTGCGCCGCTCGGCGATCATCAACGCCTCGGTCGTGATGCAGTCGCTGACCACCGCGATCCAGTCCCTCATCATCGTGGGGCTAGGCCTGGCCGCCGGGGCCCGCTATCCGGGCGGCGCGGTCGGCATGATCGTGCTCCTGGTGGTGTCCGTGCTGGTCGCGGTGGTGTTCAGCGCGCTGTCCAACACCATCGGGATGCTGGCCCGGCAGCGGGAGACCATCATCGGCCTCAGCGTGTTCCTGCTGCTGCCGCTGACGTTCCTGTCGTCGGCGTTCATGGCCCCGGCCCTGATGCCGCACTGGATGCGGATCGTGGCCGACTGCAACCCGGTCAACTGGGCGCTGGAAGCGTCGCGGGCCGCGATGAGCGCCGCCCCGGATTGGGCACGGGTCTTCGCCCAGGGCGGCGGGCTGCTGGCCCTCGCGGTCGCGGTCACGGCCCTGTCGGTGCTGACCTTCCGCGCCTACCAGAAGTCCGTCTGACCCGTTAGCGCCGCGGGCTCCGCCTGTCCGTGAACCCAAAGGCCCCGCAGGCCCCACGGGCCCGAGCCCCTTCTGATGATCTAACGATTGGTGTCGCTGGAATGCAGCGACACCAATCGTTAGATCACGAAGTCAGCCGGAGGGAACCCGCCAGGGGCAGGGGCAGGCGCGAGCAGGGCGGCCCGGGCGGCCTGGGTGAGCCGGGGCACGGCCCTGGGCAGCGCGGTCAGCTGGCCAGGTCGCGGACCTGCTCGATGAGCCGGACTCGCTCCGCGTGGCTGTCAGCGAGCGGGGTGACGTTGAGCGTGGTCACCCCGGCCTCCCTCATGGCCTCGACCCGCTCCGCGACCAGGCTTTCGGGCCCGATCAGCGAGGTGCCCTGGAGCAGTGCGGGGGGTACCAGGGCCGCGGCCTCGTTCTTGCGGCCCGCCAGGTACTCGTCCTGGATCCGGGCGGCCACTTCCTCGAACCCGAACCTTACGGCGAGCTCGTAGTAGAAGTTGTGGCCCTTGTCCCGGTGCGGGCCCATCCCGCCGATGTACAGCGCGAATATGGGCCGGGCCAGGTCCAGGTAACCGGACACGTTCGGGCCGATGGCCAGCGGGGCTGACGCCACCACGTCCAGCGGGCCTAGTGACGGGTCACGGCGCGCCCGGCCTTCGGCCAGCGGCTCCGCCCAGGCGGCAGCCGCCTTCTCCGGGTAGTAGAAGATCGGCTGCCAGCCCTCGGCCAGCTCGGCCGCCAGCGCCACGTTCTTCGGCCCGAGCGCGGCGATCATGATCGGGATCTGTTCGCGGACCGGATGGTTGATCAGCTTGAGCGGCTTGCCGAGCCCGGTGCCCTGCTCGGGCGGCAGCGGAACGGTGTAGTACTTTCCCGTGTACTCCAGCCGCTCGCGGCGCCAGACCTTGCGGCAGATCTCGATCATTTCCCGGGTGCGGCCGATGGGGGCGTCGTAGCGCAGCCCGTGCCACCCCTCGATCACCTGCGGGCCGGACGCTCCGAGCCCCAGGGTGAACCGGCCGCCGGACACGTAGTCGAGCCCGGCCGCGGTCATCGCGGTGAGCGCGGGCGTCCGGGAGTAGAGCTGGAAGATCCCGGAGCCGATCTCGAGCCGCTCGGTCTTGGCCGCGATGAAGCCGAGCTGGCTCACGGCGTCGAAGCTGTAGGCCTCGGGCACGAACACGATGTCCAGCCCGGCCTTCTCGTAGTCGGCGAGCTCGGTCACCGTCTCGGCGAAACCGCCGGAGTAGTTGAGATGCATCCCGATGCGCATGCTCCCGCCCTTTCGCGAGGCAGCCAGGCCGAATGCCGTTCGGCTCAGGTGATGTTGAGCGTAGTGGCCACGCGTGCAAGGTCAACCATCAGCCGGCGCCGGGAACCGACGCCGTGTCCTCCCCGGCCGCCGCCTGGACTGCGGTCAGCTCGGCGATGGCCTGGAGCGCGAGCTGATACGACATCAGGCCGAAGCCGGTCACCGTCCCGTCTGCCACCCCGGCCACCACGGACGTGTGCCGGAACTCCTCCCGCCGGGCCGGGTTGGTCATGTGCACTTCCACCAGCGGCGCGGTGCGCATGGCGAGAGCGTCGCGCAGGGCGTAGGAGTAGTGCGTGAACGCGGCGGGGTTCAGGACCAGCGGCATCCGGGCCAAGGCGGCCTCCTGCACCCAGGCGATCATCTCGGCCTCGTCGTCGGTCTGCCGGACCTCGACGTGCAGGTCCAGCGTGCGCCCGGTGAGCCGGCAGGTCTCCACCAGGTCGTCGAACGTCTGGGTGCCGTATACGTCTGGCTCCCTCGACCCCAGCTGGGCGAGGTTGGGTCCGTTGAGCACGAGGACCTGCTTCATCGTTCGCTCACCTCCTGGTAGGCCCGGCGCAGCAGATCCTCGGAGGGCGCGTCGAGCGTGCCGGGCCGGGCGAGCCCGTCGAGGACGACCAGCCGGAGCCGGGCGCCGCGGGCCTTCTTGTCCACTGTCATGGCTTCACGCAGGTCGGGCCACACATCGGCGCGGTAGACGGTAGGCAATCCTACCGCCTTGAGCACCCGGCGGTGCCGCGCGGCGGTCCCCGCGTCCAGGCGGCCCTCCAGCCGGGCGACCTCGGCGGCGAACACCAGGCCGATGCTCACCGCCTCCCCGTGCCGGATCTGGTAGCCCTCCACCCGCTCGATCGCGTGGCCGAGCGTGTGGCCGTAGTTCAGGATCTCCCGGCGCCCGGCCTCGCGCAGGTCTCCCGAGACGACATCCGCCTTCATCCGCACGGCCCGCTCGACCAGCTCCCGGGCATGCCGCCCGTGCGGGATGACGGCTTCCGACGGGTCCTCCTCGATCAGCTCGAGGATCGCCGGATCAGCGATGAACCCGGCCTTGATCACCTCGGCCAGGCCGCTCACGTACTCGGCGCGCGGCAGCGATTCCAGCACGGTCAGGTCGGCTAGGACACCGGCAGGCGGGTGGAACACCCCGACCAGGTTCTTCCCCTCCGGGATGTCGACCGCGGTCTTACCCCCGACGGCGGCATCGGTCATCCCCAGCAGCGTGGTGGGTACCAGCACGACCCGCACCCCGCGCAGCCAGGTGGCCGCCACGAAGCCGGCAAGGTCCGTGGCCGCCCCGCCACCCACGCCGACGATCGCGTCGCTCCGGGTAATCCGGCTGGCGGCGAGCTTGGACCAGAGTTCGGCCGCGACGCTGATGTCCTTCGCCGCCTCGCCCGCCGGCACCCGGGCGGTGTGCACCTCGTACCCGGCGTCCTCGAGCGCCCGCCGGACCGGCCAGGCGATCTCATCCAGGCCCTCGGGGGCGATGACCATCACCGACGAGGCGTGCTTCCCGACCAGGGACGGCAGTTCGCCAAGGACGCCGGTGCCGACGACGACCTCGTAGGGATGATCGCCGCCGACCGGAATCCGGGTCACGCTCATGACGGCGGGCCCGCCGGCTCGTGGCTGGTCGCGAGCCGCGCGGCGACCTCGTCGGCGATTTCTTCAGGCTCACGGTCGTCGGTGGGCACGGTGATCCACGCCAGCGACTCATACACCGGGAGCCGTTCCTCCAGGAGCGACTTCATCCTGCCCCGCGGGTTGCCGAAGAGCACCGGGCGCGGACCGTCGAGCCCGGTCCGGTGTACCGCTGACACGAACCCGGTCTCCAGGTAGACCACCCGGCGGCCGGCCAGGAGGTCGCGGGTGCCAGGGTCGAGGATGGCGCCGCCGCCCAGCGCGAGCACGCCGGGGTGGCTGCCGATCAGGCTCGCCGCGGCCGCGCGCTCCAGCGCACGGAACGCGGCCTCACCGTCCTGGACGAAGATGTCGCCGACGGGCTTGCCCGCCGCCTCCTCGATGACCACGTCGGCGTCCACGAAATCCATCCCGAGCAGTTCGGCGACCAGCGCCCCGACCGTGGTCTTGCCCGCGCCGGGCGGGCCGATCATGATCGCGGCCGGCTGGCCCTGAGCCGGCTGGCCCTGATCTAGCGTGCTGGGCTTCGGTACGGTCACTTCATCTCCAGCGAGTTCAGGTACCCGGACCAGTTGCGGTGGGCCTCCGCCACGGAGTCGCCCCCGAACTTCTCCGCCGCGGTCCCCGCCAGCACCAGGGCAACCATGGCCTCGGCCACCACGCCCGCCGCCGGGACCGCCGTCACGTCGCTGCGCTGGTTGATGGCCCTCGCGGGCTCACCGGTACGCACATCGACCGTGGCCAGCGCACGCGGCACGGTGGAAATGGGCTTCATCGCCGCGCGCACCCGCAGCACCTCCCCCGTGCTCATGCCTCCCTCGATGCCGCCGGCCCGGTTGGTCCGCCGCCGGATGCCGCCGTCGGCCAGCTCGATCTCGTCGTGAGCCTCGGAACCACGGCGCCGGGCGGTGGTGAACCCGTCGCCCACCTCGACCCCCTTGATGGCCTGAATGCTCATCAGTGCCGCCGCGAGACGGCCGTCGAGCCGCCGGTCCCAGTGCACGTGACTGCCAAGCCCAGGCGGCAGGCCGTAGGCCACCACCTCAACGACCCCACCGAGGGTATCGCCGTCCTTGCGGGCCGCATCAATTTCCGCCACCATCGCCGCGCTGGCGGCCGGGTCCAGGCAGCGCACCGGATCCTCGTCGATCCGGTTCCGGTCAGCGGGCTCTGGCAGGCTGCCCTCCGGCGCGCTCACCGGCCCGATCGCGACCACGTGGCTGAGCAGCTCGATGCCGTACGCCTGGCTCAGGTACTGCCTCGCGACCTCGCCTAGGGCGACCCGCGCGGCGGTCTCGCGGGCGCTGGCCCGCTCCAGCACGGGCCGGGCATCATCGTGACCGTACTTCTGCATCCCGGCCAGATCGGCGTGACCGGGCCGGGGCCGGGTCAGCGGGGCGTTGCGGGCCAGGTTCTCCAGCTCCTCGGCCGGGACCGGGTCGGGTGACATCACCGTTTCCCATTTCGGCCATTCGGTGTTGGCGACCCGGATCGCCACGGGGCCGCCGAGCGTGCGCCCGTGCCGGATTCCCCCGGTGATCTCCACCTCGTCCTGCTCGAACTTCATCCGCGCGCCGCGGCCGTACCCGGCCCGCCGCCGGCTCAGCGCGGCGGCGATGTCCGCCGTGCTGATCTCGACGCCCGCGGGCACTCCCTCGCAGATGGCCACCAGGGCACGCCCGTGCGACTCTCCCGCGGTCAGCCAGCGAAACATGTCCCGATCCTCCCACGGGCGGGTATGTGCAGGTCGTTCACGCCGACCCAGCCGTCCGGCCGGACTGCACCACGGACACTTCGACGCCACGCCGCAGCCGGTCGCCGGTGGAGGCCAGCAGGGCATCCGCAGCCCGGCGGACCGCCGCACCGGCCGCGGCCGGGTCACAGCCGGCCGCGAGCGTGATCTGGAGCGCGAGGTCAGCCCCGGGAGAAGACGAGGCGGCTCCGGGCTCGTCCTCGGCCACCCCGCCGAGGTCGGCGTCCGCCAGCTGGCCGGGGCTCCCGCCGGCAGCCGCGACACGCTGATCGGGGGTGGTCAGGGCGGCCGCCACGATCAGGGGCTCGCGCGCCAGCGCCGCCTGCAGCGCGGCCAGCACCTCTGGATCCTGATGCGGCAGCGGGACCGGCCGGCCAGCCGCGAGCGCCGCGAGCCGGGCACCGTCCACCGCGAGCGGGATGGGGCCGGCCACGTCGATGACCACCGCAGTGGCGTCCTCGGTGCCGGCCAGCCAGGCACTGGCGGCGGGGACCGGCACCGGGCGTGCGTCGCTGCGCCACCGCTTAAGCGCATCAAGAGAGGTGAAGGCGAGTATGGCGCGGCTGCCGTCCTCGGCGACCAGGGTGGGCAGCGCCATCTCCGTGGATTTGTCGCCCCCCTCGCCGTCCGCCTCGGCGAGCACCGCGACCACGGGCACCAGGAGCCGGGATCCGGCCAGGGCGGTCAGCGCGGCGTGCTCGCTCCCCTGACCTGACGCGTACGAGGTCAGCGCGGCCTGCACCGCCGGGTCGGCGGCGCCGTCGTCTCCGGGAAATGCCGGCTCTGCCACGGTCAGCCCTTGCACGCCCCAACCCTAGGCCATCTCGGGCGACACCCAGACGGCTGGCGCTATCCCCCGTAAGCTCTAGCGCTGACGGTCGCGCCGTGCCGCAGGTGCGCCGGATCCGGACGCACACCACGGTGTCCCGGGCCAGCCGCCAGCGTCACGCTTGGCGGCGCCACGGCAGCTCGGCGGGCGTGCGGCGAACCGGCCATCACGGGCCAGGAATGCCCACTGCAGGCGAAGCAGTTGAGGCGGAAATCGCCGTATGAGAGTCTTTTGAACTGCACCGAAGGCCGACCGGAGGGGAGCGTGTGACAGAGGCTGAGCACATGGTCAGGATCATCGAACCGGGAACCCCGATGCAGAAGGTCATCCCGCCCCGTTTGGTGGAGCCCTATCTGACCGGGCGGCGGTCGGTGATTGCTGGGTATGTGTACCGGGCCAGGGACTGTGCCTTCCACGGCCCCGCGAATTTCTATGATTCGCTCGATCTTGGCTACGAGGGCTCGGACTTCACCGCCGAACTCGCGGAGATCTATGTCATGCGCTGGCTCGCCCTCGAGATGGATTCCTCTCTCGCGCCTCCCCCCGCAGACGGCCGGAACAGCCTGCCTGCCATCCCCGAGTTCTACACGCTGCCGATACCCGTCCCCGTGGGAGCGGAGATTCACCGGATCGTCCTTGGCGGGGAGGAGTTCATCGCCCGCTACGACGGGCAGTCCTGGCTGCGGCCGTCCAGGGGGCTGTGAGACATGCGCTTCCGGCTAATGGCGACCTATCGCGG
>Ga0208589_1000919_pt1 | contig 12913 bp, 10 predicted proteins | sample NGESurshal092012_2_FD_184486 | JGI IMG/M metagenome (GOLD analysis project Ga0208589, IMG submission 184486) | Arctic peat soil microbial communities from Barrow, Alaska - NGEE Surface sample F53-2 shallow-092012 (SPAdes) | ecosystem: Environmental > Terrestrial > Soil > Wetlands > Peat ... | reverse complement strand
GCAGGATAAACAGCACGGCTGATAACTTGTGTGGCTGCAAGCTTAGCTTCATCTTCACTGAAGCCATGCATTAAAAGCAATTGAGTGAGTTGCAATTTGTCCCAGCTATGGTGGCCTATCTACTCTGAGCCTATTTCTCTTATATTGCTGTGCCGCAGCGTATCAGCATTTATCATTCTTGAAAGTTTTTCTACCGATACTATATCCAGCTTTTTGGAAGCGATTATGCGCTGCCATAATTGTTCTACATATTTTTTTACAACCCGATCTTCTTCGGGTTCAAACAGGGATTGTTTATGCTCATATTTTTCCGTGAGCTGTTTTTGGATTTTATTCAATTGCTCCGCAGTGGCATCTTCCATGAAACCAATGTTTAAAATCGTGCGGTGGCAAATTCTGTTATCGCCATTGCGGTAGCTTTCTACCAGGCGGTAGTAACCACTGAGCTTTCCGGTTTCAGGATGTTTGCGTATGGTACTTTTGAAATACAAGGCGCAAAGGTGGTAAACCACCTTCAAATACGAACACCCCTTGTGTACTACAAATCAAAAACCCGACTTATACGTGCGATGGATTTTAGTTGCATGTACCCCCCCACAGGTAAATTGAGAATAGGGTGATAATTTTTCTGAAAAAAAATTAAATTTTAACAGTCGAAGAGGCTTTTGCTGCAATGTGGGTTAAGTTTATCAGGTAGTTACTTCATTTTCGAGTTTGATCAATAATTTTAGGGAATCATAGTTTAGTTTTTGAGCTAAATTTATAAAAGTATTTTAAAAGCTTTTTATCAGCTTTAAAGATTAAATGAACTGTGAGAAATAAAATTTACATCAATCCGAAAACTCCAGCTTTCAAGATATCACGGATTTTATTTGCTTTCATTTTTATTTGAGTTGGTAATTTTTTTTGTAACTATATACCACCTTTCGATAATGGCAGACTGCGACTTACCAAATTCATTTCAACTGGGAGGCACATTAAAGTCGGGCTCTTTATTAAGTGATAATTCATCACAATTTTCCGGGGTACATTCTTTTTAGATTGTCACTTCTGATAAACTGTGGTAAGGATTTATCCCTCTTTGATTAAATTTATTTCCTCCATTTTTCCTTTAATACTAATATAATAAATTTAATATTCCCAATTATATAACGGGACCACATTCGACGCGGCTCCTGTATAAATCGGTAAAACCATTCTAAGCCACTTTTTTGCATCCAAACGGGCGCACGTTTAATTTTTCCGGAAAGTATATCAAAAAAACCACCTACTCCAAAAAAGTATTTTACCTGAAGTTGATCTTTATATTTTTCAACAAAAAATTCCTTTTGCGGAGATGGCATTCCTAATAGTAAAATATCAGGATTAGAATTATTAATCATTTCAACAATTGCAAGTTCCTCCGATGCTTGATAGTATCCGTTGCGATGACCGGCAACATTTAGTTTTGGAAAGCTATTTTTCAGATTTTTTATAGATTGAGATAGACTCGCTTCTTTCGCTCCAAATAGAAAGATACTATAGTTTTCTTTTTCGGCTAATTTCAAAACATCATTTGCTAAATCAGGGCATGCCACTCGTTCTGGAACCGAATATCCAAGGAAACGCATTGCCCAAACCATAGACATTCCATCAATATTGATTAAATCGGAATTATTATAAGCTTGTATTAATTCTCTATTATTTGTAAGTCCAATTATGGAGGCTGCATTTACACCATTTTGAACTATTTGCTTCCCCTCTTTTAAATTTGACTCAATTATATCAAGAAATTCTTTTTTGTATAATACATGTGTTTTTATATTAAATATCTTTATCTCTTTCATAGCATGAAATAAAATCCTTTTCCCTATTTTAAGAATTTATTTAACATTCAATTTTCATTTAATATCTTTTTTAATATCTTAAACATATTACATTCGAAATGTTCTAAAGTATAATTATTTATATACCTATCGTAACCTTTTTCCCCCATACTAATTCTCAAATCTTTATCTTTCAACAAAATTGAAATTCTATCAGCTAACATTATGGGATCCTCCTTATCGACTAAAAAACCTGTTTCATTATTAGTTACAATTTCTGGGATGCTGCCTTCGAAAGTTGATATTACTGGTAATCCAAATTGCATCGCTTCAAGATTCACCAGTCCCAGTGTTTCATTATAAGTAGGAAAGACAAAGATATCTGCATTTTGAAACTCCCTTTTTTTATCTTCCCCATAAAGTGGACCCACTACTTCAACAAAGGATATTAAATCTTTGGTAGTGATTATTTTTTCTAAAATTTCAATTGTAAGATCTGCTGGCTCTCCGACTAATCTTCCAAAAAATATATAGCCTTTTTCCTTAAGCAAACGTAAAGCTTCTATTAATATTAATATTCCTTTAGTTTGAATATAATTTGACAGAAAAAGAATTTGTGGAATTTGGCTGGCTTTCTTTTCGAAACCCTTTTTAAAATCAGATTTATTAGGAATACCATCTGGTACTATGAAAGGTGTGGATGTAAAGATATTCTCAATATCTGATGTTAAAATTCTTGATAAACAAATAACATTGGTATTTTTAAAAGCCCAAGAATAAATATATTTTTTTAAAATATTGCTTTTTACATTTTCTTTTATTCCTTTTCCATGGAGATGGAGGATGATTTTTGAATTGAAAATTTTAAAGATTAAAATGTAAAAAGCGTCTCTGTAAAAAGCAAATCCTTTTGGTGATAGAGTAAAGTATATGAGGTCAGGTTTGTATTTGATTATTTTCTTAGTGATTAAAAGAGAATACCAAATCATTTTATATACTTTAAGAAATGAAAACTTCTCTAAATGTTGAATTGATTTACTAAATTGAAGATTAACAATTTCTAATTTAAAATGTTGATTAATCAATTTACTCTTAATTAAGTAACTATTCATTAAACTAGCCCCATGTATGGGTGGCGGTAATTGTAAAACACAAAGAATTTTTTTCATTTATACGAAGGTTGTTAAATTAATTGCCACTTGCTTAATAGGTCTGTTTTTAATGTGGAAACAGCATATTTTTTAACATCTGACGGAATAGGCAAAATTGACCTATCAAGTTTTACAGCTTCTGTCATCTTCTTGCAAAAGGTGAGAACGTCATGATTCTCGATCACGAAGCCATTTACCCCTTGTGTAACTATTTCTGTAGCACCGCTAAAATTTGTTGTGCATATAGGAACCCCACAAGCAAGAGCTTCAACTAATGTTGTGGACCAACCTTCCTTAAATGACCCCATTATATATAAGTCTGAAGCGTTTAAGAAACTGGCAATTTCTCCTGGGGATTTTTTGCCTAGTATTTTGATTTTAGTTTGCAAGCTCTTAATTGAAATGTAGTCCTTTATTTTATCCAGGTCTTCTCCTTCTCCAATAAAATAAAATAAACTGTTTGAAATCGTTTTATTAAATTCCGCAAAACAATCAATCATAAATTTCCATCCTTTCCCCCAACATAATCTTCCTGTTGTTGTAATAATTATTAATTCATTATCTATACCTAAATGATTTCGGGTTCTATATTTATTAAGTGGTTTAAAAATTGCATCATTAAATCTCGTGGGAAATTTAATTACGGAATTATTTTTTATTTTTCCTTTGCTTCTTAAAATCATATTATTTATAGCAACTTCATCTGCTGAAGCCAATATTGATTTTACTATTTCAAGACTTGGAAGGAACTTTCTATCAAAATAATTGGCAAAATAACGAGCATGCTTATATTTTGAAAACTTAAGTGCATTTTCTACACCTGGAAATCGGTAACAGATGTTTTTAAATCCAAAATTTTTAACTGACAATAAAATTTCAGGCCTTTGAATAAATACATTTGGCAAATTGAATTTTAATATCTCCTTTTTATGAAATTTAATCAGAAAAAAACTTACTATTCGATCAGGTATTAAATGTTTCGTTTTCGTTCTATCATATTTAGCCAATGCAAAAAAATCATATTGTATGCCATTAATTTCTTTCTTAAACCATTTCCCGATAGGATCACTTTTCTCCGTGGTTATTCCAATCAATTTTAGTTCGTTGTTAAATAAGAACATTAAATTTTTGGCAAAAGAAAGTTGCCCTCCTATGGGGTAATCTTCGAAATTGCAGAAATCAATTAAAAGAATATTCTTTTTTTTTTTCATTAAAAATAATTTATTCTAACCAAGTTCGCCCAACCAATGTTTTGATTTTTTTATTTATTATCCGCGAATTATCAATTTTTCTCGAATGTTTTATTCAGGATAAATAACATCCAAATAAAGTTCCCATAGTCTTTCTTTCCTGATTTATTGTTTTGAATTATCTCACGAACGATTTCATCATTTAAGAAGGGCATCGCCTCTAAATCATTCAGCCTTTCTGTAAATGAATCCCCTTTAAACCATTCTCTTAATGGTATGCCAAATCCTTTCTTAGGAGCACTCAACAAGGGCGCAGGAAGTTTTTTCCCTATGGTATTACATAAAACAGTTTTTCGCTCATAGTTTTTCATTTTAATATCTTTATGAGCATGTGCCATATAATCAATTAAGCGAAAATCTAAAAAAGGGGTCCTGGTTTCAAGGGAAGAGGCCATACTCATCCGATCAACTTTCACTAACATATCATCAGGCAGGGTCAATTTTAGATTAAGATACATCAGTTGATAAAAGGAATCCTTATAGGTGCAATCTTTCATAAAATCACCTAAAAATTGTTCAATGGGATATACTTTTTGACGTTTAATTAATTGTTTTATTGTTGGTAAATCTATACAGGCCGCCTTAGATAAAAATCGGTTTGGAAATTTCAGGTTTGAGGAATTACAAACTTCCTGAGCACGGTTTAACTTATAGCGCAGCGGCCCCATTACCGGTTTTGATATAATGGAAAGTAAATAGGGAATGCCAGTTCTCATCAAGCGCGGCCATTTTTGATATTGAGATGCAAACTTTTCACCCTGGTAAATAGTATACCCCGAAAGCACTTCATCACCGCCATCACCGGTTAAAACCATCTTAACTTTTGATGCCGCAAATTTTGAAACATGCCCGGTGGGTATTGCGGAAGAATCACCAAAGGGTTCATCATAATGGTATGCAATATTATTAAGAGATTCATCAAATGTTTCTGGTTCTATAATATATTCATGATGATTCGTATGAAATTTAGTTGCCACGAGAGCAGCCAAATCACGCTCGTCAAAATATTTTTCACGAGAGCCTATTGTAAATGTTTCAACAGGAAAGGGACTAATTTCAGACATCAACGCCACAATAGAAGAAGAATCAAACCCCCCACTCAGAAATGCGCCATAAGGGACATCGCTTCTCATCCTGATTTTTACAGAATCTGTAAACAGATTTTCAAAATTTTCAAAGATCTTTTCTTTATCAGTGATCATGTTATTTTCATCAATTTCGGGTAAATCCCAATATTGTAGTTCTTTGAAATCTTTGTCCTGGATAATCAGGCAATGTCCTGCCTTGAGTTTATGAATGTTTTTATAAAAGGTAAATGGAGCGGGAATAAACCCCAAAGAAAGATAAATTTCGAGCATTTCAAGGTTTGGAATTTTGGGCATACCATATGCTAAAATGCTTTTTATTTCTGAGCCAAAGACCAGAGTGTTATCCCAAATAGCATAATGCAAAGGCTTTTCTCCAATGCGGTCGCGTGATAATAAAAATTGTTGCTTATTATTATCCCACAATCCGAAAGACCACATACCATTAAACTTATTTTGGCAATCAATTCCCCATTGCTGATATGCTTTGATTATGACTTCAGAATCAGAAGTGGTTGTAAAACAATGCCCTGTTTTCTTTAATTCTTCACGTAATTCGATGTAATTGTAAATTTCTCCATTAAATACTAATACAAGCGATCTGTCTTCACTATACATTGGCTGATCCCCGGTGCTAAGGTCGATGATAGAAAGTCTTCTATGTCCCAAAGCCAAATTATCATGTAAGTAATATCCAAAACCATCAGGCCCCCGATAGGATATAGTGTCGGTCATTTTTTTTAAAACGGAAGAATCAGCTTTCCTTTCTTTATCAAAATGTAAAATTCCTGTAATACCACACATAATTTATTTTATAATTTTTGATAATGAATGAAAAATAATTGCCCTTTACAACAAAATTCCTATTAATTTATAAATTCAGTGATTTTCTTGACTCCAGTATTATAATTTAATAGTTGGTTTGCCTTATTGAATCCATTTTTTGCTATTGTCTTGGATTTTTCAGAATTATTTAAAATCCATAAAATATTTTCAGCTATAGATACTGGATTTTCAGGCTCGGCTAAAATGATATCAGTTCTATCAGAGAAATATTGTTCAATATCTCCAAATTTAGTTGCCAAGACTACTTTTCTACATGCCATATATTCACCCAGTTTCGTGGGGAAACCCGCTTGAGTTTGTTTTGTATTAGGACGCGTAACCGCTAGAATTTGACATTCGTTCAGGTACTCTTTTACTTGTTCCTGGGGCACAAGACCTTTAAAAATTATTTGGTCTGATATACCTAATTTTCTACAATGCCCCCTTAGTTCTGGTAAGTAACTTTCATTTCCAGGTGAATCACCTATAATAATTGCATTGATAACTGTTCCTCTATCTTTTAAGATTTTTATTGAAGATATTAAGTCAAATATTCCATCCTTCTTTGAGGGAGTGCCAGCATATCCTATTGTATATTGGATTCTTTGATTGGGAATATACCAGCCATTTAAATCTGTAAGATTAGGCTGTATAATGATGTTTTTTTCATCATATCCCATACTAATATATTCATTCTTTAAAAAGCTACTAAAAACAATTAATTTGTCTGTTAATTTATTTAAAATATTATAATTTAGAAATAAAGAATATTGTTTGATTCTTTTAAAAATATCTCTGTTGATTTCTGTGCTATTATCACAAGCTTCAGGTACGAAAGAAATTATTTCGATATGAAAAAGCTTAGAAAAAAAATAAACCGGAATGTTAGTAAATACCTCTTCTGAGTACATGAAGATTATTATTTTTTTTCTTTTAAAAATCAATTTGAGCATTACTCCAAAACTCACCAAAATAGATAACATATCTTCAGTAACTTTAAGTATTATAGATTTAGGTCGATTTGCAAATCCTAAATGACTATATTTTACACCGTAGTCTGTTGTGTTTTTTCTTTGCTCATTATGTTTATGGCCTTTGTAGATATAGCCTTTCGATAAATAAACGCGGATAGCACCATTATTATTTTTTACACCTTTACAAAATAAATTTAAATAAGCAGCTGCAGGTCCACCAGACGGAAAATTAGTTGATGTAAAAAGGATAAATTCTTTATTCACTTTATCCTAGTTAATAAATTTTTGAGTTTTTTATTCGTCATTATTAATTTCTCCGCTTTCCAAGAGCTATCTTCTATTTGATAATCTTAGAGGGTAGTTTTTGTTTTGCTCATATTTTATTAATTATAGAAGGGATTATTTAATTTGTTCCTAAGCCGGATTGAATTACAAATCTAACATCTTGACTCTGGATATTTTATAGAGTGCTTCAATGATTAGTAAGAAAATTTTAAATAAATAATTCTTCGCAATGATTCCAAGGTCCCCGTAAAGTTCATATTGAATATCTTTGAAGATAAAATAAAGAAATTAATTTACTTGGTGAGTTTGGTAGAAAGAAAAGGTTTTATCTGCAATAAATGGCCATGAAAACTCTCCTTCACTGTATTTATTTTTAATATTATTACTCATTTTATTTCTTAATTCTGTATTTGACAATAAAATTTCAATTGCTGAAGCTAAAGAAAGAACATTTGTATCTTCAACTAAAATACCAGTATTGAGATTATCAATTACTTCTTTAAAGCCCGCAATATCAGAGGCAATAATTGGCTTATTAAAATTGTAAACGGTCATAGGAATTCCACTTTGAGATGCGGAAGTATATGGCAAAACTACTATATCGCATGATTCTATTAAGCTTACAATTTCTTCATTTGATATAAATCTATTAATAAAATCATAACTGTTCACATTATTAAACTCAAAATATGGAGTTCCATTCCCTGCTATTATAAGATGAATTGGGTATTGATCCTGCAAGATTTTAACTGCTTCAATGAGAAAATGGATTCCTTTTGAAGGGACAATCCGTCCGAAATTAAGAATATTTATTTTCCCATTTGGTTTGGTTTTGAAAGCATGGTCGGAAAAACATTGATATGTTTCAAATAAACCGAACCTTATCATTGTCAAGTTATTTTCAATTATTTTTTTTGTTGTTACAGTTTTTCTGAATTCCAGAAATCTCATTTTTGAGATATTTGAATGAAAAATAATTGGTGTTGAATTTTTAATCAGCCATTTTAATCTTGAAGCATCTAAAAAAGAAGTTTTTTCTTCGTGTGATGTTACTTCATGCAATGTTTGAATAATTTTCTTTTTAGGAAGAAAAAGAAAAAAAAATAACCAGAATCTTTTAGAAAAGTGAATAATATGAATCATATCATATTTTTCCTTCTTTACATATTTGGCTAATTTATATGCATAGATAAAGTCTTCCAAAAATAACTTTTGAAACCATCTATCTGGATAAATAAAAATTTTTAGTTTTAAACCAAGTAGATAGCTATTTAAGTTTTCGCCTATTGCAGTTCTGGAAGTTCTTGCATCAACAAAACCATTTCGCTGCGGATTTCCTAAAAAATTATAAACAAAGGTATTTTGGTCGCCATACGGTAATAAACTATATAAATCAATTTGATTTCCGGATAAGGATAAGTACTTTGCTAAGGGTATAGTTGATTCCATTAAATAGAAAGATACAAGTGCAATTTTCATAGGTAACGATTAATACTGAACAAACCTATTGGGGCTTTTTATAAAATTCTTAATTGAATCATCTGGCAGATACCTTAATTTTTTAGAATAACAGATTCCGATTGAAATCCAGACCAATAAATATTGAAAACTAAAACTATCTACTGTGGTTGGATATAGACTGATTATTGCTATAGAAATCCATATTGCTGAGGCTTTCGAAAGTATATTTTTAGAATAAAAAAAACCTAAAATGAGTGCAGGGATTGCGATAAGGAGATACAAGACAAGACTAATTATTCCACCTTTTAATATTATATTTAAATAACCAGTTTCAATATAAGATCTGTAATTCGTTAATTGGTCTTCTTCAATGTCAGGGCAAAAGTATTGCCCGTTAATTCCTCTTCCAATTACCCAATCCTTAGTTTTAAAATCATTATAAAAATAAATCTCTACTCCTGTTCTCGTGTCTGTCTCACCCCTTTGAGCAATAAAGTTGAAAAGGGGATTTTTATTTATTTGGTATAAGCTATCAGCATAAAATATTCCAGCGATAATAAGTAATATTGACATATAAATATTAAAAACTTTTCTACTGCTTTTAAATAAGTATATAAAATAGGATGATAATAAAACGCCTAAAAAGATAGAAGACAAACCTCTTCGGGCTTTGTAAATAGAAATTAAGAGTGTTAGCAGCATTACACTTCCTGCTAATAATTTCTGTCTATTGGAATAGTAAATGTAAGTTAATAATACGAATCCACATGGTAAGCTAAGAGAAGAAAAGTTTTCAATAATATCTTGAGTTTCAAAGGTTCGGCTAAGTAAATATTTGAAAAATATTATATCGTAAATAAAGAAAAAAATTCCAAAGATGAATATAACATCAATAACCTTTTTTAAAGAGAAAAGATTTTTAGGAAACAATGCGATAAGAGGTACAAAATAAAGTAAAATGCCTGCGTTTGCATCAAAAAGCATCGTTTTAACTGAGGTATAGTTAGTTTGGAATCCCCTGCATATAACCGATAATTGCCAAAAAATATATAAGAAAAATATAGTTTTTAAATACTTATTTTCAATTTTAAATCTGATAAGTGAAATACATGGATATAAAAATATTGCCAATCCTAAAAGTTGGATAGCCTGACAAATAACATAATTGACATGCCCCGTTGTACCAAGTGTGTAACTTAATGTATAGATTGAAAATCCTAACCAAAAAATATTTATAGATTTTAATTTTTTATGCGAGATATATTGCAGGTCAATTAAATAATTTTGATTTACCATATTTTAATTGTCCTTCCAGATTAAATTCGTATTAAAAATCATATTGTATAAGTATTTTATCTACTCAAGAACTCTTTTATAGGAATTTAGAGTTTGTTCCGTGCATTTTTTCCATGAAAAATTATTTAGAAGATTATCTCCGGCCGCAATAATTTTTTTTGCAAAATCAGTATCATAAATTACTCTTTCAATAGCACTTGAAATTGAATCCTGATCATTTGGGTTAAAATAGACACCTGCGTCACCTGCGACTTCGGGAAAGGAACTGGTATTACTTAAACATACAGGGCAATTATTAGCAAAGGCTTCTAAAATAGGCATTCCGAAACCTTCGTATAATGAAGGATATACAAAAACAAGGGCATTAGAATACAACGAATTAAGTTTATTTTCATCAACACCAATTGCAGTTGTTTTTTTTAAAATTTTCAGATTTTTCAAATTCTCTAACTCTACTTTGTTAAAAGGCTCACCTACACAAATCATTTTTAGGTCATTGTCTTTAACCATCAAACTGCCGACAGCTTTTGCAAAAGCTGTGAAATTTTTGTAACTCTCTCTTCTTCCAACAAAAAGTATGTATCGGCCATGTGGATTAGGTTCAATTTTTGATGAAGGTTTATTAAAACCATGATAGATTACATCTATTTTTTCTGCTCTTATATTGAGGATTTCTATGAGATCTTTTTTAGTGTTTTCACTAATTGAAATGATACGATCTGCTTTATTTATTATCTCTTTCATTTGAGACATTCTGGAATTTTTTCTATATAGTTCTTTGAATTTAAATTCAATTAGGTCGTGAACGGTAACAATATATGGTTTTTTAAAACCTTTCAAAAAATAGGGATCAAAATAAGTTGGATGTAATAGATCATAATCATTTAAAGAAATAATATACCTGGAATAAAGTTTATTAATATTGTATAGATTTCTCCTTAAAAAACCTCTTCCTTTGAAATCATTTTTTGGAATTGGTACATGAATTTTTTTAAAAAATGAGTGCTCGTCTTTCAAATGCTGATTTTCTGAAATGAGAACAGATAATCTAAATTGGTGCTCTACTGGAAAATTTTTCATTAATTCGCAAAAATACTTTGTTATGCCTCCATACTTTTGAGTTAAAAACATTTGATGGTCGTATAATATTTTCATAGAATTATTTAATCCAGATTCCTTTTTTCTTTTTATATACGATCATATAATATTGAATAGGAGCCAATATTAACCCGTTGAAATTGCACAATATTGAGGCAATAAAAAGTGAATAAGTGCCCCAATGATAATGCCTGATCAAAAAAAGCGCAACAATTACATAAACGAATGGACTTATGATGCAGGCTATAAATTGTATTCGCAGAGCATTTATCCCATTTAAAAAAGATATGTATTTATCTACAAACATGTGCATACTAAAGTATATAAACCCCCATAATGATAGATAAAAACCTATAGAAACCTTTCCTTTTCCTAGCCAGAGATTATAAATTGATTGTGAAAAAATCAACATTATAGCCCCAATTACTATGAGAAGTATATTTAATTGAGCATATTTTTTAATTCCTTTTTTGATCCACCGGATATCATTTTTAAGGTAAGCCTCTGTAGATGCAGACCAAAACGGCCCCAGGAATATAGTAAATATCATGTACAAGACACTAAAATATTTATATACAATATTATAAGAGGTAACATCTGCAGTATTAAAGTTGCGTGCAATTATAATATTAGCTGTCTGGTATTGTATAATACCTGCGATCTGAATTACAAAAAAAATTATTCCAAGATTGAAAAGCCCTTTTGCATAAGAAAATTTTATTTTTGATAAAGCTGGGCGATATTTTTTATAGGCTCCTTTGAATAAAATTATGCTTGCGCTTATCATAATGATAAGTGGCGATAAGCATAATGCAACCCCAAGTTTTATTAATGACCCATGAGTTGTTTCTACCAGAATAACTATAAAAATTAAAGATAAGATTTGTCCAAGTACGCCTACTAATGACTCTATTGCCGGCTGTTGATTAGCAGTTAGTATGGTAGTGATAATCCTTAATACGAATTGTAGGCAAAAATAGGTGAAGACAATTATGGCCAATATAGATACCTCTGGTCGCATACTTTCTGAAATATTTAGAATATGCGCCCAGTTAAGAAATTGATTTGCAAATAAAAAGATTAACCAAAGCAAACTACAAATTATGCCGAGGATTGCATAAGTAGTACTAATATATATTTGTGCAAGTTCATCATTATCTTTTGCTACTGCCTCTGCAAACTTATTTCGTAATCCCTGGGTGAGTCCAATATCAAAGAAACTAAACCACACAACAATTGAACTTACCGTAAGCCATACCCCATATTGCGAGACGTTAACGTAATTAATTGCTATTGGAACCAGAATGATACTAATTGCGATGCTAGTACCTCTCAAAAAGAAGGAAGCAATAATATTCTTCTTTGCCTTGACACTACGTTCCTGACCTTGATTTATTTTATTGGTGACAAAAGTAAGAACATCAGAAGTTCGATCTTTTACACTCATTCTCAAATTATATATTCCCAAAATTTATTTTTGTACTTTTTATTTAATGTAATTTCTTAATTACGATATTCTTCTTAAATAAAATACTTCTTCTCTAAACTCAATTCACTTTCTTCTTTTAGCAATAAAATCTTTTTAATCCTTGTTATAAAAAATATAAGTATAGCTTTTGAAGTAGTTGATGAATAATAAGTAATCGCATATGTTTTATCTTTTTTTTTTTTTTTTTTTTTTTT
>Ga0208589_1000918_pt1 | contig 12917 bp, 11 predicted proteins | sample NGESurshal092012_2_FD_184486 | JGI IMG/M metagenome (GOLD analysis project Ga0208589, IMG submission 184486) | Arctic peat soil microbial communities from Barrow, Alaska - NGEE Surface sample F53-2 shallow-092012 (SPAdes) | ecosystem: Environmental > Terrestrial > Soil > Wetlands > Peat ... | reverse complement strand
CAGCCTGCCGGCAGCCGCCGATATCCTGCAGCGGCCGAATGAGGTGAATCCGGTAAGCTACGTATCTGCCCGATTGTCAGGCCCGCCTTACATGAGTCTTGCCCAACGTCGCATCCTGCTGGGAGTGTCCGGCGGCATCGCCGCCTACAAGTCCTGCGAACTGGTCCGCCGCTTGCGCGACCTGGACGCCGAGGTGCGCGTGGTGATGACCGAAGGCGCCACCCATTTCGTCAGCGCGACCACGTTCCAGGCGCTGTCCGGTCAGAGCGTGCGGGTCAGCCTGTGGGATGCGCAGGCCGAGGCGGCGATGGGACATATCGAGCTGGCACGCTGGGCCGAACGCATCCTGATCGCGCCGGCCAGCGCCGAGATGCTTGCCCGCCTCGCCCACGGCCACGCCGACGATCTGCTGACCACGCTGTGTCTGGCCAGCGCCGCGCCGTTGTATCTGGCGCCGGCGATGAATCAGCAGATGTGGGCGCATCCGGCGGTGCAGGCAAATATCGACACACTGCGCCAGCGCGGCGCACAGCTGCTGGGGCCGGCTGCCGGCGAACAGGCCTGCGGTGATGTCGGCAGCGGCCGCATGCTGGAACCGCTTGAGCTGCGCGATGCGCTGGCGGCCACGTTCGGCAGCGGATCGATGGCCGGCTTGAATGTGCTGGTCAGCGCCGGACCGACTTACGAAGATATCGACCCGGTGCGTTTCATCGGCAACCGCAGTTCCGGACGCATGGGTTTTGCGGTCGCGCAGGCGGCCACGCAGGCGGGTGCCAAGGTGACGCTGGTGGCCGGGCCGGTGAGTCTGGCCACGCCTGCCGGCGTGGCGCAGCGCATCGACGTGCGCAGCGCGGCCCAGATGCACGCCGCGGTGCTTGCCGCCGCCAGCCAGGCACACATCTATATCGGCGCGGCGGCGGTCGGCGATTACCGCCCGCAGCAAGTCTCCACGCGCAAGCTGAAGAAACACGATGGCGCCGGTTTGTCCCTGCAGCTCAGCGAAAACCCGGACATTCTGGCCAGCCTGTCGGCGCAAACCGCGCACCCTTTTCTGGTCGGCTTTGCCGCCGAGACGCATGATGTGGCGAACTACGCGCAAGGCAAACTGCGACAGAAAGGCCTGGACATGATTGCCGCGAATCAGGTGGGCGACGGCCTCGGTTTCGAGACCGCCGACAATGCGTTGACGCTGTACTGGACCGATGGCGCGCTCGCGTTGCCGCGTGCAACCAAGCCGGAGCTGGCGCGTCAGCTGATCGCGCAGGTGGCCGAACGTTACCGCTCCCGGCGTCCGTGATGGATCGGCAGATCCTCGACGTCGAACTGAAGATTCTCGATACGCGTCTCGGCGCCAGCATCCCGCTGCCACAGGCGGCCACCCGCGGCAGTGCCGGCATGGATCTGCGCGCCGCGCTGGAGCACCCGCTGACGTTGGCGCCGGGCGAGAGTGCGCTGGTGCCCAGCGGCATCGCGATCCATATCGGCGACCCGGGCTGGTGCGCGCTGATCGTGCCGCGCTCGGGGCTGGGCCACAGGCACGGTCTGGTGATGGGCAATCTGGTCGGGGTGATCGATGCCGACTATCAGGGCCCCTTGATGATTTCATGCTGGAATCGCGGTACGCAGCCTTACACCATCGCGGTAGGTGATCGCATCGCGCAGTTGCTGCTGGTGCCGGTCGCGCAGGTGCGGCTGACGATCGTGACGGCATTTGCACCGAGCGAACGCGGCGACGGCGGGTTCGGCTCGACGGGGATCAAGTAGGATGGCCTGGTTTAGGATGGCTGGGTTCGATGCGACGTGGACCGGCCCATCATGCACAACCTGCGGGAGCAGGATATGGCGATAAGCATCACGCGGGCGCGTCTGCGTGACCTGCAGATTGACTGGAAGCATCAGTTGCTGCTTGCTGGCGGCACGCTGCTGCTGCTGCTGGGGCTGTTCTGCGCCTGGCAAACCTGGCTGATTGCGAATGAAGGCAGCGCGATCGAGCGTGTGCATGTCGCACAGAACGAGGCCGTGCGGGTGCTGGCCGCCGAGATCGCCAGCGAACGCGGTGAAGTCGAGAAAGTGCTGGCGACGGCGGATCCGGCCACACTGATGAGCGATCCCGCACAGGGCGCAGCTATCCTGAGGCGACAACTGCCGCAGGTAATGAAGCTGGAGCTCTACAGCGGCGATCTGAACGAGGTGTTGCACGCCAACTACCGCCGGTTCGGCTATGCCAAGGCGGCTCAGCTGATGACGGCGCAGAGCGCCGAAGGCATGCCGCTGGCGCAAAGTGTCTCGTATGGCAATGGCGATCGCCGTTTGAGTCTGGTAATTCCGCTGGGATCACCCACGCAAGTCAAGGCCTGGGCCTGGGTCGAATTGCCGTTCGCGCCATTGCAAAAGCGTTTCGAATCGGTCTCGCCAGCCGGTGGCCGGCTGTATCTGCGCCAAGGAGATGATCGCGGCAGTGTGCAGCTGTTCTCGCACGGCGTCGCTTCGGCTGAAACCGAGGCGACGGGCAAGCCTGTCGCTGGCAGCGCATTCACCGTGGGTGCGGCCATGCCGGGCGTGTTCATCGTGTTGCCGCGCTCATGGCCGCTGAGCGCATTGCTGACGCTGCTGGGGCTGGGTGGCGGGATCTTCCTGCTGTGGCTGCGCCAGCGCTTGCGTGAATCGTCGGCATCTGAATCCACGGATCTGGAATACCCTCCGGACATCGAAACCACCGCGGCGCCGGTCAAGCCGGTGGCCGTTCCGGTTGCCGATGCGCCAGCGGCAGCAGTCGTTGCGCCGGTCAACGTGGATCCGAGCATCTTCCGCGCGTATGACGTGCGCGGTGTGGTCGGCAAGACGCTGAACAAGGATGTGGCGCGCGTGCTCGGCCAATCGATCGGCACGCTGATGGGCGAAAAAGGCCTGCGCGAAATCGTGGTCGGCCGCGATGGCCGCCTGTCCGGCCCGGAACTGGCTGGCGCGCTGACCGATGGCCTGCGCGCGGCCGGCATCGACGTGATCGACGTGGGCGCGGTGCCGACACCGGTCGTCTACTACGCGGCCTATCGCTTCAATACCGGTTGTGGCGTGGCGGTCACCGGCAGCCACAATCCGCCGGACTACAACGGCTTCAAGATCGTGGTCGGCGGCGAGACGCTGGCCGAAGGCGCGATCCAGAACCTGTACCAGCGCATCGCCAGCGGCGCGCTGGACCATGGCGGTCAGGGCAGCTTGCGGGAAGTGGACGTGGCGCCCGATTACATCGAGAAGATCGTCTCCGACGTGCTGGCCGAGCGCCGTCTGAAGGTCGTCGTCGATTGCGGCAATGGCATTGCCGGTGCACTGGCGCCGCAGGTGCTGGAAGGCGTCGGTTGCGAAGTGGTCCCGCTGCATTGCGAGGTCGATGGCACGTTCCCGCATCATCATCCGGATCCGTCCGATCCGGAAAATCTGCAGGACCTGATCTTTGCGGTGGAAAAGACCGGCGCCGATCTGGGCATTGCGTTTGATGGGGACGGCGATCGCCTGGGCGTGGTCAGCAAATCCGGCGAGATCATCTATCCGGATCGCCTGTTGATGCTGTTCGCGCGCGATGTGCTGTCGCGCCAGCCCGGCGCCACGATCATCTATGACGTCAAATGCACCGGCCATCTGAAAGGCCAGATTCTCGATGCCGGCGGCAGCCCGCTGATGTGGCGCACCGGCCATTCGCTGATCAAGGCGAAGATGCGCGAGACCGGCGCCGAACTGGCCGGCGAGATGAGCGGTCATTTCTTCTTCAAGGAACGCTGGTACGGTTTCGACGATGGCATCTACGCCGCCGCGCGATTGCTGGAGATACTCGCCGGTGATCTGCAGGCGCGCACGCCGGAGGACATCTTCGCCACGCTGCCGAAGAATGTCTCCACGCCGGAATTGAAGATCGAGTTGGCCGAAGGCGAGAACTATCCTTTCATGGAGAAGCTGCGCCAGCAAGGCAGCTTCGATGACGCCACGCTGATCACCATCGACGGTGTGCGCGCGGACTGGCCGGACGGCTGGGGGCTGGTACGCGCGTCCAACACCACGCCGGTACTGGTGCTGCGCTTCGAGGCGGACAATCCCGTCGCGCTCAAGCGCATCCAGCAGGTATTCCGCAAACAGTTGCTGGCGGTGGATCCCGGGCTGAAGCTGCCCTTCTAAATGTTACGGGGCTCGACGAGTCGAGTCCCGTTCCGACTAACTTCTCCCCCACGGGGAGAAGATGCCCATAGGGCAGATGAGGGGCCGGCCCGACAGAAACGCATTACTGTGTGGGTTGCTCCTGCGCCGCCTTGAGTTCGCGATAGCGCTGCAGCTGTTGGGCCTGCAATTTTACCGTCTGCGCACGCACGGCCTGCTGGCGTTCCAGCGCGTTGCGCTGACCGGTGACCACGTTGCGCTGTTTGGCGATGCTGTCGACCAGGAACTTTGGTACCGGGTCCTTGGCGCGCTCCATGTCGGCTGCGCGCGTGAGCAGATCGGTCAGCGCGCTTTCCTGAGTGCGCAGATTGGTCTGGATGGTATGGATCTGCTGGTCGATGCTGTCCAGCGCCTGCTGCTGCGAGGTCCTGAACGACGTCTCATCCGGATAGGCGGCCAGCATCTGCGCTTCGGCGTTGGCGCGCTCCTGTGCGGCGCGCTGTTGCGCAGCCTGCTCGTTCGCCAGCTTGTTCGCCGCGGCGCGTTCCTGCGGACTGAGTTGCCGGCGCACATGTTGAATCACCAGACCCTGGGCGTCGACCAGATCATAGCCGTACTTCAGCGCCTCGGCGGTGAGGCTGTCGCTGAAATGCAGCTGGCCCTGGCCGTCGTACCATTTGTACTGGGTAGCGTTGGTGTTGCCGCTTTTCTGGGCGTGCGCCGACAGGCACGCGAGCAGTGCGGCAGCGGCAAAGACGGACAGTAACTTGAACTTGCGCATGGATTCCCCTTTGTTCTTCAGTATAGCCGTCGCCATCGCGCTGCCTAGCTTTGTGCCGGCGGTAGCGGCTGCCACTGTGACTGGGTTCGCTTGAGCTTAGCGGACCGGTGATGAACTCAGCGCTGAACTCCGTAGCGTTCGCGGTAGGTCAGCAGGCGGCTGTGTTCGGCGGCCAATTGCGGTCGTTCGCCGGCATACGCCAGCACATCGTCGAAGCCGGTGATCGCGATTACCGGTATACCGTGTTCGGCGGCGACTTCCTGCGCGGCGGAGCGTTCGCCCTGCCCGCGCTCCTGCCGGTCCAGCGCAACCAGCACGCCGGCCGGCCGTGCGCCGTGCGCGCGGATCAATGCCAGCGATTCGCGCACCGCCGTACCGGCGGTCATCACATCGTCGACGACCAGCACGCGGCCCTTGAGCGGCGCCCCGACCAGCACGCCACCCTCGCCATGATCTTTCGCCTCCTTGCGGTTGTACGCCCACGGCAGATCGCGCTGATGCTGCTCGGCCAACGCGATCGCGGTCGCCGCGGCCAGCGCGATACCCTTGTAGGCCGGTCCGAACAGCATGTCGACGACCAGTCCCGAGTCCAGCAGCGCCGCCGCGTAGGCACGGCCGAACTGGGCCAGCGCGGCGCCGGAATCGATCCGCCCCATATTGAAGAAATACGGACTCAGCCGCCCGGATTTCAAAGTGAACTCGCCAAAGCGCAGCACCTCGCGCTGCAGGGTGAGTTCGATGAAATCGCGCTGGTAGTCGTGCATGGGATTCTCGTCAGGGCAGCGGTCGCCACAGCAGATGCTGCGGCCCGGAACGGCCGCCATGGTACAGCTCGCCGCTGTCGAGGAAGCCGACGCGCAGGTACAGCGCGAGCGCGGCGGCGTTGTGGCAGTTCACGGTGAGCACCAGCTTGTGCGTCCGCGGATACCGCTCAACGAGATCAGCGCACAGCGCCGCCAGCGCGCTGGCGCCGAGACCACGACCCTGCCAGGTGGCAGCGAGCTGGAACGAGCGCAAGCCCAGCGCAGGCGCATCGGCATCGCGGCCGGTCACGCTGCGCGCGCTGTGTTCGATACGGTAGTAGCCCACCGGGGTGTCTTCGAGCAGGATCGCCATCGGCGTGCTGCCGGGACACTGTTCCGCATCGGGCAGCGTGGCGGCGACTGGGCTGACGAACTCGTCCTGTTCCGGTCGCACACGCAAGCGCAGCACGGCGTCACGCAACGCGGGCGTGACCGGGACGACGCGGATGGCGGGCAGTGCGGGCATGGTTGCTATGATGACTCATCGGCTTCAGGAGCATGCATGCGCATCATCAGTCTCAACGCCAACGGCATCCGCTCGGCCGCCACCAAGGGCGTCTTCGACTGGTTGCGCGAGCAGCACGCGGACGTGGTCTGCCTGCAGGAGACCAAGGCGCAGGAGGATCAACTGACCGATCCGATGTTCCGTCCGGATGGCCATCATTGTTTCTATCGCGATGCGTCCAGCAAGAAGGGCTACAGCGGAGTGGCGATCTACGCCAGGCGCGAACCGGACAAGGTGCTCACCGAGCTGGGCTGGGACGCGTTCGACAATGAAGGCCGCTATATCGAGGCGCGCTTCGGCAATCTCAGCGTGGTGTCGTTGTACGTACCGTCCGGCTCCTCCGGCGACGAGCGCCAGCGGTTCAAGTTCCAGGTGATGGAGTGGCTCACGCCGATCTTCGACAAGTGGCTGAAGAGCGGGCGCGACTACGTGATCTGCGGCGACTGGAACATCGTGCATACCAGGAACGACATCAAGAACTGGAGTTCGAACCAGAAGAACTCCGGCTGCCTGCCGCAGGAACGCGCATGGCTGGACTTGTTGTTCCAGCAGCGTGGCTGGGTGGACAGCTTCCGCGCGCTGAAGCCGGACGCGGTCGAGTACACGTGGTGGTCGAACCGCGGCCAGGCGCGCGCGAACGATGTCGGCTGGCGCATCGATTATCAGGTCTGCACGCCGGCGCTGCGCGCGCGCCTGAAATCCTGCTCGATCTATCGCGAGCAGCGCTTCTCCGACCATGCGCCTTACAGCGTCGACTATGCCGGCTGAATCGGCACTGCCGACGGCACCATTCATGCCGGGGCGCCCCTGGCGTGTAGTCAGCATCGGCTTGCTCGGTTTCGCTTCCGGCCTGCCGCTGGCATTGTCGCTGAGTACCTTGCAGGCGTGGTTCACCACAGCCGGGATGAGCCTGAAGGCGATCGGCTGGATCACCCTGATCAGCCAGGCCTACGTGTTCAAGTTCCTGTGGGCACCGCTGCTGGATCGTTTTCCGCTGCCGTTTCTGGGCCGTCGCCGTGGCTGGATCCTGCTGATGCAACTGCTCTGCGGCGCGGCGCTGCTCAGCATGAGTTTCTATACGCCGCAAGGCGCGGCGAGCACGATCGCGTTCTTTGGCGTGTTGCTGGCGTTCGCTTCCGCGACGCAGGACATTGCCTACGACGCGCATCGCACCGATTTGCTGCCGCCAGCCGAGCGCGGCTGGGGCACCGCGTTCTCGCAGGGCGGTTACCGACTCGGCATGCTGGTGTCCGGTGCGCTGGCACTGATTCTCGCCGATCGGCTGGGCTGGGCGTGGGTTTACCGGCTGATGGGCGTGCTGATGCTGGGCACGATGCTGGTTACCGTACTGTCGCCGGATGCGCCTGACGAGCAGCCCGCGCGCAGCTTTGCGGAAGCGGTGGTGCAGCCGTTCGCGGATTTTTTCCAGCGTTACGGCAAGCTCGCGCTGGCGTGGCTGGTGTTGATGGTGCTGTACAAGCTGTGCGATGCGTTCGCGTTGTCATTGTCGACCACCTTCCTGCTGCGCGTGCCGCAGTTCTCGCTGACCCAGGTCGGCACGGTCAGCAAGACTTTCGGCCTGGTCGCCGGTCTGCTCGGTGCACTCGCCGGCGGCTGGGTGGTCACGCGGATGCGACTGTTTCCGGCACTGCTGCTGCTTGGTGTGGCGCAGGCACTGGTCAATCTCGGCTATATCTGGCTGGTGCACAGCGGACCCGATGTGGTGGCGATGGCCAGTGTGGTATCGGCGGAATATTTCTTCAGCGGCCTGGGCAGCACCGCGTTCGTGGTACTGGTGACGGCGTTGTGCAACGTGCGCTTCTCGGCCACCCAGTACGCGCTGCTGTCCGCGCTGTCGGCCGTGGGTCGGGTGTTTCTCGGCCCGATCGCGGCATGGCTGGTGCCGCAGGTGGGTTGGTCGCTGTTCTTCGGGATCACCGCCTTGTCGGCGATTCCGGGGCTGCTGCTGGTGATCGGGTTGCGTCATGCGATCCATCGTGTCGAACTGGCCCGACCGCGCTAAGATGACAACCATGCCACGGAAACGACCGCCGGATGCGTCAGAATCCGCATCAGCGTGATGGGAACGCCAGGTTCCCGGGTAACCCTTCAAGGAGTGACGCTTGTGCCGGACATGATCTTGCAGCATGTCGACAGCCTGCTGGTCGAGCGCATCAGGTCGCTGGCCAAGGAGCGGCAGTGCCCGATCAACGACGTCATGCTGGATGCCTTGCGCAATGGTCTGGGCATCTCGGCTGCGCAGGAGTACAGCGAAACCCTGCGCGATCCGCAGACACTGATGGTGCTCAGCGGTCATTGGGAGGCCAATGAAAGAGGGGTATTCGAGGAGGCGCTGCACGCGTTGGCGGGAACCACGGCGACTCAATTGGCGCCGGAAAATACCCGTGTCGAGGAGCCGGCGGCGGGCGCCGAGTAAATCGCGCCAAGTACCCGCGGGCCATGCGCGCCGGTCACCGCCGGCAGATTGCCGGGCAGGCGCAGCAGACGCTGCCGCGCCAGCCAGGCGAACGCGGTGGCTTCGAGAAAGTCCGGATCGATGCCGTACTCAGCCGTGCTGCACAGGCGGCGTGGCGCCAACAGTTCGCCCAGTCGTCGCATCAAGCGACTGTTGTGCGTGCCGCCACCGCAAGCCAGTACGTCCCCGGTCGTCGGCGCCTGTTGAATGATGGCCGTGGCCACGCTGCGCGCGGTCAGCTCCAGCAGCGTCGCCTGCACGTCGGCCGGGTTCAGCGCCGCCAGTCGCGGATGCGTGGCCAGCCAGCTCAGATGGAAGTGCTCACGCCCGGTGCTTTTCGGTGGTGGCGAAGCGAAATAGCCGTCGGCCAGCAGCGCGTCCAGCAAAGTCTGGTCGACCTGGCCGCTGCCGGCAAACGCACCGTCGCGGTCAAACGGTTCGCCCCGATGACGCTGGCACCAGGCATCGAGCAGGCCGTTGGCCGGTCCGGTATCGAAACCCAGCACGCCGCCATCGGCAGCGAGCACGGTGATATTCGCGATACCGCCGAGGTTGAGTACTACCCGCATGTGACCCGGTCGGCCCAACAGCATCGCGTGCAGCGCCGGCAGCAAGGGAGCGCCCTGCCCGCCGGCGGCGAGATCCGCGCGACGGAAATCCGCCACCACGTCGATGCGGCAGCGCTCGGCAATCACGCTGGGGTCGCCCAGTTGCAGCGTGAAGGGATATTCGCCGCCGGGGCGGTGACGCACGGTCTGGCCATGCGAACCGATCGCCCGCACCGTCTGCGCGGGAGTGCCGCTGTGTTCAAGCAAGTGCAGCGCGGCATCCGCGAAGCAGTGGCCGATTTCGACGTCCAGCCGTCCAAACGCATCCAGATCCAGCGCGGCTTCGCCTTGCGCCAGTGCCAGCATGCGTTCGCGCAAGGCGGACGGCCACGGGTGGGTGTGGGTAGCCTGCACCTGCGGCAGGCCGTGGCTGAAGCTGACCAGTGCGGCATCGATGCTGTCCGCACTGGTGCCGGAGATCAGTCCGAGATAAAGCGCCGAGGGGTCATCCACGCGGGCGTTGCGCTCAGTTGTCGTTGTTGGCGGGCGCATTCGCGCGCGCCAGCCTGATCTGGGTATCCAGCTCGGTCAGCCGCGCCAGCTGCGGTTGCACCACCTGCGCCTCGAACCTGGCCAGCTGAGCGGGCGGCAGCAGTTCCGGCTTCGGCAGGGTCACGGTCTGCGGGTTGCGCTGCACGCCATTGACACGGAATTCGTAGTGCAGGTGCGGGCCGGTGGCGAGGCCGGTCATGCCGACATAGCCGATCACCTGACCCTGCTGCACATGCTGGCCGACCTTCTCGTTGGCGAAACGCGACATGTGGCCGTAGGCGGTGCTGATGGTGCTGTTGTGCTGGATGATCACGAAGTTGCCGTAGCCATTCATCCAGCCGCGGAACTTGATCACGCCGTCGCCGGCCGCATGGATCGGGGTACCGGAGGGCGCGGCGTAGTCGACGCCCTTGTGCGCCCGCATGTAACCCAGGATGGGATGCATACGCGCCACGCTGAAGGTCGAGGAGATCCGGGTAAAGTCGACCGGGATGCGCAGGAACGACTTCTGGATCGGCCGCCCATCCTCGCTGAACCAGCCGTAGTTGCCGTCGGCTTTCTTGAATCGATAGGCGGTGTAGCGCTTGCCCTGGTTGATGAATTCGGCGGCGACGATGTTGCCTTCGCCGTAGCGCACGCCATCACGGTAGAGATCGTCGTAGATCACCGTGAAGCTGTCGCCGGCGCGCAGGTCCTGCACGAAATCGACGTCGTACTTGAACAGGTCGGCGAGCTTGCCGACCATCGCCGCATCCAGACCGGCCTGGTCGCCTGCAGCGAACAGGCTGCTGCGGATCACGCCATGCGCCACCTGCTCGCGCACATCCATGTCGCGCTGCTGGATGGTGACCGTGGGATGGACGCCATCGAGACGAACGATGGCTCGGCTGGCCTGATCCTGATCAAAGCGCAGGCCCTTGAGGCTGCCGTCGCTGCCGAGCAGGAAATCGAACTCTTCGCCGGGACGGATATTGTGCAACGCGGTTTTCGCGCTGCCGGCGGCATCCATCACCTTCTGCAGATCGGTCATGCTGAGGCCGCGGCCAGTGAAGATATCCGACAGCGTCTGTCCCGGTTGCACCCGTACGACCTGCCAGTCATCCACGGTGGGAACGGGCGCGCTGCTCGGCGTGTCCCTGGGCAACGCCAGCGGCAGCAACGCATGCGCCTCCGGCACCACGGCGGGACGCATCGCGCTGGCCCAGGCCGGCATGATGAAGCCGGACAACAAGGTGATCAGCAGCGCGGTACCGGTGAGCACCCAGCGCTCACGGTGCCAGTGAATCGGTTCGATCTCAGCCGAACGGTTGAACGACCAGTGCGAGCAACGCGCGTAAAAGTGGGAATGCTGACGTTGTGCCTTGCGGCAGATGGCCTGCTTGCGCGTCCGACGCGCCCCCTGATTTTCCTCGGCCATGCTCTAGGTGTCCCGCAGTACAAAGTAACAAACTGGGCGTACCATAGCGGTCATGTGTAAATGGCGTCAACGCCTTTTCCATCAAGGGTTTGCGCGATATTTCCGGTTAACGCACAATTAACGTCGCTGACACAGTCGGATTCTTGGCGTCGGCTCCGTCCTACTGTCACCACCAAGGAAATGCATGAGCGAGCTTGAGCAGGCGCTGGCCACGATTGCGCGTGGCGCCGACGAAATCATCAAGCGGGAGGATTTGGCCGAGCGCCTGAAAAGCGGTCGTCCATTGCGCATCAAGGCCGGTTTCGATCCGACCGCGCCGGATCTGCATCTGGGTCATACCGTGCTGCTGAACAAGATGCGCCAGTTTCAGGACCTGGGTCACCAGGTGATCTTCCTGATCGGCGATTTCACCGGCATGATCGGCGACCCCAGCGGCAAGAACGTCACCCGCAAGCCGCTCACCCGCGAGGATGTGCTGGCCAACGCGGAGACGTATGCGAGCCAGGTCTACAAGGTGCTGGACAAGCATCGCACCGAGCTGCGCTTCAATTCCGAATGGTTCGGCCAGATGTCGGCGGCCGACCTGATCAGGCTTGCCGCACAACATACGGTCGCGCGCATGCTCGAGCGCGATGACTTCGCCAAGCGCTACGCGGCGCAGCAGCCGATCGCGATCCACGAGTTCCTGTATCCGCTGGTGCAGGGTTATGACTCGGTCGCGCTGAAGTGCGACGTCGAACTCGGTGGCACCGATCAGAAATTCAACCTGTTGATGGGGCGTGCGTTGCAGGAGCACCACGGCCAACCGGCGCAGATCGTGCTGACCATGCCGTTGCTGGAAGGTCTGGACGGCGTCAACAAGATGTCCAAGTCGCTCGGCAACTACATCGGCATCAACGAACCGGCGATCGACATCGTCACCAAGACCATGAAGATCGGCGACGAGCTGATGTGGCGCTGGTTCGAGCTGCTCAGCTTCGAGGTGTCGCTGGACGAGCTGGCGCAGATGAAGCGCGAGATCGCCAGCGGAGTGCTCAATCCGCGCGATGCGAAGCTGCGTCTCGCGCGCGAACTGACGACGCGCTTCCACGATGCCGCCGCCGCCGAGCAGGCGATTGCCGGCTGGCATGCGGTGGTGCGCGGCGAAGGCGATACCAGTCTGCTGCCGCTCACGGAAATCGCCGTGCCCGCTGAAGGGCTGCGCCTGCCCGCGCTGCTCACGGCGGCGGGACTCACCGCCAGCAATTCCGAAGCGAATCGCAAGCTCAAGGAACGTGCGGTACGTATCGATGCCGAAGTGGTCGAGGATGCGCAACGGCTGTTCGTGCCGGGCTTCGCGGCGGTACTGCAGGTCGGCAAACGCAACTTCGCCAGAGTGCTGTTGAAGAGCGTTTGAGTCCGGGCGAATGCCTGTTCGCCACGACGGCACCAACCACGGCGCACGGTTGTGCCAACAGAGATCCATGGTCTGCATGGCAAAGTGAGATTTCTGCAGGAACGGCTTGCCAAACCAGGGACGCCTGCCTACTATTCGCGACCCGCCGCTTCAGCTCAGCGCACGGCAATGCCGGAAGCAAAAGTTCCGCGCTGCGGGTGTTGACGGTCCATGAAAGCGATGTAGAATGGGCGGCTCACCGGGGACGAAAGGTCTCTGGGCGTCATCGAGCAATCGGTGACAAGCGAAGGATC
>Ga0208589_1000917_pt1 | contig 12918 bp, 10 predicted proteins | sample NGESurshal092012_2_FD_184486 | JGI IMG/M metagenome (GOLD analysis project Ga0208589, IMG submission 184486) | Arctic peat soil microbial communities from Barrow, Alaska - NGEE Surface sample F53-2 shallow-092012 (SPAdes) | ecosystem: Environmental > Terrestrial > Soil > Wetlands > Peat ... | reverse complement strand
GACCGCGCCGAGCCGGTCGATGAACAATTTGCGGTTCGGCAAACCGGTGAGGTTGTCGTGCACCGAGTCATGGAGCATGCGCTCTTCGGCATTCTTGCTCTCGGTGACGTCGGTCAGGGTGCCTACCACGCGCGATACTTCGCCGTCGGAGCCGACCACCGGGCGCGCCTTCAGCGCGAACCACATGAAATGGCCATCGGGCGTACGCAGCCGGAAATCCTGCACCAGCCGGCCGCGGCGCTGATCGAGCACGCTGTCGAGCGCGGCGCGGAAGCGGTCCTGGTCGAGCGGATGCAGCACCTCGAGCCATTTCGCGGCGGGGCCTTCCAGGGTGCCGCGTTTCAGCCCGAGCAGGCTTTCGGTCTCGGGGCTGGTGAAGACCTTGTCGGCGGAGACGTCCCAGTCCCAGATCAGGTCGCCGGAGCCGGTCAGCGCCAGCGCGCGGCGCTCGACATCGGAGACCACGCCGGTGGTCGCCCCGCCGCCGGCAAATGCATGCTGCATCACGGTGAAACCGATCAGCATCACGATCAGCACGAGGCCGCCGAGCAGCGCCGGGCCGACGATGTCGTTGGTGACGGAGCCGGCAACCGCCATGCCGGCCGCGATCACCCAGACCACCAGCAGGAACCAGGTCGGGATCAACAAGACCGCGCGGTCGAAACCATGGGTCGAGAGGTAGACAATCAGCGCGAAGCCGGCGAAGGCGATCAACACCAGCGACATCCGCGCAATGCCGGAGGCGACCGCCGGGTCGAACAGCGCCAGCGCCACCAGCGATCCGAGGAAGGCGAGCCAGCCGACCGTGATGTGGGAATAGCGCACATGCCAGCGGCTGAGATTGAGATAGGCGAACAGGAACACCAGTAGCGTCGCGGCCAATATCGCTTCGCCCGCCGCGCGCCACACCCGCTCGGCGTTGTTCGACATGTCGAGCACCTTGCCCCAGAAGCCGAAATCGACGCCGATATAGACCAGCACCGCCCACGCCAAAGCGGCGGCGGCCGGGAACATGATGCTGCCCTTGACCACGAACAGGATGGTCAGCACCAGCGCCAGCAGGCCGGAGATGCCGATCACGATGCCCTGGTACAGCGTGAACGAGTTGACCTTGTCCTTGTAGGCGTCGGGCTCCCACAGATAGAGCTGCGGCAATTTATCGGTGCGCAATTCCGCGACGAAGGTGATGACCGCACCGGGGTCGAGCGTGATGCGGAAGATATCGGCGGTGGCGCTCTCCTGCCGTTCGGGCCGGTCGCCGGTCGAGGGCGTGATGGTAGCGATGCGCGACAGGCCGAGGTCGGGCCACAACAGTCCCGACGACACGATGCGGTAATGCGGCGCGACGATCAAACGGTCGAGTTGGTCGTCGGTGTTGTTGGCGAGCGCGAACACCACCCAGTTCTGGCCGCCTTCGCGGGCGCGGACTTCGATGCGGCGGACGATGCCGTCGGTGCCCGGCGCGGTCGATACCTGGATGCGGTCGGTGTCGCTGTGCTGATGATCGAGCACCGCGGTGAGGTCGATCGCAGGCGCGTCACTGCGGACGCTGACGGCGTCCAGGGCGCGCGCCGGTGTAGCGGCGGCAACAATCATGAGGCCCAGCGCAACAACGGGCGCAAGGCACCTGATCAGACGCAAAGTCAGTTCTCCGCTTCCAACAGCCGCAGGGCGCGAGACGAGTTGCCCAATGTTGCGGCGATAAATGACATGAAAGCGAAGGAAATCAAAGGGTTTCCGATTGTCCTTCGGCCGCTTGAATCAAGCCAGCAACACAATTTTGCCAATATGTTCGCTGGTCTCCATCCGGCGGTGGGCGTCGGCGGCCTTTTCCAGCGGGAATGAGCTGTCGATCAGCGGTTTGACGCGCCCTTCGCGCACCAGGGGCATCACCTTGGCCTCGATCGCGGCGACCATGGCGGCCTTATCCGCATTACTACGGGGGCGCAGCGTCGAGCCGGTGTGGTGCAGCCGCTTCACCATCAGCTTGCCGATAGTGATGGTGGCCTTGGCGCCGCCGAGCAGCGCGATCTGGACGATACGTCCCTCGACCGCGGCCGCGTCGTAATTGCGTTCGACATAGTCGCCGCCGACCATGTCGAGAATCACGTCGCAGCCCTTGCCGCCGGTCATGGTCTTGACCTCGGCGACGAAGTCCTGGGTCTTGTAGTTGATGGCGTGGTCGGCGCCGAGCTTGAGGCAGGCGTCCGCCTTGTCCTGCGATCCGACGGTGACGATCACCTTGGCGCCGAACGCTTTCGCGAGCTGGATCGCCATAGTGCCGATGCCGGAGGAGCCACCATGGATCAGCAGCGTCTCGCCAGCCTTTAATCCGCCGCGCTCGAACACATTGTGCCAGACCGTCATCAGGGTTTCAGGCGTGGCGCCGGCTTCCTTGATCGACAGGTTCGGCGGCACCGCGATCGCCTGGGCATCCTGCGCGAGGCAATATTGCGCATAGCCGCCGCCGGCGACCAGCGACATCACCTTGTCGCCGAGCTTGTGCTTTTTGGCGCTACTTCCGACCGCGACGACTTCGCCGGCAATCTCGAGGCCGGGCAGATCGCTGGCGCCGGGCGGCGGCGGATAGCTGCCGGAGCGCTGCGCCACGTCGGGGCGGTTGACGCCCGCGGCCGCGACCTTGATCAGGATCTCGTCGGGGCCGGGCGTCGGAACGCTGCGGGTTTCCGGCACCAGGACCTCGGGGCCGCCGGGCTTGCTGATGCCGATGACGGTCATTTGCGCGGGCAGCTTTTCCATGATTTGTCCTTCGAAACGCGGGTAAAGCGAGCGGATGGCTTAGACAGCCGCGCCCCGGCTGGCAACCGTTTCAGCGCTGGAACACGCCAGAGCTTAGGTTCTGATAGAATCAGAACCTAAGCTCTAGATTGTTGTTTTGTCGCGTTTTCTTCACGCGAACCGGTATCCACCCACGGATCAAGTCCGAGGGCATGCTTCGCTCGAAAACGCTTTGGGGAGGACATCGCATGGCGATCGAGGACGACGACAAGCCGCGAAAGAAAGTCACCCACGAGATCGGACAGGACCTGTCCTTGCTGTCGGTCGAGGAACTGGACGAGCGCATCGCGCTGATGAATTCCGAAATCGAGCGGCTGCAGGCGGCGATGACTAAAAAGCGCGCATCGAAGGATGCCGCGAACAGTTTTTTCAAATCGTAGGCCATTGAACGACATTGCGTCGCCCCCGCGCCCCGCGCGCAATTGCGCGCCAGGCGGCGACGACAATACCCGCGTCAAGCGTCGTATTCGGCCAATGGCCGACATGGCAAACGAACGCTAAATAAAACCGTTCGTTTACGACCCGTTAAGCTTTCTCGATTATGACTTGGATTGTCCTCGTTTGGACACCGAGTGGCTCCTGTCCACTCTGTTTGACGCCTCCCTGTTATCAACTTCAAAAGCCGCCGGAAACGGCGGCTCTTTTTTTGGCGTCTTCGTCACCGCGCTGGAAACCATAAAAACGCTTGCGGCTGGACTCTCGCCGTCAAGCGCGCAATGATTTGTTCATCATAAGCCGGCGCGTAAAGCCGGCCCGCGTAATAGTGGCGTGAGGGCGTTAACCATGTCGGACCGTTCGCAAGGTGAATCCGCTCTCGTGCAGTTCAGCGAGCGGCTGACCAACTCCGCGGCGTTCGGCACTTTGTTCCGGGAAGGCATGGATCTGGTCGAGGAGACCGCGGCCTATCTCGACGGCGACGGGCGGACTGAGGCCAAGGCGCTCGATCGCGCCGTGAGCCTCACCTATGCGACCGAAAGTATGCGGCTCACCACCCGCCTGATGCAATTGGCGTCATGGCTGTTGCTGCATCGCGCGGTCAAGGAAGGCGAGATGACGCTGACCCAGGCCAATCGCGAAAAGACCAAGGTCAAACTGTCCGCCGCGGATCCCGGTGCCGCCGACATGGTGGAAAAGCTGCCGCAGCAATTGCAGGATCTGATCGCGCGCTCGATGACGCTGCAGGCCAAGGTCCGCCGTCTCGACGTTACCATCCATGCGCCCTCGACCGAGCGCCCGGCGATCGGCAATCCGCTGGTGCCGCATCTCAACCGCTTGAAAGCGGCGTTCGAGAACTGAGCTGAGCGTTCATTTCCGAGCCTTCATCCTGTCGTCACGAACAAAAAAGCCCCGGCGCGAGCCGGGGCTTTTTGTTGTTCGGGCGTGAAAGCGAAGCCGGAAGGCCTCAATCTTTCTTGAGGAAGCCGGAGAATTTCTTCTGGAACCGGGACACACGGCCGCCGCGATCGAGCATCTGCTGGGCGCCGCCGGTCCAGGCCGGGTGCGATTTGGAGTCGATATCGAGGTTCAGCTTGTCGCCGGCCTTGCCCCAGGTCGAGCGGGTCTGGTACTCGGTGCCGTCGGTCATCACGACCGTAATCGTATGATAATCCGGGTGAATTTCGGCTTTCATGGCAGATCCTTCGGCGCGCCGGCGCCTGCTTTTTCGATTTCAAGGGGCGGATTTGGGCCGCTCTATAACGCAGCAACGCCCTCAAAACAAGCCGGGAACTGACAGGAACGGACAAGACCGCAACAGGCAGGCGTAGCCTGATGGCGGACCCCGCGTATTGGCATTTCGGCGGATTTGCCAGCGCTGGCCCCGGAGCCTATCTGGGGGCGGCAAGCTGACAGGTTGGGTCTCATGAGCGCAGTTGAACGGCTGGAACAAATGAACGGCGAAGCGGGACCCGGAGAGGCATCCGCCATCGAAGCCGTGCTCGGCGAACAGCCCGCCAAAAGCGCCCGGCTGCGGCCGCTGCTGGCGCTCGCGCCCTATGTGGCGCGCTATCGCTGGCGCGCCATTCTGGCGTTGATCTCGCTCACGGTCGCCGCGATCACCACGCTGGTGGTGCCGGTGGCGGTACGTCGGATGATCGATTTCGGGTTCACCCCGAAAGGCATCGCCATGATCAACAGCTATTTCAGCGTGATGGTCGCGGTGGTGGCGGTGCTCGCGCTCGCCAGCGCGTCGCGATACTACCTCGTCATGACGATCGGCGAGCGCATCGTCGCCGATCTCAGACGGGACGTGTTCGCACACCTGATTTCGCTGTCGCCGTCGTTCTTCGATTCCGCGCGCAGCGGCGAACTGATCTCCCGGCTCACCGCCGACACTACCCAGATCAAATCCGCGGCCGGCGCTTCGGCTTCGATCGCGTTGCGCAATGTGCTGTTGTTCCTCGGCGCCACCGCGATGATGGTGTTTACCAGTCCGAGGCTTTCGGGCCTGGTGTTGCTGGCCATTCCGCTGATCGTGTTGCCGCTGGTGGCGTTCGGCCGATGGGTGCGTCGGCTGTCGCGCAGCGCCCAGGACACGCTGGCGGAAGCCTCCGCCTATGCGGCCGAACTGATCGGCGCGATCCGCACCGTGCAGGCCTATACCAGCGAGCGGCTTGCGAACGCGCGGTTCGGCAGCGAAGTCGAACAGGCCTATGAGGCGGCGCGCACCTCGACCCGGGCGCGCGCGGTGTTGACCGCGATCATCATCTTCATCGTCTTCAGCAGCGTGGTGGTGATCCTGTGGATCGGATCGCATGACGTGTTGACCGGCGCGATCACGCCGGGCCGGCTCGGCCAGTTTGTGCTCTATGCGGCCCTTGCCGCTTCGGGGCTCGGCCAGCTCAGCGAGGTCTGGGGCGAGGTGTCGGCGGCCTCCGGCGCCGCCGAGCGGCTGTTCGAAATTCTCAGGGTCAAATCGCAGATCGCCGCCCCCGCATCGCCGCGCGCGCTGCCGGTGCCGGCGCGCGGCGACGTCAGCTTCGAGGATGTCCGCTTCGCCTATCCGTCGCGGCCGGATACGGCCGCGGTCGACGGCGTCTCGTTCACGGTCAGGGCCGGCGAGAAGGTCGCGATCGTCGGCCCCTCCGGCGCCGGCAAGAGCACGCTGTTTCATTTGCTGCTGCGGTTCTACGATCCGGCCTCCGGCGTGATTTCGCTCGATGGCGTTCCGATCAAGGCCGCCGATCCGCAGGCCGTGCGCGGGCGTATCGCGCTGGTGCCGCAGGACTCGGTGGCGTTCGCCACCAGCGCGCGCGAGAACATCCGCTTCGGTCGTCCTGACGCCACCACCGCCGAGGTCGAACGCGCCTCGGACCTCGCCCACGCCACCGAATTCATCCGCCGGCTGCCGGGCGGCTTTGCGGCGCAACTCGGCGAGCGCGGGGTGACGCTGTCCGGCGGCCAGCGGCAGCGCATCGCGATCGCGCGCGCGATCCTGCGCGACGCGCCGCTGTTGCTGCTCGATGAGGCGACTTCGGCGCTCGATGCGGAAAGCGAGACGCTGGTGCAGACCGCGCTGGAAGAATTGATGCGCCATCGCACCACGCTGGTGATCGCGCATCGCCTCGCCACCGTGCTGTCGTGCGATCGCATCCTGGTGATGGACCAGGGCCGCATCGTCGAGCAGGGCACCCACGCCTCGCTGGTCGCCGCCAACGGCCTCTACGCGCGGCTGGCGCGGTTGCAGTTCGAGGGGATTTAGCGCCGCGCTATCAGCGTTCCGTCAGCTTCAATTCAATGCGGCGGTTGCGCTTGTACGCTTCCTCGGTCTGCGCGGTGTCGAGCGGCTGGAACTCGGCAAAACCGGCCGCGACCAGCCGCTGCGGCGGCACGCCGAGCGACACCAGATATTGCACCACCGAAATCGCGCGCGCCGACGACAATTCCCAGTTCGACTTGAAGATCGGGCTGTTGATCGGGCGGACGTCGGTGTGGCCGTCGACCCGCAGCACCCAGGCGATCTCGCTCGGGATCTGCTTGTCGAGATCGATCAGCGCGGAGGCGACTTTGTCGAGTTCGGCGCGGCCTTCCGGCAGCAGCACCGCCTGTCCGGTATCGAAAAACACTTCTGACTGGAACACGAAGCGGTCGCCGACGATGCGGATATCGGGCCGGTTGCCCAAAATCGCGCGCAGCCGGCCGAAGAATTCCGAGCGGTAGCGCGACAATTCCTGCACCCGCTGCGCCAGCGCGACATTGAGCCGCTGGCCGAGATCGGCGATCCGCCCCTGCGATTCCTTGTCGCGGCTTTCCGAGGCGTCGAGCGCTTCCTCGAGCGCGGCCAGTTGACGGCGCAGCGCGCTGATCTGCTGGGTCAGCACCTCGATCTGCGCCAGCGCGCGGGCGGAAACGTCCTTTTCGGAATCCAGCGCCTTGTTGAGTTCGGTGGCGCGGCCGGCGGCGTCGCTGGCGCCCGCCAGCCCTTCATAGAGCCCCTTGACCCGGTCGCGCTCGGAGTCGGCGGAAGCCAGCCCCGCCTTGAGTTGCGAGACCTCGTCGTCGAGCGAAATCTTGCCGAGCTTCTCCAGCGACAGCAAATCGTTGAGCTGGGCGATTTTGGCGTTGAGCTGCTCCAGCGCCTTGTCCTTGCCGGTGACCTCCTGCGACAGGAAGAACTGCACCACCAGGAATACCGAGAGCAGGAACACGATCGACAGCACCAGCGTCGAAAGCGCATCGACGAAGCCGGGCCAGTAATTGAAGCCGGATTCACTGCGGCGGGTACGCGCCAGGGCCATCAGGGTTCTCTATCTCTCGAGGTGACGCGCGTTGTCGGGCTGACGCATGGTTCGCATCATCCTTGCGGTGAGCGGCAAACGGCTTCGATGTTGTGGCCGTCGGGATCGAGCACGAACGCTCCATAATAATCCGGGTGGTAGTTCGGTCGCACTCCGGGTTGTCCGTTGTCCCTGCCACCGGCCGCGATGGCCTCGGTATAAAATCGATCGACGGTCGCCCGATCCTGCGCCGCGAAGGCGATATGAGATCCGGTCTGAGGCGCGTCCCGTGCCCCGATCCAGAAGAACGCCTTGGGGGCAACGCCATAGCCCGCGAACCGTTCGCCGTCGCCATACAACCGCGTGATCCCCAGCGGCCGTAACGCTCGATCGTAGAAGTCCTTCGAACGGCCGGTGTTGGTGACGCCGATGGTGACGTGATCCAGCATTTCAGTTCTTCTCGGGCTGGCGCGCGATCCGCTCGAGCAACTTCTTGATCTCGCGGTTCTGCTCGCCCTGGCCGTCGGCCCATTCGCGGATCATCTGTTGTTCGGTGCGCATATGCGCGACCAGCCCCTGGATGGCTTCGGCGAGGTTGGCCATCGCCGCGGTGGTGCCGCGGTTGGCGCCGCCTTCCTCCATGCTCGAGCGCAGCCGTTCGACCGCGCCCTGCAGGTCGCCGCCGGCGCCGGTGGCGGCGTCGCCGGAATATTCGCGCACGGTGGAGGCGAGCCAGTCCTCCAGGTCGGTATAGAACCGGTTCTGCGCCTGGCTCGATTGCAGATCGAGAAAGCCGAGGATCAGCGATCCCGCGAGGCCGAACAGCGAGGACGAGAACGAGATGCCCATGCCGCCGAGCGGCGCGGCGAGGCCTTCTTTCAGCGTATCGAACAGCGCGCCGGCGTCGCCGCCGACCTTCAGCCCGTCGATCACCTTGCCGACCGAGCCGACCGTCTCGATCAGCCCCCAGAAGGTGCCGAGCAGGCCGAGGAATACCAAGAGGCCGGTCATGTACCGGGAAATGTCGCGCGCTTCGTCCAGCCGGGTGGCGATCGAATCGAGCAGATGCCGCATGGTCTGCTGCGAGATCGTCATCCGCCCGGTACGCTCGCCGCCGAGGATCGCCGCCATCGGCGCCAAGAGCGTCGGGCGCCGCTCGATCGCGAGGCCGGGATCGGCGATGCGGAAATTATTGACCCAGGAGACCTCGGGATAAAGCCGGATCACCTGGCGGAACGCCAGGATGGTGCCGATCAGGAGCACCAGCCCGATCAACGCGTTGAGGCCGGGATTGGCGAAGAACGCCAGCACGATCTGCTTGTACAGCACCACCGCGACCAGCGAGCACAGCATCAGGAACACCAGCATCCGCACCAGGAAAATCCGTGGCGAGGACAGTTTGGTCAGTTCGATCTCCATCGCGGAGCGGGGGGAGGGGCCTGAAGCCATCGGATAATCGTCACCTTTGCGAGGGAAGCGCTTTCGGGCGCCAATATGGCACAGCGGGGCCGGGAAAAAAGGACTGGTTGCGCCGTCTTCGTGGCAGGAACAGGGAACTTCGGCGTGAAACCCGGCTTGGAGTTCAAGCGTATTTCATAAAGCCTTGATGTCATCGGCGCTTAGCGGACATTTACATGGGTATTTTATATTTGGAGCCCTTTTTGGAAGCCTTGGCCGCGATCGCAGTCTCCCTGTCGGTCCTGATGGCCGGCGCCTGGCTGGTGCAGCAGCGCACCGGCAATTCCGGCTGGGTCGATACCATCTGGACGTTTTCGCTGGGGCTGACGGGTGCGGCCAGCGCGCTGTGGCCGGTTGGCGGCGCGGCGCCGAACCCGCGGCAATGGCTGGTCGCGGTGCTGGTGGCGGTGTGGTCGATCCGGTTGGGATCGCACATCGCGGTGCGCACGGCCGGGATATCAGACGATCCGCGCTATGCGGCGTTTGCCAAAGAGTGGGGCGTCAATTCACCGCGCAAGATGTTCGTGTTTCTGCAAAATCAGGGTTTTGGCTCGATCCCGCTGGTGTTCTCGATTTTCGTCGCGGCGCGGTTTCCGCAAGCCGGGTTGCGAATCCAGGATTTTGTCGGCGTGCTGATCCTCGCCGCCGGCATTGCCGGCGAAGCGCTGGCCGACGCCCAGCTCAAGCGCTTCAGGATCGATCCCGCCAACAAGGGCCGGGTCTGCGACGCCGGGTTGTGGCGATGGTCGCGGCATCCGAATTATTTCTTCGAATGGTTCGGCTGGCTGGCCTATCCGGTGATCGCGATCTCGCTCGCCGATCCGCTTTATTACCCTTTTTATTATCCTTGGGGATGGGCGACATTGCTGGCGCCGATCTTCATGTACTGGATCCTGGTGCACGTCACCGGCATCCCGCCGCTGGAAGCGCAGATGCTGCGCTCGCGAGGCGATCGCTATCGCGACTATCAGTCGCGCACCAGCGCCTTCTTTCCGTTGCCGCCGCACGCGCATGATCCCGAAAAGTGGAAGCCGGTTTTCGGAGAAGATCATGCGCAAGATGAAGGGATTAGCCACATGAGCTTCGTCTCCAGCATGATCGTGACGGCCGAACGGGTGCCATTGCCGGACGTCGTCATACGCGCCGCGATCCAGCGGCTGTGCTCGCGCACCGCAACACGGCTCGCCCTTGGCGATGCCGCGAGCGACGCCCTGTTCGCCAACGAGATGGCCGCGCGCGCCATCGCCGAGCATGCCGACGCGGCCAACAGCCAGCATTATGAAGTGCCGGCGGCGTTCTTCGGTCATGTGCTCGGCCCGAACCGCAAATATTCTTCCTGCTTCTACAAGGAGCCCGAATCGACCTTGCAGGAGGCCGAGGAAGAAGCGCTGCGCCAGACCGTCGAGCATGCCGATCTGGCCGACGGGCAGTCGATCCTCGAACTCGGCTGCGGTTGGGGTTCGCTGTCGCTGTGGATGGCGCGGCAATTTCCCAACGCGCAAGTGGTGGCGGTGTCCAATTCGAACTCGCAACGTGAATATATCGAAGGCGAGGCGGCGGCGCGCGGGCTGGCGAATCTCAAGGCGATCACCGCCGACATGAACGTGTTCGATCCTGCGAGGCCATTCGACCGCATCGTGTCGGTCGAGATGTTCGAGCATATGATGAACTGGCGCGAATTGATGATGCGGGTGCGGTCATGGCTGAAGCCGGACGGCCGCTTCTTCATGCACATCTTCACCCATCGCGCCGGCGCCTATCTGTTCGACCGCGCCGACGGCGAGGACTGGATCGCGCAGCATTTCTTCACCGGCGGCGTGATGCCGAGCCATCATCTGATCCGGCAATATGCCGATCTGTTCGCGGTCGAAAAGGAATGGCGCTGGAGCGGCGCGCATTACCAGCGCACCGCGCTCGATTGGCTCGCCAATTTCGATGCCCATCGCGACGAGATCGACGCCGTGTTGCGGCCGGTCTACGGCAATGACACCAGTTTATGGATGCGCCGCTGGCGCTGGTTCTTCCTCGCCACATCAGGCCTGTTCGGCTACGCCGACGGCAGCGAATGGGGCATCAGCCATTACCGGATGAAGGCCAGTCCGTAGGGCGGATTAGCGAAGCGTAATCCGCCGACATCGGATGGGTTTGCACAATGCTTGTGCCCGGTTGCCAGACGGTGGATTACGCTTCGCTAATCCACCCTACGAAGTTGCGAACGGGGCGTCAGTCGTTATCTGATGAAGGCCAGTCCGTAGGGCGGATTAGCGAAGCGTAATCCGCCATTCCGCAACCTCATAACCCGCGATCGTTCTATTCGCCAAACTCACCATTCAGATCGGGCCCGCCCGCCCAATCCTCCGCGAAAATCCCCGTGCGAACATCGCGATGAAACGATGAATGCGGCCAATCGCATACCCTCGCCACGATGCCGTGTTTCACGGGATTAATGTAACAATACTCGACGTGACGCGCATAATCCGTATCGTCTCGAATCAAATGCTCCCAAAATCGTCGTTGCCATATGCCTCGCTCCGCACGCTCTCTGCGAACGGCGCTGAGACGCTCATTCTTCGGCAAGGCCTTCGCAAATCTCGATTTGATCAATCGCCAACGAACCGAGAAGTCGGCGTCGTCTGAGGGCAATGTCCAGACGGCATGAACGTGATCAGGCAAGACGACCATGGCGTCGATTTTGAACGGATAACGCTTTTGAGTCGCTCGCGTTGCCTCGCGCAAGGCATCAATTTCGTCGACAAGGAGCGAGCCACCGCGCCGCAGCAGGTTCACTGTAAAGAACCAGCAACCACCGGCAACCAAGGCGCGACGATAGTTCGGCATGTCGCAAGTTTAGCAGATTTCGGCGGATTACGCTTCGCTAATCCGCCCTACGAAGAAGGCCTACAGCGGCCGTAAAATCTTCACCAGTTCGGCGTGGATGAACTCATTGCCGCAGATCACGTTGCCGGTTTTCAGCGGATCGCTTTGGCCGTCGATGCAGCTGACGATGCCGCCGGCTTCGCGCACGATGATCGCGCCGGCCGCCATGTCCCAGGATGACAGATTGCGTTCCCAATAGCCGTCGAGGCGGCCGGCGGCGACGAAGGCCATGTCGAGCGAGGCGGCGCCGAACCGGCGCAGGCCCGCCACCCGGTTCTGGATTTCGGTCATCTCGCGCCGCGACAAATTGTGGTCGCCGCGACCGATATGCGGCAGGCCGCAGGCCACCACGCAGTCGTCGAGCTTGCGGCGGCCGGCGACGCGCAGCCGCTGGTCGTTGAGGAAGGCGCCCTTGCCGCGCTCGGCAATGTAGAGCTCGTCATTGGCCGGATTGTAGATCAGGCCGGCGATCACGGTATCCTCGCGCCGCAGCCCGATCGAGATCGCGAATTGCGGAATGCCGTGCAGGAAATTGGTGGTGCCGTCGAGCGGATCGACGATCCAGGTGTGGGTCTTGTCGGCGCCTTCGCGGGTGCCGCCTTCCTCGCCGATGAAACCATAGCCCGGCCGCGCCTTGATCAGGTCCTCGTACAGCATCTGCTCGGCGCGCTTGTCGGCGAGGCTGACGAAATTGGCCGGACCCTTCAGCGACACCTGAAGGTTTTCGATCTCGCCGAGGTCGCGCTTGAGACTGCGGCCGGCGCGTCGCGCGGCTTTGACCATGACGTTGATGAGGGCTGAATGCAGCATGATCCCGGTCTTGTTGTTGCGAAGGGAAGTCTCGGTGGGGGAAGACGCGCCCGCTCGCTTATATGGAGAGCGGCTTGGGCCGTTACGAGCCCCGGACTGGGTGCCCTGCGATGCTGCCTGCGTCAAGGCGGATCATTTGGCGCCGAGCCATTGCTTTGCTTCGGCCTCCGCCTTGGCCCGGTCGGCGGGGCTCATATCGGCAAAGGCCTCGTCGAGCATCGGGTCGCCCTTGCCGGCGGTTTTCGCCACAATATGCCAT
>Ga0208589_1000916_pt1 | contig 12936 bp, 9 predicted proteins | sample NGESurshal092012_2_FD_184486 | JGI IMG/M metagenome (GOLD analysis project Ga0208589, IMG submission 184486) | Arctic peat soil microbial communities from Barrow, Alaska - NGEE Surface sample F53-2 shallow-092012 (SPAdes) | ecosystem: Environmental > Terrestrial > Soil > Wetlands > Peat ... | reverse complement strand
GGCGCTGACGCACCGATGCTCACCCCCCCGCCAGTGAGTGGACAGCCGTATCCGAGTACGGTCGGCGACGAGGTCCGGTCGAATTATCTATCGGCAGGATTTACCACAAGCGCAGCATATGACGACAACGTGCTAGAAGGCAGCGCTGGCGCTCCGATAAACGATGTTATCTACTCGATTTTTCCTACGATAGCCCTCAATCAGATCACTCCGCGACAGCGGCGCACCCTCACCTATAGCCCAGGCTTTACCTTCTACCAGCACACCAGCGCCCTTAATGACATAAGTCACAATGCAAATTTGAATCTTGAGTTCAGGTTGAGCCCTCATGTGGCCATTCTTTTGGGGGATTCCTTGCAAAAGAGTTCAAATATATTTGAGCAACCCTATCCACTCTCGGGAGTGACCATATCTGGTTCATCACAATCTTCACCGACAGCAGTTGTGGCTCCTTACGCGGATCATCTCAATAACGCTACTAATGCGGGTATCTCTTACCAGTTCAGTAGAAATGCAATGATTGGCTCAACAGGTATTATCACCTTTAGCAATTATCCAAACCCTACACAGGCCTCTGGACTCTATAATTCAACTTCAGTCGGAGGCTCGGCATTCTATATTCATCGGCTCTCCAATTCGCAATACATTGGAATGACATATCAATACTTGAATAGCCACTCTAATCCGGTCGACGCACGGACCACTCCTAACGGCTCGCAAATAGATGTACAGACGTACGTACTATTGCCTTTTTACACAATGTATTTGAGCCCGACAGTGTCTCTATCACTTTCCATTGGACCTGAACACTATGAGGCTACCCAAGACTTTTCTCCATCAGTTATCTCTTGGGCACCGTATGTGATGGCAAGCGCAGGATGGCAAAAACAACATACTAATTTCGTAGCCAGCTACTTGCGGTCTGTAGCCGGTGGCGTCGGTCTGCCAGGAGCATTCAGTTCCAATAGCGCAAGTGCGTCCTTCCGCTGGCAGATCACACACACTTGGACGGCGGGGCTGACCGGCAGTTACGCCACGTATAACACTCTGACTCCCCTCTTTTCCTCATCCACTCCCAACGGTCACACCCAATCAGAAGCTGCATCATTACAACATCTCTTCGGTGAGCGCCTGGAATTAGATTTTGAATATACCAGGCTGCACCAGAGCTATAGCGGTGTTCAAGTCATATCAAATGCCCCAGAAAGTAATCGTGAGTCCATCTCACTCTCGTATCAGTTCAGCCGACCGCTCGGAAGATAATCATGGAAGAAATTATCGAAGAACAAGAGTCCGCGCCGCCTGACATCCGGCGCTACCTTGATATAGTTCGTCGCCGTCACGTCCACTTCCTGATTCCGCTGCTTCTTGGGTGGCTCATCGTGTGGGCGGCTAGCTGGGTACTGCCAGCGCGATATAAGTCGGGCACCCTCATCCTGGTGGAGCAGCCAACGATGCCGAAGAACTATGTCGTGCCAAATGTCAGTGACAATTTACAGGATCGGTTGCAAAGTATCACCCAACAAATACTCAGTCGAACACGCCTACTTCTCATCATCGACAAATTACATCTCTACGAGTACGGCAGCCGTCAACTTACTCCGGATCAGAAGGTTGACGCAATGCGTAAAGATATCGACATCGAACTTATACGGGATGCCCAGAACGATCAGATAACAGCATTCAAGATCTACTATTCTTCGAATAACCCTTATGTCGCCCAAGAGGTGACCAGCGAACTTACCGCACTATTCATTGATGACAACCTAAGGGTTCGCCAACAACAGTCCGAAGACACGACCAACTTTATCCGTGGCCAACTGAATAACGCGAGCGCCGGTTTGGCAGAGCAGGAAGCAAAGGTTAGAGCCTTCAAAAGCACGCACGAGGGGGACTTGCCGTCTCAGGAGGCAAGCAATCTGCAGATACTTAGTGGCCTCCAGGCACAGTTGCAAAACGAACAAGATACACTCAATACAGCCAAACAGCAGCGAGTTTATCTACAAACGCTAATCGAACAATATCAGTCACTTCATGCAAGCTCACGGTCCACTGATTCTGGTCCGACTGGTTTGGAAGCGATCGAGCGAAATCTCGAGATGCAAAAATCGAAGCTGGCAGACCTTAGCTCTCGTTACACAGACCATTATCCTGCAGTGGAAGCGCTGAAAGACGAGATCGCAAAGGCTGAAAAAGAGCGCGATGAGTTTATTTCTCAATCCGGAAAGAGTGGCCGTGGGAATAAAAAGCACTTGTCTGGAGATTTGAGTGGAGGGAACATTGGAATAGCAGCTTCACAAACTCCTCAGACTCTCCAGCTGCAGAGTCAGTTGCAAGCTAATCAAGAGGAGATCGCAAACCGTGAGCGAGCCATTACTCAATTAGAGGCCAGAGTCAACAACTATCAGGCCCGTCTGGACGCCGCACCTGCAAGCGAACAACAGTTAGCAGATCTAACTAGAGGATACGATCAGTCAAAGGCCAATTATGACGACTTGCTCAAGAAACAAAACGAATCTGAAATGGCAACTAGCATGGAGCAAATGCAACAAGGTCAACGTTTTAGCATTCTTGATCCTCCTAGCCTGCCCATAAAGCCTGATTTTCCTAATCGCCTCAAATTCTGCGGAATAGGTTTGGGGGTTGGGCTCGCATTAGGTCTTCTTGTCGTTGGAGTGTTCGAGCTTATTGATGACCGCCTGCACAGCGAAACAGAACTCAAGACCTTACTCCAGACGGCGGTGTTGGTTGAGATCCCAGAGATCATTGATTCAACAGATGAACACAACGCGAGGCGGCGACTGGTATTCGGGTGGGCCACGGCTGCAATAGTCCTAACCACCATCCTGGCAGGCTCTGCGTTTAGTTATCTGCACACCTAGTTAGGTTCGTTCTCAATGTACAAAGCATTCTTCAATCTCACTCGCAACCCGTTTGATCTCTCGCCGGATCCGCGTTGCTTTGTCCCGACCAAACATCATGATGAGGCGCTTGCGGCTCTGTATTATGGCATTCGGCGTCACAAAGGATTTGTCGTTTTAACTGGAGAAGTGGGCACCGGAAAGACACTATTGCTTCGTTGCTTGCTCGAGTTGCTAAAAGAGAGCAGAGATATCTCCTATGCCTACGTCTTCAATGGCAGGCTCTCTTCTACAGAATTCTTGCAATACATCCTCGCCGACTTCGGACTCCCAGCCTCTGGAAAGAACAAAAGCGAGCTATTGCTTGACCTCGGTCAGTTTTTGGTTTCGCGAGGCTCAAAGAAGATGACCACTGTCCTCATCATTGATGAGGCACACCACCTGTCCGCCGACATACTTGAAGAGATCCGGCTTTTGTCCAATCTAGAAACGGATGACGAAAAGCTGTTGCAAATTGTCCTGGTCGGACAACCAGAGCTTAATGAGAAATTAGACTCAGTTGAACTTCGACAGCTCAAACAAAGAATCGCTGTACGAACGCACCTCGGCTCCTTGGATGCTTCCGAGGTGGAACAATACGTTAGAAAGCGGTTGCAGATTGCCGGGCGAACCTCCGATTCAGGCTCGCTCTTTCCAGATCAAACAGTAGCAGCCCTGTATCGTCATTCACGCGGCTTGCCACGGCTGATTAATACCATCTGCGACAATGCCCTCATCACCGCGTATGCTAGACGGTCTCCAAGCATAACCCCTGAAATCGTGGATGAGGTTGCGCGAGAATTCCGTCTAGATGTGGATTACTCTCAGATGAATGGGAGACCCCGTAGATCGAGCGAGACGGATGCCCAACGCGCCGCGAGTCTTCTTCTCAAGTTATATGAAACGTTGCAAAGTCATATCGCAGGTGATTCCGATTTCGATACACCCATAACCGCTGAAACGAGCAAACATGAGCCATATATTTGACGGACTACAGCGATTGGAAGGTGAGCGGCCCGGTTCCGATGCGTCAGGACTCTCAGGGGTAACTGAACTTCTACAGCACGCTGAACGGCATGCTGCTTCGAAATGGGGCACTTTGATTCAGTCAGAGTCTCCAGAGGCAACGGGAGCCAAAGCTATCGATCTTTTCGACGGCGCTGTTGAAATGCGGACTCAGTTCGCAGCCGAGCGGGAGCTAAAGACACTAGTTGAACTACCTCTCCGGGATAGGTTCGCAGCCACATTTAGCCAATTTCAATCGCTACATCCATCGCCACCATCTCAGAGCCGGCTAGCCTCGTTCATGGACCGCGAAAGTCCGGCCGCCGAGGCCTTCAACCTCCTTGCGGTGCGCTTACGTCATATCAAACGGGCGCGGACACTCAAGAAGGTTTTGATCACAAGCACGATTCCTCAAGAAGGCAAGAGCATGGTTTCCGCCAACCTCGCCTGCACGCTCGCGCTGAAAGCAGAGCATAAAATCTTGGTTTTAGAAGGAGATCTGAGACGTCCCTCTCTATCGCAGATCTTCGGCCTCGAGAGACAAATAGGTCTATCTGAGGTACTCGAGAATGCCCATGGCCTAGCGGCGAGTATCTATCATCTCGAAGGTCCTGACCTCTGGATATTGCCTGCCGGCAAGCCACGGAACAACGCGTTAGAACTCCTGCAATCGGAGGCGTTGTCTAAACTGATGGACAAGTTAGCTGAACTGTTCGATTGGATTATTATCGACTCTCCGCCCATATTACCCTTGGCTGATACGAGCATTTGGATGCGGATGGCCGATGGAATCATTCTGACTACGCGTCAAGGAACCACTCAAAAGCGAGAGCTAAAGAGGGGACTCGAAGCCATTGACCATGGCAAGCTACTGGGCGCATTGGTTAACAGTTCCGACCATGCAAACGCTGACAACTATTATTATGCCCCCCAGACTAGTCGGCGCACAGACTGACGATATGAGATCGTCCCACCGCGGCCTATACGCGTAACCGCAAAGCATGCCCAGTCGTCCGTTATAGGACAGGGATGCATGCAACCAATCATGAACTGAAGCTCTTACAGGATGATCCTGAATGCGCGTCAGAGGAGTTAGATATGGCTTTGCTTCACATCGATAAAGCTTCGAATCTGGCCGATCCTCTCTTCGATTGGCTATCTTCAGGGACCCGAGAAGTCCTGACACAGGAAACTTTTAAGCGCATGATCGCAGTCGAACGCAAAAGAACCGAGCGTTCTAAGGATCCCTTTCTGCTCATGCTCCTGGAAACTGCGAGCCATCAGAGTTTGGACAAACATGAAAAAGCACTTGAGAGCATATTATCGGTTCTGCCATCATCCATAAGAGAGACAGACATAATCGGCTGGTATAAAGATCGAACAACGATCGGCGTGATGTTCACTGGATTAGGGCGTAATGATAAGAACTCGATCTTGAGCGTAATTCTTGGAAAGGTGAGCACTACCTTAAGAGATCAGCTGACGCAGGACCAATTCAATCAAATTACATTCTCTTTCCATTTTTTCCCCGATGACTGGGACTATGAGAACACTGGACGCCCAAGCAATCCGTCGTTGTATCCGGATTTGTTTAGCCCGCAGAAGGGTACACGGTTTTTACGGCGGATTAAACAAACAATGGATACTATCGGCAGTGCGCTGATGCTGGCCTTCTTTTCGCCCCTACTATTAGTGATAGCAGTGGCAGTCAAAGCGTCGTCCAAGGGGCCAGTATTCTTTCGACAACAGCGGGTTGGGCGGTACGGTAAAAATTTTACATTTCTTAAATTTCGATCAATGCGCGTAAACAATGATCAGAGAATTCACCAGGAGTATGTTACCAAATTGATCGCTGGAGGGACAGAGCAGACTTCCTTCAACCAGAATGCTAACGGCGTATATAAACTCACCAATGACACGAGAGTGACGCGTATTGGCAAAGTGCTGCGGAGGACAAGTCTAGACGAATTGCCCCAGTTGGTGAACGTTCTTAAAGGGGATATGTCGCTCGTCGGTCCGCGGCCGGCAATTCCTTACGAGTTAGCCGCCTATCAGACTTGGCATCGCCGCCGGGTATTGGAAGTTAAGCCTGGCATTACAGGGTTGTGGCAGGTTACTGGTCGGAGTAGGGTAAAGTTCGACGATATGGTCAGGCTAGACCTAAGATACGCGACATCCTGGTCACCTTGGTTAGACATCAAGATTTTAATGCGTACGCCCGGTGCCGTGATTGGTGGCTCGGGAGCATGTTAAGGACATTTGTCTGGCTTGTTCAATTAAACCTTTACGTCCCATATTTCGCTTGACGCGCTGTTCTTTTGAATCCCGAGCTTCGTGATTTAGCTTTCACATCCAAGTGACGTCTAAATTAGCCCTTGGCACCCTTGCCATCGAGAACTCTATCGGCGCGTTCGAGGTATAGATTACCAATCGGATATCGCATTTGTTGTTCCTGCTTAATGCAACATCCTGCCACGATTCAAACGGTTGAGCATTTGGTACACCAAACGGAACCGCAACAATCGTGGCCAGAATTCACAGGGCGAAGCTGCATTTCAAAGCTGCGTAGCCAAATCTTATCCACTCGATAGATGCAGCACTCATGAGTCTGGACAGTTCGGCCACGCCCTTCCGACCTGTCTGGCACTAGATCTCCTCGAACCCAAGATTAGTTTGGTGCTCTCAAAGCACATATCTGACCAAGTCTTTCCTTTGTGAAAATATTATGAATTTTGGCGTAATCGGCTATGGCTACTGGGGACCAAACATAGTGAGAAATCTCACGAGCCTGGAGGACTCCCAGGTGCTTACGATAGCAGAGATGAGTCCCGCTGCTAGGGCTCGAGCGCAGAAGGCTTATCCTGGAATTGCTCTGACACCAGACTCGAGAGATGTAATCCTATCGCCTAAGATAGACGCCGTCGCAATCGTCACGCCTGTCTGGACGCACTATGAACTGGCAAAGGCCGCCTTGGAAAATGGCAAGCATGTGTTCGTTGAAAAACCATTTACCAGCAGTGCCGCTCAAGCCGAAGAGCTGATCAACCTTGCCGAACAGAAACACCTGATGATCATGGTGGATCATACCTTCCTATTCACAGGCGCCGTAAGAAAGATCTCGCAACTACTCGACGCGGGGACCCTCGGGAAGCTCTATTACTACGATGCTACGCGGGTTAATTTAGGCCTCTTCCAGCACGACATCAACGTACTGTGGGATCTTGCGCCGCATGATCTTTCCATCATGGATTACCTCATTAAAGCAACTCCAGAGGCAATCGTCGCAACCGGCCAGAAACACCTGAACTGCCATGAAGATGTCGCTTATATGACACTTTATTTCCCAGAGAAAGTCATAGCTCATATCAATGTCAACTGGCTCTCCCCAGTAAAGGTGAGGACCACTCTTATGGGTGGAGAAAAGCGAATGCTGGTGTGGAACGATCTTGAGGCCGACGAAAAAGTAAAGGTGTACGACAAGGGGGTGGACGTCACCAACCGTGAAGGCGTCTACGAGCTGTTGGTCAACTACCGCTCCGGCGATATGTGGGCTCCTCAACTCGAACAGGTCGAGGCCTTACGGCACGAATTGACCTACTTCGTTGAATGCGTTGCGAGCGGCCAGGAACCGTTCAACAATGGTCGGGCTGGGCTTCGGGTTGTTCAAATGCTCGAAGCGGCCAGCGATTCGCTAAACAGGAAAGGAGCGTTGGTCTACCTATGAACCTGCACAACGCTATCTCTGAGGATGTCAGACTCGGGCAAAATGTCCGTCTATCGAAGTTCATCAACCTTTACGGGTGTGAAGTTGGGGACGAGAGCAAGATCGGAGCATTCGTCGAAATTCAGAAAAACGCAATTATCGGAAAATACTGCAAGATATCCAGCCACAGCTTCATATGCGAGGGAGTCGTCATTGAAGACAATGTCTTCATCGGACACGGCGTTATGTTCATTAACGACACCTTTCCCCGCGCAACGACGGCAGGCGGCGGATTACAAACTGAGGCTGACTGGAAGGTCGAGCCGACTTTCATCAAGAAGGGAGCTTCGATCGGTTCTGGAGCGACGATCCTCTCGAGCATCACGATCGGTGAGAACGCTATCGTGGGCGCCGGCAGTGTGGTCACAAAGGACGTTCCCGCCAATGCGATTGTTGCGGGGAATCCAGCCAGGGTTCTGCGTTACGTTCGGGACGCCGAAGAGTCTTCAACCCCAAATGGAGTACCCTTTCTCGATTTGGTAGCTCCTCATATAGAACTCGAACGCGAACTCATCGAAGCCTTTCGCAAGAGCCTGCGTACTGCAGCCTTCGTGGGCGGCGCGGTCGTCGAAGAATTTGAGGGAGCGTTTGCTGATTTTAGCAACGTAGCCCATTCGATTGCGGTCAGCAGTGGCACGGACGCGTTACGGTTTGCTATTATGGCCTGCGGCGTGCAGCCGGGAGATGTTGTTGTTACGGTGCCCAATACGTTTATAGCAACTACAGAGGCGATCTCACAGGCGCATGGGATTCCCGAGTTTATCGACATTGACGAACATACTTACAACATGTCTCCTGTCATGCTGCAACATTTCCTCGAAAAGCGATGCGTCCGCGACAAGATGGGTAAGCTCATAACCTTGCGTAATGGACGACCCGTTGCTGCTATCGTGCCTGTACATCTCTACGGCCAGATGGCCGATATGGATGCAATTCTGGATTTGGCCGACCAGTACGGACTTACGGTTATTGAGGATGCCTGCCAGGCTCACGGCGCCGAATACTTCTCCCGGAAACTTAACCGATGGATGAAGGCCGGTTCGATGGGGCGGGCGGCCGCATTCAGCTTTTACCCTGGAAAAAATTTAGGTGCGTGCGGAGAAGGCGGCGCAGTGACGACCAACGATCCCGATCTGGCAAAAATGGTCAGGATGCTGCGCGATCACGGCCAAGTGAAAAAGTATTATCACGATATGGAGGGATACAACGGGCGGCTGGATGCAATTCAGGCGGGAATCCTCCATGCAAAATTGCCCCATCTCCAAACATGGAACGCGCAGCGTAGGGAAAGAGCCGCAGAATATAGACAACTTTTCGGCACAAATACTGATCTAGAGCTCCCGTTTGAGCCGTCCTGGTCGAAGGCAGTCTATCATCTCTTTGTGGTTCGCTCCAAAGATCGCGAGGGGCTGATGAATCACTTGAAGGAGGCTGGTATTGGTGCGGCCATTCATTACCCAATTCCACTGCACCTTCAGAGAGCGTACACCGTGCTCAACTACAACATTGGCGACTTTCCAGTCGCTGAAGCAGTTTCCAACGAAATCATCTCCTTACCCATGTTCCCGCAACTTACTACAAAGCAACAAATCTCGGTGGTCGAGGAGACTATGGCTTTCGTACCTTCTCGGAAGTGCGCTGAAGTTGAAGGGATAGCGTCAACGCCCGTTGCCATGACTGTGAGAGACTTATCCCACTCCCCAAAGACTTATCAGCTATAAGCAAAACGGAGTCCCGTGAATGAAGCACTAAGCTACGTAATCATCACTCCCGCCCGAAACGAAGCACGGTTCATTGAGCTTACGTTAAGGTCCATGACCGCGCAAACAATCTTACCTTTGAAATGGATTATCGTGAGTGACGGCTCAACCGATGGAACGGATGAGATTGTCCGCAGGTACTCCGCAGAGCATTCATGGATCGAGTTGCTTCGCATGCCTGAACGTACAGAACGGCACTTCGCGGGCAAGGTACTCGCTTTCAACGCTGGCTACGACCTAGTTAAGAATCTCGACTACAGAGTGATCGTGAGTCTGGACGCTGACATTTCATTCGATGAGAGCTACTTCCAGTTCCTACTTGGGAAGCTCAAAGAGGACTCGACGCTTGGCTTGACAGGAACACCTTTTCAGGAACTCTCAGGAAGAACGTACGATTACCGATTCGTAAGTATCGAACACGTCTCGGGTGCATGCCAAGTATTCCGCCGGGAGTGCTTTGAAGCGATCGGTGGGTACATGCCATTGAAGGGCGGCTCGATCGATCACGTCGCAGTAATCACTTCACGGATGAGAGGCTGGAAGACGAGAACCCATACCGAGAAGGTCTGCTTCCATCATCGCCAGTTGGGCACAGCTCAGCAGAAGACGCTCCGTTCGAAGTTCAAATACGGAATCAAGGACTACATGATTGGCAATCATCCCTTGTGGGAAGTCTTTCGCTCCGGATATCAGATGTTTCAGCCCCCCCTCTGTCTGGGTGGCTTAGCTCTGGTCGCTGGATACTTCTGGGCGATGTTGCGTCGCACGGCTCGCCCTGTCCCGCAGGAGTTAATCGTCTTTCACCAGCAAGAACAAATACAACGATTGAGAAAGTCTTTGCTCCTCAAACCGATGCTTCGTCTTGGCGCGTTCTGGCGCGCCGCATGAAGACAAATCAAACGCATTCTGAAGAAATCCCTTCAGTGGTGTGCTTAGTCCTGTAAACCAATGAACCTTGGTCAAAAGCTTACCGCGGAATCAGTTGAAGATAGTTCGACTTCCTCAACAAAGGCTACGCCTTCCTACCGCTCCGTACGTCCCCCAGAGAAATCATGCGCGGGTGCGTTGATCGTGAATGCTGACGACTGGGGACGCGATCGCGAAACCACCGACCGAACGTTGGACTGCGTCCGTTGCGGGACCGTTTCATCCGTCAGTGCCATGATGTTCATGGAAGATTCGGAACGCGCGGCCGCAATTGCTCGCGATAATAGCATCGACTCAGGCCTGCATCTCAACTTCACATCACCTTTTTCGGCATCGGAAACCTCATCGCAGCTCGTCGCACATCAGAAACGCTTGTCGCAGTATCTGCTTCGACACCGCTTCTCCCAGGTTGTCTTCCATCCCGGCCTAATCCGCTCTTTTGAATATGTCGTGAGAACCCAAATTGACGAATTCAATCGCCTATACGGGAAAGAACCAGAGCGTCTTGACGGTCACCACCATATGCACCTTTGCGCCAATGTGATATTCGAAAGATTACTGCCCTCCGGTACGATCGTGCGTAGGAACTTTTCATTCCGAACCGATGAGAAACATGGAATCAACCGACTATACCGGGGACTTATCAACCGTGCGTTGGCGAAGCGGCACCGGCTTACTGACTACTTCTTCTCTCTGCTGCCTATCAAGCCGCAGAGTCGTTTCGAGGAGATTCGTTCGCTTGCTCGGCGATCAATCGTGGAAGTTGAGACTCATCCAGTAAACCCAGAAGAATACAGGTTCTTGAAGAGTCGCGAGATTTTGAGCTTAATCGACGATCTTCAAATTGCTCGCGGTTTCACCTACCTTGCACTTGCCGGCGGAAGATCGTCTCATAACATGAGCGATAGGTATGGCACCAATGAGTGATTTTCTTAGAGTCGCAGGTCGAGATATCCGTGTCGAAGGAAAACTGATCCGGACGGCACGTTTGGATGGAGAAAAGTATCGCTTTTTGGACGACCCCGTGCAGATCGTGAGAGAGCTACGCGCCTGCAGAAAAGGAATGGACTTATTTACCTTCATCCAGAAGCTGCCGGAGACTCAGCAGAAGTACTCGTACCCGATGGAGTGGGATAACTTCGCGGCACTTCCTATCATCACTTTTGAGCACTGGTGGAGCGCCCAGATCGGATTTAAAGCGCGCAATAAGGCCAAGCAAGCTGAGAAGCGTGGTGTGGTGCTAAAGGAGATTCCGTTCAGCGACACATTAGTGCAAGGGATCTGGGAGATCTACAATGAGACGCCGGTGCGACAGGGCAAACGATTTCCGCATTACGGAATGACACTGGACCAAGTCCGTCGCTACGCTGCAACGTTTCTCGACGACAGCTTTTTTATCGGAGCCCTAATCGGAGACAAAATCATCGGTTTCGCAAAACTGACCATGGATGAAACGCGCACCCAAGCTGGGCTGATGCACATTGTGTCGATGGTCAGCGAGAGAGACAAGGCGCCGACTAACGCGCTCGTCGCGCAGGCAGTGCGCTCATGTGCAAATCGGAAGGTCGCTTATCTAGCGTATTCGAATTTTGCTTACGGGAACAAACAGACCGACAGCCTCAGCGACTTCAAAGAGCGGAACGGTTTCCAGCGTATCAATATACCGCGATATTACGTTCCACTGACGCCGCTGGGCTGGGCTGCCTACCGGGTGGGGTACCATCACAGGCTCACGGATATTCTTCCCGAGTCATACATTGCCAAGCTCCGACAAATGCGCAGTGCTTGGTATAGCAGGAAGTTCGAGACCAATAAGTCGCTTTAGGAGAGAATGTGCCGGGAATTGTGGGACTAATTACGAAGAGGCCGCGCGAATGGGCCGAGCCCCAGCTCCTGAAAATGGTGCGCGCCTTGCGGCACGAAACCTTTTACAAGACGGGCACATGGGTCGATGAATCTCTGGGCGTGTATGTAGGCTGGACGGCGATTGAAAAGTCCTTCGCTGACAACATGCCGTTGCATGGTCGAAAACGGGACTTGACACTCATCTTTTCTGGGGAGGAGTACGGACACCGTAACTTGGTTGAGGAAGATGATGGGAACCGATCGGCCTACCTTTCGCGTCTCGCCGAAGATGATGTTGATTTCATGGCAAACCTGAACGGACTCTTTCACGGTTTGCTTGTTGACTCGGCCACAGGATCGACTACGCTCTTCAATGATCGCTATGGAATGCACCGGCTATGCTACCACGAGTCGAATGAAGCATTCTATTTCGCGGCTGAAGCCAAAGCAATCCTGGCGGCCCGTCCCGATCTTCGTGTGCCGTCTCCACGGGGCTTGGGGGAGTTTCTAGCCTGTAGTTGCGTGCTTGAAAACCGGACGATCTTCAAAGAAATCTTCGTTATGCCTGCAGCTTCGCGCTGGATTTTCCGGAATGGAACGCTGAAAACGGATACTTACTTCGAACCTAAGGAGTGGGAGCAACAGGCACCTCTGGATGCTGAATCCTACTATCATGGCTTACGCGACTCGCTTGCGAAAGGTCTACCAAGCTACTTTGAAGGACCACAACGCACCG